>Ga0136617_10000443_pt1 | contig 34592 bp, 33 predicted proteins | sample AntDrymUQ3222106_2_FD_129672 | JGI IMG/M metagenome (GOLD analysis project Ga0136617, IMG submission 129672) | Polar desert sand microbial communities from Dry Valleys, Antarctica - metaG UQ322 (21.06) | ecosystem: Environmental > Terrestrial > Soil > Desert | place: Antarctica: Dry Valley... | reverse complement strand
AAGAGGATGCGGAGCTAGCCGGGTCGCTCATTGGTGCGCTTTGAGAAATCGCCTCTTGCGCCGCGCTAAAAAACATGGGCGCAAGAGCGCCCATGTTCGATGTCAAATCCCGCGGCGGTTAGGGCCTGTTAACGCTAGGGACGCAAACGCGAACGGGTGGCGTGGGTCGCTGCAGGCCTAGTTCGTTTCGTATTTCTTGATCAAGTCCTTGGCGTTTTGCAGCAACGCGCGACCATCGTTGCCCTTGGCTGAGACGTCCTTCACCCACTCGTCGGGCAGGTGCGCCGTCGCCTTCTCCCAGGTGGCGAGCTCCGAGGCGGGAATCGTGTAAAACACATTGCTGCGATCGACGGCCTGCTTGCGCGCTGGCGGCGCCGAAGCATCCCATTGAACGCCCATCGCCTTCGAGAGCGCCGCACCGGAGTTGGCGTCGGTGATGCGCTTTAAGTCGGCAGGAAGTGAATCGTACTTCGCCTGGTTCATTGCGAAAATGAACACCGCCGTATAAAGCGACCGCGACTTGGGATCGGTTTCGCTCTCGTACTTCGTGAGCTCGTGCGCTTTGATCGATGGAATCACTTCCCAAGGCAGTAGATAGCCATCGATAACGCCTTTGGACAATGCATCAGCCAACGCCGGCAGTGGCATCGCGACCGGAGTGGCGCCGAGCGCCGCCAGCATCTTGTTGGTCTGTCGCGTCGGCGCGCGCATCTTCATGCCTTTGAAATCGGCCATGGTCTTCACTTGCTGTTTCACCGTGTGCACATACCCGTTGTCATGCACGTGGATAGCGAGCGCCTTGATGCCCGGAAATTCCTTGTTACCGACTTGCGTGAAGTAGTCCCACGCGGCCTGGCTCGTTGCCGTGGCGTTCGCCGACATGAAGGGCAGCTCGAACACTTCCATCAGCGGGAAGCGCCCGGCGGTGTAACCCGGGAGGGTCCAAACGATATCGGCCACACCGTCCTTGACCTGGTCGATCAGTTGCGGCGGCGTTCCGCCCAATTGCATCGACGGATAGATTTGGCACTTCATGCGATTCGCCGATTCCTTGGCGATCTTGTCGCACCATGGGACCAGCAACGTCGACGGCCCCATCGCCGTCGGCGCCCAGAAGTGGTGGACCTTGAGGGTGACGTCCTGCGAGGTCGCTGTAGTAGAAATCGTAAAAAGCGTCGCAGCCAATGCCGCAAAAAGGAAACGCGGGGCAATACGCATGAATTCCTCCAGGGGGGCCACAGGTGCGGTTGCGATCGCGCAACTCGTCCGCATTTCTAAGATTGGCCTGAAAAAGGTACGAAGCAGTGTAGCAAAACCCCTTGCCTCCCGCGTCAGTCTGAACCGCCGTCAACGAGGCCGCAATAGTTGAGCAATTTGCTCGGAAATGGCAAGATACCGTCATGTTGAATCGTCTTCGCGAGGACATCGCGATCGTGTTCGATCGCGATCCCGCCGCGCGCTCTGAGTTCGAGGTGTTGACCTGCTATCCGGGCTTGCACGCGCTGGTCTGGCATCGGACCGTTGCACATCCATTGTGGCGTTCGGGATTTCGCTGGCTTGCACGCTGGCTTGCGCACTGGGGAAGGCTCTTCACGGGAATCGAGATCCATCCCGGCGCTACGATCGGGCGGCGCGTGTTCATCGATCACGGCATGGGTGTGGTCATCGGTGAGACCGCCGAGATCGGTGACGATTGCACGCTCTATCACGGCGTGACCTTAGGTGGCACGTCGTGGAATTCGGGCAAGCGGCACCCAACGCTCGCGCGCAATGTGGTCATTGGCGCCGGCGCCAAGGTCCTGGGGCCGATTCTCGTCGGAGACAACGCGAAGATCGGCTCCAACGCCGTGGTGGTGCGCGATGTGCCCGCGGGGGCCACCGCAGTTGGCATTCCGGCACGCATTGTCACCGCGGCGGATCAGGATCGGCGGGAAGAGGCGGCCGCGCGGATCGGTTTCTCGGCTTACGCGATTGCCGCCGACATGAATGACCCGGTCGTGCAAGCGATCCACCGGCTGCTCGACCACGCTGCAGCCACCGAGGAACGCTTCGAGAAGCTCGTGGCGCAACTGCAGCGGGACGGGTTGAACTGCGGGGATACCAAAGCCGCCGCGGGGCGCTTCGATCCGAAACAAATCAACAAGATGCTTGAGTGAACTTGCGGGGGCTTTAGTTGACTAAATTAATCGGGAATTGTATAATGTCGTTGTCTAGGACAGAACTTTCCCGGACCTGACCGACGTTTTAACTTCGCGGAACGGACACAAAGGACATTGTGATGCGCCTGACCACCAAAGGACGTTTCGCCGTCACCGCGATGATCGATGTCGCCATGCACGACAAAGGGGGCCCGGTGACGTTGGCGAAGATTTCCGAGCGGCAGCGGATATCGCTGTCCTATCTCGAGCAGCTCTTCGGCAAGCTGCGACGGCATGGGCTCGTCGAGAGCCTGCGTGGACCGGGAGGTGGGTATCACCTCGCGCGCAAGGCCGATTGCGTATCGGTTGCCGACATCATCGTCGCGGTCGACGAGCCGATCGATGCCACCCAATGCGGCGGTCGCGAGAACTGTCATGACGATCGCCGGTGCATGACCCACGATCTGTGGGCTGGGCTCAATAACCATATGCTCGCGTACTTGCAAGGCGTGACGCTCTCGCACCTCGTGCGCGCGCAGGAGCCTTCGACGGTCGCGGTACTCGTTGATCAGCGGCTGGCGCGTAACGGCTCGCCGGCGGACGAACTACGGTTACCCGCAACCGCTTGAGAGACCAATGAGAGACCGATGAGTGACCAGTGAGTGATCATTCAAACGCTCGAATAAACGCGCAACCGAATGCAAAACCCGACACGATGAAGCTACCGATCTACCTTGATTACTCGGCGACCACTCCGGTCGACCCCAGAGTCGCGCAGAAGATGATCACCTATCTGACCGACGAGTTCGGAAACGCCGCATCGCGCTCGCACTCGTTCGGCTGGCGGGCCGAGTCGGCGGTCGAGGAGGCCCGCGAGAACGTCGCGTCGCTCGTCAACTGCGACGCCAAGGAATTGGTTTGGACATCGGGTGCTACCGAGTCAATCAACCTGGCTCTCAAAGGCGCTGCGCATTTCTACCAGGACAAGGGCAAGCACTTAGTCACGGTCAAGACCGAGCACAAGGCAACACTCGATACGATGCGCGAGCTGGAGCGCGAAGGCTTCGAGGTCACCTACCTCGACGTCCGCGATGACGGCTTGCTCGATCTCGAATCGTTCAAAGCCGCGTTGCGCCCGGACACGATCTTGGTTTCGGTGATGTACGTGAACAATGAGATCGGCGTCATCCAGGACATTCCGGCGATCGGTGAGATTTGTCGCCAACGCGGCATCATTTTTCATGTGGATGCCGCGCAGGCGACCGGCAAGATCTCGGTTGACCTGGCGAAGCTCAAGGTCGATCTGATGTCGTTCTCCGCGCACAAGACGTATGGTCCGAAAGGGATGGGCGCATTGTTCGTGCGGCGCAAGCCACGCGTGCGCATCGAAGCGCAGATGCACGGCGGCGGGCACGAGCGCGGTATGCGGTCCGGAACTCTGCCCACGCACCAGATCGTCGGCATGGGTGAGGCGTTTCGTCTCGCCAAGCTCGAGATGACGACTGAAAACGACCGCGTACGCATGCTGCGTGATCGTTTGTGGAAAGGGCTCTCGCAAATCGACGAGGTTTACGTCAACGGCGACATGGAGCGGCGCGTCCCGCACAACTTGAACGCGAGCTTCAACTTCGTCGAGGGCGAGAGTCTCATCATGGCCATCAAGGACATCGCCGTGTCGTCGGGCTCGGCGTGCACGTCGGCATCTTTGGAGCCGTCGTACGTGCTGCGTGCGCTGGGTCGCAGCGATGAGCTCGCGCACAGCTCGATCCGGTTCACGATCGGCCGCTTCACGACCGAAGCCGACGTCGATTACACGATCGACCTGTTGCAGCGCAAGGTGGGCAAGTTGCGTGAGTTGTCGCCGCTATGGGAAATGCATCAGGAAGGCATCGATATCAGCCAGGTGCAATGGGCTGCGCATTGATCCGAAGTACGTTTCGCAACGAGGAGCACGATCATGGCATATAGCGAAAAAGTGATTGACCATTACGAAAATCCGCGCAACGTCGGCTCGTTCGCGAAGGACTCTGACGACGTCGGAACCGGTATGGTAGGCGCGCCGGCGTGCGGCGACGTCATGAAGCTGCAGATCAAAGTAGGTCCGGACGGCGTCATCGAAGATGCCAAGTTCAAGACTTACGGCTGCGGCTCGGCGATCGCATCATCGTCGCTTGTCACCGAATGGGTGAAAGGCAAGACGCTGGACGAAGCGACGTCGATCCGCAATACGCAGATCGCCGAAGAGCTGGTGTTGCCGCCGGTGAAGATCCATTGCTCGATTCTCGCGGAGGATGCGATCAAGGCTGCGGTCGCCGACTACCGGAAAAAGCATGTCGCGAGCGACGTTGCCGAAGCCAAGCTGGCGGCGGACTGACCCGGTCACGAACGCGAACGGTTACTCAAGGCCCTGACCATGTCGGTAACGCTCACGGAAACGGCGGCGAAACACGTTTCGTCGCATCTCTCAAGACGCGGCAAAGGCTTCGGCTTGCGGCTGGGAGTCCGCACGACGGGCTGCTCGGGCCTTGCGTACAAGCTCGAGTACGCCGACGAATTGCATCCGGAAGACTTGAAATTCGAAAGCCACGGCGTCACCGTTGTGGTTGACCCCAAGAGCTTGCCCTATTTGAACGGCATGGAGCTCGATTTCGCGAAGGAAGGGTTGAACGAAGGCTTCAAGTTCAACAATCCCAACAAGAAGGACGAGTGCGGTTGCGGGGAGAGCTTCAACGTTTGAGTTAAGACGCGTTCGTTGACAGCAACGGCCCGCCAACTTTTTTCCGGAACGATTCGCGACGACCGCCGCGCTTGATCGGCCGCTGTCTTTGAAACGGGCGGCTTGCCCGATATTGTCGTGATTGCCTATTGCCGTGATCGCGCTTTTGCCGTGATCGATTTCTCCCGCGACCATTTTGCTCTATTCGGTCTACCCCGGCGATTCCGCATGGACGCGGACGCGCTGGATCGCGCGTATCGGCAATTACAAGGCGAGGTCCATCCGGACCGCTTCGCGAGCGGTGACGACGCCCAAAAGCGCCTTGCGTCACAATCCTCCGCGCGCGTCAACGAAGCGTATGCGGCGCTCAAAAACCCTGTCTCGCGCGCGCAGTATTTGCTTTGGCTCGAAGGGATTGACGCCGGCGGTGAAATGGGCCCGCAACTGCCGGTGGATTTCTTGGAACGCCAACTCGAGCGGCGCGAGGCGGCGAACAATGCCGTGGAGGCGCGCGATCAACGCGCACTCGACGCGCTGCTGTCGGACGTTCGAGCCGACGCACGGGAGATGGAAAGCGAGCTGCTGCTGCAGTTCGACGGCAGGGGCTCGCATGGCGAAACCCCCATGCGTGTGCGCGAATTGATGTTTCTTGCGAAGCTCATCGACGATCTCGATGCGATGCAAAGCGCGCTCGACAGCGAGGGCGAGATCTGATGGCGCTCTTCCAGATATCGGAGCCGGACGAAGCCCCTAAGCCGCACGCGCGCAAGCGGGCGATCGGCATCGATCTCGGCACGACGAACTCGCTGGTGGCGACCGTTCGCCACGGACTCGCCGTGGTCCTGCTGGACGAGGAAGGCCGACCACTGGTGCCGTCGATCGTCCGCTATGCCGACGAAGGAGTCGATACTGGGTACGCCGCAATGGCGCAGCAGGCGGAAGACGCACAAAACACGATTGTTTCCGTCAAGCGATTGATGGGGCGCGGATTGACCGATCTGGCCGACGCGCGCCGCTTTCCGTACCGCTTCGTCGATGCGCCGGGGATGGTCAAGATCGCGACGCGGTCGGGTGTAAAAAGTCCTGTTGAAATATCGTCCGAGATCCTGCGTGCGTTGCGGGCACGCGCAGAAGAATCGCTTGGCGGGGCAATCGACGGAGCGGTCGTCACGGTTCCCGCCTATTTCGATGAAGCCCAGCGCCAGGCGACCAAAGACGCTGCGCGGCTCGCCGGCTTGAACGTGCTGCGACTCCTGAACGAGCCGACGGCGGCGGCGATCGCCTATGGACTCGACAACGCATCGGAAGGCGTCTACGCCATCTACGACTTGGGTGGCGGCACGTTCGATATCTCGATCCTGCGGTTGACGAAGGGTGTGTTCGAGGTGCTTGCAACCAACGGCGATTCCGCGCTTGGCGGCGACGACTTCGACCATCGCGTCCTGTGCTGGATCATCGAAGCCGCCAAGTTGCCGCCGTTAGCACCTCCCGATATTCGATCGCTTTTGCTCGCCTCAAGGGAGGCCAAGGAGAACTTGTCAGACCACGAGAACGCGCTGATCGCGGCGACGCTTGCCGACGGACAAACGGTGAAGGTTACGTTGACCAAGTCGATTTTCACCGAGATCACTCGTAATCTCGTCAACAAGACATTGCAACCGGTGAAGCGCGCGTTGCGCGACGCGCAGTTGCAGCCGAGCGACATACAGGGTGTCGTGCTCGTCGGCGGGGCGACACGGATGCCGCAGATTCGCAGGGCAGTCGCCGAGTTCTTCGGACAGCCGCCGCTCACCAATCTCAATCCGGACGAGGTCGTCGCGTTAGGCGCCGCGGTCCAGGCCAACAAGCTTGCAGGAAATCAAGAGCGCAACGACGACTGGTTGCTGCTCGATGTGATCCCGCTATCGCTGGGCCTCGAGACGATGGGAGGATTGGTCGAGAGAATCATTCCCCGCAACTCAACGATCCCAGTCGCGCGCGCGCAGGAGTTCACGACGTTCAAGGACGGGCAAACGGCGATGGCGATCCACGTCGTGCAAGGTGAGCGCGACAAAGTTGCGGATTGCCGGTCGCTTGCGCGCTTCGATCTGCACGGCATTCCGCCGATGGTCGCTGGAGCGGCGCGGATCCGCGTCGCTTTCCAGGTCGACGCCGACGGGCTCCTCGATGTCGCCGCGTGCGAAGAAACGACCGGCGTCGAATCCTCGATCACCGTCAAGCCATCGTATGGTTTGACCGATGGTGAGATTGCGCAGATGTTGCAGGACTCGTTCGCTCACGCAGAAGACGACATGCAGGCGCGGGCGCTCGGCGAAGCGCGAGTGGAAGCCGACCGCATCATCGATGCGACCAACACCGCGCTCATCGCTGACGGCGCGCTCTTAAGCGACAATGAGCGCAGAGCAATCGAGCAATCGCTGGCGCAAGTCGCGAGTGAGCGGAGCCAAAGCGATCATCGCGCGCTACGCGCCGCGGTCGAAGCGCTGAACAGGGCGACAGATGATTTTGCTTCGCGCCGCATGGATCGCAGCGTCGCGAAAGCGCTTGCCGGCAAGCGCGTCGACGCCTTTCAATAAACGACTAGCATCCGATGCCCGAAATCGTCGTCCTGCCCCATGCCGAGATTTGTCCCGAGGGCAAGACATTCGACGCGCAACCGGAAGTATCGATCCTCGACAATCTTCTCGAGCAAGGCATCATCGTCGAGCATGCGTGCGAAAAATCGTGCGCGTGCACGACTTGTCATGTCATCGTCCGCGAGGGGATTGACTCATTGCCGCCCTCCTCGGAGGACGAAGACGACCTGCTCGATCGCGCGTGGGGGTTGACGAGTGTCTCGCGTTTATCGTGCCAGGCGATGGTCAAGGACAAGAAATTGGTGATCGAGATCCCCAAGTACACGATCAACCAGGTTAAGGAGGGCCGCTGATATGAAATGGACCGATACGCGCGAGATCGCCATCGCGCTCAGCGAAGGGCACCCCGGTGTCGACCCGCGCTATGTGCGCTTCACCGATCTGCATCGCTGGGTATGCGAGCTGCCCACCTTCGCAGATGACCCGGCGCGCAGCGGCGAGAAAATTTTAGAGGCAATTCAGGCGGCGTGGATCGATGAAGCGGATTGATCGAGCAAGTGCTGCATGCGCCGCGCAGGCACGGCTACAAGCGAGTGGAAGCACCATGCCGATAACGATCGCCGAACGCGTCAGACAGTGAGGTCGAAAAAGGACTTTTCGAGGAACTTGGCCTTGATCTTTCCTCTCGAGGCGGCGATCTGGTTATCGACCTCCTTCTTCACTTTCTTCATGTAAGCCCTAGGCTTGCCCGCCGGCGCCAAGTCAGGGGCGTAATTGAACCACAGCGTGAATGTGTCCTTGGGACGAACCTTGCGGTGGGATTCGCAAATGAGCTTGACGACTCGCGTATCGGGATTGTCATGCTTGCCATTGGCGCAGAACACGTAGTTATCCGCGGTGACGCGCTCGGCCATGCCCACATCGTAGTTGTGCTCCGACCCATGGTGCTGGACTTTCACCACATCGACGTGAAGCATTCCTGTTGCGTCGAACTTGTTGTGGTGCTCGAGACCTTTCAAGATGTCCTTCGAATGACCGTCGCCGGTCAGCAGCACCTTCGTCTTGCCCTCTTCGAGGAGAACCATCACGGAGGCGAGGTTCGGCGCCGTCACGTCGTTGCGATTGCCGAGCTGGTCGACTCGTGCGGCAAGAAGGTCCGCAATCCGGTCGGCTGAGTTACCGATCGAGCGGGCGTCCGCTTCCGCTTCCTTCTTCAACGCTCGGATCCGGTCCTTGTTCTTTCGCAGCCACACCTTCCACTCATCGCGCACGCGTTCGACCTCGGAAGGCAGCGGGCCGATCACGAAGACATTCATCTTTCCGATCCGCGCTTCCCGCTTCGCCGGAGAGCGGGTCATGATGAGCTTGCCGTTGAACTGGGTATTGAGCGGGATTTTCAGTTGCGATGCCGAGACCCGTTGCGATACCTGTATCGCCTCGCTCACGCTGTAGGCGAGCTCGTGCAGCCGGAACGCCCAGTTTTGGACCGTTAGTTCGGATGACAGGCCCAGGACGAGGCTCGACTGGGCGAGGAGGCGTTCGACTGGCCCCGCATTGTCCTTGAGGACGTCCGAGAAGGCGTTGTGCCAAATCTCCTTGACGGACGGCATCTTCGGGTACTCCGGTGCCTTTGCCTTCCTGCCTTCCTTCTTGCGATATTCATACACGCGCCACGCCATGACGGTGTCCAAGAGCTCGAGCACTCCGGAGATATGATCCTGATCGATATGCGAAACGTAGATGAGGTCGAGCGCCTCGTTTTTCGCCGCCAACCTGCGAAGGTCTGCGCTCACGTGGTCCTGAAACGCCTTGCGCATGCCGCCGTCGACGAGGATATGGCCGCCGCTGCCTCTGCCTCCGCTAACCAACAGGCAATCGCCCTTGTCCGATTGGTAGATGCGCAGCCTCATTGCGTCTTGTCTTTTCGCTGCAGGTTCACGCGTTGGGCTTCGAGCACGCAGCCTGCGGGATTGATCTGCCCGAATCCCGCGTCGTTCGCCCAGGCGAAACTTTTGCCCACGAGTGGCGTTGCGGAGCGCTGGATAATTCCGATGATCTGCGCCGCAGTGAGGTCCGGGCGCGTTGCAAGCATGTGCGCGACTGTCCCGCACACGAAGGGACTGGCCATGCTGGTGCCGGTCATTCCAACCCAGGCATCGTTTGGGCTGGAGAAGCCGTTGGCCGCAACGATATCGGTGCCGGGTGCCGCGATATCGGGTTTGTTCCGGCCCTCGCGCGTCGGCCCCTGGCTGCTGGTCACGTTGATGCGCTCGCGCGCCTTGTCGAGATTCGCCACCGCGACGACGCGATTGCCGCAGGCGAGCGTCGAGATCGAGGACGAATCGACGTTGCTGCGCTCCGAGAAGAACGAGGGAAAGCGCCAGCGCTTAGGCTGCTCGGGCTCTGTCGGCAACGGCCATGGATCATCGCGTTCGATCCAGCCATCGAAGCGGCCGTCGCGGATGTCCCGGCCGTGCAAGCGCACGACCCATTGGCCTGCGGCGATGCCGATCGGCGGTGATGCCTTGAAATTTGGGGAGAGAAAGATGCCGATATAGTTGGCACCGTTTGCCGTGTGGTAGAGGTCGTTGTAGATGCTGATGAACGTGCCGTCGGGGAGCCGTTGGTTCTCGATAAATTCCAGCGGCTCAACCGGTCCGAAAATCCGACCGGAGGGATCTCGGACGGAGACGCCGATCTTGTCCTGCGCGCTGAACCAGATCTCGAGCTCGTTCTCGGAATAGTCGTGCCCATCACTACCGGCCACGGTCCAGTCGATGTCGAGATCAAGCCCGGCCGCGGAAATCGTGCCGCCGGTATGGATGCGACCCATCACGAACCCAACGTCGTCCGGTGTCTCGGCCTTATCCTGCCCGGCGTTTCCGGCCGCGACGCACACGCCGCGGCCCGGGGTCGCGAGCCACGCGTCGATCCATCGATTGACCGGTGCGCTTGAATCGTGCGCGTGGCCGTTGGTCCCAAGGCTGATGTTGATCGACACGGGCATGCGCCGCTCATCACCCAGGCGCATCAACCACTCGACGGCGTGCGCGATGCGGGTGGAATCGTAAAAGGACCTCCGGCGATCACGATCGTCGGAGCCGAGCGAAATCAACACGCCCGCGATCGTTGCTTCCCGCGCGACCCCGGCGTTTCCGGCAGCTATGCTCGCTACATGCGTGCCGTGCGAGCCAAAGTCCATCACGGACTGGGGCTCCAATTGCGTTGCCGGAGCCCCGACATTCGCCGCCAGCGCCTTGTTCATTTGCTCGCGCGAAATCACCGCGCCATAGTCCTGGGGCGAAGTTCCGTCGGGGTCGGCGCCCATGTCCCAGATCGCTTGAAAACGCGTTTTTCCGTTGACGACGAAGTCCGGATGCGCGAAGTCGAAGCCCTGCACATCGATGATTCCGACGAGAACCCCTTTTCCGCTTTTGTGCAGTTTCGCATTCTTGATGGCGCGAAGCGCCGGACCTGGGGCTCGAACTCTGCCCGTTGAGATCACGGGATTCGGATCGCGCAACCCCTGGCCCAGCGCCACGTGCCGCACGAGCGGGTCCGCGGTGAGCTGCTTCAATTTCGATAGCGGCATCGTGGCGGTCGAGAGCGTTCCTACGTGCGCCGTCTCTTTCACACCAAGCGCGTCACGCAGAGGCTCCGGCCGATGTTTCGAGATGAAGATATTGGCGTAGATGTAAGGCGTAACCGTCTTGAGCGTTGCAGAGGCGGGTGGTCGTATTGGCTTAGCGCGCCATCCGAGCGGGTCGGCCGCTTCCAGCCGCTTCGCCTCAACGGCCTCGACCCTTTCCATCGAGTAGCTTCGTTGATCGAGCCGATAGCTGGTAGCGACCGACAATGCGTCGCACCGTTCGGCGCGCACCACGTTGACTTCGACATCGCCATTCGCGATGACACGGAGCTTCGCGTCGCACTTCCGAGCGCCGTCGCCGAGTTGGTGAACCTTCGGTTTCCTGCTCATCGTCGCTAGGTAAAGAGGTTCAAAACGCCGTCTAGGCCGCAATGGTCGAGCGCATGCGTCGCTTGTGCCCGGACGATCGGCTTGGCGCGGTAGGCGACGGCAATATCGACTTCGCCGAACATCGGAAGGTCGTTGGCGCCATCGCCAATAGCTACAGTAAGGTCCTTGTCCCCTAATAATTGTTCCCGCATGACGTGTACGTCGTGCGCCTTCACCCGCGCATCGACGATCGGCTCCTTGACCCGCCCGGTGAGCTTGTCCTCCTTGATCTCAAGAGAATTGGCAACCGTGTAGTCGAAGTCGAGCAATTTTGCGAGCCTGTCGGTGAAAAAAGTGAAGCCGCCGGAAACCAAAGCGGTCTTGGCGCCGGCCGCTTTGAACGCAGCGAGCATCCGCTCAGCACCTGGCGACAAGCGCAAGCGCTCGTCATACACGCGCTCGAGCTTGGCGACGGGGCAGTCCGCAAGCGATGCGACCCGTCGCCGCAGGCTCTCGCCGAAGTCGATTTCTCCGCGCATCGCGCTGGCGGTAATCGTCGCCACCTTATCCCCGATCGACATCAGGTCGGCGATTTCATCGATGCATTCGATCGTGATGAGCGTTGAGTCCATGTCCATTGCAACCAGCGCAACGCGAGAAAGACTCCGGTCGCGCGGGACGAACGCCGCGTCGCAGCCAAGCTCGGCGGCAATAGTGAGCCAGGTGTCGTCCGGCGCGATGTCGGGAAAGCGGAACGCGTGAGGCGTCCCCAGACCGATCGGCATGATGGCCCGCGCGGGTAACCTTTCCATCAGCTGATCCAACGTCGCCGGCGAAATGGCCTGCGCCTGCACGACAAGATCCACGTCGCTGCGGATGATAGGGCCCACGCTTGCGGCTAACGCCGCTCTTTTCTTTGACGCGCGCTCTTGCGCAGCACGCTATCGCGGCTGACCGGCGCAGCAAAGTTGGCCCGCTTGCGCGGGCCTCCCCGCGCCGAAAGGGTGTCTTCGGAGGTGGCCTCGGCGAGCACGAAGTCGATCTTGGTCTGCTCCATATCGACCCTCGCAACGCGAACGCGGAGGCGGCCGGTCAACTGAAACACTCGACCGCCACGCTCGCCGATCAACGCATGCTGGACAGCGTCGTGGTGAAAATAGTCGCGTCCCAGCTCGGTGATGTGAACCAAGCCATCGATGTTCAAGCCGTCCAAGGTGACGAAGATGCCGAAGCCCGTTACTCCGCTGATCGTGCCTTCGAATTCCTCGCCGATCTTGTCCTGCATGAAATGACACTTGAGCCAGTTCGTGACGTCGCGCGACGCGTCGTCGGCGCGCCTCTCGGTGAACGACGTATGCGTGCCGAGGTCCTGCCACGACATTGTCGTTGGTGTATACCGCTTGCCCGCAAGTATGGCCTTGACTGCGCGATGCACGAGGAGGTCCGGATAGCGGCGAATGGGCGAGGTGAAATGCGTGTATGCGTCGTACGCGAGCCCAAAGTGCCCTTCATTGTCCGGCCGATACTGCGCCTGTGACAATGAGCGCAGCAAGACCGTTTGCAGGAGTGCGAAATCGGGGCGATCGCGGATTTGATCGAGCAGCCTCGCGTAATCACGCGTTGCCGGCGATTTCCCGCCGCCAAGCTGTAACGCCGAGGTTTTTAGGAAATCGCGCAATGCGGCCAATTTATCGGGCGGCGGTCGCTCGTGGACTCGGTAGAGGCCGGAATGCTCGCTCTTGGCCAGGAATTCGGCAGTGCAGACGTTGGCTGCGAGCATGCATTCTTCGATCAACTTGTGAGCATCGTTGCGCGGCGCTGGCACGATGCGCGTGATCTTGCCAAAGTCGTCGAACTCGAGCGCCAGCTCGACCGTGTCGAAATCGATCGCTCCGCGTTTTGCGCGCGCTGAAGCGAGGGCACGATAGAGCGCATATAAGCTCCGTAAGTGCGGCAGTAACTCCTTGCTTTTCGGAGTGGTTGCTGACGCTGGCGCCGATAGCCATTCCCATACCTGCGTATAGGTGAGTCGTGCGGCGGAATGCATGACGGCGGGATAGAATTCGTAACGCGTAATCGCGCCTTGCGCATCAATCTGCAGATCGCAAACCATGCACAAGCGGTCGATGTCGGGCTTCAGTGAGCAGAGCTCGTTGGAAAGCTCCTCCGGCAGCATCGGAATGACGCGGCGCGGAAAGTAGATCGACGTGCCCCGGTCACGCGCGTCGCCATCGATCGCGTCGCCTTCGCGCACGTAATGGGAGACGTCGGCAATCGCCACAATCAGCCGGAAACCCTTTCCGTGTGGCTCACAGAAAACGGCGTCGTCGAAGTCTTTTGCCGTTTCGCCGTCGATGGTCACGAGCGGCAGCTTGGTCAAGTCGACGCGACCTTTGCGGTCGGCGGCCCGCACCTCCGCTGGCAACCGTTGTGCTTGGCGCAGCGCTCCTTTGGAGAATTCGAACGGCAATTCGTGCTTGCGCAGCGCAATCTCGATCTCGATTCCCGAATCAGTGGCATTACCCAACACCTCTTTAATCCGCGCAATGGCTTCCCGGTTGGCCGATGGCTGCTCCAGTATCTCCGCGACGACAACCTGTCCAGCCAATGCACCCCCTAGGTCTGTGGCGGCGACGAGCAAGTCTTGGTTGATGCGCCGATTCTCTGCGACGATGAAATGGATACCGCGCTCTTCGTGCAGGCGGCCAACGACATCGCGATTCGCGCGCTCGAGTATCTCGACGATCTCGGCTTCGGGTCGTCCACGACGGTCGGTTCCGGAGCGCCGGACCGCCACGCGATCGCCGTGCAGAACCTTGTGCATTTCGCGCGCGCTCAAGTAGAAGTCGTCCCCGCCACCGTCCGGGACGAGAAAGCCGAAACCGTCTGCATGCCCCTGTACGGTGCCGATGGCAAGATCAAGCTTGGCTACGACGCACAGCAGGCCTTTGCGGTTGGTGAGAAGCTGACCATCGCGTTCCATAGCGGCAAGGCGACCGAGAAACGCTTCGCGTGCGCTTTCGCCTACGATGAGCTCGCGCTCGAGTTCGGCCGGCGAAAGGGGCACACCAGCCGCTTTCAGCGCAGCAAGGATGGCCTCCCGCGAGGGGATGAGAGCGGCATCGACGTCCCCGCGTCGCGCACGCCGTGGCGCACGCGTCAGTCCTCGGTTATCGAGCGCGTCAATTGCCATCTCCTCATTCCGCATCTGCTCACTTGCCGTCTCCTTACTTGCCATCATGGCCGTCTCATTCTTCATGATGCGGGCCGGCATCGCCGCTCCCTCGGAGCGGCCACCGCGTTTGGATCTCATACGAGGCGCCTTCGCAGGCGCGTGCAGTTTTGTTGAGTTCTTTGACAAGGAAAGCGCCGAAAAAGTAAAATTGACTGTTACCCGCAGTCGATTAAGCAATAACGAAGATGACTAAAGCCCAGGTGGCGGAATTGGTAGACGCACATGGTTCAGGTCCATGCGCCGAAAGGTGTGAAGGTTCGAGTCCTTTCCTGGGCACCAATGTAGCACTGACGCCGACGGTACTTCTCGCCACTGCGTTGGGAGCACGTGAGGAACGAGTGTTGCCTAGGGATCGAGGATTGGCTTCGCTTGCCGCGCGTTGATCGACGAGCGCTACCACGCCGCTGCGAATTTGCGCAGCGGCGCGAATTCGCGCCACAGGCAGACAATCGCGACACTACTGCTCAACCCGCGCCTGCAACCGCGCGGGACCCAGGTCGTCGTACACCTCGAACGGTTGATGAATCCACGGGCTATCGGGTAGATATTCGACGAAGTAGTCCGGCTTGAACACCGAGCACGCCTTCCACCAGAGGACGGCAGTCCTGATTTCGGCGATGTGCGGAAATCGTTGTGGGAGCGTGTTGAACACGACTTCCAGTGTGTGGCCGGAATCGACCATGTCGTCGACAAGCAAGACCGTCTCGCCGAGCTTCGGCGCCGTCATGGTCATATGCTCGGCGATGACCAATTGTCCGCGCAGCGTTCCCCCAGTAGCCATGTAGGAGTGAGTCGACAGGATCGCGAGCGGTACAGTGAAAATGCGCGAAAGAACATCGCCGACGCGCAAGCCCCCGCGCGCGATGCAAATGATCTGATTGAAACCGTATCCGGACTGGTGCACGGTGAGCGCGAGCCGTTCGACGAGCGTGTTGTAGCGGTCCCAAGTGATATGCAAGCCCATCGCCGCATCCCTTTTTTGGCGAACTATTTGAACGGGTGGTGTACGAGAATCGTCTCGTCGCGCTCGGGTCCCGTCGACACCATCGCAATTGGCACGTCCGTCAACGCCTCGATGCGTTGCAGGTACGCGCGCGCGTTGGTTGGAAGCGCATCGAACGTTTTTGCGCCTACGGTGCTTTGCTGCCAGCCCGGCATTGTCTCGTAAACCGGGATGCAACTCGCGACCGCCTCAGCCCCCGTCGGGATGAGTTCAATGGGCGTGCCATCCTTCATGTATCCGATGCATATTTTGATCTCGGGGAGGGTGTCGAGCACATCCAGCTTAGTGATGCAAAGCCCGTTCACGCCGTTGAGCTGCAACGAACGCCGCAGCGCGGCGAGATCGAGCCAACCGCAACGGCGTGGGCGCCCGGTGACCGAGCCAAATTCGTTGCCGCGCTCTCCAAGCGTCGCGCCGATTCCCTCGGTCAACTCGGTGGGAAACGGACCGGTTCCCACCCGCGTCGTATACGCCTTCACGATGCCGAGCACATAGTCGAGCATCTGCGGCCCGATGCCGGTCCCTGACGCTGCGGCGCCGGCAAGACAATTCGAGCTGGTCACGTAAGGGTATGTGCCGTGATCGATGTCCAGCAACGCGCCTTGCGCGCCTTCGAACAGCAGTGACTCGCCGCGTAAACGCATCTGGTGCAGCAGTGCCGCGACGTCTTCCACCATTGGCGCCAGCTGTGGCGCAAGTGCAAGCGTTTGGTCGCGCGTTTCTTCGAATGGAATCGGGTCTTGCTTGTAGTAGTGCACGAGCATGAAATTGTGCAGCTCGAGGAGCTGGGCGAGCTTGGCGGAGAACATCGCGGGTTGGAGTAAGTCGCCGACGCGTAGCGCGCGCCGCGCGATCTTATCCTCGTATGCCGGGCCGATGCCGCGACCTGTCGTACCGATCTTGGTGTTGCCCATCGCTCCTTCGCGCGCCTGGTCGAGTGCGACGTGAATCGGCAATACGAGCGGGCAGGCTGGCGAAATCTTGAGCCGCGAGCGCACTTCCACTCCAGCCGCTTCGAGCTCGCCGATTTCCTGCAACAACGCGACCGGCGAGAGCACAACACCGTTGCCAATGTAGATGCCGACACCTGGGCGCAGCACTCCTGAGGGAATGAGCCGCAGCACAGTCTTCTGGTGGCCGATGACAAGCGTGTGGCCGGCGTTATGCCCACCTTGAAAACGGACGACGCCATGTGCGCTTTCGGTGAGCCAGTCGACGATCTTGCCCTTGCCTTCGTCACCCCATTGGGTGCCGATCACAACGACGTTACGGCCCATGGTCCTGTCCTATGCCGGCACGTGGCGATTCGCTTGCGCAGATCCGCCACACGGCGCCATCCTGCGCGAGTCGCCGTCCCGTGCGCGGACCGACTGTTTCGCCCGGCAGCAGAACGACGACCGCTTCACCGGCCGTGCGGAGCTCGCGAATCTTGGCAACGAGGGCGGGGTCATCGTCATCTGGGGCGACGATTGGGTCGCGAGCACCAACATCACTCCCGAGACTCGTCACGCGGCGCAGGTCGAGCGTGAAACCCGTTGCCGGTCGCGCGCGCCCGAAGGCGCGGCCCACCCCGTCGTAACGACCACCGCGACCGCACTCGACAGCAGTGCCGCGAGCGTCCGCAGCGAACACGTCGAATGTAGCGCCCGTGTAATAGTGATACCCGCGTAGATCGGCGAGATCGACGTGAAGCACCGCACGGTCTGCCGCCGCTTCGGCTAATGAGGCAATGGACTGCAGAGCTTCATCGATACCGGGCAGCGCCGGCAGCAGCGCTTGAGCGGAGGAGAGTGTGGATGCGGCCGGGCCATAGAGTTCCGGCAGCTGGCGTAATGCAGTGCGGGATGGCTCAGGATATGCCGCAGTGAGCTCCTGCACCGATGGCTCGTCTTTGTCGCGCAGCGCCGTGAAGAGTTCGCTGTCCTCACCCTCTCCATCTCCCTGGAGGCCAGCGGAGCGCGCGAGCGCACGGTAAATACCGACGTGGCCAAGGTCGACGTGAAGGCCGGTGAGTTGAGCGCTCGCCAATGCTTCGAGCAATAGCCGTAGAACTTCTCGATCCGCGGCAATTCCTGCGTGCCCGTAGAGCTCGGCGCCAATTTGCAACACCTCCCGAGTCGCACCGGGGCCTGCGGGCAGCGTACGCAAGACGCTGCCTGCATAGCACAGACGCGACACACCAGACTCGTTCAAGAGATGCGCGTCGATACGCGCTACTTGCGGGGTGGTATCGGCGCGAAGGCCAAGCAGTCGGCCCGACATGGGATCGACCGTTTTGAACGTCTGCAAGTCGAGATCGCGTCCGGAGCCGGTCAGCAGCGAATCGAGATATTCGACGAGTGGCGGTTGGACCAAGCGATAGCCATGCTCGCGGAAACAATCGAGCATCGTGCGCCGCAGAACTTCCACGCGAGCGGCCTCTGACGGGAGCACGTCGTCGATCGCTTCCGGCAACGCCCACTTACGCATACAAGACGACGAGAGCAATGCCGCCGAGAGCGATTGACACGAGCCCAATGAAGCGGAGCTGGCCGTCGCTCAATTCGATCATCTTGCGAAACGTGTCGCGCCAAGTGCGTGGAGACAGGAAAGGCATCACGCCTTCAACGATCAAAAGGAGAGCAAAGGCGCCCCACAGCGACTCCCCCAAGGCCTATCTCCCTCGCAGTCCGACAACAGCCCGACGCTCGAACACGAAGGCATACGTCACGGGGCGCGCGGTGATCGCCCGTCGGCTGGTTCGCCGCGAATCGGCTAGCTCGGTTGCCAACTTAGTTGGCGAACCTGCCGCCGAATCGTGAGAAGCCAACCCGACAAAAGTAGGATTTCACTTTTGTCGGCAGTCTAGCTACTTCGCCGGAGTCCGTGGGGCGGTAGAGGACTTTTCCTGCTTGAAGTACTGGAAGAACTCGCCGGAAGGCTCGAGCACCATGACGTCGCTCTTGCTGCGAAAGCTCGATTTGTACGCTTCCAGGCTGCGGTAGAACGAATAGAACTCGGGATTCTGACCATACGCCTGCGCGTAGATAGCTGTGGCCTTGCCGTCCCCTTCGCCCTTGATTTTCTGCGCTTGCCGGTACGCATCGGCCAGAATCACCTGCCGTTGCCGATCGGCGTCAGCGCGGATCTTTTCCGACTCCGCGCCGCCGAGTGACCGCAGCTCGTTGGCGACACGGCGCCGCTCCGATTCCATCCGCTGATAAACGGGGCCGGTCACATCGCCCGGCAACGCCAACCGACGCAATCGCACATCGACCACCTGCACCCCGATCGAACGCGCATCCTGATCGGCCTTCTGCCGCGTTTCCGACATGATCCGATCGCGCTCGGTGGAGATGGCGTCGTGCATTGTGCGCTTGTTGAATTCCTCGGCAAGGTTGGAGCGTACGGTCTGCGAAAGACGCCGGCGCGCTGCTTCTTCATCGCCTTGCACGGAAATGTAGTATTGCTTCACATCGATAATTCGCCAGAGCACGATGAAATCGACCTCGAGCGGCGTTTTCTCCGACGTCGTGACGCGGTCAACCTCGGCGTTCTCCAACGTCAAGTTGCGCCTGTCGTAGAACTTGACGTTCTGCAGCAACGGAACCTTGAAGTACAGCCCGGCCTCGGTCTTGGTATCGACGATCTCGCCCAGCTGAAACTTGATCCCGTACCGCGTCTGGTCGACCGTGTAGATCGCTTGCGAAAGCACGATCAGCACCGCGACGAGCAGCGCGAGAATAGGCATCGTGAATTTCATGGGGTGCTCTTGGTTTTTTCTTAGCTCTTAACGTTCGCGGCTGCGCAGACCTTCGCGGGTGCGTCCGGGTTCGAGCGTGACCGGTGGCTCCGGCGAGGGAGTAGCGCTCGTACGCGGCGCAGGCAACTCCGGCGTCGCTCCTGGCGTTCCGGTTTGCTGGATCAATTTATCGAGCGGCAGATAGAGCAGATTGCCGCCCCCGCCTTTCTGGTCGACGAGAATCTTGCTCGAGCTCCCCAGGACCGAAGACATCATGTCGAGATACAGGCGATCGCGCGTCACGCCCGGCGCCTTGGAGTATTCGGTCAGCACCGATCGGAAGCGCGACGCATCGCCCTCGGATCGCTGCACGACCTCGGAGGTATAGCCGTTGGCCTCTTCCATCAAGCGCGACGCCATGCCGCGTGCGCGGGGCACGACATCGTTGGCATACGCTTGGCCTTCGTTGATCAGGCGCACGCGATCCTGCCCCGCCTTGACGGCGTCGTCGAACGCTGCCTGAACCTTGTCCGGCGGCTGCACGTTTTGCAATGTCACTTTTTGGACATAAACGCCGGTGCGGTAACGGTCAAGCGTCTCTTGCATGATCTTTTCCGTCTGCTTCGCGATTTGCTCGCGCCCTTCATAGAGCGCGAAATCCATCTTGGCCTTGCCAACGACTTCGCGGATCGCCGTCTCCGCGACGACTTTCACCATTTCGTCGGGCTTGCGGTTATTGAAGACGTAATCTTCAGCACTCTTCAAGTTATATTGGACGGCAAACTGAATGTCGATGATGTTTTCGTCGTCGGTCAGCATCACGGCCTCGCGCTCGACTTTGGTCTTCACCGTATTCTTGTAGCCGATCTCGACAGTCTTGACCTGCGAAAAGTCGACGAGCTCGACCGCCTCGATCGGAAACGGCAAATGCCAGCGCGGACCCGGCTGCGTTGTTTCCGTGTATTTGCCAAAGCGCGTGACCACGCCGCGGCGACCCTCATCGACGATATAGAAACCGCTGGCGAGCCAGACCAGCACCACGAGAGCGAGGAGCAATCCGGCTCCACCAACGGGAAACGCGCGCCGCGGTGGACGTGTACCGACGCCGGGCTCGCTCGGGCCGGTTCGGCCAAAGAGCTCGTTTAAGCGCCGATTGACGTTGCGCCAGATTTCGTCGAGATCGGGTGGCCCGCCGCCGCCGTTCCCGCGCTTGCCCCACTGCGGATCGTTGAGGGACATTAAGAAGTCGAAAATGTGGTGGAGCTGAATAAGGTTGGGCCGTGAGGCGCTGGATCAAGTGTCCAGTCCGACCGCCGCGTGTCAAATGGACACTAAGTTGGGCACTGAGTTGGACACTGAGCAGTTACCCCCTGCGGAGGTTGCGCGGCGGTAAAGCGTGCTGCTAGCGCCGCGCGTAGTTCGTCGCATCCTGCTCCGGTCAATGCGCTCACGCGGACGCTCGAAATGTTACCACAGCTATCGTGCTCGAGACCGGCGGGCAAGCCGGCGATATCGCACTTGTTCAACACGCGGATCTGCGGCACGTCGGCGGCGCCGAGGTCGCTCAATACACCATCGACGGCGGACGTTTGTTCGTCGCGATTGGCCGCCGCCGCATCGATGACGTGCAACAACAAGTCGGCGTCGGCGGCTTCGGACAGGGTTGCCCGGAACGCGGCAACAAGGTCGTGCGGCAAGTCGCGAATGAATCCTACGGTGTCGGAGACGACGATGGTTTCCGCCCCTGCTGCGTACATGCGGCGTAGCGTCGTATCGAGCGTCGCGAAAAGTTGATCGGCTGCGTACGCGCGAGCGCCCGTCAGGCGGTTGAAGAGCGTCGATTTGCCGGCGTTGGTGTAACCGACCAACGCCACCGTGCGCACCGCCGCACGCCGCCGCGTACGGCTTTGCACGGCGCGGCTCTTTTCGACCCGCGCCAGGCGCTCATGCAGGAACTTCACTCTTTGCGCGATCAGCCGGCGATCGGTTTCGAGCTGTGTTTCGCCTGGGCCGCGTAATCCGATGCCGCCTTTCTGACGCTCGAGGTGAGTCCAGCCGCCAACGAGGCGCGTCGACATGTGTTTGAGCTGGGCGAGCTCGACCTGGAGCTTGCCCTCGGCGCTGCGCGCGCGCTGCGCGAAAATATCAAGAATGAGGCTGGCACGGTCCACGACGCGACACTCGAGTTTCTGCTCCAGGTTGCGCTGCTGGACGCCCGACAGTGCATGATCGAAGATCACGAGGTCGGCTTGGGTTTGCGCGCGTTGTTCTGCGATCTCTAGGACCTTGCCGCTGCCTGCGAATAGCGCCGGGTCCGGACGCGCACGCCGGCCACCGATGCTGCCGACGACTCTTGCTCCAGCCGAAGCGGCGAGCGCCCCGATTTCCTCCGCGTGCTCGGCACCGTTGCCACGGCCGAAGTCGAGGGCAACAACCAAGGCGCGACCGCCGTCGCCATTGAGCCGCTCAAACATGGGCGAGCCAGATCGCGACGCGTCGGCCGGCAAGCCAGCCCGTTCCGCGCCGGATGCGCGCGGCGGTCGCATCCGCTTCTTTAAGCTTCGACGGATTCGTGATTGGGTACGTGCTGCGGCATGGCGACCGGACGGGCGGGGACGACCGTCGAAATCGCGTGTTTGTACACCATTTGGGTGACCGTGTTCTTCAAGAGCACGACGTATTGATCGAATGACTCGATCTGACCCTGCAGCTTGATGCCGTTCACGAGATAGATCGACACCTGAACATGTTCCTTGCGCAGCGCGTTAAGGAACGGGTCTTGTAGGATTTGCCCTTTGGTCGTCATGTTGAGCTCCGCTTTATGTTCCCGCGTGTTCGCGGGTTCTTCGTTCTAAATGGCCGGTGCTGCAAATTTTTCAAGTCGCCGATGCAACCCTTGGACCGCAAGTAGCAGACGCGATAACAATTCAGCAGCGCCGGAAACTGACCCCTGCAGGCAACGCCTAGCGGCGCCCGCCACTCGCCGCGTAAGGATTGACACTAGCTTTGAACGCTATCCTAAGGGGTGTTCCTCGCAATTGGAACGCGTCGGTGAAGAAATGTTCCAGGTAACGGCGATAGGTGTCTGGAACGTGGTGAAGCGCTGTCCCATGGATGACGACCAGCGGCGGATTGACGCCGCCCTGGTGGGCATAGCGTAACTTCGGGCGGACGAGGCCCGCTCGGGGTGGCTGCTGGTGTAGCACGGCAGCCTGCAGCGTCCGCGTGAGGCGTGGGGTGGGCAGCCGGGCCATCGCGGCGGCAAATGCGGCGTTCACTGACAGCAACAGGGCGCCGACACCCTGGCCGTCGCGCGCGGAAATGAAGTGTTGCTGCGCAAAGTCGAGGAAGCCCATTTTGCGTTCGAGGTCGCGCTTGACTTGCTCGCGCTGCTCTCTCCCGACGCCATCCCATTTATTGATGCCGACCACGACGGCGCGGCCAGCTTCCAGCACATGGCCGGCAAGATGCGCATCCTGCTCGGTGATTGCGTGTTGCGCGTCGAGCAGCAGCACTGCGACGTGGGCGTCCTCGATTGCCTGTAGCGTCTTGATCACCGAGAACTTCTCGACAGCTTCGAATACCTTGCCGCGGCGTCGCAAACCGGCGGTATCGATCAGCGTGTAGCGCTGGCCAACACGCTCGAAGTCGACGTAGATCGCGTCGCGCGTCGTCCCAGGCTCGTCGAATGCGATAACCCGCTCTTCGCCCAGCAACGTATTCACCAAAGTAGATTTGCCAACGTTGGGGCGGCCGACGACCGCGACCTTGATCGTGTCAGGACGTTCGGGGTCGCCGGAGGTTTCCATATGACGCTCATCCGAATGTGATTCCCCTGGCGGGATGGCGTCGAGCGCAGCGTCGATCATGGTGCAGACGTTTTCGCCATGCTCGGCGGAGATGGCAACCGGGTCGCCTAGGCCCAGCTCGTGGAATTCCGCGACCGTGCGTTCTGCGGGCAACCCCTCCGCCTTGTTTACCGCGACGATCACCGGCCGGCCGGCTTTACGCAGCAGGTTGGCGATCGTCGAATCCTGGGGGGTCAGGCCGCTCCGCCCATCGACCAGGAACACGACAACGTCGGATTCGGCGATCGCTTGGCGCGTCTGCTTCGCCATCTCGTGGAGAATTCCTGATGCCGCGACGGGCTCGAAGCCACCCGTGTCGACGACGAAGAACACCCGATCGCCACTACGCGCCCGACCGTAGTGGCGATCGCGCGTAAGGCCAGGAAGATCAGCGACGAGGGCGTCGCGCGACTTGGTCAGCCGATTGAACAGCGTCGACTTGCCGACGTTGGGACGGCCAACGACGGCGACGGTGGGGAGCACTTATACACGCCGACAAAAGTGAAACCCTACTTTTGTCGGATTGAGTTGGCTCCCCGCGAATCGCTGGCTCATTTGTCAACTGAGCCAGACGATTCGCGGCGAAAAAGGCTACGAGGGACGACAGAACGCGTCACGAATTAAGGTCCCGGAGGGGCTACGGTGCGGTGACCGCGAACAGCGTACCGCTTGTCGACAACCATAGCGCATTGCCGGCAAGAGCCAACGGCTGCGACGTCGCAGAAGTGCCGTCGGTCGCAACGCGCCCGACGTACGCGCCATTGACGCGCGCCAGCAAATGCATGAAACCGGCTACGTCGACGACGCCGACATGCTCGCCGATAAGTTGCGGGCCGCCAGGCCGACGCTCTGCGAGCTTGTCCTGCTTCCACACCGACGCGCCCGTGGCCTTGTCTAACGCATGCACGGCCCCTCGCTCGTCGGTGACATAGAGGTGGTTGCCGTCCGCAACCATCCCGTACAGGCTCGACACATCGCGCGACCAGTTGAGCGTGCCCCGGGCGACGTCGAAGCACGCGAGCCGCCCCTGGTAGGCCACTGCGCACGCCAACGAGTCGTCGAGTGTCGGCAGGCTGGTCACGTCCGCGATGCGTTCGAGCTCGGTGGAGCCGCGCGGACTCGCCACGGTGGCATCCCATCCCACGATGCCCGTCACGGCGTCGATAGCGAGGAGCCGGCCGCCCGCCGTGCCAACGAACAGTGCACCCCGCGCCACGGTTCCACCGGCGTAATTGCGCACGGTCAGCGGCGGCGAAACGCGCTGGTAGACCCATTTCCGCGTGCCGTCTGCGGCCGATAGCGCGTGAATATTTCCGTCGCCGGAAAAGACGATCACCAATCCCGCGGCGACGCGAGGAGGCGCGATCACTTCGGTGGTGACGCGGGCCGTCCACAACTGTTTGCCGTTCGTATCGAACGCCACGACGTCGCCCTTGTCGGTGCCGACCGCGATCACGTTCGCATCGGCGCCCACACCCGCGGACAAGGATCGATTCGCGCTGATGCGCCAGACAACGCGTCCGGACGCCGGCTCCACGCGCATGATCGTGCCATCGGGCGCCGCCGCGTAGATCGCATCGGATAGCACGGCTGGCGCGAACCCCGGCGCGCTCCGGCCGACCTGCGTCTGCCACGCCACGCGCGGCGTCGTCGAAGCAGCGAGCTCGGGCAACGGCCCGGGCTTCTTATCACCCCATAGCCAGCCGAATGACGGCGGTGGAATCGTCGGGATGTATTCGCGCACCGTCGCGCATCCGGCGCATGCGATGACAAGGCACACGGCCGCGCAGTCGCGCGCAAGCCGGTGCGCCTTGAGCGAATCACGCTCGTCGGTCATTGCTTCAATACTCCCGCAGCCGGTGTGCTGGGCGGTGCGCTGGCCGGACGGGGTGCGGGACCCGCCGCGGCTGGAGTCGCTGGGACCGCAGTCGAGCCGGATTGGGCGATAGCGGCAGGCACCGCGTCCATTTTGACCTGCACGAAATTGCGATACGGCGATTTGACATCGAATTTGGCGAGCGCTGTCTGATACGCCGCCCGAGCCTCGGCAGGCCGGCCCGCAGCGGTCAGCGCATCCCCGCGCAGGTCGGCGTAGACGGCTGCGAATGGTTCGCCGTGCTTCGCGTCGAGCAAGCGCAGCGCTTCGTCATACTGCTTATCGTCCAGAAGCAAAACAGCCATTCGATATCTGGCAATTTCCTTCAATTCGGTTTCTGAGGCGCGATCGATCACCCATTGCAATTGCGCCTTCGCTGCGGCTCGATCCTTGGCGTCGAACTGCAGCTTGGCCAGCACCAATGCAGCGCGCGGCGCGTAGCCGGTACCCGAGAACTTGTCGGCAAGTTGCGCCGCTGCGTCCTTGGCCTTGGGGAGATTGCTCTCGCGCGCCGCCTGCGAAAGCGCTGCGTAGAGCGTTGCTGCCTCCTCCGTTTGCTTCGCGGTCCACCACCGCCAACCCTGAACGCCGATGATGACGGCGCAGACAACGATGACCAACGTCATCGCCGAGTTGCCCCAGCGTGTCCACCAGGCCTTCAACTCATCCAGGCGTTCCTGCTCTTCAAGGTCGTATACCGCCATCTTCTCTATCCTTCGCTGCGAACCTTAGTTCTGGCGCGCGAGATGCGCGGCGATCTCTCCCACCGCAACGGGCACCTGCGCGCCTTCACCTCGCAATGGTTTGACGCCTACGGTTCCGGCGGCGGCTTCGTCGTCGCCGATCACGAGCGCGAAGCGCGCACCGCTGACATCGGCCTTTTTCAGCTGCGCCTTAAAGCTGCCGCCATCGACGTTGACGACAACGGCAAAGCCATCGTCGCGCAGTGTCTCGGCGACGCCCAAAGCCAACGCGCTCGCCTGCGTGCCGACGTGCACGACGTAAGCGAGCGGCGCGTCTTCAACGCGGTGACCGGCGTCTTGCAACAGCAGCAGCACGCGCTCGGTGCCAATACCGAATCCGCAGCCGGGTGTCGGCCTCCCGCCGAGTTGCTCGAACAAGCCATCATAGCGGCCGCCAGAGCATATGGCGCTCTGCGCCCCAAGCCTCGTCGTCACCCATTCGAAAACCGTCGCATTGTAGTAGTCAAGGCCGCGCACCAGCCGGGGATTGATGCGAAAGGAAATCCCCGCAGCGCGTACGCTCGCCACCACCGCCGCGAACCGTTCCCGCGACTCATCGCCGAGCGCTTCCAGGAGCTTAGGTGCGCCGTCGAGCAATGGTTGCATCGCGGGGTTCTTGCTATCGAGGATGCGCAGCGGATTGTTCTGCAGCCGTCGCTGTGAATCGGCATCGAGCAGGGATTCGTTGGGTGCGAAATACTCGATCAAGTGGCCGCGGAACGCGCGTCGCTCCGCGGCGGTGCCGATCGTGTTGAGCTCGAGGGTAATGTGGTCGAGTTTGAGCCGTCGCCATAAGCGATCGACCATGACCAAAAGTTCGATGTCGATCTCGGGGCCAGCAAACCCAAGCGCCTCGGCGCCAAAGGAGTGGTACTGGCGATAACGGCCTTTCTGCGGCCGCTCGTGGCGGAATAACGGACCGCTGTACCAGAGCCGTTTCGGACCATCGTAGAGAAGGTTATGCTCGAGCGCCGCGCGCACCGTCGGCGCCGTTCCCTCCGGCCGCAATGTGAGGCTCTCCCCGCTGTCGTCGAATGTGTACATTTCTCTTTCGACGATGTCGGTCACCTCTCCCACACCGCGCACGAAAAGCTCGGTCTTCTCGACGATCGGCGTGCGGATGTTGCGATAGCCGTACTGGCGGAAGACATCGCGAATCGTGTCTTCGAGAAACGTCCACAGCGACGCGTCAGCGGGCAGCACATCGTTCATGCCGCGCACGGCCTGAATCGTGGCCGCCTTCGCGCTAGCGAATTCTCGCGGACCGACCTTGCGGGTCGGAGAGCTCGTTTCCGCAGCCATTACGCGACGGCCTGGTCGGCGGTCGTTTTCTTGGCCGAGTGCAAGTGCGGGGAGGCAGTATCCCCCTCGCGTTGCACGTGACGGTAGCCAGCGACGGTGGCGTCGAGCGTCATATTGGCGGTTACTTAAGAGTGAGACGCGCGATGTTTTGCTTGGTATGCGGCGCCAAGTCGATGGCTTGACCGCGGTAGGTGATCGTGACGACCCCGGCATTGGCCAACCAGACTTCGAACGGTGGCGAGCCCCGAACGCTATGGGTGGCGCCGTCGATGCCGATCGCCGACAGCACGACAGCGCCAGCGCGGTCTTTGACCTCCGCCCATGAAGTCCCGCGATACGTCAGAACGAGTGGCGCGTCGACGCTATCCGGGGCGAGGGCAACCGGAGCCGTCGGGGTCGCAGACGTGGACATCTCTGGTTTTGCGACCGAAGACTGCGCTCTAGGGTCGGCACGCAACGGGTTGGGCAACGGCGTCGCTGCTGGGTCCGCCCCGGTTGCGGGTGCCGTTGCCGGCGCCGGCGTGGGCAACGCAGGAGTGCCAGAACCGATGCCGGGATTTGCGGCCATCGAATCCGCTGGATCCGCGGGTGGCCGAGTCAATTCATACGCTGCGGTCATCGCGAGGATCGCAAGGAGCGCGAGCGGAATTGCCCAGCGACCTCCTCGCCGCTGCATATGCTGCGATTCAGGGAGCTCGCCCATGGCCCGCGACGTTCCAGCAAGCGATGGCTGCTCGACCGCGGACGCGTTGTTCCCGTCCGGCAAGGAGGCAAGCACCAACTCCGGATCGAGGTGCAGCAGCCGCGCATAGTTGCGCGCGAAGCCACGGACGAACGTGCGTTCTGGCAAGTGCGCGAAATCGTCGTCTTCCAGCGCCTTGATCTGCCGCGGCGCCAGCTTCAATTGCTGGGCAACCGCGGCAAGCGTCAGGCCAGATCGCTCCCGCGCTTGCGCAAGCAAGCGACCGGCGGTTTCGGCTCCACCGAGCTGTGCACCTGGGGCTAGCGTGTCGGGCCCGACCGTCACTCGCACGCTCCCGGAATGGCTTTGGTCTCGGCGGCGCCCGGGTAGCGATTGCGCAATTGCGACGCGTACGAGGCTTCGGCTTGCCGGTCCCCCAATTTGCGTTCGATGCACATGCCGAGATAAAGCGCTTCGGCAGGCGGACTGTTTTGCTGCATGATGGGCCGGATAGCAAGCCGCGCCTCGTCGAGCCGAGCCTCCTTGTAGACGAGAAGCGAAAGGTTGTAAGCGGCGACGACGTTAGCCGGAGCAACGGCGAGCGCGCGCCGGTAATAATCTTCCGCCCGCTTGCTCTCGCCAATGGACGCCGCGCATTTTCCGGCATTGGTCAGCGCAACTTCTGGACTGCGGTAGAGCGGGTTGCGCACGGCCAAATCGAACTCGCCGATCGATTCGCGGGCCCTGCCGCGCGTGCACAGATACCACCCCCAGTTGTGCCGGATTTCCGAGTCATTCGGTGAAATTTCAAGTGCCCGGCGAAAATTGACCTCGGCGTCGCGGTCCTGCGAGAGCATCGCGTAGACGAGCCCGTAGACGTTGTAGATCTTTGCATTGCTGGGGTCGAGCTTCACTGCTTCACCCAATTCCTGCAGCGCCACATCCATCTGCCCGCGCTCGTAGTAGCCGGCGGCGAGCTCAGCGTGGATCTGCGCGCGTTGTGGAGCGGGTGTCTCCTGCGCCTGAGGCGTCGGAGGAGGCACGACCTGCGGTGCTGTTCCCGGTTTCGACGCGCATCCCGCGACGAGCACCGCCAGAAGAACAGTCATGCAGGCGAGTGGGCGCATCGGAAAGCCTCTGGAAAATGGACGCTAGTTCGCGACCGCGGTTGCGATCCGCGTGGCTAACCGCCGTTTGGTGCGGTCGAGTACCTGTCCTGCGAGTTGGCCGCACGCGGCGTCGATTTCGGCGCCCCGGGTTTTGCGAACCGTCGTCACCAGGCCGGCATCTGTTAACTGGTGCTGAAAGGCCATGATGGCCGCGCGCGAGCTTGTCCGAAATTCGGTTTTGGGAAACGGGTTGAAGGGAATCAGGTTCAACTTGCATGGGACATCGCGGACGAGGTCGATGACGGCGCGCGCGTGCCGTGGCTCGTCGTTGACGCCGGCGAGCATGACGTACTCGAACGTGATGAAATCGCGCGGAGCGCGCTCGAGATAGCGCAAACAAGCGGCCATGAGCTCGGCGAGCCGGTAGGTTCGGTTAATCGGAACGAGACGGTCGCGCAGCTCGTCGGTTCCGGCGTGCAACGATACCGCGAGTGCGACCGGGCACTCGTCGCGCAACCGATCGATAAGCGGTACGAGGCCGGATGTCGAGAGCGTTACGCGGCGGCGGGAAAGACCGTAGGCGTTGTCGTCCAGCATCAAGGCCAGCGCCGGCACGACGTTATCGAAATTGGCCAGCGGCTCGCCCATTCCCATCATCACGACGTTGGTGACCGGCGCGCGGCCATGGGCAATCCACGGTGCCATGACGCCGTCCGCGAGCAACGTCCGGTTGGCGTGCCAGAGTTGACCGATAATCTCGCCGGTGGTCAAGTTGCGATTGAAGCCTTGCTTGCCCGTTGAGCAAAACGCGCAATCGAGCGCGCAACCCGCCTGCGACGAAACGCACAGCGTTCCGCGGTCAGACTCCGGAATGTATACTGCCTCCACGGCGTTGCCATTGCCGGCGTCCAGCAACCACTTGCGGGTGCCATCCAAGGCGGTCGTGTCACGGATGACTTGTGGACCGCGGATCATTGCCTCGCGCGCGAGCGACTCGCGCAAAGGTCTTGTCAGATCGGTCATCGCAGCCACGTCGTCGACATAGCGCTGATGGATCCAGTGGGATACCTGCTTTGCACGAAATGGCCGCTCGCCGCGCTGCGCGAAAAACTTGAACAAGGCTTGGGGCTCGAGGTCGAGCAGGTTAACCATCGGGTAGCGAATCGCTGAACAATCTACTGTGCAAGATCTGGGAAAAAATACGCGATTTCGGCTTTCGCGGTGTCGGCTCCATCAGATCCATGCACAGCGTTGGCGTCGATCGATTGCGCGAAATCAGCGCGTATCGTGCCCGGCGCGGCGGCTGTGGGATCTGTAGCGCCCATCAATTCCCTGTGCCTTGCAACGGCATCGTTGCCCTCAAGCACTTGGATCATCACGTCGCCGGACGTCATGAACTCGACTAAATCACGGAAAAACGGCCGCTCCTTGTGAACTGCGTAGAATCCTTCGGCTTCCGCGCGCGAGAGTTTGGCCATTCGCGCTGCGACGATTTTGAGACCGGACTTCTCAAAACGACGATAGATCTCGCCGATGACGTTCTTCGCAACCGCGTCTGGTTTGATGATGGAAAGCGTGCGTTCGACCGGCATTCCCTGCTCCGACCAAATAAAAGCAAATAAATTCAAAATTGTAGCACGCAAGTTGGGCCAGCCGGAGACGATGTCGAGGCGCTTGGACCGGCTTTTCGTCCTCCGCCGGCGAGCCTGCTAACATCTGCGGTTGAATCCGCGCGCCGCACAATGGGTGTGTGCCGGGCGCATTTCGTACCCTCGAAGGAGTTCACATGGATCGCAGCAAGATTGCATTGATTGTTGCACTTTCGTTCGCGGCCACGACATCTCTGGCGCAGGAATATCCCGCAAAGCCAGTCGCGTTGATGGTGCCCTTTGCCGCCGGCGGCCCGACCGATACGGTCGCCCGTTCGCTCGCGCAGGCGATGGGCAAACATCTAAAGCAGACGATCGTGGTCGAGAACACGCCGGGTGCCGGCGGCACGATTGCGCCGACTAAGCTCAAGAATGCAACGCCCGACGGCTACACGCTGCTGATTGCGCATATCGGAATGTCCACGGCTCCCGCGCTCTACCGGACGCTTCCATTCAAACCCCTTGATGACTTCGAGCACATCGGCCAGGTCGTCGACGTTCCGATGACGTTGATCGCCAAGAAGGACATGGCGGCGAAAGAAATCAAGGAGCTTCTGGCGTTCGTCAAGGCGAACAAGGACAAAGTCACGCTTGCGAACGCTGGCATCGGATCGGCGTCGCACCTGTGCGGACTCTTGCTGATGAGCACGCTGCAGACCGACATGACGACCGTCCCATACAAGGGCACTGCCCCCGCGATCAATGATCTGCTCGGCGGGCAGGTCGATTTGCTGTGCGACCAGACGACGAATACGACGCAATACATCACGAGCAACCGGGTCAAAGCGTACGGCGTGACCTCGGCAGCGCGCCTCGATACCTTGAAAGACCTGCCCCCGCTCGCCGAGGCGGGGCTCCCTGGCTTCGAGGTTGTCGTCTGGCATGGCGTCTATGCGCCGAAAGGCACGCCCAAGCCGGTCATCGACAAGCTGGTGACAGCTCTTCAGGCGGCAATCAAAGACCCTGCGTTCGTCCAAAGGATGAATGACCTCGGATCGCAAGTGGTGGCGACGAACAAAGCGACGCCGGAAGGCCTAAAGTCGCATTTGCGAGCGGAAATCGACAAGTGGACGCCGATCATTCGCAAAGCCGGCGTTTATGCGGACTGATCGCTGCTTTCGAACGGCGGACGACGAAATGCGTTCGGCTCCCACCGCAGCGCGAAGCTAGGAGCCGTGCCGCTCGCCTGATACGCCACATCGACGCCGAGATTCGCAACGGCGATTAAATCATCGCCGCGGAAGACGAGCGGCAAACCGCGGCGCAGCCACTCGGGAATTCCTGCTTCGTGCAGAATGGCTTTCAATGCGCGGCGCGGTCGTCCGGGCGCAAGTTGCAACCGCTCACCTCCACTCCGCGTGCGCACGGTGACCCGCGCGGCGCTTAGGCATGCAGCAGCGATCCCTCGGCCTAGCGTGCGCTCGAACGTAAGCGTCCCGTGTGGAAGAGAAAGCAGTTCTTGCCCGGTCCATGGCACCGAATAGGCGGGAGGCGGGGGCGCGTGTACGACAACGCGATCGCGGTAAATTCCGATTTCCGTACCCGCATGCACCAGTCTTACCCGGGCATCGGGACGAGCGCGCGTGAGCTGTGCGAGGATTTCTGCAAGCCGTGCAGTCGAGGGTGCCGGCAAGCCATGCTGGCGCAGGAACCAGCGCAGCAAATTGCGCGCGCGATGCGGCGCGAGTCTCCTTAGACCCACGCGGTTGAGTGTTGCGCCGTCGAACGCTTTTGTAGCGTCGTGTGCGGCTAATTCGTCGAGTAATGAGGCAGCTTCGCCCTGATGTGCTGCGGCACGTTCTAGGATCGCGGCTGCCTGCGGCACGATGCCTTTGAGCGCCGGCAGCGCAGTCGTCCGCAGCGCGTTGCGCAAATATCGCCGGTCGAGGTTGCTTTCGTCGTCGACGAACGTGAGATTGCGTGCCGCTGCGCAGCTGTCGATTTCGCGTCGCGCGACACCGAGCAATGGACGCAGCCAGAGAAGACCGTGCCCATCGCGGCGCGTTGCCGGCATCGCGGCGAGCCCGTGCGGTCCAGCGCCGCGCAGGAGTTGAAGCAAGAGCGTTTCTGCCTGATCGTCCTGATGATGCGCGAGTGCGATGATCGAAATGACTTGCTCGATCGCCGCATCGGCGAGCGCGGCGTAGCGCGCTCTGCGAGCTTCTGCCTCGAGTGAAGAACCGCGTGCGCGGGGCACGTGGATCTTGCGTGAGGTAAACGCGATATTGCGAGCAGCGCAAAAATTCTCACAAAACCGTGCCCAATTGTCAGCGTTGGTCGATAGGCCGTGATGCACATGAATCGCGACCAGCGCGAGCGCGCGCGGCGCAGCAAGCTGCGCAAGTGCGTCGAGCAGGACAACGGAATCGCGTCCTCCGGAAAATGCTACGGCGAGTCGCGCTCCATGAACGACGTGCGAGTCGACGGCGGTCGCGACCGCGCTCATCACGTGAGAGACGATTCCCGCGGAACCTGCCTGCTCACTCGAAACAACCAATCGACGCATCGCGCGCAATCGATAATTCGCCCGCTAATGCCGGCTATCTATCCGGGAACGATTTCCTTGAACTTGCCGTACGCGAGAATCTTATCTTCTCGCGCCTCGAGCAATGTATTGAGTGACTGATCCTGGAGTTGCCGCATCGCTTCAGTCAGCGCCTTCTTGAGCCCCACCATCATGCCCGCGTGATCGCGGTGCGCGCCACCCGCCGGTTCAGCGATGACCTTGTCGATCATTCCCAATTGTTTCAAGCGCACGGCCGTGATGCCCAGCGTTTCCGCGGCCTCGGCTGCGTGCTCGGCGGATTTCCATAGTATCGAAGCACAGCCCTCGGGCGAGATGACCGAGTAGGTCGCGTATTGCAGCATTTGCGTGATGTCGCCGACGGCGATTGCCAGCGCTCCCCCGGAGCCGCCTTCACCGACCACGGTCACCAGGATCGGAATGCGCAGCGCGGCCATCTCGTATAAGTTGCGGCCGATTGCCTCGGATTGGCCGCGTTCTTCCGCGCCGATCCCTGGATACGCGCCGGGCGTGTCGATGAAGGTAAAGAGCGGCAGCCCGAATTTTTCGGCGAGCTTCATGAGCCGCAGCGCCTTGCGGTACCCTTCCGGACGCGGCATGCCGAAGTTGCGATAGATTTTCTCTTTGGTGTCGCGCCCCTTTTGATGGCCGATGATCATGCATGGCTGTCCGTTGAAACGGGCAAGGCCACCGACGATTGCAGGGTCGTCCGCGTAAGAACGATCGCCGTGGAGCTCGCGAAAATCAGCGAACATGCCGGCGATGTAGTCCAGCGTGTACGGGCGCTGCGGATGGCGCGCGACTTGCGCGACCTGCCATGCCGAGAGCTTGCTGTAGATATCCTTCGTGAGCTGCTGGCTCTTCTTGGAAAGGCGGGCGATCTCATCCGAGATATCGACGGCCGAATCCTCGTGAACGAAGCGTAGCTCGTCGATCTTTTGCTGCAATTCAGCGATCGGCTGCTCGAAATCGAGAAAGGTCTGTTTCATCGCGGGGCCGCACGGATAGCGTTATGCGAGCATCTTAGCGCAAGGTTCTTGGGCGATCATCGGGTGATGCGCAGGCGAAAGGGGTCGGGACGCGGGCCGCACTCCGAGACGCAGAAAGCCAAGCTGTGGCCACGCTAGATCGTCCTGGCGCTTGGCATTGTGCTGTCGATCGCGCGAGAATGGCGCAGTTCTCATCCTAGCTCACCGCGATGCCGCGAACCACGATGCCTGCGACGACCACGCTTTCAAACGTCGGCCGCATCGCACTGATCACCGTCGACTATCCTCCGGTCAACGCGCTCTCGCATGCGGTCCGGCAAGACCTCCAAGAAACCCTGACCGTTGCAATCGCCGATCCCGATATCGCCGCCGTTGTCCTGGCATGCGCGGGCCGGACTTTTTTTGCCGGCGCCGACATTCGCGAGTTTGGCAAACCGCTTGTCGCGCCGGGACTGCGGGAGATTATCCAACAGATCGAAAACGCGTCGAAGCCCGTGATCGCGGCGATCCACGGCACCGCGTT
>Ga0136617_10000442_pt1 | contig 34661 bp, 35 predicted proteins | sample AntDrymUQ3222106_2_FD_129672 | JGI IMG/M metagenome (GOLD analysis project Ga0136617, IMG submission 129672) | Polar desert sand microbial communities from Dry Valleys, Antarctica - metaG UQ322 (21.06) | ecosystem: Environmental > Terrestrial > Soil > Desert | place: Antarctica: Dry Valley... | reverse complement strand
CGAGCTCTACGAGACCTCGAGCGGCATGGTCACGATCACCGGCGGCAAGCTCACGACCTGGCGGCGGATGGCGAAGCTCGCCGTCGACCGGCTCGTCGAGCGCGAGGCGCGCGACGCGCCCTGCCGGACGCACGCGATCCCGCTCGGCGCGCCCGTCGACGTCGCTGACCTGCCACGCGTCGACGGCGTCCCCGGCTCCGCCTACGCCGCGCTCGCCGGCCACTACGGCCACGCCGCCCACGACGTCCTGACGGTCGCGCGCGAGCGCGAGGAGCTCGCCCAGCCGATCGTCTCCGACCTGCCCGACCTCCTCGCCGAGATCGTCTACGCCGCCCGCCGCGAGCAGGCGCATTCGCTCGGCGACGTGCTGCTGCGGCGCACCCGGCTGGGGCTGCTGGCCGCGCGCGAGCTGGGCGCCGACGGGCCGGTGGTCGCGCGCGTCGCCGGCGCGCTCGCGGGCGAGCTGGGCTGGGATGCGGACGAGGCCGCGGCGCAGCGCGAGGCCTGGCGCGCGGAGGCGCGCGCCGAAGGCGTCATCGGCAGCGCGTAACTTTGCCGCTCCTCGTCGGTTCAACAGCCCTGAGGTGCGCCCGTCCCCGTCCGTCGACGTCTGAAAGCAAGGAGTGCCCTGCGCCCCGATGCGCCTGCTCATCCTCATCGCCGCCCTCCTCGCCGTGCCCGCCGCCACCGCCCGCGCGGCCCTCTATCCCGGCGATCCCGTCGACGGTCCGGGCGCGGACGTGCAGTCGCTCGGCGACCTCGACCTCGCCCGCGACGGCACCGGCGCGCTGGCCTACGTCAAACGCGTCGACGGCGTCGACCAGATCTTCGTGGCCCGTTTCGTCGGGGGCGTCTTCGGGGTCGGCGAGCGCGTCGACGGCGGCCTGTCCGGGCCGAGCTCGCAGCCGGTCGTCGGTGCTGCCGACAACGGACGCCTCGTCGTCTTCTTCGTGAACCGGGGGACCGTCTACGGCGTGGTGCGGCCGGCTGGTGAGGGCTATGCGGCGCCGGTGGCGCTCGGCACCGGCTCCGATCCCTCCGTCGACCTGTCGATCAACGGCACGGCCTACGCGAGCTTCACCTCCGGCGGCGACGTGCGCATCGCGCGGCTGGACCGGCGCACGAACACCTGGGGTCTGCTCGACCAGTCGGCCGACGTCGATCCCGGCCGGCCTGCCGGCGCCGGCAGCGGGCGCTCGCGCGTCGCGATCTCCGCCGACGGGATCGGCGTGGTGACGTGGGGCGAGGCCGGCCACGTCTACGCGCGCAAGATGTTCGGCGCCGCGCTGTCCAACGCGCCGCAGGACCTCACGCCGCCGTCCTTCGACGGCCGCGTGGCGACCGTGTCCGACCTGCCCGACATCGATGCCGAGGACGACTCGAGCTACGCCTGGGTCGTCTTCCGCCAGACCTTCGTCGACGGCGGCTCGCGCATCCTCGCCCGTCGCCAGCGCGGCACGGGCTTCGAGCCGCCGGTCGCGATCGAGGCGCCCGACGGGGAGCCCGTCCGCGAGCCGAACATCGAGATGAACGGCCGCGGCGTCGGCCTGGCGACGACGTCCGGCGCGGTCTCCGGACAGCCGATGGCCGCGCTCCTGGACCGCGACGTCTTCGGCGCCGGCAGCCGCATGTTCGGCGGCAGCGTGGCGGGGCCCGCCACGGCGCCGGCGATGTCGGAGAACAACGACGGTCTCGTGGCGAGCGTGCTCGCCGGGCCGGGTGAGGCGCCGTTCGTGCGCGTTCGCACCTACGACGACCGCAAGCCGGGCCCCGAGTCCCTCATGTCCCGTCCGGAGCTCGGCCCCGTCGACCCGGCCCGGGGCTTCGACGTCGCCGTCGACCGCGCGGATGGAGGCGTCGTCGCCTGGGTGCAGGGCGGAGCCGACGACCGCCGGATCGTCGCCGGCTACCTCGACCGGCCCCCGGGGAGCTTCCGGGGCTATACGACGGCGCGCTGCTGCCAGCCGGCGCTCGCCCGCCTGACCTGGCAGCCCTCGTTCAACCTCTGGGGCGCGACGCGCTACGAGGTGCGCGTCGACGGGCAGCTCGTGGGGCAGACGACGGACTCCAGCCTCCAGCTCGCGGCCCCGCTCGCCGGAGCGACGCACCGCTGGCAGGTCACCGCCATCGACCTGCGGGGGCAGACGCGGCGCTCGAAGACCCGCCTGCTGCGCGTCGACGATCTCGCGCCGCGCCTGTCGGTGGGCTACAAGCGCTCCAAGCGCGTCGTGACCGTCTCCGCGCGCGGTCGCGACCTCGGCGGCGCGGGGCACCGCTCTTCGGGCATCCGCGATGTCGTCGTCTCCTGGGGCGAAGCCTCGCCGCGTGCGAGCGGGACCTCGCGCGTGCGCGCCCGCCATCGCTACCGCCGCGCCGGCACGTACGCGCTGGAGATCACCGCCCGTGACAAGGCCGGCAACGTCACGGTCAACAAGCGCACGGTGCGCATCGGGTAGCGTCGGCAGACCCGTGCGCCGTCATACCGTCGCCGCCGCGGGCCACGTGCTCGCGCTCGGTGAGCGACCGTGGCTCATGGGCATCGTCAACGCCTCGCCGGACTCGTTCTCGGACGCGGGCGCCTACCCGGATCTCGACGCGCGCGTGCGACGCGCGCGTGAGCTGCTGGCCGCCGGGGCGGACATCGTCGACGTCGGCGGAGAGTCGGGGATCACCCAGCGCCCGGCCGTCGAGGTCGCCGAGGAGCTCGAGCGCGTCGTGCCGCTCGTGGAGCGCATCGCCGGCGAGCTTGGCGCGCTCGTGTCGGTCGACACGTACAAGCCGGCCGTCGCCGAGGCGGCGATCGCCGCCGGCGCGGTCTTGGTCAACGACGTCAGCGGGCTGCGCGACCCCGAGCTCGCCGCGGTCTGCGCCCGGACGGGCGCGGCGCTCGTGCTCATGCACACCCGCGCGGCGCCGAAGCAGCGCCTGCAGGATCCGGCCCTCTACGTCGACGTCGTCGCCGACGTCGTCGAGTTTCTCGGCGAGCGGATGGAGGTCGCCCGCGCGCACGGCGTGCGCGACGAGCAGCTCGTCCTCGATCCGGGGCCCGACTTCGCCAAGACGCCGGCACAGACGATCGTGCTGCTGCGCCGCCTCGAGGAGCTGCACGTGCTCGGGCGCCCGCTCCTGCTGGCGGTCTCGCGCAAGGACTTCGTCGGCGCGCTGACCGGACGCGGGCCGCGCCAGCGCGTCGCCGGCACGCTGGCGGCGCTCGGGCATGGCATCGACGCCGGCGCGCATGTGCTGCGCGTCCACGACGTGGCGCAGGCCGCCGACTTCCTCGCCGTCCGCGCGGCGCTTCGCGGCGAGCTCGAGGTCGACCCCGCGCTCGCGCTCGCGGACGCGATCCGCCACGTGCGCTGACGGTCGCGGCCGGACGGTCGGCGAAGGAGCGCCGCCCGGCGCGTGTACTAGGCTTCTCCCACAAGTCGCCGGTCGCTGTCCAACGCGGCCGGACGCCAACCGACGATCCACAGGAGATCCACATGTCCGTCGTCTCTCGCTCCGCTCTGGAGTCCAGCTCACTCGCCGATCTGCACGAGATCGCGTCGGAACTCGACCTCGATGGCTACCGGCGCCTGCGCAAGGCCAACCTCGTGGCGGCGATCATCGAGCGTCAGGGCGGTGACGCCGACGAGGCCGAGGGCGCTGCTGACGACGAGCCGGCGGGTGACGCCGAGCCGGCCGGTGACGCCGAGGCCGCCGGCGACGCCGAGGCCGCTGTGGACGTCGCGGCCGCCGCTGACGCCGAGTCCGCTGTGGACGCCGACGCCGAGAAGCCGGCCCGCCGCTCGCGCCGCGGCGGTCGCGGTCGCAGCCGCGCCCGTGACCGCGATCCGGGCGACATCGAGGTCGAGGAGGAGGACAGCGCCGACGCCGACGCCGAGCCGCGGCCATCCGCCCGCTCGGCGCGCTCGTCGCGCGGTGGGCGCGACGACGGCGATCGCGTGTCCTCGGAGGAGCGGGTGGCGGCCGGCGTCATCGAGCTCCTTCCCAGCGGCTCAGGCTTTCTGCGCGTCGCGCCGCCGCACCCCTCCGACGACGACGTCTACATCTCCGCCGCGCAGGTGCGCCGCTGCGAGCTCGTCGCCGGCGACGAGGTCAGCGGTCCGTTCCGCGCCCCGCGGCGCTCGGAGCGCTACCCGTCGCTCATTCGCGTCGACACGATCAACGGCCGCTCGGCGGACGAGGTCGCCGAGGGGACGAAGTACGACGACCTGCCCTGCACGTATGCGACCGAGCGCATCGCGCTGGATTCCGAGGACCCGACGCTCAAGGCGATCGAGTGGCTGACGCCGTTCGGGCGCGGCTCGCGGGTCGTCATCGTCGGCGCCGCGCGGGCGGGCAAGACCGAGGCGCTGCGCCGCCTCGCCGGAGTGCTGTCGGGCCGGGACGACCTCGAGTGCAGCGTCGTGCTCGCCGGCGTGCGACCGGAGGAGATCGCCGACTGGAAGACGGACGCGCTGCAGCCGGTCGCCGAGCTCGGGCTCGCCGCCTCGGCCGACGCGCAGGGGCAGGCCGTCGAGCGGGCGGTCGAGACGGGCCGCCGTGTCGCCGCCCGCGGCGGGCACGCCGTGCTGCTCGTCGACACGCTCGAGTACGTCCCGGCGCCGCTCGCGCGCCGGGCGCTCGCGGCCGCCCGCAACATCGTCGACGGCGGCTCGCTGACGGTCATCGCCACCGCCCGCGAGGCGCTCGGCGGGGAGACGACCGTCATCGCGCTGGACGCCGCGTTCGCCGGCACCGGCCGAATCCCGGCGCTCGACCTGGCCGCCAGCGGCACCGTGCGACCCGAGCTGCTCGTCGGGGAGAAGGGCGCGGCTGCGATCGCCGAGGCGCGCGCCGCGGCGATCGGGTAGCGGCTCGAGCGGACCGCCGCCTCGCGGATCTTCTGCCGGCCCGGCGAGGCCGGCCTACGGCGCGAGCTCGTCGAAGCTGATCTGACCCGGCGGCGGGCGGTCGTCGCGGCGGATCGTGGTCTTCGACCAGTGGTCGGTGATCTCGGCGGCCTTGCAGTGGCGGTGGCTGATGCCCCGTTCGATCGGTGCGACGTCGAAGCCCCCGGCGGCGGCGGCGCCCCTGATCATCGCGTGGAAGATGCGCCCGCGCTTGTTGACCAGGACGATGTCCCCAGGCTTGATCGACCGCGTGCGCATCTGCCCACGGGATGGTGGCCGTCAGTCCGGACGCCCGCTGCCGCGGAGCGCTGACGGAAAGCTGACTTGACATCCTCCCGGTGTCAAGCTAGGTTTCCTTGTATGATGAACGACGTACGACGCCTACGTGCCGGCCGCGGTCTCACCCAGCAGCAGCTGGCGGCCGCGATGGACGTGTCTCGCCAGACGATCAACGCCATCGAGACAGGCCGCTACACGCCGTCGTTGCCGCTGGCGATCGCGTTGGCACGGTTCTTCGCCACCCCCGTAGAGGAGATGTTCGATGCCACAACCCGATAGCCCAATATCAGAGAGAGAACGCGCGTCCGTCCCGGATCGGTGGCGGTCACGGTGGGCCATGCCTGCCGTGACCGTCGGACTGGGGGCGTCATCCTCGTCGCCGAGGTGATGAATGAGAACCTCACCAGCGGACTCGTCTGGTTTGCCGTCTTGGCCGCGCTCGGCGCGCTCTACGCTTTCGGCGGCCGATTCGAGGCGGTTCGGCAGGCCCGTGGGGAGGAGGAGGACGAGCGTGAGTGGCTGATCAACACCCGCGCCATGGCGCTGGCGGGGACGGTGCTGGTGGTCCTGCTCACCGGTGCCATCGTCTTCGAGCTCGCGCGTGGGGAGGACCCGAGCCCCTACACGCAGCTCATGGCGGTCGGCGGGGCCTCCTACGCCATCGCCCTGCTCGTGCTCCGCCGCCGTTTTTGAGGGATGCCTACGCCGCGGTGGCGCCGGACGCGCTACCGCGGCATGTAGGCGACCCGGCCCCACGAGGGCTCGGGGGACAGCTCGATCGCCTCGCCGCCGCGGTCGGGCTGGACGTAGCCGAATGTGTGCGTCTCCATGTCGAAGGCGATGTCGAGCTCGCCCTCCTTCACCCGCTGGTCAAGCCAGGCCGAGCGGAAGACGAGGCGCCGCAGCCAGTGCACGAGCGAGCGGTCGGAGGGGCCGCACAGCTCGGGCCAGCAGTCGTTGACGTGCTCGCCCAGCGGGGACGCCGGAGCCTGGATCTCGCCGTTGACGGCGAGGTTGACGAGATCGTCGAGCTCGATCTCGCTCAGGCGCCCGTTGACGAACCCGAGCTTCAGGGCAGCCTGCTCGCAACGCTCGCTGAAATCGCGCTCGTTGAAGGTGAAGCGCAGCTCCCCGTACTCGAGCACGAAATCCTCCCCCGAGTCATAGTTGCCGCGTCGCTGAGTCTCGTCCATGACGCGTCGGCATCCTAGGCGCGACTCCTGCCACGTAGGTGGCATGCACGTGATGTTTCATGCCGACGGGCCGATCGAAGGCCGCGGCGGCTTCGTCGTGTACGGATCGCTGCCGCACGGGCCCCGCACAATGCAGCTGCCGGACAGCGGTTCGAAGCCGGTACCGATCGTCATCTGGCGCTCCGCGGGCAGCGGGGTTGGGCCGGTTTTCGGACCGCATACGTCCGTTCCAGGCCCAACCCCCGGCACGGGGGGCGAACTTTGGCCGGCCGGACCCTCAAGGGGACATGACCGACGACGATGCCTCCACGATCCTCGTCGTCGAGGACGACGATGCCACGCGCACGTTCCTCGCCGACAACCTCGCCGCCGACGGCTACGACCTGCTCGTCGCCGACTGCGCCGCCGACGGGCTGCGCCTCCTCGAGCGCAAGTTCCCGGACCTCGCCCTCGTCGACCTCGGGCTGCCCGACGCCAGCGGCTTCGAGCTGCTGCGCCGCGTGCGCACGTCCGACGGCGTCGCCAGCCGCGTCGATCCCGACACGCCGCTCATGGTCGTCAGCGGCCGCGCGTCGGAGCTCGACCGCGTGCGGGGCTTCGATCGCGGCGCCGACGACTACGTCTGCAAGCCGTTCTCCTACCCTGAGCTGCGCGGCCGCGTCGCGGCGCTCCTGCGTCGCGCCGACCGCACTCCCAGCCGCGGCCGCCTGCGCGACGGGGCGCTCGAGGTCGACCCACCGTCGCGCGAGGTGCGCCTGCACGGCGAGCGCGTCGTCCTGTCACAGAAGGAGTTCGCGCTCCTGCGCACGCTCGTCAGCGAGCCGACGCGGGTGTTCACCAAGGAGGAGCTCCTGCGCTCGATCTGGGGCTTTCGCTCGCGTGGGTCGACGCGCACGCTGGACTCCCACGCCTGCCGCCTGCGCCAGAAGCTCGGCACGCGCGGCGACTGCTACATCGTCAACGTGTGGGGCGTCGGCTACCGGCTCGTCGACGCGCCGCTGCAGCGGGTGCCAGAGTCGGCTGTGGCGCTGGGTCCTGCCGGCCTCGACGTCGCGATCTGACACGGGCCGTCGCGGAGGGGGGCGAAAGCTCGTCGCCCGCGCCCTATGGCCTGTGGGAGGCCGCGCTCCGCGGGGAGCGGCGACCGCCAATGCGCCTCATGACGACGCTCACGACAGCCTGGATGCTCGCCGCGATCGGCTTCGCGGCAGCTCTGCTGTGCTGCTGGGAGCTGCGCCGCCGCCGCGAGCTCGTCGCGCGCGCGTGCCACGAGCTGCGCGGTCCGCTGACCGCCGTGCGGCTGAGCCTCGCGACGATGGAGCGCCGCGGCGAGGCGCCACCGGAGCGCCTTGCGGCGCTCGAGATCGAGCTGCGCCGCGCCGGCCTTGCGCTCGACGACTTCGCCGCTGCGCGCAGCGGGCGTCGCACGATCGACCGCGACGAGCCGGTCGAGGTCGCCGAGCTGCTCGAGGAGCAGTTCGCGAGCTGGCAGGTCGTCGCGGGCGCGTTTCAGAGCACCCTGCTGCTCGGCAGCCTGCTGCCGGGGGCGTTCGTACGCGGTGACCGCCTGCGGCTGGCCCAGGCGATCTCGAACCTCGTCGCCAACGCGCTCGAGCACGGGCCCGGACGCGTCGAGCTCACGGCACGCGGCGTCGGCCATCGCCACGTCCGCATCGAGGTCATCGACGAGGGACCGGGACTGCCGTCGCCGATGGCATCGCTGACGCGGCGCGCTCGCGCGGGCCGCGGGCGGCGCGGGCGCGGCCTTGCGATCGCGGCCGAGATCGCCGACCGCCACGGCGGCCGGCTCATCGCGGCCCCGGCGCCGCGAGGCGCCCGCATCGGTCTCGAGCTGCCGGTCGTGCGGCGGGTCGCATGAGCCGCCGGCGCCGCGCACTGCTGCTGGGTGGCCTGGCACTCGTGCTCGGCGGGCTGGCGGCGTCGAACGTCGCCAGCCGCGAGGCGGCGCTGGCGAGGCGGGTGGGCGAGCTCGTCGACGTCGTCGTCGCGAGCGAGCCGATCGCGGCGGGCGCACCCGTGCGCGAGCGCGCCCTCGCCATCCGCCGCGTGCCGCGCCGGTTCGCGCCCGACGGGGCGATCGGGTCGCCACGCGCGCTTGCCGGCCTGCGGGCGGCGGTCCACATCGCGGCCGGCAGCGACCTCGTGGCGTCGATGGTCGGCGACGGGCGCCCGCCGCCGGTCGGTCCCGCGATCCGACGCAGTGAGCGCGTCGCGCAGGTCGTCGCGCTCGGCTCGCCTCAGCTCGTGACCCCGGGCAGCCGCGTCGACGTCCTCGTCACGCCCGAGCCGCGCTTGGGCGCAGGCGGGGAGGCGGTGCTCGCGCTCGAGGACGTCGAGGTGCTCGACGCCGTGCCGGCGACGGCCGGCGATCCGCCCGCGGGCGGATCGGCCGGCAGGCTCGCGCCCGGCGCGCGCGTCGCGGCCTCGCTGCGCGTCACGCTGCGACAGGCCATCTACCTCGCCGCGGCGCAGGACTTCGCGCGCGAGCTGCGGCTGCTCCCGCGCTCGCAGGGCGATCGTGACCGTGGCCGTGCCGGGCTGCGGGCCGGCGCGCAGCTGCCCTGAGTACACCCGGCCGGAAGTCTGCGGACGGGTGTACTCAGGCTGACGTCATTACCCGTCCAGCTTCCCCGCGGGGACTCAACGCCAGCCGAGCGGGGCCGATGAGGGGCGCATGGTCTCCACGCGCTCGTTCCGCCTTTTCGCCATCGGTGTCGTCTGCCTCGCCGCCGCGCCAGCATCGACCGCGCTCGCCGCCACCAAGGCCCCGACGCGGCCGACCGTCCGGTCGATCGCGCCGCTGCCGCTGGGCATCGGCGACACGCTCACGATCCGCGGCCGCAACTTCCTCGCCGGCAAGAAGCGCAACAGCGTCACCTTCAAGCGCGACGGCAGGCCCGCCGTGACCGTGAAGGCCGGTCAGGCCACGCGCACGCGGATGAAGGTCATCGTGCCGGCGACGCTCGCGCAGTACCTCACCGTCACGGACGGTGTCGCCCTGCCCACGCGCTTCCGGGTGCGCGTCCGCTCTCGCGGCTTCTCCAAGGGGTACACCGCGCTGAAGCACTCGCCGATCATCGGACCCGCGAACGGCGCTCCGGGCGCGGTCGACGAGTTCGACGAGCCACAGAGTGGCTGCGACACCGGCGGCATCGGCGACAGCGTGGACGGCGAGGGCGATGACAACGCGCTGCTCAGCGACGCGCTCGAGGCCGCCGTCGAGTCGGACTCGTGCTCGGTCGACAGCGTCGGGGACGGCCTGGAAGACGACGGGACGTAGTACTCGACGCTGGGGGCCCGGAGCAGATCCCACCGTGGGCGCCGGTCAACGCCCACTGACAGGATCGCGTCGGCGTGTGACGCTCCGGCGTCGACGTGGGCTGTGAGATAGTCAGGAGCAACTGTCATACGGCCGGGGCTGGGGAGGGCGATCAGCGCGGTCGGAGCGACTCAGCCGTTGCGCATCATTCATGTGGTCGAATTCGCAAGCATGCGTGACCTCGCCGGCGGCCGCGCGGCGACCGGGGTCACGTCTGCACGTATGTCGTGCAGCAGTGACCACACTGGTGGCGTCGCGACAAGCGGGGTCACTCGTGCATGCCGATCAGCTCCGCGCTGCGCGGCTCGCGGGCACGACATCTCGCGCGGGGCGCTTCAGGCGGCAGGTCGCGTGCGAAGTGGCCGGAGCCGTCGGTGTCAAAGGGTCGGGTGACGCGCCCGTGAGGTCGCGCGCCGCCGTCGATTGGCGAGTTCTTCGAGCCAGCGCCCAAGAAGTCGCCAACGGCGGGCTGGCGCCCCGCCGCGCGCCTCCGCAGGCGTCGGTCAGGCGCTCAGCGTGAACTGAACCCGGTAGCACTCGGCGCCTGGGGGGGCGAATCGCGCGGCCCCGGCCCCTTGTGGGGGTATGGACCGCGCCGCTCGCGACGAGACGCTCGATGAGCTCGCCGGCTCGCTGCGCGACCGCCTGCTCGGCGAGGCGGCAGGCGGTGCCGGAGAGGACCTGCACGGGCGCATTCGCGCGCTCGTCGATCGCGAGGCCGGACTGCTCGACGACGACGCTCGTGCGCGGCTTGCGACCCGTATCGCAGAGCGCTCGTTCGGGCTCGGGCCGCTGGAGGCGCTGCTCGCCGACCCGTCCGTCGACGAGGTCATGGTCAACGGGCCCGGGCAGGTGTGGGTCGAGCGCGAGGGCCGCATCGAGCCGACCGACGCGCACTTCGCCGGCGAGGCCGACCTGCGTCATGCGATCGAGCGCATCCTGGCCCCGCTCGGACGCCGCGTCGACGAGGCCGAGCCGCTGTGCGACGCGAGACTGCCCGACGGCTCACGGGTGAATGTCGTCGTCGCGCCGCTCGCGCTCGACGGCTCGATTCTCACGATCCGGCGCTTCCGCCGGCGCGGCTTCGGCCCCGACGAGCTCGTCGCCAACGGCACCTGGGCGGCGCCGCTGCGCGACCTGCTCGCCAGCGCCGTGCGCGCGCGCTGCAACGTCCTCATCAGCGGCGGCACCGGCTCGGGCAAGACGACGACGCTCAACGCGCTGACGGAATTCATCGGCGACGGCGAGCGGATCGTCACCGTCGAGGATGCCGCGGAGCTGCGCCTGCGCCACGCCCACGTCGTGCGCCTCGAGGCGCGGCCCGCGTCGCTGGAGGGCAACGGTGAGGTGACCGTTCGCCGGCTCGTGCGCAACGCGCTGCGCATGCGGCCGGACCGGATCGTCGTCGGTGAGGTGCGCGGCGCCGAGGCGCTGGACATGCTCAGCGCGATGTCCAGCGGCCACGACGGATCGCTGTCCACCGTCCACGCGGGGTCGCCCGAGGAGGCGCTGCGCCGCGTCGAGACGCTCGCGCTCATGGCCGGGCTGGGCCTCCCGCATGAGGCGATCCGCGAGCACGTCGCCGGCGCGCTGGACCTCGTCGTCCACCATGCCCGGATGGCGGACGGCACGCGCCGGGTCGTCGCCGTCAGCGAGGTCGTGCGCGTCGCCGGTGGGGCCGCGACCCGCGAGCTCTACGCGCTGCGCGACGGGCGCCCGACGTGGCGCGCACCGCTCGGCAGCCGTCTCGCCGCGCGGCTCGCGCCGGCAGCGTGATGGCTGCGAGCGCGCTCGCGGCCATCGCCGGCGTCTGCGCGGTCCTCGCCGCCTGGGAGGCGATCGCCGCCGCCGAGGAGGAGCGGCTCGTCCAGTCGGCCGCGCGCTGGCTGGCACCAGGCCTGCAGGCGCTCCGGGCCGGGCGCGAGCCGACGAGCCCCGAGCGCCGCCGGCTGGTGGTCGTCGGTGCGCTGTCGCTGCTCGGCGCCGGGTGGCTCGTCGCCGGCGCCTGGGCCGGGCTCGCGCTCGCGGCGTCGGCGCCCTGGGCCGCGCGAGCCGGCCTGCGGATGCACCACCGCCGGCGCCGGCTCGCGATCGCCGCCCGGGCGCCGGCGATCGCGCGGGCGCTCGCCGACGCGGTCGCCGGCGGGCACTCTGTGCGAGGCGCGCTCGCCGCGGCCGCCAGCGGCGAGGGCGTGCCCGGTCCCGCGGGCGAGGAGCTGCGCGTCGTTGCCGCTCAGCTCGAGCTCGGGGAGCGCACCGACGACGTGCTGCGCGCGCTTGCGCGCCGCGCCGGGCCCGGGCCGCTGGACACGCTCGTCGCCGCCGTCCTGCTGCAGCGCGACGCGGGCGGCGACCTCGCCGGCCTGCTGCGCTCGCTGGCGCGCGCGCTCGAGGGCCGCGCACGGACCGTCGCCGACGCGCGCTCCGCGACGGCGCAGGCACGCTTCACGGCACTCCTCGTCACGGGCCTGCCGCTCGCGGGGATCGTCCTCGGCGAGCTGGTCCAGCCGGGCTTCGTCGAGTCGCTCGTCGCCGCCCCGCTGCCCGCGCTGCTGGCCGGGGCGGCGATGGCGCTGCAGGTCGTCGCGCTCGTCTGCGTGCGCCGCATCGCTCGGGTCGGTGAGCTGCCGTGACGGCAGCCGTGCTGCTGGCCGTCGCGGGCGGGATCTGCGCGGCGGCGGCGATCGTCGAGCTCGCCGGCGTCCCGGGCCGGGCGCGCGCGTCGCGCCGGCGCGGTGGGCATCTGGGCGGCATGACGGTGCTGCTCGCGCGGGTCGCGCGCCGCGCCGGCGTGCACGCCGCGCCGCACGACCTGCAGGCGCGCCTGACCGCAGCCGGCGCGCCGCTCGGCCTGAGCGCCGCCGACGTCGTGGCGCTCAAGGGCGCCGGGGCGCTCATCGGCCTGCTGCTTGCCCTGCCGCTTGCGATGGCGCTGCCCGGCCGGCTCGGGATCGTGCTCGTGCTCTGCGCGCCGGCGGCGGGCTACCTGGCCCCGGACGTCGCGCTCGCGCGGCGCGCACGCGCGCGCGCCGCACGCATGCGCGCCGAGCTCGCCGACGTCCTCGATCTCCTGCGCGTGGCCGTCGAGGCGGGCCTGCCGGTGGGGCGCGCCCTGGCGGAGGTCGGGCGACTCTGCGGCGGGCTGCTGGCTGCCGAGCTCGGCGCAGCCGCAATGCGCATGCAGCTCGGCGCGACGCGCACGGAGGCGCTCGACGCGCTGCTCGCCCGCTGCCCGGTCGACGGCGTGGCGGCGCTGGCCGCCGCGATCGCCCGCGCCGACCGCCACGGTGCGCCGCTGGCGCCGGCGCTCGAGGCCCTCGCCGCGGAGGGGCGCGCCGAGGAGGCCCGCCGGCTGCGTGACGACGCCGCCCGTGCCGCGCCGAAGATCCAGCTCGTCGTCGCGCTGGTGCTCGTGCCGGCGGTCATGCTGCTCGTGGCGGCTGCGCTCGTGCAGACGCTCGTCGGCTGAGCCCCACCATCCCCACCGCCACAGCACATCGACCGGCGGAATCCCCCTCGCGCCGCAAGACCGCGCCCAACCCTTGCCGGCGCACGCGCCCGTGCAGCTCCTAATGTTGCGAGGATCTTCGCCTCCCACCACAACAATCCCTGCTCAAACGCCACTTTTGCGCTTCCATCCGCCCGCTGCGCTGGTATTGTGGGAGAAACAGTGCATGATGGGTTGCGTTGTGGGGGATAGTGGGGTAGCGTCGCGGCAGCGAGCCGGGGTGGAGGGGCTCCTCCCACTCCTCCACCTCGGCTCCGTCCTCTGCTCCAGCGCAGCGCACCCATGGTCTTCCGCGGCACCTTCGACTACTCCCTCGACGCCAAGAACCGGCTTACGGTTCCGGCCCGCTTCCGCGCCGCGCTCGCCGAGGGGGTCGTGCTCGCCAAGGGCCTGGAGCGCTGCGTCGCGCTCTGGACGCCGAAGGGCTACGACGCGTACACGCAGTCCTCGCTGGCCGGCTTTCACCCGCTCTCCAAGGAGGCGCAGAAGCTCAAGCGCTTCTTCGCCGCCAACTCGCTGGACACCGAGCTGGACGCGGCCGGTCGCGTCATGGTCCCCGCGTTCCTGCTCGAGCACGCCGGCCTCTCCAAGGAGGTCGTCGTGACCGGCTCGGGCGACGCCCTCGAGATCTGGGACCGCACGACCTGGGCCGACTACAACGCCGCGCTCGCCTCTGACGTCGACGACATCACAGCATCCCTTGGCCACACTGCTTGAGATGACCATTCCGCACGTGCCGGTGCTCGCCGGCGAGGCGATCGAGCTGCTCGACCCGCAGCCCAGCCAGACCGTCGTGGACTGCACGTTCGGCGCCGGCGGACACGCGCGGCTGCTCGCCGGTCGGATCGGCGCGGGCAACCTCATCGCCATCGACCGCGACCCGATCGCCGCCGAGCGCTTCGCCGAGCTCGCGCCCGAGCTGAGCTGCGCGTCGCGCTTCATCAGGGCCTCGTTCGTCGACGGCCTGCAGCAACTGCGTGACGAAGGCGTGCGCGCCGAACTCGTGCTCATGGACCTCGGCATGTCCTCGATGCAGGTCGACACGTGGCAGCGCGGCTTCTCCTACGCCTACGACGCACCGCTGGACATGCGGATGGATCCCGACCTCGAGCTCTCCGCGCACGACCTCGTCAACACGGCCGAGCCGCGCCACCTCGAGACGATCTTCCGCGACCTCGGCGAGGAGCGCTACGCGCGCCAGATCGCCCGTGCGATCGTGCGTGCTCGCGGGCGCGCCGAGATCGAGTCGACGACGAAGCTCGTCGACGTCATCTCGTCGGCCGTCCCGGCCCCGGCGCGCTTCGCCGCCGGCCATCCCGCCAAGCGCGTCTTCCAGGCGCTGCGGATCGCCGTCAACGACGAGCTGGGCCAGCTCGACGCCGCGCTGCCGCTCGCCTGGTCCCTGCTGGCCCTGCACGGCAAGCTCGCCGCGATCTCGTTTCACTCACTCGAGGACCGGCGCGTGAAGCGCTTTCTCGCGGCGCGCGCGCAGGGCTGCATCTGCCCGCCGGACCTGCCCATCTGCGCCTGCGGGCGCGAGCCCGAGGCAGAGCTCGTCAGCCGTCGCGCGATCGCGCCCACGCCGGGCGAGATCGCGGCCAACCCGCGGGCGCAGTCGGCGCGCCTGCGCGTCGCATCCAAGCTCAGGGAGGACCAGGGATGACTGCGCGCCATTGCTCGACCGTGGTCAGCGTCGAGCCGGAAGGTAGGTCCTCGCGATGACTGCGCGCCATTGCTCGACTGTGGTCAGCGTCGAGCCGGAAGGTAGGTCCTCGCGATGAGCCGCTCCGTCGCCGCAACCGCCGCCGGACGTCAACGCAGCCTGCCGCGCACGCCCGCGCCACGTCACCCGCGACGTGTCTCCGGGCCCGCCCGCCGCCCCGCCCGCCAGCCGCAAGCGCAAGCGCGCGCACTGGCCGCTCGCGGCGCGGCCGCCTACCCGCGCCCGCAGCGGCTGCCGGCGCGGCCGCCGCTGCGCGTCGTCGCGGGGGGAGCCGCGATCGCGTCGCGCGTCGCAGGCGTCGCGCTCGACGTCTCGGGCAGCCGCGCGATGGACCGGCTCGTGCGCAGCCGCGGGTGGATCGTCATCGTGGCGTTCGGCCTCATCGGCATCGTCGCGATGCAGGTCTCGATGCTGAAGCTCAACGCCGGCATCGGGCGCGCGGTCGAGACCGAGAACACGCTCGAGCGCACGAACTCGTCGCTGCGCGGCGAGGTCTCGCGGCTGCAATCCGGCGACCGCATCCGCTCGCTCGCCGGCGCCCGCGGGTTCGTCATGCCCGCCCCGGCGGACGTGACGTACATGCGCGCCGGCGACCTGCGCGCCGACGGCGCCAGGGCGGCGCGCCACATGCGCGCCCCCGATCCCGCCGTCGCCGGCCCCGCGGGAGCGGCGGCAGCCACGACGCTGGCCAATGCGCCGGGCGCCGTCGCACCCGCCGGCCAGACCGCAGCCCCGGGCACGGTGACGACCGCCCCGGCCACGAGCGCGCCCGCGACCGGCGCCGCAGCCGCGCCCGCGACCGGCGCCGCAGCCGCGCCCGCGACCGCCCCCGCGACCGCCGCCGCGCCGCCGTCCCCGGGCGCCACCCCGGCGACCGCGCCGCCCACGGTCGCCCCGGCGACCACCGCGTCGCCGGCCACCGGCGCCGCGCTCCCGACCGCAGCGGCGACCGCCCCGTAAAGCCCGATGGGCCTCACCGAGCGGCGCATCGGTCTGCTCTTCGCGATCTTCCTCACCCTGCTGCTCGTCGCGGGCGCGCGAACGACGTGGCTCGGCGGGGTGCGCGCCGACGCGCTGCAGCGCGTCGCCAGCACGCAGCAGGTCGTCGAGATCGACGTGCCCGCGCGGCGCGGCGCGATCTCCGACCGCCGCGGGGTCGAGCTCGCGGTCTCCGAGCCCGCCGACGACGTCGCGGCCACGCCGTACCTCGTCAAGTCCAAGCTCGCGGTCGCCAAGCGGCTCGCGCCGCTGCTCGGCTCAAGCCAGGGCGACGTGCTGCGCAAGCTCAGCGCCAAGAGCGGCTTCGTCTACCTCGCCCGCAACCTGCCCGGCGCGAAGTCCGAGCGGATCCGCAAGCTCGGCATCGACGGACTGCAGGTCATCCCGAGCTCGCGGCGCGACTACCCGCGGCACTGGCTCGCGTCGCAGGTGCTCGGCGCCGTCGGCATCGACGGCGAGGGACGCAGCGGCCTGGAGTACGCGCGCGACAGCGTGCTGCGCGGCAGCGACGGCAAGCGGCGGATCGTCAAGGACGCGCTCGGGCAGCCGATCGTCATGCAGGAGACCACGCGCGCACGGCCGGGCAAGGACGTGCAGCTCACCCTCGATGCCGAGCTGCAGGGCGAGGTCGAGGACGTGCTCGCGCAGGTCGGGCAGTCGTGGCGGCCGAAGGGCGCGACGGCGCTCGTCATGGACCCGCGCTCGAGCAAGATCCTCGCGCTCGCCAACTGGCCGCGCGTGGACGCCAACGACCTCGGCGGCGCGCCCGCCTACGCCGCGCAGAACCGGGCCGTCGGCTTCAACTACGAGCCGGGCTCGACGTTCAAGACCTTCACCGTCGCGGGCGCGCTCGAGGAGCGGGCCGTCCAACCCACCGAGTACTTCCACCTGCCGCCCTCGATCAGGGTCGCCGACCGCGTGATCAACGAGTCGCATCCCCGCGGGGCGATCGATCTCACGACCGCGCAGATCCTGAAGACGTCGAGCAACGTCGGCACGATCCAGATCGGCCAGCGCCTCGGTGCCCAGCGCTTCGACCGCTGGGTGCGGCGCTTCGGCTTCGGGCGTCCGACCGGCGTGGAGCTCCCGGGCGAGGAGTCCGGCCAGGTCCTCGCGCTGCACCGGTACTCCGGTTCGTCGATGGGCAACCTGCCGATCGGCCAGGGCGAGTCGGTGACGCCGATGCAGCTCGCGACCGCGTATGCCGCGATCGCCAACGGCGGGACCGTGCGCACCCCGCGGATCATCGACCGCGTCGGCGGCAGGCCGACGCCCGGTCCGCGCGGGCGGCGCGTCATCACCGAGCAGACCGCCGCGCAGCTGCGCCGGATGCTGGAGGGCGTCGTCGAGGCCGGCGGCACCGGCCAGGCGGCCGCCATCCCCGGCTACTCGCTGGCGGGCAAGACGGGCACGGCAAACAAGATCGACCCCGCGACCGGCACGTACTCCAAGACCCGCTTCATCGCGTCGTTCGTCGGCTTCGCGCCGGCGCGCAACCCGAAGCTGCTCGTGACCGTCATGGTCGATGAGCCGAGGGGCGACATCTACGGCGCCGCGGTCGCAGCTCCCGCGTTCCAGGAGATCATGCGCTTCGCGCTGGCGTACTTCGGCATCGCCGCGGACCGGTGACGCCCCGACTATCCTGACCCCGGTGACGCTGCGCGAGGTTCTCGGCGATGCCGCCGCCGGCGCTCCGCCGGTGCAGGTCACCGCGCTCGCGTACGACAACCGCCGCGTGACGCCCGGCACGGTCTTCTTCTGCGTTCGCGGCTTCACGCGCGACGGCCACGACTTCGCCGCCGACGCCGTCGCGCGCGGGGCCGCGGCGCTCGTCGTCGACCATCCGCTCGGGCTCGGCGTGCCGGAGGTCCTCGTCGACGACGTGCGCGCCGTGATGGCGCCGGCCGCGGCGCGGCTGCACGGCGATCCGACGGCGGCGCTGCGGACGATCGGGGTCACCGGGACGAACGGCAAGACGACGACGGCGTACCTCGTCCGCGCGCTGCTCGAGGCGGCCGGCCACCCGACCGGCATGCTCGGCACCGTGACCTCGATCGTCGGCCGTGAGGCGCGCGACGTCGCGCGCACGACGCCGGAGGCGATCGACCTGCAGGCGACGTTCGCCGCCATGCGCGCCGCCGGCGACACGCACTGCGTCATGGAGGTCTCCAGCCACGCGCTCGCGCTCGGCCGCGCGGATGCCATCCACTGGGCGGGCGCGATCTTCACGAACCTCACGCAGGACCACCTCGACTTCCATCCGACGATGGAGGACTACTTCGCGGCGAAGCGGCTGCTCTTCGACGCGGCGCCGGAGGTCGCGGTCGTCAACGTCGACGATCCCTACGGTGCGCGACTGGCGACCGAGCTGCACCTCCCGAACCTCGTCACCGTCGGCATCGACGCGCCCGCCGCCGACCTGCGCGCGACCGACCTCCACAGCGACATGGGCGGCTCGACGTTGCGCGCGGGTGGGCTGGCGCTGCGATCGCCGCTGCCCGGTCGCTTCAACGTCCTCAACGTGCTCGGCGCCGTGGCCGCCGTGCGCGCGCTGGGCGTCGACGACGAGACGATCGTCGCCGCGCTGCCCGGGGCCGGCCGAGTGCCGGGCCGCTTCGAGCCGGTCGACGAGGGTCAGGACTTCGCCGTGCTCGTCGACTACGCGCATACGCCCGACTCGCTGGAGAACGTGCTGCGAGCGGCCCGCCCGCTGACGCAGGAGCGGCTGCTCTGCGTCTTCGGCTGCGGCGGCGATCGCGACCGCGGCAAGCGCCCGCTCATGGGGGAGATAGCCGCGCGGCTGGCCGACCTCGCGATCGTGACCTCCGACAACCCCCGCTCGGAGGACCCGGAGGCGATCGTCGCCGAGATCCTCGCCGGGATCGACGATCGCGGCGCGACCGAGGCGATCGTCGACCGCCACGCCGCGATCGAGCACGCGGTCGGGCTCGCGGCGGCGGGCGACGTCGTCGTCATCGCCGGCAAGGGACACGAGCAGGGTCAGGAGTTCGAGGGCGGGCGCAAGCTTGCGTTCGACGACGTCACCGTCGCCCGCGAGGCGCTGCGTGCGCGACTGGTCGCCTGAGCAGGTCGCCGCCGCGGCCGGTGTGCGTTTCGCGGGCCCGCGGCCGCCCGCGCGCGGCGACGCGCCCGGGCCGCTGCGGATCACGATCGACTCGCGCGACGTGCGCCCCGGGGACCTCTTCGTCGGGCTGCCCGGGACGCGCGTCGACGGCGGGCGCTTCGCCGGCGCGGCGCTTGCCGCCGGGGCGTGGGGCGTGCTCGTCGCGCCGGAGCACGCGCAGGGCGCGCCCGGCTCGGCGCCGGGCTCGGCGGCGGGCGTCCTGCTCGCAGCCGAGGACCCGCTCGCCGCGCTGCAGGTGCTCGCGCGAAGCTGGCGGCGCGCCCTGCGCGCGCAGGTCGTCGGGATCACCGGCTCGACCGGCAAGACCTCGACGAAGGACCTGCTGGCGGCGATGCTCGCGCAGGACCGCAGGGTCGTCGCCACCGCCCAGAACCTCACCACGGAGATCGGATTGCCGCTGACGATCCTCGGCGCGCCGGCGGGCACCGACGCGCTCGTGCTCGAGATGGCGATGCGCGGGCCGGGTCAGATCGCCGAGCTGGCTGCGATCGCCGAGCCGGACGTCGGCGTCATCGTGAACGTCGGGCCGGTGCACCTCGAGCTGCTCGGGTCGCTGGAGGCGATCGCGGCAGCGAAGGTCGAGCTTCTCGTCGACCTGTCCCCCGGGGCCACGGCGGTGCTGCCCGCCGGCGAGCCGCTCCTGGACGCTCACCTGCGCGACGACCTGAGGATCGTGACGTTCGGCCCGGGCGGCGACGTCGCCGAGCTCGGTGGCCTCGAGCTGCCCTTTGGATCCGCGCATATGCGCTCCAACGCGCTCGCCGCGCTGGCCGCCGCGCGGGCGCTCGGCGCGGAGCCGAGCGGGCGCCTGGAGGTCGCGCTGAGCGCCATGCGCGGCCAACGCATCGGGCTGCCCGGGCCGGTCCTCGTCATCGACGACTGCTACAACGCCAACCCGATGTCGATGCGCGCCGCCCTCGACGATCTCGCCGCGTCCGCATCCGGACGCCGCGTCGCCGTACTCGGCGACATGCTCGAGCTCGGCCCCGACGAGGCGCGCTTCCACGCCGAGATCGGGGCGCACGCGGCGCAGCGCGGCGTCGACGTGCTCGTCACCGTCGGGCCGCTGGCCATGCAGATGGGGCTCGAGTTCGACGGCGAGCTGCACGCCGTCCCCCACGCGGCCGAGGCCGCCGAGCTCGCGCGCGAGCTGCTGCGCCCCGGCGACACCGTGCTCGTCAAGGGCTCGCGGGGCGTCGGCCTGGAGGTCGTCGCCCAGGGCCTGCAAGCGGCGGCCGCGAAGTCGTAGATGCGCACCGGCATGGGGGAGGTTCTCATCGCGGGCACCGCGGCGCTGCTGATCTGCATCTTCTTGTCGCCGAAGTTCATCGCGTTCCTGCGCGAGCGCGAGTTCGGCCAGTTCATCCGCGCCGAGGGACCCGAGGGCCACCACGTCAAGGCCGGTACGCCGACGATGGGCGGGATCTTCATCTTCGCGGCGATCTCGATCCCGTTCCTCATCCTGTCGGAGTACGACTGGCGCGCGATCGGGGTCTACGGCGCGGCGATGGGCTGCGCGCTGATCGGCTTCGCCGACGACTACATGAAGATCGTGCGGCGCCGCTCGCTCGGCCTCAACGCGCGGATGAAGCTCGGGCTGACGATCCTCATCTCGCTCGGGCTGTGGTGGATCGCGACCGAGAAGGCGGGGCTCCCGCAGACGCTGCGGCTCCGGGTCATCGACTACCAGGTCGACCTGAGCTTCCTTGGCGGGATCCCGTTCCTCGTCCTCATCTACGTCGTCGTCGCCGGGACGACGAGCGCCGTCAACCTCACCGACGGCCTGGACGGGCTTGCCGCCGGCTGCGCGGCGATCGTGCTGCTGACCTACATCGGGATCACGTTCATCACGACCGGCCAGCACGACCTCGCGCTCCTGTCGGCCTGCCTCGTCGGCGCGTGCGTCGGGTTTCTGTGGTTCAACGCCTTCCCGGCGACGATCTTCATGGGCGACACCGGCTCGCTCGGGCTCGGCGGCGCGATCGCCGGCCTGGCGGTCATGACGAAGACCGAGATCCTGCTCATCCTCATCGGCGGGATCTTCGTCGTCGAGGCGCTGAGCGTGGTCATCCAGGTCTTCTCGTTTCAGACGTTCCGCAAGCGGGTCTTCCTCATGGCGCCGATCCACCACCACTTCGAGCTCATGGCCTGGTCGGAGACGAAGATCATCCTGCGCTTCTGGATCGTCGCCGCGATCTGCAGCGCGATCGGCTTCACGCTGTACCAGCAGTCCGTTGTCTGAGCGCCCGCGCCCGCCGCTGCCCTCCGGCCCCTGGCTCGTCGTCGGGCTCGCGCGCTCGGGGATCGCCGCCGGGCGCGCGCTGCTGGCGCGCGGCGAGCGGGTCGTGGCCGTCGATGCGGGCAGCCCCGACGTACCGGACGGGCTCGAGGCCCACGTGCGGACCGACGGGCTCGCGTTCCTGGCGCATGCGCGGGCGGTCGTGAAGTCGCCCGGCGTGCCGCGCGAGGCGGCGGTCGTCGCGGCCGCCCGCGAGCGCGGCATCCCGGTCCTCGGCGAGCTCGAGCTGGGCTGGCGCCTGCTGCCCAACGAGTTCGTCGCCGTCACGGGCACGAACGGCAAGACGACGACGGTCGAGCTGCTCGGCCACATCCACCGCGAGGCGGGCCGGGCGGTCGCGGTCGCCGGGAACGTCGGCACCGCGGTGAGCGGCCTCGCCGGGTCGCTGCCTGCGGAGGCGGTGGTCGTCTGCGAGACGAGCTCCTTCCAGCTCGAGGACACGCTGGACTTCGCGCCCGAGGGAGCGGTGCTGCTCAACGTGCAGGCCGACCACCTCGACCGCCATGGCACATTCGAGGACTACCTCTCGTCGAAGCTGCGGGTCTTCGCCCATCAGGGCAACGACGACGTCGCCGTCGCGCCGGCCGGCCTCGGCGTCGAGGACCTCGGCGGCTGCGCGCGGCGCGTCCCGTTCGGCCCCGGCGGCGAGCTCGACGATCGCGCCGGCCACCTGTGGTGGGACGACGAGCCGCTCGTCGCACACGACGAGATCCGCCTGCGCGGCGCGCACAACCGCGCCAACGCGGCCGCCGCCGCGGCGATCGCGCTTCCCGCGGGATCGACCGCGACGCCGTGCGCGCCGGGCTGCGCACGTTCGCCGGGGTCCAGCACCGCCTCGAGGAGGTGGCCACGGTCGAGGGGGTGCTCTACGTCAACGACTCGAAGGCGACGAACGTCGCCTCGACGCTCGTCGCGCTCGCGAGCTTCGAGGCGCCGGTGCACCTCATCCTCGGCGGCCGCGGCAAGGGCCAGGACTTCTCCGCGCTGCGCGGCCGCGCCCACGCCGTCTACCTCATCGGCGACGCCTCCGAGCAGCTCGCGCGCGAGGTCGGCGGCGAGCCCTGCGGCGACCTGCGGACCGCCGTCGCCCGCGCCCGCGCGGCGGCGAGGGCCGGCGAGGTCGTGCTGCTGTCGCCCGCCTGCGCGAGCTTCGACCAGTTCGCCGACTACGAGGCCCGGGGGCGCGCCTTCAAGGAGCTTGTGGCGTAGCGAGCTGCGAGGAGGCGCCGGACGTCGCTCATCCGACCGCCACCGCCCGCCCCTCGTCGGCGGAGCGCTCGAGCGCCGCGATCGCGTGCGCCTGCCCGAGCGCGTCCGCGCGGCCGAGCAGCGGCGCACGCTCGCCGCGGATCGCCGCCGACACGTCCTCGAGCTGCAGGCGGTAGCTGTCGGCGGCCTCGATCTCCACGAACCACGGCTTGCCGTCGCGCTCCAGCGAGATGAGCGGATTGCGGCAGTGCCAGGGGTCGGCGAGCACGAGCCGCCCCTGCGACCCGACGATCTCGAGCTCGTGGCGGGCGGGGAGGTCGATGCCGCAGTCCAGGATGGCGAGCACATCGCCGTCGAAGCGCAGGACGCCGGCGAAGCGGACGTCGACGCCGCTCGGTCCCGTCACTCGCTCGGCGAGCACGCTCACGGGCTCGTCGCCCGTCGCCAGCCGCGCGGCGCTGACGCAGTAGCAGCCGACGTCGAGCAGCGAGCCGCCGTGCAGCGCGGCGTCGAGCCGCATGTCGACCCCGGCCGCGACCGGAAACGAGAAGCAGCCGCGAATGAGGCGCACGTCGCCGATCGCCCCCTCGTGCAAGAGCTCGCGCATGCGCCGCGTCTGCGGGTGGTGGCGCCACATGAACGCCTCGCTGAGGACGAGGTCCTGGCGCTCGGCCACGTCGAACGCTCGTGCGACCTCCTGCGGCCGGCGGTCCATCGGCTTCTCGCAGAGCACGTGCTTGCCGGCCTCCAGGGCGCGGACCGTCCAGTCGACGTGCAGGGCGTTGGGCAGCGAGACGTAGACCGCCTCGACCTCGGGGTCGGCGAGCAGCGCCTCGTAGGAGCCGTGCGCACGCGGGATGCCGAACTGCTCGGCGTAGTCCTGCGCGCGCTCGCCGTCGCGGCTTGCGACGGCGACGACGTCGGCGAGCTCCGTCGCGCGTGCGCCGGCGATGACGGCACCGTTGATCCGGGCCGTCGACAGCAGTCCCCACGCGACCGCCACGGCGTCAGCGCGTGCCGCGCGAGTAGTCCCGGCGCTCGACGTCGCGGCCGAGCGTGCTCGGGATGGCGGCGCCGGGGGCATCGCCGTGGGCGTCGTGGTACGGGCGCTGGTTGATCGCGCTGCCGCTGCGCGAGTAATAGCCGTGGGCGACGGCGAAGAAGAGCGCGAGGATGAACCCGAAGAAGATCCAGGTTCCTCCGGCGAGGACGAACGCCATGGTCATGGCCGGCGAGCATCGCACGGACGGCGGTGCGGCGCTGTGAGCTGTTGCACATGGCCTCGGAGTAGGACTCCGCCCGCGGCTGTCGAACGCCGATCGGATGGCTCTCGCCGCCCGGCGCCCCCGCCTTGCCGCCGCCGCCCCCAGATCCGGGCGCGTCCCGAAGCCGGTCGAGTACAACATCCTCCTCACGGCGACGCTCTGCCTGCTCGCCGCCGGCGCGGTCATGGTCTACAGCGCGTCCTCGGCGCGCACCCTGCTGGAGGGGCAGGGCGACGGCACCGTCTACCTCGTGAAGTACCTCGCCTTCGGCGCCGTCGGTCTCGTCGTCTTGCAGCTGCTCGCGCGCGGGGGCCTGGAGCTCCTGCCGCGTGTGACCCCGGCGCTGCTGGTCGTGTCGTTCGTGGCGCTGCTGGTCGTCAAGATCCCCGGCATCGGCGTCGAGGTCAACGGCGCGCGGCGCTGGATCGGCGCCGGGCCGCTGCAGTTCCAGCCGTCGGAGCTCATGAAGCTTGCGCTCGTCCTCTACGCCACGGGGCTGCTGGCCACGAATCCGTCGCGACTGCAGTCGCTCAAGGACGGCGCCGCCGGCCCGCTGCTGGTCGTCGCCGGCGCGGCGGTCGTGCTCGTCGCCTCCCAGCCCGACCTCGGCACCGCGCTCGTCATCGCCTTCACGATGGGCGCGCTCCTGCTCGTCGCCGGCGTCCCGCTGGCGCTGCTGGGCAAGATCGCCCTCGTCGGCGCCGTGCTCGTCGCGCTGTTCATCGTCGTCGAGCCGTACCGCGCCGCGCGGGTGACGGCCTTCATCGACCCCTGGGCGCACGCCGACTCCTCCGGCTTTCAGTCCGTGCAGGGGCAGATCGCGCTCGGCTCCGGCGGGCTCTTCGGCGTCGGCTTGGGCGAGTCGGTGCAGAAGGTCTTCTACCTCCCCGAGGCGCACACGGACTTCATCCTCGCCGTCATCGGCGAGGAGCTCGGCGTCGCCGGCGTCTGCGGGCTGCTGTTCCTCTACGGGCTCATCGGCTACGCGGGCCTGCGAACGGCGAAGGCGGCCCGGACGCGCTACACGCAGCTGCTGGCCGCGGGCCTGACGGCGCTCATCCTCTGCCAGGCGCTGCTGAACGTCTTCGCCGTCCTCGGGATCGCGCCGCTGACCGGCGTGCCACTGCCGTTCATCTCCTCGGGGTCGAGCAGCCTGCTCGTCCTGCTGGCGACGATGGGCCTGCTGCTGAACGTCGCCGCGCGCAGCACGAGCCACCTGGCGTCGCTGCCCGTGCCGGACTCGTCGCCCGGCGATGCGCAAGGATCACGTGGTGCACAGAGTGCTCATCGCAGCGGGCGGGACGGCCGGGCACGTGGTGCCCGCGCTGGCGGTCGCCGAGCGGTTGAGGGCGGCGGGCGCTGACGTCGTCTTCGTCGGCGGTGAGCGCGCGGAGGCGGAGCTCGTCCCGGCCGCCGGCTATGAGCTGCGCACGATCCGCGTCGAGGGGCTGAGCCGGACGAATCCCCTGCGCGCGGCGCGCGCGGTCCTGCTCGCCGGCGCGGCGATCGCGGCGGCGCACCGGATCCTGCGCGAGCTGCGCCCGGCGGTCGTGCTCGGCGGCGGCGGCTACGTCGCCGGCCCGGTCGGACTGGCGGCGCTCACGCGGCGCATCCCGCTCGTGCTCACCGAGGCCGACAGCCACCTGGGCATGTCCAACCGGCTGCTTGCCGGGCGGGCGCGGCGCGTCTGCCTCGCGTTCCCGATCGAGAGCCGCGACGGCCCGCGCTATCGCATGACCGGTCGTCCGGTGCCGCCGCCGGCGAGCGATCCCGCCGTCGCGCGTGCACGCTTCGGCCTGGCGGAGGGCGAGCTGTGCGTGCTCGTCTTCGGCGGCTCGCTCGGGGCCCGCACGATCAACGAGGCCGCCGTCGAGGCGTTCCGCGCGGCGCCCTTCCGCGTCCTGCACGCGGCCGGTGCGCGCGACCACGAGGCGCTCGCGCCGCGCGTCGGCGGCCCGCACTACGACCTGCGCCCGTACATCGACGACTTCGGCGACGCGCTCGCGGCCTGCGACCTCTGCGTCTCGCGCGCGGGCGGCTCGATCTTCGAGATCGCGGCGGCGGGCAAGCCGGCGATCCTCGTGCCCTTCCCATTTGCCAGCGCCGACCACCAGACCTCCAACGCGCGCTGGATGGCCGCGGCGGGCGCGGCCGTCGTCGTCCCCGACGCGCAGCTGGATGCCGCGCGTCTGGGCCAGGAGGTCGGCGCGCTGCTCGGCGATCCGTCGCGGCTTGCGTCGATGGCGGCCGCGTCGGCGGCGCTGGCGCGGCCGGACGCCGCGCAGGCGGTCGCCGACGAGGTACTCGCGGCCGCCGTGGTGCGCCGCCGATGAGCTCGGAGTGGAGCGGCCGGCGGCTGCACTTCGTCGGCCTCGGCGGGGCGGGGATGAGCGGCCTGGCGCTTGTCGCAGCCGGGCTCGGCGCCAAGGCCACCGGCTCCGACCGCGCCGACTCGGCCTACCTCGAGCGCGTCCGCGCCGCCGGGATCGACGCGCGCGTCGGCCACGACGCCGCCAACGTGCCCGTCGGCGACGACGTCGAGCTCGTTGTGTCGACCGCGATCCCCGCGGCCAACCCCGAGCGCGCGGCGGCCCGTGAGCGCGGCCTGAGCGAGCTTCACCGCGGCGCGCTGCTCGGCGAGCTCAGCCGCCTGCGGCGCACGATCGCCGTCGCGGGCACGCATGGCAAGACGACGACGGCATCGATGGCCGTCCACGCGCTGCTGGCGCTCGGCTGGGAGCCCTCGTACGTCATCGGCGGCGAGCTCACGACGACCGGCACGAACGCCGCCGCCGGCGCCAGCGAATGGCTCGTCGTCGAGGCCGACGAGTCCGACCGCTCGTTCCTGGAGCTCACGCCGGAGGTCGCGGTCGTGACGAACATCGAGCTCGACCACCACACGACGTACGCGTCGCACGTCGAGCTCGAGCGGGCGTTCGGGGACTTCCTGCGCAACGCCCTGCGCCGGATCGTCGCCGACACGGCCGACGCCGAGGCGTTCCTCGATCGGGTGGACATCGTCGAGGCGGCGTTCTACGGCGCGTCGGAGATCGCGTTGCAGGACGGCGGCTCGTGCTTTGCGTGGGCCGGTCAGGAGGTGGCGCTGCCGGTGCCCGGCGCTCACAACGTCGCCAACGCCGCAGCGGCGCTGACGGCGTGCGTCATCGCGGGCGCGCGCCCGGAGCAGCTCGCCGGCACGCTGGCCGACTTCCGCGGCGCGGGCCGGCGCTTCGAGCGGCTGGGGGTCACCGCGGCCGGCGCGCTCGTCGTCGACGATTACGCCCACCACCCGACGGAGCTGCGCGCGACGATCGCGGCAGCGCGCACGCTCGGCCACCGGCGCGTCGTCGCCGCGTTCCAGCCTCACCTCTACTCGCGCACGCAGCTGCTCGCGCGCGAGTTCGGCGCCGCGCTCGCGCTCGCCGACGCTGCGTGCGTCCTCGACGTCTACCCCGCGCTCGAGCGCGCGCAGGACTTCCCCGGTGTCAGCGGACTGCTCGTCGCCGCGGCCGCCGCCGACGCCGCGCGCGGGCGCCCGGTCGCCTGGGCACCGGGGTTCGACGAGGCCGAGCTCCTGCTGCGCGCGACGCTGCGCCCAGGCGACCTCTGCCTCGTGCTCGGCGCCGGCGACATCGACGCGCTGGGGCGAAGGCTGGTGGAGGCGCGCGCGGACTGAGGGGGGAAGCTCTGTGGCGACTCGCGGGCGGGGTGGCGCTGGCGCTGGGTGATCCGGGCGGTGACTCTCTGGTCCGGGTGGCTCCGGTGCTGGCGAACGGCGGGCATTGAGGGAGGGAGACCGGGGCGGGGTGGCGCGGCCGCGGCGATTGGCGAGTTGTTCGGCGTGGGAGCTGGAAACTCGCCAAATCGTGAGTACGGCCCTGGGGGTGTGTCGAATAACCCGGTGGAGACGCGGGATATTCGACACACCCCCGAAAACGCGCGGCCGAGGTCTCTGCCCCCGGTCGTCCCTCGCACGCGCAGGCGGATGCCCCGCCGCCCCGCCTTCATCGCTGCCGTTCCCAGGCGTTGGTGATCTCGCCGCCATCGAGTCACCACCGCCCCGCCGCGCCCGCGGCTGCGGCTGCGGCTGCCGTCCGTCCCTCGCACGCGCAGGCGGACGCGCCCCTCCTTCATCGCTGCCGTTCCCAGGCGTTGGCGGCTTCGCCGCCATCGAGTCACCACCGCCCCGCCCCGCCCCGCCCGCCGCTGCTGCTGCCGTCCGCCCGCCGTCCGCCCCCGCCGTCCCTCGCACGCGCAGGCGGACGCGCCCCTCCTTCATCGCTGCCGTTCTCAGGCGTTGGTGGTCTCGCCGCCATCGAGTCATCACCGCCCCGCCCCGCCCGCCGCCTCGCGGCCCCCTACCCCTCCCACTGGTGCCCGACGAACACCGGCTCGGGCACGAGCTGCACCCCGAACGCGTCGTGCACGCCGCCGGCGATCTCGCGCGCGAGCGCGACGAGCTCGACCGTCGTCCCGTTGCCGCGGTTGCACAGCGCGAGCGTGTGCTTCGAGGAGATCGCGATCCCGTCGGGGTTGCCGTGGCCGCGGGCGAAGTCGGCGCGCTCGATGAGCCACGCCGCGGAGGTCTTCACGCTGCGACCGTCCGCCGGCCATGCCGGCGGCACGACGTCGGCGCCGAGCCTCTCCGCCGCCCGGCGCTGCAGCTGCGCGAAGGCGTCGGCGCGCAGGACGGGGTTCGTGAAGAACGAGCCCGCGCTGACCGAGTCGGGGTCGCCCGGATCGAGGACCATGCCCTTCGCACGGCGCAGCCCGAGCACGGCCTCGCGCACGTCGGCCAGCGGCGCGCTCGTGCCCGGCTCGATCCCGAGCCGCCGCGCGAGCTCCGCGTAGCGTACGGGCGCTGACAGCGCCGAGCGCTCGAGCGCGAAGCTCACGCGCAGTACGACCCAGCGCCCAGGGTCGCGCTTGAAGACGCTCGAGCGATAGTCGAAGAGGCATGCCTCCGGGTCGAGCGTGTGGACCTCGCCGCTGGAGCGATCCAGCGCTCGAACGGCGACGACGACGTCGGCGACCTCCTGTCCGTAGGCGCCGACGTTCTGGATCGGCGTCGCTCCGACCGAGCCCGGGATCCCCGACAGCGCCTCGACGCCCGCGAGACCGCCGGCGACGCAGGCGGCGACGAGCGCGTCCCAGTCCTCGCCGGCGGCGACGTCGAGCCAGACGCGGCCGTCGCGTAGCTGCACGCGCTCGATCCCGCGCGTTGCGACCCGCACGACGGTGCCGGGAAATCCGTCGTCGGCGACGACGACGTTGCTGCCGCCCGCGAGCACGAGCAATGGCTCGCCGGCCCCGTCGGCCTCCCGTACGGCGTCGAGCAGCTCCTGCTCGCCGGCAGCCCGCTCCATGCGCCGCGCCGGGCCGCCGAGCCGCAGCGTCGTCAGCTCGCTCAGTGGCGGGGAGTCGGGCACGCGACAACCCTAGATGGCTGATGAGCGACCCACGGCCGTCTGACGGCGCGGGCCGCGCGACCAACCGTCTCGAGTCGGCAGGGTCCGCGCCGACCGCGCCGAAGACGGTGGCGATGGCCTCGTTCCCCCAGCGTCGCACGCGCGTGGTCCTCGGCATCGTCGTGTCGCTCGTGGTGCTGACGACGCTCGTGCTGTGGCTTCGCACGAGCGCGCTCATGCGCGTCGAGCGCGTGACGGTGACCGGCATCGAGGGTCCTCAGGCGAACACGATCCGTGCCACGCTCACGGAGGCCGCGCTTGACATGACGGTCCTTGACGTGCGCGAGGACGCGCTGCGGACGGCCGTCGAGCCCTATCCCGTCGTGCGCGGACTGCGCACGCGGATCGACTTCCCGCACGGGCTGACGATCGCCGACACGTCCTACGAGCCGCTCGCGGCGGTGCAGACGGCCGGCGGGCGACTCACCGCCGTCGCCGCCGACGGGACCCTCCTGCGCGGCAGCGCCACCCGCGGCCTCGCGATTGTCGGCAGTGGCGCGACGCCGGGCGGCGAGCGCGTCGGCGACGAGCCGACGCTGCGGGCGATCGGGCTGCTCGCCGCCGCGCCGCCGGCGCTGCGCGCGCGCGTCGCGCGCGTGTACCGGGCGCAACGCGGTCTGGCCGCCACGATGGAGAACGGCCCGAAGCTCTACTTCGGGGGCGCCGCACGATTCGGCGCGAAGTGGGACGCGGCGGCGCTGGTGCTCGCGCACGGCAGTTCGCGCGGCGCCGGCTACGTGGACCTGCGAGTTCCGGAGCGCCCAGTCGCGGGAGGACTGCAACCTCGCGAGCCACAACCTCAACCTCAACTATAGGTTGATGGCGCCGAAATCACGTTTCTCCTGCAGAGGTCGAGAGTCTCGGGTTTTGCAATCGTTCTTGCGCGGATAGACTTCGCGTTGACATCCATTCAGGCCCGTGCTTACTGTGGTTTCCTCAGGATCGGGCCGGAGAGCAAAATCTCTCAACGCTAACTCAAGGGTCGGACGCTTCCTCATGGAATCCAGCAGCAGCTATCTCGCTGTCATCAAGGTCGTCGGCGTGGGCGGCGGCGGCACGAACGCGGTCAACCGCATGGTGGACGCGGGTCTGCGCGGCGTGGAGTTCATCTCGGCGAACACCGACGCTCAGGCGTTGCAGATGACGGACGCCGACATCAAGCTGAACATCGGCCACGACCTCACGAAGGGCCTCGGCGCGGGCGCCAACCCCGAGGTCGGATTCGGCGCGGCGGCCGAGTCGCGCGACGACATCAAGGAGGCGCTCAAGGGCGCCGACATGGTCTTCGTCACCGCGGGTGAGGGCGGCGGCACCGGCACCGGCGCCGCGCCCGTCATCGCCGAGATCGCGAAGAACGAGATCGGCGCGCTCACCGTCGGCGTCGTGACGAAGCCGTTCGAGTTCGAGGGCAGCCAGCGCACGCGCCAGGCCGAGGAGGGCATCGAGCGCCTGCGGGAGGTCGTCGACACGCTCATCGTCATCCCCAACGAGAAGTTGCTGTCGGTCATCGAGCGGCGCACGACGATGCTCGACGCCTTTCGCGAGGCCGACAACGTCCTGCGCCAGGGGGTGCAGGGGATCACCGACCTCATCACGATCCCCGGTCTCATCAACCTCGACTTCGCCGACGTCCGCACGATCATGCAGGACGCCGGCTCGGCGCTCATGGGCATCGGCACGTCCAACGGCGAGAACCGCGCTGCCGAGGCCGCACGGATCGCGATCTCCAGCCCGCTCATCGAGGAGAACGTCGAGGGCGCCACCGGCATCCTCCTGAACATGACGGGCGGCAGGGACCTCGGCCTCTTCGAGGTCAACGAGGCCGCCGAGATCGTGCGTGAGGCCGCCGCCGCGAACGCGAACATCATCTTCGGCGCAGTCATCGACGAGGCGCAGGGCGACGAGGTCCGCGTGACCGTCATCGCCACCGGCTTCGACCACGGCCGGGCGCGCCCGCGCACGGCGCGCGAGCAGACACGCGTCACCGCTCGCGAGCGCGACCGCGGCCCGCGCTACGACGATCGCGAGCGCTCCTCGCTGGAGATCCCCGACGACGAGATCGAGATCCCGCCCTTCCTGCGCTGATCGGCCGTCACGCCGGCCGGCGCGCCCACCGGAGCCGGCGGAAAATCCTCAGTCCGACGAGACCCGAAAAAGCCGAGCGCTTCGCTAGCCTGCGGCGGGTGACGACACCCACGCTGAAGCGCACGGCGCTGTTTGGCTCCCACGTGCAAGCGGGCGCGAAGCTCGTGCCCTTCGGGGGCTGGGAGATGCCGGTCCAGTACAGCGACGGCGTACGCGCCGAGCATCTCGCCGTCCGCAACGCGGCCGGCGTCTTCGACGTCTCGCACATGGGCGAGATCGAGATCAGCGGACCGGATGCCGAGGCGTTCCTGCAGCATCTCTACAGCAACGACGTCTCGAAGATCGGGATCGGCGGCGCGCAGTACGCGCTCCTGTGCAACGACGACGGGGGCGTCCTCGACGACCTCTTCACGTACCGCCTCGACACCGAGCACTACCTCACCGTCACGAACGCCGCCAACCACGAGGCCGACGTCGCCTGGCTGCGCGCGCACACCGACGGCTTCGACGTCGAGGTCGCCGACGTCCACGACCGCTACGCGATGCTCGCGGTCCAGGGGCCGGTCGCGCGCGAGATCGTGCAGGCGGTCGCCGACAGCCCGTTGCCCGGCCGCATGCGGGCGGCGCGGCGCATCGTCCTCGGCCGCGAGACGCTCGTCTGCGGGACGGGCTACACCGGCGAGGACGGCGTCGAGATCCTCGTCGATCCGGGCGACGCCTCCGCGATCTGGGATGAGCTGCTGCGCCGCGGCGCCGTCCCCTGCGGCCTGGCTGCCCGCGACACGCTGCGCCTGGAGGTCTGCTTTCACCTCTACGGCAACGACCTCTCGACCGACCGCAATCCGATCGAGGCCGGTCTCGGCTGGGCCTGCTCCGAGGACACCGGCTTCATCGGCGCCGACGTCGTGCGCGCCGCACGCGAGGGCGGGACCGCCGAGCGGCTCGTCGCCTTCCGGCTCACCGGGCCGGGCATCGCGCGGCAGGGCAACCCGGTCGTCGGCGGCGGCGTCGTGACGAGCGGCACGCTCTCGCCGTCGCTCGAGGTGGGGATCGGAATGGCCTACGTCCCGTCGGCCGTCGCGAGCGTCGACACCCCCCTGGAGATCGACGTGCGCGGCAAGATCCGCCCCGCGGTCGTCGCGAGCAAGCCGCTCTACCGCCACCCGAGCAAGGAGACCGATGGCTGACGCCAGCTACCCGGAGGACCGGCTGTACCACCCCGAGCACGACTGGGCGCTCATCGACGACGGCGTCGCGACGTTCGGGATCACGTGGTTCGCCCAGGACGCGCTCGGCGAGGTCGTCTTCTTCGACGTTCCGGAGGTCGGCACGTCGGTGACCGCGAACGAGCTCTACGCCGAGGTGGAGTCCGTCAAGGCGGTCTCCGACGTCATCGCGCCGCTGTCGGGTGAGATCGTCGAGGTCAACACGGCGCTGACCGACGGCCCCGAAGCGATCAACGAGGATCCATATGGCGCCGGCTGGATGGTGAAGGTCAAGCTGTCGGACCCCTCCGAGGCCGACGCGCTGCTGGACCGCGACGCCTATGTGGGGAGCCTGTCCTAAGACCATGAGCGGCTACACGAGCGTCACCGCGGAGGATCTCGAGGTCATGCTCGACGCGATCGGCGTCGGCTCGGTCGCAGAGCTCTTCGACTCGATCCCGGCAGGCGTGCGGCTTCGCCGCCCGATCGACCTCCCGCCGGGCGAGCCCGAGCAGGCGGTCTACGCCGAGCTTCGCCGGCTGGCCGAGCGCAACCTGTCGGCGGAGGACGAGATCACGTTCCTCGGCGCCGGGATGTATGACCACTACGTTCCCGCGATCGTCGACATGCTCATGTCGCGGTCGGAGTTCCTCACCCCGTACACGCCCTACCAGCCCGAGATCAGCCAGGGCGGGCTGCAGGTCATGTTCGAATATCAGACGGCGATCTCCGAGCTCACCGGCCTGCCGGTCTCCAACGCCTCCGTCTACGAGGGCCCGAGCGCGGTCGGTGCGGCGGCCTATCTCGCGAAGCTCTCCAACAAGCGCCCGCGGGTCCTCGTCAGCCGCGCGGTGCATCCAGACAGCCGCGCGACGCTCGAGACCCTCGCCGTCGGCTACGGCACGACGGTGCAGGAGATCGGCCTCGACGACGGCGTCACCGACCTCGATGCCATGAACGACTCGCTCTCCGACGACGTCAGCGCGGTCGTCGTCCAGCAGCCGAACTTCCTGGGCGCCGTCGAGGACGTGGGCGCGATCGCCGACGCCGCGCACGAGCACGGCGCGCTGGTGATCTGCGCCGCGGACCCGCTGACGCTCGGCGTGCTCGAGGCGCCGGGCCACCAAGGTGTCGACGTCTGCGTCGGCGAGGGCCAGACGCTCGGCAACCGGCTGGACTTCGGCGGCCCGTCGTTCGGCTTCTTCGCCGCGACGCAGGCGCACCTGCGCAGCATGCCGGGCCGGATCGCGGGGGAGACGACCGACGTCGACGGCCGCCGCGGCTTCGTGCTGACGCTGCAGACGCGCGAGCAGCACATCCGCCGCGAGCGCGCGACGTCGAACATCTGCACGTCGCAGGCGCTCAACGCACTCGGCGGCGTCGTCTACCTCAGCTGGCTCGGGCGCCGCGGGATCGTCGATCTCGCCGAGCTCATGCTCCAGCGCACGCACTACGCGCGCGAGACCCTCGCCGCGCTCGACGGTGTCCACAAGCTCCACGACCGGCCCGTCGTGCGCGAGTTCGCGCTGCGCCTCGACGCGCCGGTGCAGCGCGTGCTCGAGCGCTGCGCGGCGGCCGGGTTCAACGCCGGCTACGCGCTCGGGCGCACCTACGAGGAGCACCCGGACGGGCTGCTCGTCGCGATCACCGAGCAGCGCTCGCGAGCCGACATCGACCGGCTCGCCGACGTCCTTGGCGAGGCCGTCGCGGCCGAGCGCGCGGCGGCCGAGGTGCCGGCATGACCGCCGCTCCCCTCCAGGACGGCGGCACGCCGCAGCAGCGCGAGCGCGCGACGACGATCTTCGAGAAGGGCGCGCCGGGACGGCGCGCGTTCACGGCTCCGCCGCTCGACGTCCCCGAGGTCGAGGGGCTGATCCCGGAGCGGCTGCGCCGCGCGCAGCCGCCGCGGCTGCCGGAGGCGACCGAGCCGGAGATCGTGCGCCACTACGTCAACCTCTCCAAGCGCAACTTCGACCTCGACTCGGGCTTCTATCCGCTCGGCTCGTGCACGATGAAGCACAACCCGCGCCTGCACGAGCGCGTCG
>Ga0136617_10000441_pt1 | contig 34666 bp, 33 predicted proteins | sample AntDrymUQ3222106_2_FD_129672 | JGI IMG/M metagenome (GOLD analysis project Ga0136617, IMG submission 129672) | Polar desert sand microbial communities from Dry Valleys, Antarctica - metaG UQ322 (21.06) | ecosystem: Environmental > Terrestrial > Soil > Desert | place: Antarctica: Dry Valley... | reverse complement strand
GCGTGTCGCCACAACCGGCGGTTTATCAAATAACGGTTCAATCAAAGCCCATTGTTCATCGGTTAATTCTTCACGTCTAGCCATCCGTGAATTTTATCAAACTATTTTTGAGATGGCTTCTAGTAATCTGGCTTGCAGATAGAAAGTTTGATTAGATTCTAAATCCCTTTAATTAAACAAATAATAACGCTTTGAAATTCAAAATAACAAAGCTAATAGTAAAATTGTTATTTTCCGATACAAAAGGTTGAAAAAATTTGACTTAGCATATCTTCTGTAGAGGTTTCTCCGGTAATTTTACCCAAAAAATTCAGAGCATTATGTAAACCAACGAGTATAATTTCTTCACTTTTCTTTTCATCTATTAAATGGCAAGAGCTTTCGATTTCAAATTTTGCACGCAATAATAAATCATTATGTCGCGCGTCGGAAACTAAAAAACTCGAACTTTCATATTCTTGAGGCATAAATGGTTCTATAATAGTTTCCTGAAGTTCGGTTAATCCTTCTCCGGTTTTAGCAGAGATATGAACTGTTTTAGAGGTCTCAAAAATTTCATTATTGATTTGCTTTAAATCTTTTTTATTTATTGCAATTAAATAGTTTAATCCCTTAACTTGAGAAATAATTTCTTTATCTTCGGCTGTAATTTTCTCCGAGCCATCTAATAAAATAACAATTAAATCTGAGTCAAACATTACAGCTTTTGAGCGTTCAACTCCTATGCTTTCAACTAAATCTGAAGTTTCACGCAAACCGGCTGTATCAATTAAAGAAATTGGTATATCTTTTATAACAAATTTTTCGTGTAGCTGGTCTCTGGTTGTCCCGGCAATTTCGGTTACAATCGCGCGTTCGTGTCCCAGTAAAGCATTGAAAAGGCTAGACTTCCCCACGTTAGGACGACCGACGAGGGCTACTCTTAATCCTTCGCGTAATAGTTTGCCGGATTGAAAAGTTGAAGCCATTAAATCTAGTCTGTTTATAATTTTAAAGAGTTTTTGTTTAACAGTTTCGATTTGGTAATCAGGCAAATCATCTTCTACAAATTCAAGCGATGATTCTAAAATAACAATAACTTCAAGCAAATCATCCTTTAAGGGTTGGAGTTGTTTTGAAAATTCGCCTTGCAATTGACGGATTGATTGTTTTGCAGCCGCTACGGATTGAGCTTCAATTAAATCTCTAATAGCTTCTGCTTGGGTTAAATTTATTCGTCCGTTAGAGAGCGCACGCAGGGAATATTCTCCGGCTTCTGCCATTCTCGCATCTAATTTAAGACAAAGATCTAAAATTTGACGCAAAATCACAGGTGAGCCGTGACAACTAATTTCTACTACATCTTCACCTGTAAATGATTGGGGAGATTGGAAATAAGTTATTACTGCTTCATCAATAACATCGCTTGTTTCGAGTTCGTAAAATTTCTTCAGAGTAGCAATTCGAGGTTTGAGAGAGAAATTTTCATCGCGCACAAATTTACGCACGATTTCAACTGAATTTCTGCCGCTTAAACGAATAACGCCGATTCCGCTTCGTCCGTAGGGGGTTGCAAGGGCAACAATTGTATCCGACATAGTTACAAGTTTAACAATTCCGGGAAAATTCGACTTGAGCTTTAATCCTAAAACGTAAGTTTATTTTAATGAGACTTCAAGCCGTCGTTCATTTCCTTCGCCAACCGATTGTGTAACCAAATCGTTTTCTTTCTGTAAGGTTAAATGTATTACACGGCGTTCAGTTGAATTTAACTTGCCGAAAGTAAAAGGCTTGTTGTTTTTTCGGACATTTTGCGCGGCAAATCGCGCCATTGCTTGAAGTTCGGCTTTGCGAGTCTTTCGAAACCCGTCTGCATCGCAAACAAAGCGTTCGGTTCGCTCAAGGTTTTTTCCGTAAATTTGAAATAACAAAGTTTCAAAAGCATCAAGCATTTCTCCATTTTCGCTCAATAAAAATGGGACATCTTCACCCTGCAAATTTAATAAACAACCTTCATCTGTCCATTCTGCGGAAACGGTCAAATTAAAACTTAAACCCGTTACAATTTCGGTCAAAAATTCTTGTGTCTGCTGGCAAACTTCATTCATAAAATTTTAAGAAGTCGAAAATTTCGCTTTAGCTTTTTTCGACACAAAAGGTGTTGGAGCTTTCTCCTCTGGCGGTTCATCTGTTTTGTTTATTCGATTTATAAAAATTTGCTGCACAAAGCTGACGATATTGCCAAAAAACCAATATATCAAGAGACCGGCAGGCGCACCCCACATAATCCAAAGCATCATTATCGGCATAAAATAAGTCATCATTTTTTGCTGCATTTGCTGTTCTGGCGTAATCGCTGCTGATGTCGGCGTAAATTTCATTGAAAGAATCATCGAGAAAGCAAAACCGAATTCAAGAAAATGATATGGGTCGCCGGCAGATAAGTCTGGCAGCCAAAGAAACGACGCTTGACGAAAGCCGAGTGAAACTGTAACTGCTGTATATAGAGCGATTAGTAGAGGAAACTGTAAAAGCATCGGAAGACAACCGCCAATCGGGAGCGCGTCTTTCGTCATTTTCAATTGTTCCATCTGCAATTCGCGCATTCGCGGGTCGTCTGCCGAAATACCTTTCTTTTGCATTTCTTTTAATTTTTCCTGTAATTCCTTCATTTTGGGCGCATTACCCGAAGCCTTTTTGAAGGATTTCGATTGTGACCAGCGAAGCGGAAAAAGCAGTGAATAAAAGAAAAACGTAAAAAGAATAATGGCAATTCCGTAATTTTGCGTAAATGAGTTTATAAAACTCAGCGCATAAAGAATCGGAACTGTAATCGGTTTGACAATCGCTTTGAACCAACTGTAATTACTAAAGTTTACAAAATCTTCAATATCTATCGTTCTGCCGACAGATTCTGTTAAGATTTTGTTGTATTCGCTAAGAACAAAAAAGTCTTTGGTTCCAGTATAAATCTTTGTGTTTGAACCGTCGGCATTTATAGGAATATAAGCTGTTAATAAATGTCGTGTCAGATTGTTTTTCTGGGAACGCGTAATCCAACTAATTATACCGTCATAATAAGGCTCTGTCTGAACTTCATATCTTGTCGCATGAAGTTCCAAACCTCGAGTTTTCTGAGCGGGAATAGCTGCCATTGCAAAATACGCATCACCGACGCCTGCCCAATCAACATCGCCATTTAAAGCAAGATGACTTTGATTTTGTTGATTGTAGTTAAATGAAGCTCCTTGATGACGTTCAGTTTCGCCGTTTACAATCGCTATCGCTTCCGGCTCAATATGATAATAATTATGAAACTTAATGCCCTGGTCGCCGATACTCGAGCCGATAAGCAGTTTTGTGTTCGGGACAATCTGACCGTTTTTGGTTAATTTAACTTGTAAATCAGTAAGATAAGTATCGGCGTGGAAAACGAAACTTTTTGTAACTTCCAAACCAGTTGCTTCATCTTTCAAAATATAATCAATTTGTTTTGATTCGCCTTCAACAAGCTCAACACTTTCTTCATTTACAGAAATTTGATAGTTGCGCTCATTGATAAAATTGTCAGTGTTTTGATCGCCCGTTGAAAGGCGAAAAGGAATCTCTCGCGGTGAACGGTTTAAGGCTTCGGGGGAGATAAGTTCAAGCGGTTTCTTATCGTTTTCGCTTGAACCGTCGGCAAAGAGAAGTGTTTCACCTTTCGGAGATGTGTTTTTTATTAAAATCCAACTTGTCGCTAAAGCACCTTTTGAATTGAGTTTTACTTGATAAAGAGGCGTTTTTATCGTAATCAATTTGTTCGGCGTATTGTCAGGCGTTGAATCAACATTCAGTTGTTGATTGACAGGATTCTGCTGAACTTGCGGAGTTTGCGTTACTTTCGTATTCGCAGCAACTTGCGCGGTATTGGCGTTATCAGTCTGTGGTTTATTCGGCGCGAAGAAAAACTGCCAACCGAAAAGCACTGCCATAGAAAGCAGCGCGGCGAGCAAGAATCGAGTTTGTGTTGATTGTTTGTTATCTGACATTTGATATTTTCGATTTGCACTTGCGATTGTGCGCTTGTTAATAGTTAATTTTGATTGCGATTGTTACTAACAAATCAATCGCAATTCGCAAATCTAAAACCGCAAATCATTTAATCGGATCATAGCCGCCCTTACAAAAAGGTTGACAGCGTAAGATACGCTTTGCAGCCAGCCAAGTTCCGCGAATCACTCCGTACTTTTCGATAGAAGACATTGCATATTCAGAACACGTTGGCGTAAAGCGACAGGAAGGCGGCAAAAAAGGCGATAAAAACGTTTTGTAAAGCCGCAAAAAATCTAAAACTAAATACTTCATTTTGCTTTACTTGCAACGCTTTCTTCGCCTTTATCGAGTTTCAGCTCGATATTTTTAATTTGCGCTACTAGGTGCCGGAATTCTTCCAAAGGCTTTTCGAGTTTAACTGTTAATAAACTTCTCCGAGCATTTAAAACCCAATCGTATTTGCCGTTTAATTCATTTAACTCTCGTTTACTTAAACGAAAGGCTTCACGCAAAAGACGTTTTGCCCGATTTCGCTGCACGGCATTGCCGATTGCTTTTTTTGAAGCCGTAATGCCTAAACGCTGAAATTCGGTTTCCGACGGCAAAATAAAAACCGTCATAAAACGTACTTCAAAACGCTTACCTCCGGCATAAACGCGGCGAAATTCGTTTGGTTTACGCAAGCGATTCGCCTTCGGTAAGCGAAAGTTTAATAATGCTGAACCGTTAATCTTTTGCGTCCTTTGGCGCGGCGGCGTTTCAAAACGGCACGTCCGTTTTTTGTCGCCATTCGCGCCCGAAACCCGTGTTTCTTTGCGCGGCGGCGGTTGTTTGGTTGATATGTTCTCTTTGGCATAATCGTTCATCTCCTCACTGAAAAGCGAAAACTTTAATTTTATGCGCGAATTTGGATTATGTCAAAGCGGGATTTACTACAGAGACACGGAGATACAGAGAGAAGAAATTTATAGGGATAGACCGAAATTTTCAGAATAAAATCTTTTTCTTATTCGTGTTTATCTGTATTCATCTGTGGACAAATTTTCTTAAATAATCTCTATGTCTCTGTGGTGAAAACTTTCCTAAACACGCGGCGACCTTGAATTTCAATGTTTCCTTCGACAATTTGTCTGATTGATTCGACATAAAGCTCGTGTTCACGTTCCAAAATCCGCGCCGAAAGCGTTTCCGGCGTATCGTCGTCTTTAACTTCTACCGTCTTTTGCGCCACAACTGCGCCATTATCCAAACTTTCATCAACAAAATGAACTGTGCAGCCGGAAACTTTCACGCCATACTCAACAGCTTGTTTTTGCGCGTCTAAACCTTTGAAAGAGGGAAGTAAGCTTGGATGAATATTCAAAATTCTATTTGGAAATCGACGAACAAATTCCGGTGAAAGAAGGCGCATATAACCTGCCAGACAAACCAATTCGACCTTTCGCTTTCTTAATTCCGCAATAATTTCCGCGTCATGTTCCTCACGCGAGCGTCCGCTTCTAGTTATGACCAACGTTTCAATTCCGCGTTCTTTTGCTTTTATTAAGCCTTTTGCGCTTGTTTTATCACTGACGACAACCGACACATCGGATTTTGGAATTTGCCCGCTTAAAACGGCTTCTATAATCGCCAACATATTCGAACCACGCCCGGAAATTAAGATGCCGATTTTCATAATCTACAAAATTTTGACTTCTTTGTTTCCTTCAACGACGCGCCCGATTTCAAAACATTTTTCGTTTAAGCCCTGCAGATGCGAAACAATCCTTTCTTTATTTTCCGGCGAGCAAACAACAATCATTCCGATGCCCATATTAAAGGCGCGAAACATTTCCGATTCTTTGACATTTCCGAGTTTTTGCATCACGACAAAAACCGGCGGCGTTTCCCAAGTTTCTTTTTCGATTTCAATCGAGACATTCGCGGACAAAATGCGCGGAATATTTTCCAGAAGTCCGCCACCGGTGATGTGCGCTAAACCTTTTATCACGCCCGAATCAAGCAAATCGTTAAGCAAATTCAGATAGCTTTTATGCGTTTTAAGTAATATTTCTCCAACAGTTTCGCCGCTGAGTTCTTCGATTTTTGAATCAACTTCGTAACCGCCGACTTCAAAAAATAATTTTCGAGCCAGCGAAAAACCGTTTGTATGCAAACCATTTGAAGGCAAACCCAAAACAACATCGCGCGCCTCGATATTTTTTCCGTCAATAACTTTCGCTTTATCAACCACGCCGACGATAAAACCTGCTAAATCATATTCGCCATCCGAATAAAAACCGGGCATTTCCGCCGTTTCGCCGCCAAGCAGAACGCACCCGTTTTCTCTGCATGCAATTGAAATTCCCTCGACAACCGAAGTTATAACTTCGGGTGAAAGTTTTCCAGTAGCAAAGTAATCGAGAAAAAATAAAGGTTTCGCGCCTTGAACCAAAATATCGTTAACGCAGTGATTTACAAGGTCTTGCCCGATTGTGTTATGAATTCCAGTGTCAAAAGCGATTTTTAATTTCGTTCCTACGCCATCAGCTGATGCAACTAAAATCGGCTCCTTCATTTCGGGAAAAGCCGCTGAAAACATTCCGCCGAAACTTCCGATTTCGGTTAGAGTTCGCTCGTTAAATGTTGATTTGGCGAAAGTTTTAATTTTTTCGACCGTGAAATTCGCATTGTCAATCGAAACTCCGGCGTCAGCGTATGAAATTGAATTTGACATAGTTTTTGAAAACGAAATTATCGGCTTTTTTTGGAGAATTAACTACAAATGGACGTGAGATAGAGGCAGATAAAAACTGAATTAAAAAACAGTCAGATTGTTTTTATCTAAACCTCGTTTGATGTGAAATTCACGTGCTAAAATTTTTTGAAAAATTTCGTCTGAATCAATGATAATCTCGTGCTTTTGCCCATTTTTAGTCTCTATAAATTTTCCGTCCGTCAAAGTTTTGCGACCATCAATCGTCATTAGTGAGCAAACTCTGCCTCGCGTAAAATGTGACTCGGATGATGTTTGGTGGTATTGACACATTTCCGCAAATTCGGTTAAACCGCGCTGTAAAGTAGTAAAAATATATTCGATTTGCCAAACGTCGCCATCTCTTCTAACTATTTCAAAATAGTTTTCGTCAAATTTTCTAATCAAAAATACGCCGTTATCGTCCTTTTGTTCGACATCTAAAATAAATTCGAGCGGTTCGGCAGAAAAAGCTCCAAAACCGACATCAACCACATATTCTTTATCACCGATCCGCGTAATTATTGCTAAATGGTCATATTCCGCGCCGAAATCACCGTTGCCTTTACTGACTTTCGCCGAAATTATTTTGTTTTGAAAACCGATTTTTTCGAGCAATTCGTAAAATAAACCATTTAATTCATAACAAAATCCGCCTCTTTTTTCGCCAACAACTTTATCGTAAAAAGCATCGCTGTCAAGAGTAATCGGGTGATTCCAATGAATATCCAAATTTTCAAACGGAACATTCAAAAGATGTTGCCGCTGCAAAAATTTTAAGTTCTTTAAATCCGCCGCAATGTCCGTTTCTTCAATCCCGATTCTGCGAAAATATCCTTTCGTATTCATATTTGTTTGATTGAAAAGTATACTTTGAAAATTATCCGAACAAAACTCAATTGACTAAATTTGTCTTTCGCGTTTACATTTTCTTGGGGAAAAATTATGAGTTTTACACTAATAGATGAAAGTTCGGAAAGTTTTGAGTTTCGCACCAATGTCTGGAATTGGAAACCCGCGCTGGAAATTATTAAAAGTTTCGATTTGATTGACGAAGGAAAGCTACGGCAAATGAGCTACACCGCGACGGGCGCAAGGTTTTCAAAAGAGGAAGCGCAAATTATCGGCGAGAAAATCCGCGACGAGATTTTGCCGCGCCTTGTGCCGAACAAGCGTATGTTTATGGATTTGTCTATCACGGACGCGCCCGACGACGGCACGATTTTCCACGACGAAGACGAAAAATGGAAAAGTTACAGCGCAAGCTATGATTGGCTCAAAGAGTTTTCGGAATTTTGTCTTAAATCGAAAGGATTTCAGGTTTTCTAAATTTTGTCGCGGGTTAAAGAAGAAATTCAACCACAGATGAACACAGATAAACACAGATTTATAAAAAATAAATTGATATAATTTTGTCTTTATCTGTGTTCATCTGTGTTTATCTGTGGCTAAAAAATCTTATCCGCATCTATCCGCGCAAATCTGCGGTTTATTCTCTTATTAAACAATGGAATTTTTTCAACTTTTAGAAGCGTTCTTCAAAAACCTTTGGGTGCAAGTCGCGCTCTTGATAATTTTTGCGACGATTCACGGCTACATCGGCGCATGGCTTGCCGTACGAATGCTTTTTCGTCCGCGAAATCCGGTGAAATTTTTGGGATTAACCGTTTTTCCGCAAGGAATGATTCCGCGTCATCGCTCGCGTCTGGCTGATGCAATCGGCAAAGCCGTCGGCGAAGAACTTGTTTCGCAGGAAACGATTGTCGAAGAACTTTTCGGGAGGGAATTTTTGCGAAAGAAAATTCAATCGGTGGTTGATTCTTACACGCAAGAGTTAATTTCAAAAAATTATCCGTCGCTCGTCGAAGCCTTGCCGGAGAATGTTCGCGCGCCTGTTTTGGACGCGATTTCTTCGTTGCAAACAAAGATTTTTCAGCACATCGAAAATGTTTTGAAGAGCGAGGAAACCGTCGAAACGATTCGCGGATTTGTTGACCGCCGCGTTGATGAAGTTTTGTCCCGCAGAATTTCGGAAACGGTTGACGAAGAAACGTTTATAAAAATTATCGGCTTTCTCGAAACGCGCATTCGCTCCGTCGTTAAAGAACGCGCGTTTGAGCAAAAAATTAAAGATTTTATCGGTCAGCGCGTTGACGATTTGGCGACGATGCAAACACCTTTGGGCGAGATGTTCACGCCCGATGCGATTGCACTTTTGAAGGACAAGGCGAGCGAGCAGGTGCAGCCGATTGTGCATCAATTAGCCGAACTTGCCACCGCCGAACGGACGCGCAACCAAATCGGCGCGTTGATAAAACGTGAAGTTCACGATTATTATGAGCAGTTGCCGTTTTTCAAAAAAATGTTCGTTTCGCGCGAAAATCTTTTGAGGGAAATTGACGATTTGGTGAACGAGAGTTTGCCAAAACGAGTTGAAGAAACTCTGCGCGGCGCGCATTTTGCCGAAGAAGCTGAAAACTTTCTCGAACGCACAATTGATAACGCTCTGGCGCGTCCGCTGCCTGAAGTCGTCGGAACAATCGCTCCCGAACAGCTCGAACATCTGAAAGCGCAAATCGCCAAAAGCATTTTTTCGCTTCTTCAGGGCGAAGAAATGATGCGCTCGGTTTCGGCATATTTGACCGACACGCTGCAAAAACTTCGCCCGCACAGTTTGGGAGCGATTTTGCAAACTGCGCACCCGGAAGCCGAAGAAAAGCTCAAAAATATGCTGTCGAAAAATCTTTTAAATATTCTAAACCGCGAAGAAACCGCAAATATCATCAACCGAGTTTTATCAAAACAAATCGAAAGACTTCTCGCCGCGCCAATCGGCAAACTTTCTGACCACATTTCCGAAGAAAAAGTCCGTCAAGCAGGGAAATCATTGACCGAAACGATAATCGCCGCCGCGCGTGAAAAACTTCCCGAAGCAATCCGCGAATTTAACATCGGCGGCGTCGTGCGCGAAAAAATCAACAATTATCCGGTTGAAAAACTCGAGTCTTTGGTAATGTCGGTTGCCAAAGAACATTTGCGGACAATCGAACTTTTCGGCGCGTTATTCGGGTTAATTATCGGCGTTATTCAAGCATTGTTGTCATATTGGGCTTTCGCGCACAAATAAAACTTGAAACTTGCCGCAAAAGTTTTTCGTTTGCCATTTTCAGAATTTATAAATAATATTCGCGGAGAAAAAACAATGAAAAAATTAGGACTTTTAATTTTTATAATCGCTTTAACAATCGGTTTAATTTTCACGCCGAATTGCAGCGTCGGAAATATGACGGGCATAAAAGGTTCGGGAACTTCAAAAACCGAGCAGAGAAATGTCGGCGGTTTTACGAAAGTTGATGCGGGCGGCGCGATGAATGTTGAAGTTGACGCGCAAAAAGATTTCAGCGTCAGCGTCGAAGCCGACGACAATCTTTTGCAGCACATCAAGACGGAAGTTAGCGGCGACACTTTGAAAATTTACAGCGAAGGCAAAATCTCGCCGTCGGCAAAGTTGAACGTAAAAATTTCAATGCCCGCAATCGAAGGCTTAAACATTTCCGGCGCGTCAGACGGAAAAATCACAAATGTTCGTGCCGATTCGTTTGAGTTAAAAGCAAGCGGAGCATCGGAAGTTACTATTAGCGGCGAAGTGAAGAACTTAGAAGCTGACGCGAGCGGCGCGAGCGAGATTGATGCTGAAGGCTTAAAGGTTGAAGATGCAACCATCGAAGCAAGCGGCGCGAGCAGTGCTTTGGTTTCAGCCTCAAACAATTTAGAAGCGAACGCGAGCGGCGCGAGCAAAATTTCCTACGCGGGCGAGCCGAAAAACATTAAGCAAAATTCTTCGGGCGCGAGTTCGATAAACAAGAAATAAATTCAATGGAAAACGAATAATGGATAACGGAAAATTAGATTTTTATTTTCCGTTATCCATTATTCGTTTTCCATTTTTTAAGTTTCAACCGCCTTTGTCTTTATTCCCGTCAATTTATTTTCCGCGTCAAGCCCGACAACATAAACATTCAATTCGATTTTTCCAATCTTAAAAACCTTTAAGTCTCTCAAATTATTTTTAAGCAAATCTCTTAAATCCGCAAATTTCTGTGCCATTTGCTTTTCTTCATCACCAAACCAATCTTGAATCTCCGTTAAACGCGCAAACAATTCATCAAAGTTTTTTTCTTCAACCGGCTCGTCAGACGTGCTTTTCGTTTGGCTTAAAATTTCTTCTTTTGTAACTGCTTCGGTTTGGCTTCCAACAAAAGGCGAAATCTCCGCGTCTGTTTCACTGATGTAATATAAACCAACAGAGGCTTTTTTAATTTTCTCTTTTAGGGAACTCTCATCCGAATTCTTATTTTGTCGTCCTAAAACTTTTTCTGGTGGTTTTTGCAAAATTTTTTCCTTTATTTTTTTCTGCTTTTTTCTCTTTCGCATAAAAATTTTTGCTCCGAAATCTGAATAAATTCAAGTCTAACACAACAAACAATCCTGCCAAGTCGCTGTAAAAAAAAGGCTTTATCGAGACTAAAAATTTATTTTCAAAACCTGTGGATTTCTTCTTGCAATTCGGTATTTTTTCTGTTAGTGTTGCACCCGTTTCCGATAAATAAAATTCTTGTAAATAGTTGAAAATAAAACAGTTAAGGCTTTACATTAGCTTTTAAGCAAGTTTCCACAAGGCTGTGGAAAAACCTGTGGAAAACTTTTATTCCGGTGGTTAAAAGTTACCGAAAACAGTGGTAACAAAAAGGCTTTCCGAATAATGGAAAGTAAATTTTCAAGTTTTTCAGAAAATGTTTTCAAAAGGAATTTTGCTTAAAAGTTTTACTAAAGATTTAACAAAAATTAGCGGAGAAAAGCTATGGAAATTTTGGCAGAAAATAAAAATGTGTGGAACAGCATTCTTCAATCGGTGGAAAAGCGTTTAAATAGACAAATTTTTGATGCGTGGTTTCGTCCGATTCAATTTGAGGGTTGTGATGAACAGGACAAAGTTTTGCGTCTGCGGGCAAGCCAGGTCACTAAAGAATGGGTTAATACGTATTATTCGGAAGTCATTAGCCAAACCTTAAAGGATTTGAATTTGACGCAATACAGTCTTGATTGGGAAATTGCCGAATCGGAAATGAATAATGAAAATTTTGTGAAGGACACGAACGCGGAGTTTTTCTTTGAAAAACAAAACACGAGTACTAATTCGACCGCTAATAACGCGTTTAACTTTATTGAAAAGCCAAAAAATGAAGGCTTATCGAAAAACAGTTCGACAAACTTCGTAGATATCGAACCGATTGAAAATTCGCTGAACCGCAAATATACGTTTCAGACATTTGTCGTCGGTTCGTGCAATCAATTCGCGCACGCCGCGGCGCTTGCCGTCGCCGAATCACCGGGTAAAACCTACAATCCGATGTATATCTACGGCGGCGTCGGTATGGGCAAAACGCATCTGATGCACGCCGCCGGACACGCTATCAAAGAAAGAAATCGTCATTTGCGCGTCGCGTATATTTCTGCCGAAAAATTTATGAACGAATTGATAAACGCAATTCGTTACGACAAAACGCAAACCTTCCGCGAAAAATATCGTTCGATTGATGTGCTTTTGATGGACGACGTGCAATTTATGGCTGGGAAAGAACGCACGCAGGAAGAATTTTTTCATACGTTTAACGCGCTTCATAACGACCAAAAGCAAATTGTTATTACTTCGGATTGTCCGCCGCGTGAAATTGCGACTTTAGAGGAAAGGCTTCATTCGCGCTTTGAATGGGGATTGATTGCCGACATCGAACCGCCGGATTTGGAAACGAAAGTTGCAATTCTGAAACGCAAAGCCGATTTAGACGGCGTCAGTCTGCCGGACGAAATTGCATTTTTTATCGCCAGCAAAGTTAAAAGCAATATCCGCGAGCTTGAAGGTTCGCTTGTGCGGCTGGTTGCAATTTCCTCTCTAAGAGGTTTGCCGATTTCAAAAATGCTCGCGCAGGACGCGATGCGTAATATTATTGACAGCGAACAACCGCCCGGAATAACAATAGATAGGATTTCCCGAGCCGTCGCTTTGCATTACAAATTAAGCCTCGAAGAATTAAAATCAAAAAACAACGCCCGGCAAATTGCCGTTCCACGACAGGTTGCAATGTATCTTTGCAAACGTTTAACGAAACACAGTTTTCCCGAAATCGGACGTGAGTTTGGCGGCAAACATCACACGACTGTTATCCACTCGGTTGAAAAAATTGAAGGCGTAATAAAGGAAGACAGAAATTTCCACAGGGTAGTGAGTGAGCTAATAGATAATCTTTGCAGTTAGTTAGAGTGATTTTAACGCGAAAATATCGGAACTTTTCCACAGACTGTAAATTAGGCTGTTTGAATATCACTTTTACAATCAACACTTTAAAAAAAGTTTTCCACATTTCCACAGGTTGGTGGTTTTTTAGCCTGTGGAAAAAGTAAAAAAGATGAAATTTTGTCATTTTTTCCACAGGCTGTGATTTTATCCACAGGATTTCCACAGCCCCCTGTGGAAAACAATTCTTTTGTTTTCAGACATTTAAGTGGGTTTTCCACATTTCCACAGGCACTACTACTACTACTAGATAAATATATATTGTTTTAAAGTATTAGGAATAGTAAAAGGCGTAGATAATAAACAATAATTTTAAGATATAATAAAGAAAAATTTAGGAGTTAAGATATGGAATTTGTCATTAAGCAAAACGCATTAAAAGATGAACTCGGATTTGTTCAAGGCATTGTCGAAAAGAAAAGCACGATTCCGGTGCTTTCGAATATCTTGATTGAATCGGTCGGCGAAAACACGATTCGGTTTGTCGGAACGGATTTGGATGTAACGATTCGCTGCGAAGCCGAAGCCGATATTAAAAAAGCCGGTTCGATGTGCATCCAGGCGCGCAAGCTGTTCGACATTGTAAGGCTGCTGCCGGACGCTGACGTGCATTTTACGAAGGAAGACAACGAATGGGTCAAGGTGAAGTGTCAAAAGTCCAATTTCAGGCTCGCAGGCGTTTCGCGCGAACAGTTTCCCGAAGTTCCGAGTTTCAAGAGCGCGCCGATGAAACTTTCGACCGACATTTTTAATCATTTTATCCAGAACACGGCTTTTGCGATTACGAACGAGCAATCGCGGTTCACGCTTTCCGGCGCGAAATTTATGATTGAAAACGGAACGGCGCGAATGGTGACGACCGACGGGCATCGGCTCGCGTTTATCGAAAAGAAAATAGCTGAAAACGCTTCGGCAGAAAGTATGGATTCGCTGATTCCGAAAAAGGCTCTAATGGAACTGACGAAAATCGCCCGCGACGCTGAGGGCGAAGTCAGTTTCGGTCAGGACGAAAACCATATTTATTTTGAAGTCGGCGGCAGACTGCTCATCACGCGCAAACTTTCCGGCACATTTCCGAATTACGAAATGGTCATTCCAAAAGACAACGACAAAACCGTCGTTTTCGACGCCGAAGAAATGAAAAACGCCATTCGCCGCGTTTCCCTGATGGCAGATGAGAGAACGCGCTCGGTGCGTCTGACCATCAAACCGAACGAAATCGAAATCGGCGCGCAAAGCTCGGAAGAAGGCGAAGCAAACGAAAAAGTCGCCGCCGAATACACGGGCGAAGAAGTGCAAATCGGTTTCAACGCCCAATACCTGCAAGAATTCCTAAACGTCGTGGGCGCGGGTGAAAGCGAGGCGAGCGGTGAAGCGGCAACCGAAAAAGAAACCGACGGCGAAACCGTGCGCGTCAAAGAAACCGGAAATCGTCTGAAAATCGCGTTTGAATTCAAAGACGGAAACGCGCAAACGCAAATGAACATCGCGGGCGATACGAACTATAATTACAAATATATCGTAATGCCTTTGCGGATATGATAAATGGAACTATGGACATTTATTTTCTAATCTTTTCCCTGTTTTTTCCGCGAATTGTTTTGCTGGTTTATCTGTTGCAGAACTGGTATCCGCAAAACAGCGTTCCGCAGTGGGCGGACGTTTTGCTCGGAGTTTTTATGCCCCGCGTTTTGATTCTGATTTATATTTATCAAAATATGGGCGCGGATAATGTCTGGTTTGTCGCGCATCTTGTCGTGATGATTTTGACTTATTTCGGCGGCGGCAAGGAAACGGCGCGGCGCAGGCGACGAAGAAACGAATAAATGATATTGAACGCGAAATACGCGAAGGAGATGAAGAAATTATGGAAGACAAAGACCTTAAAAAACGCTTAAAAAAAATACCGGATGCGGATAAAAACGGCGACCCGATTTACAAAATTGCAGATGTAACAAGTAAAAAAGGAAACAAGCCAGTGAAAAAGGTAACAAAAGGTTAAGTAGGAATTTTGGCAAATTTACATTTCTATTTTTCCTAACCTTTTGAACGTAACTTAATTAGAAAAGTAAAAAAAGAAATAAATTTATGAAAATTAACATCATAATTTTCTTCCTTCTAGTTTTTTCGTTTTGTGCATTTGGACAAAAGAGTGTTAGCGAACTAAAACCTGCGCACGCCATAGCTTTGGAGGGTTTTTTGTCGAAAAACAAGAATTATCAATTTTTATCCGAAAATGCTATTGATGATGAAAAATTGAAGGAGATGCGTGAATATTTTGAAAAAAAGTCGTTTAAGCCTTATTACCTTGTTGCCGATTTGAACCGCGATAAAATTGAAGATTTTGCCTTAATCCTTCAAAGAAAAGGTACGCGAATTGTTAACAATTTAGATAATGGGGAGGGGTATCAATATGATTATCCTCTGGCGGTAATAATCTTTAATGGAGGCAAAAAAGGCACATTCACAAAAGCATTTATTGAAGATATAGAATCACCGTTACTTTGCTTCTTGAACGTGGGCGATGGAAAGAAAAAAGATTTTTACTTTTCGATATATGGCTCTGACGCGGATACAAGAATTTTTACCCCTGTGGGTAAAGGTTACATTATTGAATATGAAGATAACCACTAACTATTAGCCACTTTATAGTTTTTTAATGTAGGAATAAGTCGGCACATTTTAACCGAAAAGCCTTATCAAAGATTTTCCTTTTTAATTCGCCCTTCTCAATAATTCCGCAAAAAGTAGTGAACGTTAAAAGTCTTCTGATTCGTTTATTCGTATCATTTCGATTTCATTCCAAAATTTTTCCATAAGCAATTTGACTAACCCGCCAAAGCACATTGCCTTTTCTTCTAAGGACAGACCGCTTTCGCTCTCAAGAAAAAAGGTTAATCTTTTTGCAGCGTCATCTTCATCAAATTTTTTATATTTCTTGTTTATATCCATATCAGGTATATGGGTTTTCGCCCGACCCGAATAAATATCAAACGTGCTTATAAATCTTCCGTTTTCAATTTCATCTTTTATGAAATCGTCAATCTTTTTCTTTAATTCGTTAGAATTTGAATTTTTGCAACTAACTACAAGTTGAAACATATTTTCATATAATCTCAATCGGTGCAGATTTTGCCAAGCGGAAAATAAAAAAGTCGTGAAAATCACGGCTTCCCTTTTTGCCAGTTGATGTTGCGCAAGACCAAACCGCATAAAAATTATCGTAGGATTATCGTAATTATCACATAGAACGTGATGCTCTCTAGTGAACAAGGTTTTCATTTTAGTCAATAAATATCGGCATATAACACTAGGGAGCAATAGGTGATTTTGCCTTAATGTGAACCGCAAAACCTTATTCATTGGTTCGATTTTTATTTCCAAAGTAATTTACAGTTTAGAATTTAGAATTTGCTTTTTGTAATGGCGGAGCTTGGCAACGCGTTATTTTTACGGATAATTGTTTGGATTTTCAATATTCAAGTTTTCCACTTGCGACGCCGTATTCAAATTTGCATTTGCCGAAACCAAAGTTTAGCCTCTCAATCAATGCTGCAACAGGATTAAAATTTTAGTTTATAAGTTTTCGGGTAGCTGTTATCATTTGGGTTATGGATTATCGAGATATTATTACCATCGAACCGGGCAAACGAAGCGCACCGTGCGACATGAAAAGGCACGTCCACAGTTTGGCAGCGCGAAAGGCTTTTTCCTAATGGCAAAAGATTTTGACGAATATTTTCGAGTAGAATAAAGTATAATGCTCACGTATGCCAACGGTCTTGAGATACGAAGCGTATCGCATCTACTTTTACAGCCACGAACCGAATGAACCGCCGCACGTTCATATTGACCGCGATAATTTGTCGGCTAAGTTCTGGTTGAATCCGGTTTCTTTAGGGCGTAATCGTGGTTTCAGCGCACGAGAGTTGCGACAAGTTGAAAGAATCGTTCGGGAAAATCGGCAACAATTATTGGAGGTTTGGAATGAGTATTTTGGCATTGGCAGCTGATGAGCGAGTTGCGGAAGTGAACACAACTGAAGACGAATTGAGCGTTCGCCTTATGGACGGCAGGACAATCAGCGTTCCGCTTGTTTGGTATCCGCGACTTTTGAACGCCACCGAAGAACAGAGAAAGAACTGGCGGATAAGCGGCGGCGGTTACGGAATTCATTGGGAAGACGTGGACGAAGATTTAAGCACGGAAGGCTTGTTGCGCGGAGCGCCTGCGCCAAATCCGTCATTGGCAAAAGTCTTTTGAACCGCAACGCGCATCGAACAAGTAAAATATATTCTTCTCTTCGTAAGTTTCGCGTACAATCTCTGACATTATCTAAATAAAACCTTTATCAATCAAAAGTTCAGCGTTCAAAACTGCCGAGCCAGCCGCGCCGCGGACGGTGTTGTGCGAAAGGGCGACGAAGCGGTAATCGAAAATGTTATCGGGGAAAAGTCTGCCGACGGTTATCGTCATTCCGTCGCCGTTGTCGCGGTCGAGACGCGGCTGCGGGCGCGAAGGCTCGTCGCAAACCGTGATAAAAGACGCGGGCGACGAATGAAGTTTGAGCGAAGGGAAATTTTCCATCTCGCGGCGCACGTCTTCCAAAGTCGTCGTCTGTTTTAATTTCACGCGCACGGAAGCCAGATGTCCGTCAATTACATTAACGCGAAAACATTGCGCGCTGACGGTGAAATCGGCTTTTTCAATCGCGCCGTCCGCAAATTTCCCTAAAATTTTCTGCGCTTCGGTTTCTACTTTCGGTTCTTCGCCAGCGATATACGGCAAAACATTGTCGGTTATATCAAACGACGAAACGCCCGGATAACCCGCGCCGGAAATTGCCTGCATCGTCGTTATGAAAACCGATTCGACGCCGAATTTTCGATTCAGAGCGGCAAGCGGCGGCGCGAAACTGACCACCGCGCAATTCGGATTTGTCACGATAAAACCTTTGCCGAAGCCGCGTTTCTGTTTTTGATTTTCGATTAATCCAAGATGTTCGTGATTGATTTCGGCGATAAGCAGCGGCACGTCTTCTTCCATTCGGAAAGCGGACGAATTGCTGATAACCGGAAAACCCGCCCGCGCAAAAGCTTCTTCGGTTTCACGCGCCACGCCCGACGGCAAACTCGAAAAAACAAAATCGCAATCAAGCGGCGGCTCAATCGGCTCGACGATTATGTCTTTGACATACTCCGGCATCGCGCCCGCGAGCTTCCAAGCACACGCTTGCGAATACGGTTTTTCAATTGAACGGTCTGACGCCGCGAGCGCGGTTATTTCAAACTGCGGATGATTTTCCAGCAATTGAACAAAACGTTGACCGACGGTTCCGGTTGCGCCTAAAATTCCGACACGATGTTTTTTCATAAAATAGTGGTCAGTGGTCAGTGGTCAGTGGTCAGTGAAAATCAATCACTTACCGTTCACCACTCACCACTATAATACTTGCTTCATTCTTCTTACGCCTTCCGTCATTCGTTCTTCCGTATTGCAAAACGAAACTCTTAGAAAACCTTTGGCTTCCGAGCCGAAAGCAATTCCGGGAACAGTGATGACGCGGTTTTGCAGAAACCTTTCCGCCACTTCCAAATCGTTGCCTAAATGACGAACATCAACCATTGTATAAAATGCGCCTTCCGGCTGTGTTCCGCGCAAACCGATTTCATCTTGAAGAAGTTTTATCAGAAATTCACCGCGACGCTTGTAAATTTCACGCGCTTCGGCTTTGGCTCGTTCGGCTTCTTCAGTCCAGCCTAAGAGCGACGCTTTTTGCGAAATCGTCGAAGTGCAGACGGTTAAAAATCCGTGCAAAGTCAGCGCGGCTTTGACAACATCGGTTTGCGAACTCGCCACCCAACCAACACGCCAGCCCGTCATGCTCAAAGATTTTGACAAACCGGAAACAATGATTGTTGGCTCGTAAAACTCCGAAGCTGAACGCGGTTTTTCGTCGGTAAAATATAAATCGCTGTAAATTTCGTCGGAGATTAAATAAATTCCCGTGTCTTTCAAAACATCGGCAATTGCTTGTAAATCTTCTTTCGTGAAAATCTTTCCCGTCGGATTTGAAGGCGAAATTACAACGGCGGCTTTTGTTTTTGCAGTAATTTTAGATTTGAAATCTGAAATATCAAATTTGAAATCTTTTTCGGCGGGCAAGCGATAAAAAACCGGCTTGCCGCCGGAAATTTTTACGCAGTTTTCATAAGCCGGAAAACCCGGATTCGGAATCAAAACTTCGTCGCCGTCGTCAACAATTGCCAGAAACGCGGCGGTCATCGCTTCCTGTGAACCGACCGTTACGCAAACTTGATTCGGCTGTAAATTTAAATGCGGATATTGCGCGGCAATTTTTTCCCGAAGCGGCAGAAGTCCGGCGTGATTTGTATAACCGTTTTGTTCTTCCAAAGTTACACGCGCCGCTTCTTCGCGGATAAACCGCGGCGTCGGCAAATCCGGCTCGCCCAAACCGAAATTGATGCTGTCGGGCAAAGCCCGTTCAAAAATCTGCCGAATTAAAGTCGGCTGAACGCCTTGCAGACGGCGCGGTAGTTTTAATTGCATTTTTTCTTTCGCTATGGCGTTCATTTGTATTTATAAACTTCGTTTCGATGTCCGATAAAATGAATAATTAAAACTTTTTCGGCGTGATTTAATTCATAAATAATTCGATAATCGCCTTCGCGGATTTTGGCTAAGCCCGCCAGATTGTTTCGCAAACCTTTCGGCTGAATTGTTTCAACATTTTCCGCCAGCCAATTTATTTTTCTTATAATCCGTCGAGCCGTTTCTTGACCGATTTTTTCTAAATCGCGGGCGGCAGCTTTTATAAAACGGATTTGATACATTTAGTTTAATCCAAGACGCTCTATAACATCTTCCAATGCTTCGCCGCGCTCGCCATTTTCAACTTCCTTCTGTTGCCGAACAAGTCTTTCGCGCAATTCGTCGGTCAATTCCAAATCGTCTTCGTCGTCGGCAAACAAAGCCTGTAATTTTTCTTCGACGACTGAGCCGATTACTTCGCGTAGTTCGTCAACCGTCATTTGTGATACTTTTGTGTTCATAGACAAAATTATACACGAAAATCATCTCAAATAATCTTCCAATTTCGTCGCCGCATCGGTTCGCTCGTCGCGGTATTTGACGATAACGGGAGCGTAAATTGATAAACCGTTTTCCTTGCCGAAACCGCTCGTAATCTGACGTGAGCCTTGCACGACGACCGCGCCCGCCGGAATTTCCAAAGACTTTTCGCCGTCCGCTTTGTAAATCGCGCTGTTCACCAAATCAAAAACCGGAGTCGAGCGCGTCAAAATCACGCCCGAAGCTAAAACCGCTTTTTCGCGGACAATCGTTCCTTCATAAACGCCCGTGTTTCCGCCGACCAAAACGTCGTCCTCGATAATAACCGGATTGGCGTTTATCGGCTCTAAAACACCGCCGATTTGCGCCGCCGCCGAAAGGTGAACGCGCTTGCCGATTTGAGCGCACGAGCCGACAAGCGCGTGCGAATCAATCATTGTGCCTTCGTCAACATATGCGCCGACATTTACATAACTCGGCGGCATCAAAACAACATTTGGCGCAACGTAACTGCCGTCTCGAATCGTCGTACCGCCCGGAACAACGCGGATTTTATCGTCCAAATTCATCGGTCGCAGCGGGAAAGTGTTTTTATCGAAAAACTGAAACGTCTCGCCGCTAAACGACATTGTCACCATCTCACCCATTTTAAAACCGGCGAGAATTCCTTGCTTGACCCACACATTTGTTTGCCAGTCGCCGTTTTCATTTTTCTCTGCCGCGCGAATTCTGCCCTCGCGTAATTCCGTTTTGAAATCTTTAAACACTTCGTGGTCTTGCGCGTCAAATTCTGATTTTGTAAATAATTGTTCGATTTTTTCTTGTAAAGTCATTTCCTTACCTTTTCCTGCAGCCGATTATACTTTTTCAAAATCGTTTTTAATCTATCGTGCGGCAAAGCATAAACCGTGTTGCCGTTAAAACCTTTCATCGTTTGCGCCGCGACTATTGCATTTAAAATCGCTTCTTCGGTTGCCTGCGCGGTTGCCCAAAACAACTGATTGATTCGCTCGTTCGGCAGCATTGTTAAATTTGATAATCCGTCGTCTTTGCTGACTTCGCCGGTGTTAGCGGTGGAAAAAGCGATAAAAATATCGCCTGACGAATTTTCGCCGCGTCCGCCGACATTGCCGACGCCGAGCGAAACTCTTTTGACAAGCCGTTTTAGCTGATGTGGAAGAAGCGGCGCGTCCGTCGCCACGACGACGATAATCGAGCCTTGCCCTTCATCGCTCGTTTTTCTTTCAAAAGGCAAAAGACTTGCAGACAATTTTCCTTCAGTCGGCAGCAAATCGGTGATTTCTTTTCCAACCGGAACTCCGGCAACCTGAAACAACTGCCGCGAGCCGTAATTTGCCTGCACAAGGACGCCAACCGTATAGCCGCCGAATTTTGCGTCCAAAACACGCGACGAAGTTCCCGTTCCGCCTTTAAAACGATGCGCGACCATTCCGGTTCCGCCACCGACATTTCCTTCCGCAATCACGCCCGATTTTGCTGCGTCTAATGACTGAAAAACGTGATTTTTATTAACGTGAAAACCATTAATATCATTTAAAAATCCATCCCATGTTTCGGCGACCACCGGCAATGAAAAATCACCCGAATAACCGCTTCCTGTAAATCGCCTTGCCGCCCATTCAATCACGGCATCACGGACAATGCCGACGCTGTGCGTGTTGGTAATCATCACGGGTGAGCCGAGTCCGCCGGATTCTTCGACCCAAGCCGTGCCCGTCATTTCGCCATTGCCGTTCAATGTGTGCCAAGCGGCAAATACGCGCCCTTTAAAGTTTTTCCCCTGCGGCAGAATCGCAGTTACGCCCGTGCGAATTGCCGTTTTGCCTTCGCCGGAAATTAAAGTCGCATAGCCGACTTCAACGCCTTTGACGTCCGTAATTGCGTTGAATTGTCCTGTCGCGCCGTCAAAAGGAACGCCCAAATCACGCGCTCGCGGTTTGGTTTGCGCGTTGATTGATAAAGCGAAAAAAGAAAATATCAGAAAAACAGAAAGTGTTTTTTTCATAATTTTTGTTTTTACCGTTCGCTTAAAATCATTTGTTTCAATGCGCATTCATCAAAGATTTAATACCACAAAACGGCGAGCGAGTGACCGAAGAAATTAAATCGGTTGTTGTTATATGATTTGAAATTTTCCATTATCAACGCCGCCGTTCCCTCATATTTAATTCTGCCTTTCCTTCCTTTCAGTTCCAGCAGATTGAGCGTCCGCGCCGTGCCGAAATCGCCTTTGTGAATTTTGATCGCCGTGTGCGGTGCGACGTTTAACACATAAGTTTCGGTATCACACCGCACGTTCGGCGAAGCGTCTGACGACTCGGCAGTTTCAGTTCCTTTTTCCAGCGTAAATTCTTCGTTGCGCAAACTCGTCCACGCGCCGTCTTTCTTAAAATCCGCCTCACTCTGCATTTCGGGTTTCCAGTTTCCCCAAAAATTGCTGCCGCAAATCGCCAATTTATATTTGATTGCCAGATTTTCGTCCGTTGTGTTGACGATAACGTGATGCAGTTCGGGCGGTTGACACGCGCACATTGTTAAAATCAGCAAACATAAAGACGCCAGTTTTATATTGATTTTTTTCATATAACCAGTTGAACGAGCATTGCCAATCCAACTTGCCGATTTTTTATAATCAGTGATTAAAATCTTTCAAAACCGCGCGCAATTTCTTCCGCGTTGGCTCGGTTACAGGTACGAGCGGCAATCTTAAATTTTCTTCTAAAAGTTTCATCTCCGCCATGACGAATTTACACGGCGCGGGCGATGCTTCAATAAAATTCGCTTCCATTAAATCTAAAATTTGATAATGAATTCTACGCGCCGAAGTCCACGCGCCTTTCAAAGCATTTTCAACCATTCGAGATGTTTCTTTCGGAATTTCGTTTGAGCAAACTGAAACAAGCCCGTCCGCACCGATGCTGATTATTGGCAAAGTCGTCGCGTCATCACCGGAAAAAACTTTGAAAAATCGCGGGCGTTTCACAATGATTTCCATAATCTGCGAAAAATTTCCCGATGCTTCTTTCGTTGCGACAATGTTTTCAAATTTTTCGGCTAATTTAAGAGTCGTCTCGGCGGAAAGGTTAGAAGCGGTTCTGCTCGGCACATTGTAAAGCATTAAGGGAAATTTCTTGACCGATTTAGCAATTTCCCCAAAATGAGCGAGCATTCCTTCCTGTGTCGGTTTGTTGTAATATGGCGCGACAACAAGCGCGGCATCCGCGCCCAATTCTCTCGCCTTGCGCGTGAAATCAATCGTCGCGGCAGTGTTGTTGCTGCCCGTTCCGGCGATAACTTTCGCATTAAGTTTGTGTGCGACTTCAACCGTCATTTTGATAACGTGAAGCCTTTCGCTTTCGCTCATCGTAACGCTTTCGCCCGTAGTGCCGCACGGAACGAGCAGTTTCACGCCGTTTTTGATTTGCCGTTCGACTAAAGATTTAAAGCAATCATCCTCAATCGAGCCGTCTTTTTTGAATGGCGTAACCAGCGCCGTTGCGCAACCACGCATCCAATCAATTCTAATGGTCATAAATTTTTACAGAGAAGTTATTTTCCACAGATGAACACAGATTAACACAAATAAGACGAAGACGATGAATCGAAATAACACAGAAATCTCTTATGATTTAAGACGAAAAATTATTTTTTGTTTTTATATTTATCTGTGTTTATCCGTGTTCATCTGTGGACAATTATTTCTTCCATTACTTCCGTAAATTCATAAAACCCCTTGCGCCCAACAATCCATTCCGCCGCTAAAATCGCGCCCGAAGCAAAACCTTCACGCGAACGCGCCGCGTGTTCTAACAAAATCTGGTCAGCCGCGCCGTCAAACCCGACGCGATGCGTTCCGGGAATGTTTCCGGCTCGAGTTGAGGAAACGCTAAAATCTTTTGCGATGTGTTTTGAAACAATATCTTTCAATTTTAAAGCCGTTCCTGAAGGCGCGTCTTTTTTGCGCGAATGATGTTGCTCTTCGATGAATGCTTCGTAATCTTTAAATTTACCGAAAAGTTCCGACGTAAAATCAACAATGCGGTAAAACAAATTCACGCCGACTGAAAAATTCGCGCCAAAGATAAACGCGCCGTTATGTTCTTCAACTATTTTTTTTACGTTTTCCTTTTCGCTATTCCAGCCCGTCGTACCTTCAACCAGCGGAACCCGCACTAAACAACACGCTTCAACATTTCTTTTAACGGCTTCCGCAACGGAAAAATCAATCGCCACTTGAGTGTCTTTCAGCTTTTCCGCTAGTTTTTTTGGAGAAAGATTAGCGTCTGATTCGTCAATGACTACCGGAATTTCATAATTTTTATTTTCGGCTAAGGTTTTGATGAGTTTGCCCATCGCGCCGTAGCCGATTAAAGCTATTTTCATATATTTTATTCATAAAAACTTGTTGTTTTCGGAAAATGTCGTTATTATTTAAACAACTTTTATTGCCGCTTCCGCCAATTTTTCAAAGTATCGTCATTATAATTCCGCAAGGTCAAACTATGAAAACCGTTAAATTCATTTTCTTCGTGACTTTTTGTATTACCTTCTTTTCGGCAAGCGTTTTTGCGCAAACCGCTTTAGTCGCTCGCGGTTCGGCTTGGAAATATCTCGACAACGGCTCAAACCAGGGCGGCGCTTGGGCTTCAACCGCATTTGATGATTCGTCTTGGGCTTCGGGCAACGCTCAGCTCGGTTACGGTGACGGAGATGAAGCGACAATTGTCGGCTACGGCGCGGACGCAAACAACAAATACATCACAACTTATTTTCGCAAATCCTTTTCGGTAACGAATCCGGCTGATTTTTCCGGTTTAAATTTAGGAATTCTGCGTGATGACGGCGCAATTGTTTACCTGAACGGCACGGAAGTTTACCGAACGAATATGCCGACGGGCGCCGTCGGTTATCAAACTTTGGCTCCCGCAGCCGTTAGCGGCGCGGAAGAAACCACTACTTTTCTGCAAACAACTGTCAGTCCAAGCCTTCTTGTTGCGGGAACGAATGTTTTAGCCGTCGAGATTCATCAGGCAAATGCAACGAGCAGCGACATTAGTTTTGATTTCGATTTAACCGGACAAACCGGAATGCCGACCGCCGGTGTTACGCGCGGCGCATATTTGCAAATGGGAACGGCAAATCAGATGACCGTTCGCTGGCGCACGAACATTGCTACTGACAGCCGCGTTCAATTCGGGACGATTCAAGGAACATTGTCGCAAACCGTTGACGATGCGAATTTAACGACCGAACACGAAGTTCGCCTGACAAATTTAATTGCCAACACTAAGTATTTTTATTCAATCGGCTCGACCACCCAGACGCTCGCCGGAAACGATGCGAATCATTTTTTTAGAACTTCGCCTAATTCGGGGCAATCCGCTCCGTATCGCATCTGGGTTTTGGGTGATTCGGGAACGGCTGACGCGAATGCCCAAGCCGTTCGTAACGCTTATTTGAATTACAACGGCTCGACTTACACGAATCTGCTTTTAATGCTCGGTGATAACGCTTACAACAACGGCACGGACGCCGAATACCAAGCAGCGGTTTTCGATATGTATCCGGGCATTTTGCGCCAAACGCCTTTGTGGTCAACTATCGGCAATCACGACACGGCGAATTCGACTAATCCGCCGAGCAGCCTGCCATATTTTCAGATGTTCACTTTACCCGCGAACGCTGAAGCCGGCGGAGTGGCTTCGGGAACGGAAAAATACTATTCGTTTAACTATGGCAACATTCATTTTATATGTCTCGATTCGATGACTTCGAGCCGTGCAGTTAGTAGCGCGATGCTCACCTGGATGCAAAACGATTTAGCGCAAAATATACAGCCTTGGGTCGTTGCTTTTTGGCATCATCCACCCTACACAAAAGGCTCGCACAATTCTGACACTGAAACGGAATTAATCGAAATGCGGCAAAATGTTTTGCCGACTTTGGAAAGTTACGGCGTGGATTTGGTTTTAAGCGGACACAGTCATTCTTACGAGCGTTCTTTTTTGATTGACGGGCATTACGGCGCGTCCTCAACCTTTATCAGCGCGATGAAGAAAAACGCGGGCGGCGGTCGTGAAAACATAGACGGGTCTTACACAAAATCAGCTTTGAATTCGCATCTGCCGAACGAAGGCGCGGTTTATGCCGTCGCGGGAAGCTCCGGCAGAATCAGCGGCGGACTTCTTAATCATCCGGCGATGTTTGTTTCGCTAAACAATCTCGGCTCGATGATTTTGGACGTAAATGGCAACCGTCTGGACGCGAAATTCTTGCGCGAAAACGGCGAGATTGCCGACTATTTTACGATAATCAAAGGCGGAACTCCGCCCGCAACTCCGCCAAATGCTCCGACAGGTTTGACGGCAATGACCGTTTCCGATGCGCAGATAAACTTGAATTGGACGGACACCTCCGCCAACGAAGACGGCTTCAAAATTGAGCGCTGCAAACGCGCGACCTGTACGAACTTCGCGCAAATTGCTACTGTCGGCGCAAATGTAACGTCTTTTTCAAACACAGGTCTGACAAGAAACACAGCTTACCGATATCGCGTTCGCGCTTACAACGCGAGCGGAAATTCAAATTATTCAAACGTCGCTTCGGCAACTACGTTTAAGCGATGATTTTTTCGGGTCAAAAAAGCAGGACAATTCTCGGCTTAGGGCTGGGAATTGTCTTCGTTTTTGCGGCAAACGTTTCGGCGCACGACGGCTTACACGAGCAAATCGTCGCCGTTACAAAACGGATTGCGAAAGAGCCGACGAATGCGAATTTGTATCTGAAACGCGCCGAGCTATACCGTCTGCACGAAGAATGGAAAAACTCGGAAAAAGACCTTGACCGAGCTGAAAAGTTAAATCCGAATTTAGTGGTCGTTGATTTGGGACGCGGAAAACTTTGGTTCGACGCAAAACAATTTTCCAAAGCTAAAATCGCGCTCGAACGATTTTTGGCAAAAGAGCCGAACGGTTTTGAAGGCGTTTTAACATTGGCTCGCGCCTTAGCCAAACTCAAAGAGTCGGAAAATGCCGTCAGATATTTCACGCAGGCAATCACTCTTTCGCCGAAAGACTCAGCCGAAATTTATCTGGAGCGTTCGCAAACGCTCGCCGAAGCTGGAAAAATTGACGAAGCTCTGCGCGGGTTGGACGAAGGCGTCGAGCGTTTCGGCGGACTTGTGATTTTAGAAAATTACGCGATTGACCTGGAAGTAAAACGTAAGCGTTACGATACGGCTTTGGCACGTTTAGACAACCTCGCTGCGCCGATGCCGCGCAAAGAAAATTTCTTGCTCAAGCGCGGCGAAATTCTGCTCTCAGCCGGTAAAAAATGCGAAGCGCGAAAGGCTTTTACCGAATCTCTAACCGCCATTGAGTCTTTGTCTGATTTTCGGAAAAACGTTCGCGCCGTTCAAACAATGAAAACTCATCTGCAAAAATTGTTAAAGCAAACGCCGTCTAAGAATTGCGTGTAAATTCAATTTACGAATATTTTTATAATAACCGAAACATTTTCCCGCTTCGAGATTTTTCGTTTCTGCTTCAATAATGACGCTGGCAATTTCACGCGCGACATCGAATAAGTCTTTAATTTTTTTCCAACGCTCAGGATTCATTGCTTAATTTTATTTGAGCAAACCGACGCGCCGTACAAGGTCGGCGAGGCGCGGGTCGGCGCGGAGGTTGTCGAGAAACGGGTCAACTTGAAGAATCGTCATTCTCGAAGCGCGGTCCTGATAGCTTTTTTCGAGCCACTCGAATGCCTGATCATTTTCTTTGAGTCCCGCGTAAGCAATTGCGAAATTATACGCCGGAACGTAACGCTGCCTGGCAAGCTCCTTTAACTCGCCGAGCATTTTCAACGCGTCATCGCGCTTGCCGGAGGCGGCGTAGGCGTGCGCGAGAAGAGCCAGAACGCGCGGATCATTATTCAATTCTCGCGCCTTTTTGTATTGAGCGACGGCTTCCGCAAAAGAGCCTTTCATCTCGTAAGCCATCCCCAATTCATAATGAGCATAGTAAAACCCGGCGTCCATTTCTATCGTTTTTCGCAATTGTTCAATGGCTTTGTCGTATTGGCGGGCGTAGAAATATGTGTCTCCCAAATCGGCGTTGATAACCAACGAAAGCGGGTCAAGTTCTTGCGCTCGCTTCATCTCAGCGATAGCTTCGTCAAAACGTCCCGTGTATAACAAGTTTTGATTGCCGTACCAGTGATGCGCGGTCGCGTAGTTTGGATTAAGCTCAATGGCGCGCTGAAATTCTCTGTCCGATTCCGCCGCGTTCCACTCGTATGCAAAAAGCTCAAGTCCGAGCGCCGCGTGCGCTTCGGCGAGCGTTTCGTCTATCTCCAACGCTCGTTTTGCCGCCGCTTTTGCTTTCGGGTAAGCCTCCTGCGGCGGGCTGACCGAATAACCGGAAAATATAACGTAAGACTCGGCGAGTCCGGCAAAGGCGAGTGCGTAGTTCGAGTCTTTTTCAATCGCTTGATTAAAATACTCAACCGATTTTTGAAGTCCGTCGCCCGTCCGCTTGTTCCAGTAAAAGCGACCTTTCAAATAAAGTTGATAGGCTTCCGTATTTTCCGTGTAACTTTTTGCCACTTGCCGCTCTTCCGCGCCCGACAGCCGCAGCTGTAATTTCTGAGAAACATCGCGGGCAATCTCGCTTTGCAAGGCGACGAGGTCAGTCGTTTTGCGGTTGTATTGCTCGGTCCAGAGAGCGTTTCCCGTTTTTGTATCCGCCAACTCGATGCTCAAAAGCAATTGCTCACCGCGCTGCGTGACGCGCCCGCTTAAAATAGCTTGTACCGATAGTTCTGCGCCCACTTTCTGCGGTTCAATGTTTTTATCTTTGTAACGAAACACGCTGCTTCGCGCTTTAACCGAAAGTTTAGGGAGCTGTGACAAACTGGTGATGAGCGATTCGGTCATCCCGTCCGACAAATACTCCATATCGGCATTGCCGCTCGCGTTGACAAACGGCAAGACGGCGATTGATTCAATCGGCGCGGCATCTGACGGACGATTGCCGGAAAACCAAAGCCCGAATCCAATCGCAGCGATTAACAGCAAGCCGAGAGAAACGCTTGTCAGCCAAGCCCGATTCGCTTTCGGAAGGCGCTCGGACATTTGTTTGTTGTCAAAGTCGGCAACGACTATCGAATTTTCTTTCACACCAGTTGTCAGAGCGGAAATTGAAACTGTCCGCGCTCCACGTGCCTCATTTGGAAATGTGTCTTGTAAGTTTTCACGGACGGGCAAACCGACGCGGCGCACTAAATCTTGAAAACGCGGGTCGTCGCGCAAACTGTCAAAAGCCGGGTCAACGCTCAAGTATTGCAGCTGCAAATCGCGTTTGACATAGGCTTCTTCAAGCGCGGCGAAAGCCTGCTCACGCTCATTCAAGGCAGCGTAAAGAACTGCCAACTCGCCGGGCGAAACATAACTTTCGCCGGTGAGTAATTGCTCAAGTATTGTCTGCGCTCGCTCCGGCTCGCCCTTTCCGGCGTAAGCCGCGCCGAGATAAATTTGATTGCTCGGCGTATTCTGCCCAAGCCGAATCGCTTCCTTGTAAGCGGCAATGGCTTCCGTAAACGTGCCTTTTGCCGCGTAGTTGTAACCGAGATAAAGATGCGCGAAAGCAAAGTTTGAGTCGATTTCGAGCGTTTCCTTCAAGGTTTCAATCGCCTCGTCGTGACGCCGCGCAAAATAGAGAATAAAACCGACATTCGCGTTAATAATCGGCGAGAGCGGGTCAAGTTCTCCGGCGCGTTTGACTTGGGCGACGGCTTGTCGCGCTCGCCCGACGCGGCTCAGATGACCCGCGTATCCGACGTGCATTCTGGCAAGATTCGGGTCTAACTCGACGGCGCGTTTGAAACCGCTTTCGGCGGCGCGCCACTGCCAAGCGTCCTGTTTGAAACACGCCAGCGCAAAATGCGCCTCGGCAAGAGTTTCGTCCAGCTTCAACGCTTTGAGCGCCATTGCTTCAACCTTCGGCGTAAATTCCTGCGGGTCGAGCGTGCCGCCGCTAATCAGAACTCGGTAACTAAAAGACAATTCGGCGTAAGCAAGCGCGTAATCCGGGTCGGCGGCGATTGCCGCTTGAAAACACTCGACGGCTTTTTTCCGACTTTCGGTTCCGCCCTTGCCGCGATAAAAACATCCTTTCAGATATAACTCGTAAGCCTGCGGGTTATCTGTGTAGCGTTTCAGAATGGCTGATTTTATTTTTCCCAGCAATTTGACTTTCAGCGCGTCAACCACCGAGAGCGTGATTTCGTCCTGCACGTCGAAAATGTCTTTCATCTCAAGGTCGTAGCGTTCCGACCACAGATGATAACCGTCCGCCGCATTAACCAGCTCGACTATGATTCTGTTGCGATTGCCGGACTTTCTGACGCTGCCTTCCAAAACCGTTTTAACGCCTAAAGCCCTGCCGACTTCGCCGACGTTGATGTTCTTGCCTTTGAAGGAAAACGCCGATGTCCGCGCCGCCACCTTCAAATCGCCAATTTTCGCCAGCGCGTTTATCAGTTCTTCCGCCAAACCATCGCAGAAGTATTCGTTCTCAACATCGGCGCTCATATTCCTAAAAGGCAAAACGGCAATCGAATTTAGAAAATGAGAAGAGGAAACTAAGCGTTTGGGAAACGGGTGAATCTCCGTCACACTCTCTGCTTCTCCTCTTCTCTCAATCCTCCTGTCTCGAAGAAGTTCGGCTTCAAACTCCAGACGCTTTTGCAATTTCTTCAAATCAACCAGTAAATCTTTCGCCGTTTCGTAACGCTCCGCGCGGTCTTTTCTTAACAATCTAAAAACAATCTGTTCGAGTTCGGCAGGAATTCCGGGGTTAAGTTCGCTCAACTTTTCCGGCTCTTTGGTTAAAACGGAAGCCATAACGTCGCTTGCCGTTTCGCCCGCAAACGGTGTTTTTCCCGCGAGCATTTCATAAAGCAGTGCGCCGAGACTCCAGATGTCCGTTCGCGCATCCGTTTCCTTTCCGCGGGCTTGCTCCGGCGACATATAGGCGGCAGTTCCCATAATCATTCCATGATTTGTTTGGATAAGTGTCCGGGCTGCGTCTTCGCCCACAATGGTTTGCTGTTTGGTCAGTTTTACCAGACCGAAATCCAAGACCTTTACCAAACCGTCAGCGCGGAGCATAACGTTTTCCGGCTTGATGTCTCGATGCACGATTCCCGCCGCGTGTGCTGCCGAGAGCGCGAAAGCCGTCTGTACGGCAATATCCAACGCTTCGTCAATCGTCAAAGAATCGTTCCGCATTTTTTCACGCAAGGTTTCGCCGTCAATAAATTCGGCGGCGATAAAATGCGTGCCGTCGCTTTCGCCGATTTCGTAAATCGTCAGAATGTTGGGGTGATTAAGCGCGGAAACCGCAAACGCTTCCTGCTCGAAACGTCGCAAGCGGTCTTGGTCGTCGCTCAAAGCGGAATGTAAAATCTTGAGCGCTATTTTTCGATGCAAGCGCGTATCTTGAGCGAGATAAACTTCACCCATTCCGCCCGCGCCGATTTGCGAAAGAATTCGGTAATGCGCGATTTGTTCGCCGTCTATGAGTTTGCTGTTTCTTTCGACGATAAGACTGGCAAGTTCCGTTGCGGCAGGCTGTTCCATAAAACTATCGTCCTTAGACGAAGCGAGCAGATTTACGACTTCGCGGCGCAAGATTTCGTCTTCAGCGCAGTTTTCATCAAGAAACTCTCCGCGCTTCTCCGGCGCTATTTCCAGCGCGGCGTCGAAAATTTTCTTCACTTGTTGCCAACGGTCTGGGTTCATTTCTTTATTTGAGAATTGTTTTTACTCGACGCGCGTGATTTCGTGACGCAGCCAAGCCTTTGCCACATTCCAATCGCTTTTCACGGTTGCGGGCGAAATGCGCAGAACTTCGGCGGTTTCTGCGATACTCAAACCGCTAAAATAGCGAAGCTCGACGATTCGCGCCTGTCGCTCGTCAAATTCGCCAAGTCGCGTCAAGGCTTCATCGAGCGCGACTAAATCAACGCTCCTTTCTTCGGACACAATTAGCGCGGCTTCTTCGAGCGGTAAATCTTCAGCGATTCCGCCGCGTTTCGCACGATGTCTTCCGCGCGCGTAATCAACCAAAATCCGGCGCATTGCTTGGGCGGCGATGCCGAAAAAATGTGCGCGATTTTGCCAGTTGACCGTCCGCTGGTCAATCAATTTCAGATATGCTTCGTGAATCAGCGCGGTCGTTTGTAAAGTATGCCCTTCGCGTTCGCGCCGCAGGTAACGCGAGGCTTGGCGGTGCAGTTCCGCATACACAAGCGGCAAAAGCGCGTCCAAAGTATCACGGTCACCGCCGCTCCATTCTTGCAGCATCCGTGTAATCTCTTTTGATTTTTCGGCAGATTGCTCCATATATACCGCACTTTTTGGCTTCAAGAATATGACTGTTCAATACGGCAAGTCAATCTGTTTTTTGACAGAGGAAAACTTGCGCGGAAAAATAATTCAGCCTTTCTTTGCTTTTGTATCGCGTTAATGTACGAAGGCAAAAATTAGATTTGAAAAGAAAATTGTTTTTTCGCAAAAAACCGCTGAATAATTTGGAAAAAAATAGGAGGAAAGCATTAAAAAAGATTCCAAGATTTTTACAAGAAATTTACAAGGACTTTTGCGATTGAACTGAGCAAAGATTGTGACGTTCGACATTTTCGATGCCGGTGATAAGTTTATGTCCACCGGACGCGCTGCGGCAATTGGCGAACGCTTTTGTTTAATTAAGGAGAAAAAATATGTCTAGAAAAAAAATATTAACTATTGTTGTTTTAACATTATTTGCGCTCTTGCTCTTTGTTTCAGAAACAAAAGCGCAAACAGCAACCACATTTGTAACCGGATTAAACGCTCCGACTAAAATCATCTACGCGCAACGGCGAGGCTATTTTCTGGTTTCCGAAGGCGGAAATGCTCAAGTCCCAAATAGCGGGCGTATTTCGATTGTCACAAACGACGGTTTTCGTTCTACGCTGATAGATGGTCTGCCGTCGGGTCCAGCTCCGCCGAATAACGAATCAATCGGACCATCGGCGATGTGGCTCGACGGAAACACGCTCTATATTGCCATCGGCGGCGGCAATGAAACTTTAGCCGGTCCCGCGCCCGGTACGGAAATTCCAAACCCGAATCCGAATTCGCCCATTTTCAGTTCGGTTTTGAAATTAAATCTCCCGGCAGATCAATTCGGTGTTGATACCGTTATATCGCTTGGCGGTTCTACGTATCGGATTCAACCCGCCGACCACACTAGATTAGCAAACGGCGAAACTTTGAACTTTGGCAATAGAAAAAATCGAGCCACGCTGCAAATGGTGGCAAACTTTCCTGATTACACGCCAAATCCGCGTCCCGACGTGCCGAACAACATCCGTAATTCCAATCCGTTCGGCTTAGTCGGATTTGGAAACAAGTTGTATGTCGCGGACGCGGCGCAAAACAATATTCGTACGGTAAGTCTGGAGAACGGACAAGTCGAAACTTTCTTTACATATCCGTCGCGCCCGAATCCGTTGCCGGGACCTCCGTTTGTCGAAGCCGTGCCGGACAGTTTGCGACTTTTCGGCAATAGTTTGCTCGTTTCAACCTTGACCGGCTTTCCGTTTCCGGCTGGTGTTGCCGATATTCGCAGAATTGATTTGGAAAGCGGCGCGGAATCACAGTTTATCGGCGGTTTAACAGCAGCGATTGATGTTCTGCCCGTTTATATTAACGGCAGCTTTTCCCATTTGTTTTACACGCTTGAAGTTAGCACTAGCATTACTACCGGTGCGCCCGGACGCCTGCAGCGTTTCACATCGCCTGGCGTTGCGCCGACTGTTATCTCTAACAATTTGATTTCGCCGACGAGTATGGCACTGCATCCGCCGAGCGGCGATTTGATGATTACGGAAATTTTTCCCGGACGCATCACGCGCATCAGCAACATTCCGCAATAAACACAAGACAAAAATAATAAAGCAAGTTTGGCGTAATTTTTCTTGCGCCAAACTTGCTTTTAATTTTGATAAGCAGACAGCCAATCTCAGCCGAATTAAAACGGAAAGTTTCTCCTGTCTTAAACTATTCAAAATTCATCCGCCGCATCAAATTAACAAAACGCGGCTCGCTTCGCAGATTGTTCCACTTCGGTTCGACTTTCAGAAAAACCATCTTTGCATCTCGCTGCTCGAATCCGCGCTCCAGCCAAGTCAGCGCTTGATCTTCCTCACCCAAGCCGTTATGAATCAACGCAATGTGATATGGCGGAACGTAACGCCCGGTTGATAACTTTGATAATTCGTCAAGCATATAAAAAAGAATCTAACAAGCTGAGATTTTCGTTTCACAAAAGTTTTTACAATTTGCATTCTTAAAAACTGAACCGCACCGCAAACTGCATAATTCTTTCGCTGTTCGGAACGAT
>Ga0136617_10000440_pt1 | contig 34666 bp, 41 predicted proteins | sample AntDrymUQ3222106_2_FD_129672 | JGI IMG/M metagenome (GOLD analysis project Ga0136617, IMG submission 129672) | Polar desert sand microbial communities from Dry Valleys, Antarctica - metaG UQ322 (21.06) | ecosystem: Environmental > Terrestrial > Soil > Desert | place: Antarctica: Dry Valley... | reverse complement strand
GGCGAGCCGGTCCGCGAGCCGGCGCGTGTCGTGGGCGTCCTGCAGCGCGCGGCTGCCCGCGTGGTAGATCACGCCCACTCCATCGGCTCGTAGCCACTCGTGCGCGGCGCGGAGCAGATCAGCACGGTCGCCGGCCCGTCGCCGCGGTTGACGACCGTCCGGGTCACGTCCGGGTCCAGCCGCGCGAGCGTGCCCTGCGGGAACGCGATCTCCTCGCCCTCGACGACCATCGCGGGCGAGCCGCCGAGCGCGAGGAAGACCTCCTCCTGGTCGCGGTCGCGCTCGTCGTGCTCCGGGATGCTCCCGCCCGGCGGTATCTCCACGAGGTTCATCCCGAACGCCGAGAGTCCGAGCGTGCGCCGGGCCAGCAGCCAGTTGCCGGTGCGCTCGAGCTCGTGCTGCGAGCGGATGGTCACGCCTGGACGGTCCGTCATGCTCTTCTCCTTCCCGGCGCCCCGACCCGAGCCTACTCCCTAGAGTCCCGCGCGTCATGGGGCTCTCGATCGAGGCGGCGCGCGAGCAGGTCGCGGCAGCGAGCCGGCGGCTCGCCGCCGAGCGGCTGGTGCACGGCGCCGCGGGCAACGTGAGCGTCCGCACGGGGGAGTGCGTGGCGGTCACGCCGACCGGCTCGGTGCTGCGCGACCTCGAGGCGGGCGACGTCGCCGTGGTCGACCTCGACGGGCGGCCGGTCGACGGTCCGGCGCCCACCTCCGAGCTGGGCATGCACCTCGGCGTCTACCGCAGCCGCGACGCGCTCGCGGTGGTGCACTGCCACGCGCCGATCGCGACCGCGCTGTCGACCGTGCTCGACGAGCTGCCGCTCGTGCACTACGAGCTGGCGCTGCTCGGCGGGCCGATCCGCGTCGCGCCCTACGCGACGTTCGGCACGCCGGAGCTGGCCGGCCACGTGCTCGCGGCGCTCGAGGACCGCAGCGCGGCGCTGATGGCCAGCCACGGAGCGGTCACGCTCGGCGCGACGCCCGACGAGGCCGTCGAGCGCGCGCTCGTGCTCGAGTTCTGCTGCGAGGTCTACTGGCGGGCGGCGGCGGTCGGCGCGCCGCGCCTGCTCTCGCCGCAGGCACTCGACGCGGCCGCCGTCGCCTTCGGCGCTCGCGCCTGACGCGGCTCTCGCCGACCCTGCATCACGCGTCCGCGGGCAGCAGCCGGAAGGGTTCGCCGCTGACGGTGAGGACGCGGAAGTGGCGTTCGTCGAGCGTGAGGACGTCCCGCGTCCGATGGTGCTCCGCGAGCACGGCGATCGAGGCGTCGGCGAGGCTGATCCCCAGGTCGGCGTGGCGCTCGATGATCACCCGCGCGGCGTGGACGTCTCCGGCTGAGAAGGGCTCGAGCTGGTAGGCGCCGCGCTCGATCTCCTCGAGCAGGCTCGTCCGGGCCGTGCGGCCCACGCGGCGTGCGAGCAGGTAGTCGAGCTCCGCCAGCACGAACGGCGAGAGCAGCAACGGCGGCGACGTCGCCGCCAGGCTCGCCGCTGCCTCGGCGTGGAGGCGCTGCGCGAAGTCGATCGCGGCGAGCAGACCGCTCGTGTCGACGAGGATCACTCGCCGAAGCCGGCTACCAGTTCGTCCTCGACGCGCTCGGCGAGCGACGGATCGCCGCTGTCGAAGAGCGGCAACCGTGGCCGCGGGCGTCGCTGCTCGCTCGTGGCGGCGGCCAGCGCACTGCGCACGACCTCGGCCTCGCTCCTGCCCTGCGCCGCGGCCGTGCGCTCGAGTGCGGCCTTCAACTCGTCCGGAAGGTAGATGGTCGTGCGCCGCACGCCATACAATATGCCATACGTTCAGCGGTCGATCGTGGACATGTCCGGGTAGCGCTCGCCGGCGGCGACGCCGGCCGGCGCCGCCTCGTCGATGCGCGCGAGGTCGTCTTCGGTCAGCTCGACGTCCGCCGCCCCCGCGTTCTCCTCGAGGTACTCGCGGCGCTTGGTGCCCGGGATCGGGACGATGTCGGAGCCCTGGTGCAGGAGCCACGCCAGCGCGAGCTGGCTCGGCTCGACGTCCTTCTCGGAGGCGATCTCGCGCACGCGGTCGACCAGCTCCAGGTTGCGCCGGAAGTTCTCGCCCTGGAAGCGCGGGTTGTGGCGCCGGAAGTCGCCCTCGGCGATGTCGTCTGGCTTCGTGATCGCGCCGGACAGGAAGCCGCGCCCGAGCGGGCTGTAGGGGACGAAGCCGATGCCCAGCTCGCGCACCGTCGGCAGGATCTCGGCCTCGGGATCGCGCGTCCACAGCGAGTACTCCGTCTGCAGCGCGGTGATCGGGTGCACCGCGTGGGCGCGCCGGATCGTCTCGGCCGATGCCTCGGAGAGACCGAGGTGGCGGACCTTGCCCTGCTGCACCAGCTCGGCCATCGCGCCGACGGTCTCCTCGATCGGCACGGTCTTGTCGACCCGGTGCTGGTAGTAGAGGTCGATGTCCTCGACGCCGAGGCGCTCGAGCGAGGCCTCGCACGCCGCGTGGACGTACTCCGGCCGGCCGTTGACTTCGAGCATCGCGCCGTCCTCGCTGCGCTCGTTGCCGAACTTCGTGGCCAGCACGACGTCGTCGCGGCGCCCGTCGATCGCGCGGCCGACCAGGCGCTCGTTGGTGAACGGGCCGTACATGTCGGCGGTGTCGTGGAAGAAGATCCCCAGCTCGAGCGCCCGCCGGATGGTGGCTACTGCCTCATCCTCGTCGGCCGTCCCGTAGAACTCGGACATGCCCATGCAGCCGAGGCCCAGGGCCGACACCTCCAGCCCCTCGCTGCCCAGTGTGCGCGTCTGCATCTCAGTCGTCGCCCGATCGTGGTCCGGACCCTAGGTTAGTGTCGACCGGACGCATGCTCCGGCGCCGTCTATTGCTCGTCCTGCTGCTGGTCGCCCCGGCGCTGCTCCCCGCCGCGGTCGCGGACGGCCGCGAGCGCAGCCCGCGGCTGCACGCGTTCCGCTCCTGCTCGAACCTGCTCGGCTACGCCCAGCGCAACGGCGTGCGCGTGATCCGCGAGTCGGCGTCCCGACGCGGCACCGGCGGCGGCCTGGTCGAGCCGCTGGCCGGCGGCGACGAGGACAGCGGGGGCGGCGGCGCGGCGCCCGCGCCGGCGGTCGGCCGCGAGGGGGAGAGCACGTCGCCGACCAACGTGCAGGAGGCGGGCGTCGACGAGCCGGACTGGGTCAAGGCCGCCGGCTCGATCCTGTTCGCGGCCCGCGGCGGCCGCCTGCACGCCATCGACGCGGCCGCGAGCACGCCGGTGCCGCTGGGGTCTCTGGAGCTGCCCGGCGAGTCGCACGAGCTGCTCGTGCACGGCGATCGGGCGCTCGTGATCGCGACGCTCGGCTTCGGCGGCGACGGGCCCGTCGCGATCGCCGGCCAGGTGGGGACGGTCCCGCCGCGCGAGTGGCTCGGTCGCACCCGGCTGCTCGAGCTGGACGTCTCCGACCCGCGCGCGATGCGGGTGCTGCGCACGCTCGACGTCGAGGGCGGCCACGTAGGCGCCCGGCTCACGGGCGCCACCGCCCGCGTCGTGATTGCCACCCAGCCGCGCGGCCTGGCGCCGCCGCGCACCGACCCCGAGTCCGGCGCGGCGCAGGTACGACGGCGCTGGCGGCGCTCGGTGCGGCGGACGCGGACGGCGAGCTGGCTGCCCGCCGCGGTGCTGCGCGACCGCCGCACGGGCCGCACGCGGCGGCGGGCGCTGCTCGGCTGCCGGCAGGTGCGCCGGACCCAGGCCTTCTCCGGGCTCGGCATGCTGACCGTGCTCACCGTCGACATGAGCGCGGGCAGGGCCGCGCTGCCCCCGGTCGACGCCGACGCGCTGATGACGAGCGGCGAGACCGTGTACGCGTCGCGGGACCGGCTCTACGTCGCCTCGCAGCGCTGGCTGGGGGTGGACCCGAGCCGGGCCGAGATCCTCGACGAGGCCGCGACGGGGCTGCACGCCTTCGCCACGACGCAGCCGGGCCAGACCGCCTACGCGGGGAGCGGCGAGGTGCCCGGCTACCTGCTCAACCAGTGGTCGCTCTCCGAGCACGAGGGCGTGCTGCGCGCGGCCACCACGTCGATGCCGCCGTGGCAGTCGCGCAGCCGGAGCCAGAGCGCCGTGCGCACCCTGCAGGAGCGCGACGGGCGGCTGGTCGAGCTCGGCCGCGTCGGCGGCCTCGGCGAGGGCGAGCAGATCTACGCGGTGCGCTACCTGGGCGACACCGCCTTCGTCGTCACCTTCCGCCAGACCGACCCGCTGTACACGCTCGACCTCTCCGAGCCGCAGGCGCCGCGCGTGGTCGGCGAGCTGAAGGTCCCCGGCTACTCGGCCTACCTGCACCCGCTCGAGGACGGGCTGCTGCTCGGCGTCGGCCAGGACGCGACCGCGCAGGGGACCCCCACCGGCGTGCAGCTGTCGCTGTTCGACGTCGCCGACCTGCGCAACCCGGTGCGCCTCGCGCAGCGCGGCCTCGGGCGCCACTCGCAGACCGACGTCGATGGCGACCACCATGCGTTCCTGTGGTCGGCGCCGGAGCGGCTCGCGGTGATCCCGGTGCTGCGCTACGAGCGCGACCCCGAGGCCGCCGCGTTCGCCGGCGCGATCGCCTTCCGCGTGGACCGCGCCGGCGGCGTCCAGGAGGTCGCCCGCTTCCCGCACCCGCCGCCGGCGGGCGACGACCCCTGGACGCCGGTCTTCGCGCGCTCGCTCGTCGTCGGCGGGCGCCTGCTGCTCCTCTCCGACCGCGGCCTGCTGTCGACGTCGCTGGCCGCGCCCGGGCCCGGCGACTTCGTGCCCTACCCGCGCTGAGCGCCGGTCGCGATTCCCCGTCAGAAGGAGATCACGCTGCGGATGCCGTCCTGCGCCTCCATCAGCTCGAACGCGCGGTTGACGTCGTCGAGGCCGATCCGGCGCGACACCAGTGGCGCGACGTCGATCTCGCCCGCGAGCCAGCGCTCGACGAGCCGCGGCACCTGCTCGCGGCCCTTGACGCCGCCGAAGGAGGAGCCGGCCACGCGGCGGCCGGTGATCAGGAGCCGAGGCACGATGTCGAGCGTCTCGCCCCTGCCGGCCACGCCCGCGACCGTGCACAGCCCCCAGCCCATGCGCGCCGCCTCGACCGCCTGGCGCATCACCTTGACGTTGCCGGTCGCCTCGAACGTGTAGTCGGCCCCGAAGCCGCCCGTCATCTCCAGGACCCGCTCGACCGTGTCCCCGCCGCCGACCATCACGTCGGTGGCGCCCTGCCCGCGCGCCAGCTCCAGCCGGTCCTCGGAGAGGTCGACGCAGACGATCCGCTCGGCGCCCTGCAATCGCGCGCCGGCCACCGCGCCGAGGCCGACCAGCCCGGCGCCGAACACGACGCAGGTGGAGCCCGGCTCGACGCCCGCGGTGAACATCGCCGCGCCGAGGCCGGTCGAGAGCCCGCAGGCGAACAGGCAGGCCTGCTCCGGCGGGGCGTCGGGGGAGATCTTCGCGAGGGCGATCTCGGGCATCACCGTCGCCTCGGCGAAGGTCGAGGTGCCCATGAAGTGGCGGATTGGCTCGCCTCTCCTGGATATCCGGGTCGTGCCGTCGGGCAGATGGCCCAGGTTCTGCTGCTCGCGGATCGCCAGGCACAGGTTGGTCCGAGGGCTCAGGCAGTGCACGCACTCGCCGCACTGGGGCGAGAACAGCGTCACCACGCGGTCACCCGGCGCCACGGACGTGACGCCCTCGCCGACGTCCTCGACCACGCCGCAGCCCTCGTGGCCGAGCACGGCCGGCGCGTAGCCGGACGGGTCGGCGCCCGAGGCCGTGTAGAGGTCGGTGTGGCAGACCCCGCAGGCGAGCAGCCGGACGAGCACCTCGCCCGGCCCCGGACCCGCCAGCTCGACGTCTCCCACCGCGAGCGGCGCTCCGAAGGTCTCGAGTACCGCAGCACGAATCCGCATCGGCGGCACCCTACGCGGGCGGCGCCTGCCAGGATGCTCCGGGTGAAGGAGCTGGGAGACCTCGGTCGCGACTCCGACGCCCGCCGCGAGCAGATCGTCTCCGTGCTGGTCGACGCCTTCGAGGAGCTGATCGAGGCCGACCCGCGCGCGTTCCGGCGCAAGTTCCGCAAGATGGCAGCGGACCCGTTCGCGTTCTACCGCGGCAGCGCGTGCGTCTTCTACGCCGACGTGGCCGAGCTGGAGGACCGCTGGGCCGATGAGCGCACGAGCCGCGTCTGGATCCAGGGCGACCTGCACGCGGAGAACTACGGCACCTACATGGACTCGGCCGGGATCCTCGTGTTCGACGTCAACGACTTCGACGAGGCCTACCTGGGCCACTTCACCTGGGACCTGCAGCGGATGGCCGCCAGCCTCGCGCTGCTCGGGTTCGCCAAGGCCCTCTCCGACGACACCATCCGCGAGATGATCGCCACCTACGCGGGCGCCTACGTCGAACAGGTGAGGGCGTTCCACACCGGCGACCGCGACCACGACTTCCGGCTCAGGCTGGACAACACCGAGGGCGCGCTGCACACCGTCCTGCTCGAGGCAAGGCTGGCCACGCGGATCCGGATGCTCGAGGCGGTCACCGGCGTCGAGGGCGGCGAGCGCGGGTTCGTCGACGGCCCCGGCGTGCGGCGGCTGGAGGCCGACGAGGAGCAGGAGGTGCGCGACGCCTATGCCGCGTACCTCGACACGATCCCGGAGGTCAAGCGCCAGCTGAGCGTCTCCTACGAGATCAAGGACCTCGTCGGGCGCACCGGGTTCGGGATCGGCAGCGCGGGGCTGCCCGCCTACAACCTGCTGATCGAGGGCCGCACGCAGGCGCTCGAGAACGACGTCGTGCTGTCGATGAAGCAGGGCAACGTCGCGGCCGCCAGCCGCGTCGTGCGCGACCCGGCGATCCGCGACTACTTCGACCACCAGGGCCACCGGACGGCGGTCTCGCAGCGGGCGCTGCAGGCCCACGCCGACCCGTGGCTGGGCTGGTGCGAGCTGCGCGGCAAGGGCCAGCTCGTCAAGGAGCTGTCGCCCTACGAGGCCGACCTGGACTGGGATGCCGTCTCCGAGCCCGAGGAGATCCTCCCGCTGCTGCGCTCGCTCGGCCAGGCCACCGCGAAGGTGCACTGCGTCTCGGACGCAGGCTCCGACCAGGCGCTGGTGGACTTCCAGACCGAGGCGGCGATCATGGAGGTCGTCGGCGACCAGGACGCCGCGTTCGCGGAGGACCTCGCCGAGTTCGGCGCCGGCTACGGGCAGCTCGCCCGCGACGACCACCGGCGCTTCGTCGACGCGTTCCGCAACGGCGCCATCCCCGGCCTCGACGGCTAGGGGGTACGGTGGCGGCGTGACCGTCGACCCCGAGCGCCTCGACGTCCCCGTCGACGGCGGCACGCTGGCCGCCTACCGCTGGCCCGGCGACGGGCCGGTCGTGGTGGCCGCCCACGGCATCACCTCCAACCACCGCTCGTGGGGCGTCGTGGCGGCGGCGCTGGCGGGCGAGCTGACGCTGGTGGCGCCCGACCTGCGTGGACGCGGGCGCAGCAACGCCCTGCCGGAGCCCTACGGGATGGACCGCCACGCCGACGACGTCGCGGCCGTGCTCGACCACCTCGGCACCGACGCCGCGGTGGTCGCCGGGCACTCGATGGGCGGCTTCGTCGCCACGGCGTTCGCGGAGCGCCATCGCGCGCGGGCGCACGCGCTCGTGCTCGTCGACGGCGGCCCGCCGCTGGCCATCCCGCCCGGGGTGGACGTCGACGACGCGCTCGCGGCCACGCTCGGGCCCGCCATGCAGCGGCTCGACATGACGTTCGCCGACCGCGGCGAGTACCGGGCCTTCTGGCAGCAGCACCCGTCCTTCGCCGGCATCTGGACCCAGGAGGTCGACGCCCACGTGCAGCACGACCTCGTCGGGGAGCCGCCCGAGATGCGCTCCGCGTGCGTGAAGGCGGCGGTGCAGGTCAACGGCCGCGAGCTGCTCGCCGGCGAGCAGGTGCGCTCGGCGATCGACCGCGTCGAGTGCCCGATGACGCTGTTGTGGGCACCGCGCGGGATGCTCGACGACCCCGGCGGGCTCTACGACGAGCAGCGCCTGCACGGGCTCGACGCCGAGCAGGTGCCCGACACCAACCACTACTCGATCCTGCTGGGGGAGCCGGGCGCGAAGCGCGTCGCGGCGGCGATCAGGCGGGCGGTTTGAGCGCCCGCAACTGGTAGATCGAGGTGAAGCCGGTCTCGAAGCCGCGCCGCGCGGCGCGCAGGTAGACGCGCCAGACCCGCACGCGCTCGGGGCCGGCGAGGCGCCTCGCCTCGTCGATCCGGTCGTCCAGCCGCCGCGCCCAGTGGCGCAGCGTCTCCGCGTAGTCGGGCGCGAAGCCCTCGACGTGGTCGGTCGTCAGCCCGGTGCGCTCGATCGCGGCCTGCACGCGCGAGAGGTGCAGCGGCGCGGCGTCGGGGAACACGAATCGCTCGGAGAACGCGCCCGCCTCCGGGTCGCCGAGCCGCAGGCGCGCGATGCCATGGTTGAGCAGCACGCCGCCGGGCCGCAGCACGGCCGCGAGCTGGGCCGCGTAGGCGTCGATGTTGACCGCGCCGACGTGCTCGACCATGCCGATCGAGGCGACGCGGTCGAACGCCTCGCCCGGCAGCTCGCGATAGTCCTGCACGCGAACGTCGACGCGGTCGGCCACCCCCACCGCGCGCGCCCGCTCGCGCGCCGCCTGCGCCTGCGGCTCGGACAGCGTGATGCCGGTGACGTGGACGCCGTGCCGCGCCGCGGCGTGCACGGCGAAGCTGCCCCAGCCGCAGCCGACGTCGAGCACGCGCATGCCCGGCTGCAGGCCGAGCTTCGTGCAGACCAGCTCGAGCTTGGCCTCCTGCGCCGCCTCGAGCGTCTTCGCCCCGTGCGAGAAGAGCGCGCACGAGTAGGTCATCGAGGCGTCGAGGAAGAGCGCGAAGAAGGCGTTGGAGACGTCGTAGTGGTGGCGGACCGAGCGGCGGTCGCGGGCGACGCTGTGGCGGCGCCCGCGCGGGCGCAGCTCTGCGGCGGGGACGCGCGGGACCGAGCGCAGCGCACCGGCGCGCACGGCGCCGGCGGCGAGCCTGGCGCGCGCGCGCGCGTCGATCGGCGGCGGGTTCCAGCCGTCCAGCAGCTCGAGCGCCGCGTCGACCGAGTCGACCTCGAGCGCGCCGGACACGTATGCGCGGCCGACACCGAGCTGACCGGGCGCGCGCAGCACCTGGCCGAGCGCCGCCGGGGAGCGGAGGCTGAACGTCGGGCCGCCGTCGGCGGACGGCAGCGCCGTGCCGTCCCACAGCTCGATCCGGAACGGCCGCTCGGGGAGGGCGGCCCCGAGCGCCTCGCGCAGCGCGGTGGTGCCGTTGGGAGCCATCACGCCCCCGTGCGCCGCGCCTGGCGCTCCGGGCTCACGCGCACGACGTCCCAGGCCAGGCCGGTCCGCTCCAGCAGCCAGATCACGGCCGCGGAGCTGTCGACCTGCCACCGGCGCAGCCCGTGCACGGCCGAGGTCGGGAACGCGTGGTGGTTGTTGTGCCACGACTCGCCGAACGAGAGCGGCGCGAGCCACATGAGGTTGCGCGACTCGTCGCGCGTCTCGTACGCGCGGCGGCCGAAGTAGTGGCAGAGCGAGTTGATCGAGTAGGTTACGTGGTGCAGCACGAGCATCCGCACCGCGCCGCCCCACAGCAGGCCCGTGAGCGCCGTGTGCAGCGAGCCGCCGATCAGCCAGCCGAGCACGAACGCCATCCCCAGCCCGCCGACGGCCCAGGCGAAGAACCAGCGGTCGACCCAGCGCAGCGTGGGGTCGGCGAGCAGGTCGGGCGCGTAGCGGTCGTGGCGGCCGCGCTGGGTGTGGATGAACAGCCAGCCGATGTGCGCGTGCAGCAGACCGCGCAGCGCGCCGCGCAGGCCCTGGCCGTGGTCGACGTGCGGGCTGTGCGGATCACCCGGCTGGTCGGAGAACGCGTGGTGCTTGCGGTGGTCGGAGACCCACGAGATCACCGGGCCCTCGATCGCGGCCGAGCCGAGGATCGCGAGCGTCGTGCGCACGCCCTTGCCGGCCTTGAACGCGCGGTGGGTGAACAGCCGGTGGAAGCCGACGGTGACGCCGAGCCCCGTCGCGACGTACATGATCGCGAACACGATCAGGTCGCTCCAGAACAGCAAGTCGGCCCACAGCTGCCAGCCGACCACGAGCAGCGCGATGATCGGCACGGCCGTGATGGTGGCGGTCAGGGAGCGGTTGAGCGTCTCGTTGGTGATCGGCTGGACGTCATCGGCGCCGGGTGTTGGTATGTCGGTTGTCACGGGAAGCAATATAGGGTCGGGAGACCGAGGGAAGGAGAACCATGCAGGGCCTGATGCAGTCCTACCCGCTCACGCTGGTGCATCTCTTCGAGCGCGCGGAGCGTCTGTTCGCCGACAAGGGCATCGCCAGCGCCGGTCCCGCCGGCCTGCAGCGAACGACCTACGGAGAGTGGGCCGAGCGCACCCGCCGGCTCGGCGGCGTGCTCGACTCCCTCGGGGTCTCCGAGGAGGCCCGCGTCGGCACGTTCGCGTGGAACACGGCGCGCCACCTGGAGCTGTACTTCGCCGCTCCCTGCAGCGGCCGGGTGCTGCACACGCTCAACATCCGCCTCTTCCCCGAGCAGGTCGCGTTCGTCGCCACCCACGCCGAGGACGAGGTGATCTTCGCCGACCGGTCGCTGCTGAAGCTGCTGTGGCCGCTGATGGACCGGCTCGAGTCGGTCCAGCACGTCGTGGTGATGGACGACGGCGCCGGCGAGGTCCCGGACGACTCGCGGATCCGCGACTACGAGGAGCTGCTCTCCTCCGCCTCGCCGGTCGACTTCCACGTCGACGACGAGGGCCGCGCCGCGGCCATGTGCTACACGAGCGGCACCACCGGCAACCCCAAGGGCGTCGTCTACTCGCACCGCTCCTCCGTGCTGCACGCGATGAGCACGATGCTCGTCGACACGCTCGCGGTCAGCGAGGCCGACGTGATCCTGCCGGTCGTCCCGATGTTCCACGCCAACGCCTGGGGCCTCGCGCAGGCCGCCGTGATGGCCGGCGCCTCGCTCGTGCTGCCCGGCCCGGACCTCTCCCCGGGCGCGATCGCCGGGCTGATGGAGTCCGAGAAGGTGACGCTGGCCGCCGGCGTCCCGACGATCTGGCAGGGCGTGCTGGAGGAGCTCGACGGCCGCGACCTGTCTGCGCTCAAGCGGGTCCTGTGCGGCGGCTCGGCGGTTCCCAAGGTGCTCTCGGAGGCCTACCGGGAGAAGACCGGGCTGCCGATCCTGCACGCCTGGGGGATGACCGAGACGAGCCCGCTGGGCTCCGTCTGCCAGGTCAGGAGCACGCTGCGCGACCTGCCCGAGGACGAGCAGGCGGACATCCGCGCCACCCAGGGCATCGCCTCCCCGCTGGTCGACATCCGGATCATCGACCCCGACTCCGGCGAGGCGCTGCCGTGGGACGGTGAGGCGCGCGGCGAGCTGCAGTGCGCCGGCCCGTGGATCGCCGCCGGCTACTACGGCGGCGACGGGGCGGAGCAGTTCACCGACGACGGCTGGCTGCGCACCGGCGACGTCGCGGTGATCAAGCCGGACGGCTACATCAAGCTCGTCGACCGCACCAAGGACCTCGTGAAGTCCGGCGGCGAGTGGATCAGCTCGGTCGAGCTGGAGAACGAGATCATGGCCCACCCGAAGGTCCGCGAGGCGGCGGTGATCGGCATCCAGGACGAGAAGTGGGGCGAGCGGCCGCTCGCCTGCGTGGTGGCCGAGGACGGCGAGGAGCTCGGCGAGGACGAGATCAGGGACTTCCTCGACGGGCGCGTGGCGAAGTGGTGGATCCCGGAGTCGTTCGCGTTCATCGACGAGGTCCCCAAGACCTCGGTCGGCAAGTTCTCCAAGAAGACGCTGCGCGAGCAGTTCGCGGAGGTCGCGACCTAGTGGCCATCTCGGAGGAGGAGCTGCAGCTCGCGGCGCGCAACCACGGGATGCCGCTGGAGGCGCTGCGCTGGCCGGTGACGCCCGTCGGGCTGCACTACCTGCTGATCCACTTCGACATCCCGGCCGTGGACGAGGCGACGTGGCGCCTGGTGGTCGGCGGCCGGGTGGGGCGGGAGCTGTCGCTGTCGCTGGCCGAGCTGCGCGAGCGCCCCGCCGTCACGCGCGCGGTGACGATGGAGTGCGCCGGCAACGGTCGCGCGCGGCTCGAGCCGCACATCGTGAGCCAGCCGTGGCTGCTCGAGGCGGTCGGCACGGCGGAGTGGACCGGAGTGCCGGTGCGCGACCTGCTCGAGGAGGCGGGCGTGGCGGACGGCGCCGTGGAGGTGCTCTTCACCGGGCTGGACCGCGGCGTGGACGGCGGGATCGAGCAGGCCTACCAGCGCAGCCTGCCGCTGGAGGAGGCCTCCGACGGTCCGCTGCTCGCCTACGCGGTCAACGGCGGGCCGCTGCCGCCGCAGCACGGCTTTCCGCTGCGGCTCGTGGTGCCCGGCTGGTACGGGATGACGAGCGTCAAGTGGCTGTCGCGGATCGACCTGCTGACCGAGCCGTTCGCCGGCTACCAGCAGGCGGGCGCCTACCGCTTCCGCTCCGAGCCCGACGATCCCGGCACGCCGGTCACGCGCATGCTGCCGCGCGCGCTTATGGTCCCCCCGGGCATCCCGGACTTCCTGTCGCGCGCCCGCCGGCTCGCGCCCGGCCCGTGCCGGCTGGAGGGCCGCGCGTGGTCGGGGTGGGGGCAGATCGCCGGCGTCGACGTGTCGGTCGACGGCGGGGCGACGTGGGCGGCAGCCGAGCTGGACGCGGCGCCGGCGGCGGGCGCCTGGTGCGGCTGGAGCCTCGGCTGGGACGCCCCGGCCGGCGAGCACGAGCTGTGCTGCCGCGCCCGCGACGACGCGGGCAACGAGCAGCCCGTGCAGGCGGACTGGAACGTCGGCGGCTACGCCAACACCTCCGTGCAGCGCGTCCCGGTGACGGTGGCGTGAGCCGCACCGGGCCGCCCGGTGCCGTCCGGGCTGGTGCCGCGCCGTACGCCGCACCACGCGGCCGCCGGCGCTCGAGCGCGACCTAGCTCGGGCGCCGCTGGGGGTGGCGGGGGAGGCCGTCGTCGGGGATCGGCTCCCAGGCCGGCGCGGACTCGACCCAGGCGTGCCACTGCGGGCGGATGCCCGGGTCGCCGTCGACGGCGCCGAGCCGCACCACGACCAGCGGGCCGTCCGGGTCGCCGCCGTAGACGTGGCCGCCGCAGGTCCCGCAGAACGACTTGGACAGCCCGTCGGGCGGGGTCCACGTGCGGATCGCCTCGCGGCCCTCGGTCACCTCGAAGCGCTCGCCGGGGGTGGCGGCGCTGAGCGCCCACAGCGTGCCGCTGCGGCGCTGGCAGCGCTTGCAATGGCAGTAGCCGGCGGTGTCGAACGGCGCGGTGACCGCGAAGCGGACGGTGCCGCAGGCGCAGCCGCCGGTGAGTGGGGCGTCGGGGGAGGGCATTCGATGCAGGCTAGTGCTCGCACCCGCCGCCGTCGCACCGCCGGGACAACGGCGGCATCGAGGGGAAGGGACGGGAAGGACCCGCGTTTCGTGACACCGGCGCCTGCTGAGCCCATCGCTGTCACGAAATGCGGACCAGAGCCGAGTTTCGTGACAGCCATCCATGACGAGCACGCTGTCTGTCACGAAATGCGCCCTCGCCGGTCCCTCCGCCTCCCTACCCAGCCGCAGGAGACGCACCGCACTCCAGCGGGCGCCCGCGCCCCAACCCAGGGGCGCGGGCGGCACGCGACCTACGCCGCCAGAGCGAGCGGGGCGCGCTGCGGCTCGACCGCCAGGGCGATCGCGTCGCCCTCGCCGTCGTGCGCCTGCACGCGGCAGCCGTCCGGCAGCTCGCCGGCGAGGATCGCCCGCGTCAGCTCCTTCTCGAGCGTCCGGCGGACGTGGCGCTGCAGCGGCCGGGCGCCGAACGCCTCGTCGAAGCCCTCGCGCGCCAGGCGGGAGACGAGCGCCTCGTCCACCGACAGCGCGATCCCGCGCTGCTCGGCCAGCCGCCCGGCGACCTGCGCGCAGAGCAGGCCGCAGATCTGCTCCACCTGCCCGGCGCTCAACGCCTGGAAGGTGACGATCTCGTCGATCCGGTTGAGGAACTCCGGCAGGAACGCGGCCTTGGCGGCGGACAGCATCCGCTCGTCCTCCGCGGCCGGCTCGCCGGCCGTGAAGCCGACCCCGCGGCGCGCCGCGCCGGCGCCGAGGTTCGACGTCATGACGATCACCGCGTTGGTGAAGTCGACCGTGCGGCCCTCGCCGTCGGTCAGCCGGCCGTCGTCCATCAGCGCCAGCAGCACGTTCCAGACCTCCGGGTGGGCCTTCTCGATCTCGTCGAGCAGGACCACGGAGTAGGGGCGCCGGCGCACCGGCTCGGTCAGCTGCCCGCCGTCGCCGTACCCGACGTAGCCGGGCGGCGACCCGATCAGCCGCGCCACGGTGTGCGGCTCGCGGTACTCGGACATGTCGATGCGCACGAGCGCCTTCTCGCTCGCGAACAGGCGCTCGGAGAGCGCCTTGACCAGCTCCGTCTTGCCGACGCCCGTCGGCCCGAGGAACAGGAAGCTGCCCAGCGGCTTGTCGCGCTCGGACAGGCCGACGCGGGCGCGCCGGACGGTGTCCGCCACGACGCCGACGGCGGCCTCCTGGCCGATGACCCGCCGGTGCAGGTCGGCCTCCAGCTCCTGCAGGCGTTCCAGCTCGCCCGCGACCAGCTCGCCCACCGGGATGCCGGTGCGCGCGGCGATCACGGCCGCGACCTCGGTCTCGCCCACCTCGCCGGCGCGCTCGCGCCCGTCCAGCTCGCCGAGGCGCCGCTCGAGGCCGTCGATCTCGGCCTTGATCCGGCCGGCGTCCTCGTAGGCCTCGGCGTCCACCGCGGCCTGCTTCTCGGCGCTCAGCTGCTCGATGCGACCGCGCAGCTCGTCCCCCGCGCCGCCGCCGCGCAGCTTCACGCGCGCCGCTGCCTGGTCGACGAGGTCGATCGCCTTGTCGGGCAGCCGGTACTCGCTGACGTAGCGGTCCGACAGCCGGGCGGCCGCCTCGAGCGCCTCGTCGGCGATGCTGACCGCGTGGTGGTCCTCGTAGGCGCCACGCAGGCCGCGCAGGATCGCCACCGTCTCCTCGACGGAGGGCTCCTCCACCGTCACGGGCGAGAAGCGGCGCGCGAGCGCCCCGTCGCGCTCGATCGAGCGGTACTCGGCCAGCGTGGTGGCGCCGACCATCCGCAGCTCGCCGCGGGCGAGCATCGGCTTGAGCATGTTTGCGGCGTCCATCGCGCCCTCGGCGTTGCCCGCACCCAGCACCGTGTGCAGCTCGTCGACGAACAGCACGATCGCGCCCTCGGCCGCCGCGACCTCCGCCAGCGCGGTCTTCAGGCGCTGCTCGAACTGGCCGCGGTACTGGCTGCCGGCCAGCATGCCCGCCAGGTCGAGCGCCACGACGCGCGCGCCGCGCAGCGTCTCGGGGACGTCGTCGGAGGCGATCCGCAGGGCCAGGCCCTCGACGATCGCGGTCTTGCCGACGCCGGCCTCGCCGATCAGCACCGCGTTGTTCTTGCGGCGGCGGGCGAGGATCTCGACGGTCTGCTCGATCTCCTGCGCGCGGCCGATCACCGGGTCGATGCGCCCGTCCCGCGCGTCGGCGGTCAGGTCGCGGCCGAACTCGTCGAGCGCGGGGGTGGTGGAGGCGTCCCGCCCGGCGGCCTGCGGGCCGCCGACGCCGGGCTGGGCGGGTTGGCCGGTCGTGGCGAGCAGCTCGCCGGCACAGACCTCGCACAGGGCGGCCGCGCGGCGGCCGCCGATGCCGCCGAGCATCACCCGGACGCTGCCCGGGCGCTGGTGGCAGTTCGCGCACAGCTGCGCGGAGGGGGTGTGGTCGTGGGGCATCTCGAAGTCCTTTCCCGGATGGAAGGATCTCAGTGTGGCGGACTGAGATTAGCTCGCACCTAAAGACGCAGAGTGACGGTGATCACCGACGAGGGCGGGATGCGGTAGCGTGGCGACCCGATGGCCGTTCCCCGCCTGCGCGTCTCCTCCGTCCAGCCGGGCGGCTCCCTGCGCCAGGCCGCCGGCCTCAGCTCGGACGAGGTCGAGCTCTACCACCGCACCTACACGACGCTGCTGCGCTCCTCCGGTGAGACGCACCTGCGCGTGCTCGAGCCCTCGCACGCGGCGATGAACTCCAGCCTGCACCCACTCGCGGCCTCGCCGGAGCCCGACCTCGGCGCGTTCATGTACGCCATGCGCCGCCTGCCGGCGGACATCTGGAAGGCGCACGTGATCGTCATGGGCCAGGAGGCGGTCGTGTTCCGCCGCCACGGGTTCGGCAACCTGGAGGACTGGAGCGCCGTCGAGGCCCCGGCTCGTCGCCGCCGCTGGTTCGACGACGGCAACGGCACGCTCGCCGTGCTGCTCGCCTCCACCTCGGACCTCGACGACCTGATCCCGACGCTGGTCGCATACCAGATCGAGTGGAACAAGCTCCACGCCGCCGCCCGCGGCAGCGGCGACGGGGTGGGGCGGGGTGGGCCGGGTGGGCGGGATCCGATCCCCGAACCCGATCCGGCCGCCTGCGCCGACGCCTTCGGCGGCGCCGAGGACGACTGGCGGCGGGTCAGCGACGCCTGGGACGGCTCGCTCGCCGTCTTCCTCGACGAGATCCGCGACCGCCGCCAGAACCTGCGCATCCGCATGCTCGGCGGCAGCCAGGTCGGCTACGCGCGCGTCACCCGTCGCTGGATGGCGCCCGTGCGCGCGGCGATGGTCGAGCAGGGCATCGCCGACCGGCCGCTGTACTTCGTCTCCTCCAACACCCACTCGCTCGTGAACCTGCTGACCGCCACCGCGCGCTCGGGCGAGGCGCAGATCGTCGAGCACATCGACGCGCACGGCCCCGACTACCTGCGCGGCGAGCTGCAGCGCTTCCGCGAGGGCCGCGCGGAGGGGTCGTGGGAGAACTTCCTCTACTACGGCGCCCGCCTGTACTACGAGACCCGTCCCGAGGAGGGTGACGAATGGCGGCGGCGCGTCGAGCACGAGCGTGCCGTCGGCATCACCCATCTCTCCAGCCGGACCGCCCTGCGGGTCTCGGCGCAGATCATGGCGCTCGACCGGCTCGATCCCGCCGGGCTCGACCCGCGGCTGGGCCCGATCGAGGCCGAACGCCTCGCCGCCTCCGAGGCGGTGATCGTCAACATCGAGTACCCGCTCGGCCTCGGGGCCTACAACATCCTGCGCGAGCTGACCGAGAGCAGCGACACGCTGCGCGGCGCGTACGTGCTCGGCAAGGCGGCCACGCTCAACGCGGACGTCGGCGACGTGCTGATCTCCGGTGTGATCCACGACGAGCACTCCGGCTCGACCTACTGGCTCGACAACGCCTTCTCGTTCGACGACATCGCGCCGTTCTTGATCTTCGGCTCGGGGCTGGACAACCAGCGCGCGGTGACCGTCAAGAGCACGTTCCTGCAGAACCGCAACTACCTCGACTTCTACTACCGCGAGGCCTACACGGTGGTCGAGATGGAGGCGGGCCCGTTCTGCAACGCGGTCTACGAGGTCGCCGACGCGGACCGCTACCCGACCGGCGAGGCCGTCTCCTTCGCCAAGCTGCCGATCGACTTCGGGATCATCCACTACGCCTCCGACACGCCGTACACGCAGGCGCGCACGCTCGGCGCCAGCGGGCTGTCGTACTACGGGATGGACTCCACCTACGCGTCGTCGGTGGCGATCCTGCGCCGCATCCTCACGCTCGAGGGCGTGTTGGACGGCCACCCGCGGTGAGCTTCACCACCCGGCCGGAGCTGTCGGGCGGCTTCGGGATGGTGGCCTCGACGCACTGGCTGGCCTCCGGGGCGGGCATGGCCGTGCTCGAGCGCGGCGGCAACGCGTTCGACGCCGCGGTCGCCGCCGGCTTCGTGCTGCAGGTGGTCGAGCCGCACCTCAACGGTCCGGGCGGCGACATGCCGGCGATCGCCTGGTCGGCCGCCCGCGGCGAGCCGCTCGTCTTCTGCGGCCAGGGCGTCGTGCCGGCGGCGGCGAGCGTGGCGCTGCTGCGCGACGGGCTCGGGCTCGACCTGGTGCCGGGGACGGGGCTGCTGGCGGCGTGCGTGCCCGGCGCGTTCGACGCCTGGATGCTGATGCTGCTCGAGCACGGCACACTGCGCGTGAGCGAGGTGCTGGAGCACGCGATCGGCTACGCCGAGCACGGCTTCCCGGTGCTCGGGAGGATCGCGGAGACGATCGAGCGCGTACGCGAGCTGTTCCTGGAGGAGTGGACCGGCTCGGCCGAGCTGTGGCTGTCCGGCGGGCGCGCGCCGGCTGCCGGGTCGTGGCTGCGCAACCCGCCGCTGGCCGCCACGTACACGCGGATCGTGCGCGAGGCCGAGGCGGCCACGCACGACCGCGACGGGCAGATCGAGCATGCGCGAGCCGCCTGGCGCGGCGGCTTCGTCGCCGAGGCGATCGTGGACTTCGTCGGCTCCGCCGAGGTCCTGGACACGTCGGGCCGCCGCCACCGCGGGCTGCTCTCGGAGGCCGACCTCGCGGGCTGGCGGGCGACCGTCGAGGCGCCGGTCAGCCTGGACTACCGCGGGCACACGGTCTGCAAGACGGGGCCGTGGGGGCAGGGACCGGTGCTGCTGCAGCAACTGGCGCTGCTCGACGGCTGCGAGCGCTTCGCGCGCGACAGCCCGGAGCTCGTGCACACGGTGGTCGAGGCGGCCAAGCTCGCCTTCGCCGACCGCGAGGCGTTCTACGGCGACTCGGGCGACGTGCCGACGGGCGCGCTGCTGGGCGCGGAGTACGCCGCCGAGCGGCGGGCGCTGATCGGCGCGCGGGCGTCGCTCGAGCTGCGGCCGGGCTCGCCGGGGGGCGTGGCGCCGCGGCTGCCCACCGGCGCCGACCGGGCGCGGCCCGCCGCGGGCGCCGGCATCGCGCCCGGCGCGGGCGAGCCGACCCGTGGGGACACCTGCCACCTCGACGTCGCCGATCGCCACGGCAACCTCGTCGCGTGCACGCCGAGCGGGGGCTGGCTGCAGTCCTCGCCGGCCGTCCCGGGCCTGGGCTTCTGCCTCGGCACGCGCGCGCAGATGTTCTGGCTCGAGGAGGACCTGCCGGCCAGCCTGATCGGCGGTACGCGCCCGCGCACCACGCTGTCGCCCTCGCTGGCCCTGCGCGACGGCGAGGGCTGGCTGGCGTTCGGCACCCCCGGCGGCGACCAGCAGGACCAGTGGTCGCTGCTGTTCTTCCTGTCGGTCGTCGACCACGGGATGAACCTGCAGAAGGCGATCGACGCGCCCGCCTTCCACTCGGAGCACTTCCCCAGCTCGTTCTACCCGCGCGCCGCGCAGCCGGGGCGCGTCGAGCTCGAGGCGCGCTGGGGCGAGGCCGTCGCCGCCGCGCTGCGCGAGCGCGGGCACGACGTCGAGGTCACGGGCGAGTGGTCCCTGGGCCGCCTCAGCGCGGTGGCGCGCGAGCCGGACGGCGTCCTGCGCGCCGGGGCGAACCCGCGGGGCATGCAGGGCTACGCGGCGGGGCGCTGACCGCCCCCTTGCCTGCGGCCCGCCGCACCGCAGGACGCCGGCTGGCCCCGCCGAATCGCCGCCCGCGCAGTGGCATCGTTACACCCATGCCCGAGCAGCACGTCATGAACTACATCGAGACCGACGCCCTCGCCGACTGCACGCTGCGCGAGTGGCGCCGCTCGCACCTGGTCGCCGCCAAGCCGCGCCGCCGCCTGCGGGTCCCGGTGCCGCGCCTGCGCCCGGCGTTCGCGTTCTAGGCGACCACCCGCAGGCGCTCCTCGCCCACCTGCACCTCGTCGCCGGCGCGCAGCTGCCGGCCGCGGCGGCTGTCGGGCTCGCCGTTGACGAGCACGGCGGTCGAGGCCAGCAGCGCCTTCGCCTCCCCGCCGGTGCCGGCGATCCCGGCCAGCTTGAGCAGCTCGCCGAGCCGGATCATCTCGCCGCGGATGCCGACCTCGCGCGTCACCCCGCCTCGATGACCCCGAGGATCTCGCGCACGCGGCACACGAGCAGCCGCTCGTCCTCGACCTCGACCCACACCCCGGCCGAGCGCGGGAAGACGACGTGGTCGCCGGGCTTGACCGGCATCTTGAAGTCGGCCAGGTCCGGCGGGCCGTCGCCCGCGGCCAGCACGATGCCCTCGTTGGGGGGCACGTCGTGCGTGCCCTGGGGGACGAGCAGCCCGGACTTGCGCATGCGCTCGGGCTCCAGCTCCTTGATCACGACCTGGTCGAACAGTGGGCGGAGGACGTCCGGCATCGCCCCGGACGATAGGCGTCCCTCGGCCCGAGCGCCGGCCGCCGTCGCGGCGGCCACGGCGACCGGCCTCATCCGGCCGGCCCTGGGCCGGACTTCACGCGGCCTCGACCTCGGCGCGGCTCGGCATCCCGTCGCGCGCGCCGGCGGCGCGGATCGAGAGCGCCGCGGCCGCCACCGCGAACGCCGCCGCGTCGCGCAGTCCGCGCCCGGCGGCCAGCTCGGCGGCCAGGGCGCCGGCGAACGCGTCGCCGGCTCCGGTCGTGTCGACCGCCTCGACTCGCGGCGCGGGCAGGACTGCCGCGCCGCCGTCGTCGACGACGAGCACGCCGCGCTCGCCGAGCGTGACCAGTACCGGCGCGTGCGTGCCGGCCGCGAGCGCGCGAGCCGCCGCCTCCGGGTCGCGCTCCCCCGTCAGCTCGCAGGCCTCGCCGGCGTTCGGCGTCAGGATCGGTCCGCGCGCGACCAGTGCCTCCGGCAGCGCCCTCGCCGGGGCGGGGTCGAGCACGATCGCGCCGGGCGCCGCCCTTGCTCCCGCCAGGACCGCGGCCTCCGGCACCTCGTGGCCGAGCAGCGTCACCGGGAACGCGGCGGAGCCGGCGGACGCGGCCGTGCTCGGCGCCTCGTTCGCGGCGGAGCCGGCGGCCGCGGCACGCACCGCTCGCTCCACCGCGAGCCCGTCGAGCTCTGCGTTCGCGCCCGAGGCGACCGCGATCTGGTTCTCGCCCGCGGCGTCGACGCAGATCAGCGCGACGCCGGTCGCCACCGCGTCGAGGCGCGACACCGCACCGACGTCGACGCCCTCGGCGGCCAACGCCGCCAGCGCCGCCTCGCCCAGCTCGTCGCGGCCGACCGCGCCGACCATCGCGACCTGCGCGCCGAGCCGCGCGGCGGCGACGGCCTGGTTGGCCCCCTTGCCGCCGCCATGGCGTGAGAAGCGCCCGCCCGTGACGGTCTCGCCCGGCGCGGGCAGCCGCTCCGCCCGCACGACGAGGTCGGCGTTGATCGAGCCGACGACGATGACACTCGCGTTCACGCCCTGGAGCCTAACCTGATCGCCAAGGATGTAATCCTTGCTACGGTAAGGACGGTCATGGCCAAGGTCACGAGCAAGCTCCAGGTCACGATTCCCAAGCGCATCGCCGATCGCTATGGCATCCGTCCGGGTGATGAGATCGATTGGCTCGAGGCGGGCGACGCCATCCGTGTGACCCCCGCGGGCGAGCCTTCCGAGGGCGAGGACCCCGTCCTGCGCCTGCTGCGGTTCGACGCGGCGACCGCACGGCAGCGAGCACGCGAAGCCGATCGCGCCGGCCAGCCGACTCCAGAGCGACGCGGGTGGAGCCGCGAGGACCTGTACGCGCGTGGCCGCGCTGGTTGACACCAACGTCCTCGTCTACCGCTTCGACCCGCGCGATCCCCGCAAGCAGCGCCTGGCGGACGAGGTCCTGCGGCAGGGCATCGCCGACGGCTCCGTGCGGCTGGCGCATCAGGCCGTCGTCGAGTTCGTGGCGGCGGTCATGCGACCGATCGACGGCGGGCCGCCGTTGCTCGCGGCCGCCGATGCCCGCCGGGAGGGCGAGGAACTGCTGAGCCAGTTCGACGTCCTCTATCCCGACGACGCCCTCGTCCGCCTCGCCCTACGGGGAACGGCCGCCTACCAGCTGTCCTGGTTCGACGCCCATATGTGGGCCTACGCCGAGCACTTCGGCCTCGCGGAGCTGCTGTCGGAGGACTTCCAGCACGGGAGGCTGTACGGCACGGTCACGGTCGTCGACCCCTTCGCCGCCGGCTGAGCCTGGATCCAGGCTCAGCCTCGAGCCTATGCCGGCGGCAGGATCTCCCCGCGGACCTCGCCCAGCGAGACCCGCCCGTCGCCGGCCGCGCCCCGCAGCACCACGGTGTCGCCGTCCTCGAGGAACGTCCGCCGAGCGCCGCCCGCCAGCGCGAGCGGGTCGCGCCCGCCCCACGTCAGCTCGATCAGGCTCCCGTAGCTGCCCGGCTCCGGGCCCGAGATCGTCCCGGAGGCGTACAGGTCGCCGGGGCGCACGTTGGTCCCGTTGACGGTCGCGTGGGCGAGCAGCTGCGGCGCCGTCCAGTACAGCCCGCGGGCGTTCGTGCGCGCGATGACGGCCTCCTCGCTCCCGCCGGCCGGCACCAGCGCCACCTCGAGCGCGAGGTCGAGCGCCCAGTCCCCGTCGGTGCGCAGGTAGGGCAGCGGCTGCGGGTCCTGGGCCCGCGCGCGGACGCGGTGCGGCTCGAGCGCCTCCAGCGGCACGATCCACGGCGAGATCGACGTCGCGAAGGACTTGCTCAGGAACGGGCCCAGCGGCTGGTACTCCCAGCGCTGGACGTCGCGCGCGCTCCAGTCGTTGACGAGCACGAAGCCGAAGATCCGCTCGCGCGCCTCGCCCGCTCCCATCGCGGTGCCGAGCGGGTTGCCGGGGCCGGTGACGAAGCCCAGCTCGAGCTCGAAGTCCAGCCGTTCGGCCGGCCCGAAGCGCGGCGCGGCGCCGGCTTCGGCGGGCGGGAGCTGGCCGCGCGGGCGCCGCACCGGCGTGCCGGAGACCACCACCGAGCTCGCCCGCCCGTGGTAGCCGACCGGCAGGTGGCGCCAGTTGGGCAGCAGCGGGTCGCCGTCGGGCCGGAACATGCGGCCGAGGTTGGAGGCGTGCTCGAGCGAGGAGTAGAAGTCGACGTAGTCGCCGATCGCCACGGGTAGCCGGACCCCGACCTCGGCGAGCGGGACGAGCGCGGCGGCCGCCCGCTCGGCGTCCGGCGAGCCGGCGCGCAGCATCGCGGCCACCCGCGCCCGCAGCTCGCTCCAGGCCGGGCGGCCGAGCGCCAGGAACGGGTTGAGCACGGGACCGTCGAACACGTCGGGCACCAGCCCGGCCTCCGCGAGCGGCTGCAGCAGGAGCGCGTGCTCCCCCACGCGCACCGCCGGCCGCGGCGGCTCGCCCGCGCGCGCCACGACGCCGAGCGGCAGGTTCTCCAGGCCGAACCCGGACCCCTCGGCACCCGGGACCCAGCTCTCCTGCGCCATCGGGTGAGTCTATGGACCGTGGAGGCCGGCGTGCTCACGCCGGAGGAGACCGGGGTGAGGGCCGCGCGCCCTCACCCCGGCTGCGGTCAGGCGGCCGCCTGCCGGCGCGGCGCGAGGGCGGCGCGGATCCGGTCGGCCACGCTCGGCATGCGGGCGTGGGCCTCGATGCTCGCCGCGCGAAGGCGCAGGTGCGCCAGCAGCGCCGCGGTCGGCCGGAACGGGTCGGCGATCGCCCGGCGCTCGCCGAGCGCGAGCGCGGCGGCGGCGCGGCCGTCGATCTCGCCGATCAGGATCGGATGCTCCAGCGGCGCCGCGGAGTCCAGCTCGGCGATCCGGCGGAGGTCGGCTTCGTCGCCGTCGCCGGCGAGCCGGATGACGTACGCGTTGGCGGGGAACATGGCGGCTTCCTTCTGGGTGGTTTTTCTGCGGACACCACCCAGGACGCCGTCGCCGTCCGGATATTCCCTACAGCGACCGCAGTGCCTGCGCCACCGGCGTCGGCCCCTCGAGCACGTCGAACGCGACGCGGATGGTGGCGTCCTGCTGGAGCGCCTCGAGCATGACGAGGGCGACGTCCTCGCGCGTGATCTCGCCGCGGCGGGCGACGGCGCGGGCGGCGTCGATGCGGCCGGTGCCGGGCGTGTCGGTCAGGCGGCCCGGGCGCACGATCGTCCAGTCCAGGCCGCTCTCGCGCAGCGCGTCGTCGGCGTCGCGCTTGGCCTCCAGGTAGGGCCGCATCCGCTCGTCGGCGTGCTCGACGTCCTCCGTGCCCATCGACGATACGATCGCGAAGCGGGCCACGCCGAGCGCCCGCGCCGCCTCGATCAGCTTGACGGCGCCGCCGTAGTCCACGGTGCGCTTGCGCTCCGGCCCGCTGCCGGGCCCGGCCCCGGCGGCGAACACGATCGCGTCGGCGCCGCCGAGGTGCGGCCGCGGGTCGTCGGTCTCGAGGTCGCACAGGACCGGATCGGCGCCCAGCGCCTCCAGGTCGGCCGCGTGGTCGGGGTTGCGGATCAGCCCGCGGCCGCGATGGCCGCGCTCGGCGAGCAGCCGCAGCAGCCACTGCGCGATCTGGCCGTGGCCGCCGGCGACGAGGACCTCCATGCCGTGCGCCTAGCCCGGCCGCTCGGCCGGCCCGAAGTGCGTGCGGTCCAGCCGCCGGGCGCGGCCGGAGAGGACCGCCTCGCGCAGCGCGGCGGGGAAGCGCCCCGGCCCCCAGTAGCGGGCGCCGACCAGCCGCGCCAGCTCGCGCCGCTCGGTCGGCCCGTGCTCGGCCAGCGCGGCCTCGATCCGCTGCACCTCGCGCGAGAACTCCTGCTCGGTGATCGGCGCGGAGACCGCCATGCCGGGCGAGTAGGAGGTGCGGCCCGGGCCGAGCCGGTAACGGTGCGCCTGCTCGCGCCGGCGCGCGGAGTCCTCCGCCCCGAGGTCGCGCCCGCGGCGCTGCGGGCTGGGCTCCGCGGCGGCCTCCTCGTCGGGCCGCCGGTCCGTGCCCTCCTCGGCGTCCACGGCGGTGAGCGGCTTGGCGATGTCCTCCAGCTCGGCCTTCTCGGCCTTGACGCCATAGAGGATCTCGACGACCCCGCCGAGCGCCATCACCCCGGCGCCGAGGAAGAACGCGATCGCCACCTGCGACTCCTCGCCGGACTCGATCATCTTGCCGAACAGGAACGGTCCGGTGATGCGCCGATGGCCGTGCCGATCGCGTAGAAGAACGCGATCGCGAGCGCGCGGGTCTCCATCGGGAAGATCTCCGACACCGTCAGGTAGGCGGAGCTGGCGCCCGCCGACGCCAGGAAGAACGTCGCGAGCAGCAGCGCCATGAAGCCCCAGATGCCGAGCGTGTCGCCCACGAACAGAACCGTGAGCAGGGCCAGCACGATTGCCGACCCGATGTAGGTGCCCGCGATCATCGGCTTGCGCCCGACGGTGTCGAACAGGCGCCCCAGCAGCAGCGGCCCGAAGAAGTCGAGACAGCGAACAGCGCGAGGTAGAGCGGAACGCGGCCGTCGGTGATGTCGTAGAACTCGACCAGGAAGGTGCCGAGCCCGAAGGTCACCGCGTTGTAGATGAAGGCCTGCCCGACGAACAGCGAGAGGCTCAGGAACGAGCGGCGCGGGTAGGTCTTGAACGCCGTCGCGGCCACCTCGCGCAGCGAGATCGTCTTGCGCTGGCGGACGGTGATCGAGGAGCCCGGCTCGTCGAGCTCCTCGCCGGTCTCCTCGCGCAAGTCGAGCTCGATGCCGTCGACGATCCGCTCGGCCTCCTCCTCACGCCCGTGGATGAACAGCCAGCGCGGGCTCTCGGGCACGTTGCGGCGCACGATCAGGATGCCGACGCCCAGCACGGCGCCGAAGCCGGAACAGCTTCTTGCGCCCGAAGCGATCGGTGAGCTGGCCGAACACGAGCGCGCCGAGGCAGGCGCCGAGCACGTAGATCGAGCCGGCCGTGAGCACCTGCGAGCTGCTCAGCCCCAGCCCGCTGCCCTCCGAGGTGAGCCGCGCGCCGATCGCGTCGACGATCGTCACCTCCAGCCCGTCGAGGATCCAGACCGTGCCGAGGCCGATCACCACCCGCCAGTGGAAGCGCGACCAGGGCAGGCGGTCCAGCCGCGCCGGGACCTGGGTCTCGACGGTGCCGAGTGTCACGTTGGCGCTCACGTGACCGCCGGTACCCGGCTCGTGAGCGCCGTGCGCTCTGCCGATGAACTCGTGCAAGGCGTTCGGGCATCGCTTCCACTTCAGCGCGGAGGGCGAGACGATGAGCTGGGAGTGCCAGCGCGGCTGCGGGGAGGGCGGGAGCAAGCGTTACGCGACGGCGGAGGAGGCCCGGCGCTACGCGCGGGCGTTCGATCGCCAGGACAGCGAGGACCTCGGGCGGCGGCCGCTGCTGTCGCTGCTGCCGCTGTGGCTGGCCCGCAAGGCGGGCGAGCGGTCGGCTAGCCGACGGGAGTGACGGGCCCGCAGGCCAGCAGATCGTCGACGAGCTGCTGGGCGCGCTCCTCCGACCAGCGCCCGCTGTCGACGAGGTTCTCGGCCAGCGTCTCGACGTCCTCGAGCACGTGCCGGGCCTCGTCGAGGCCGGCGGCGAACACGAGCGTGTCGGCCGCGTCGCGGACGCGCTGCTGCTCGGCCGGCTGCAGCTTGGCGGGGCCGAGGTCCTCGAGCGTCTTGACGACCCGGCCGTAGGCGTATGTGCGTTCTGAGTTCATGTCGGAATCGGGATCCTTCCAGGTGGGTCATCGTCAGTCTAGGAATCGACTTGACCCCTTATACGACGTTCGGCTGTGACGCGGGTCACCTCAGGGTCGGACCCGGGGCGGGCGAGGGTCATTCCGGATAGGCGGGCGCGGCCCGCACGGCGATGCTGCGTCCCATGAACGAAGACCCCAACACCCCCCGGCCCGACGACCCCACCGGCCCGACCGAGCCCGACCCCACCGGCCCGACCGAGCCCGACCCCACCGGCCCGACCGAGCCGATGCGCTCGGGCGACCCGCTCGCCGGCGGCTCGCCCCCAAAAGGCGAGGCCCCGCCGCCGCCGCCTCCCGGCCCACCGCCCGTCAAGCGGCTGACCCGCTCCTCCTCGGACAAGCTGGTCGGCGGCGTCGCCGGCGGCCTCGGCCGCTACTTCGGCGTCGACCCGATCCTGTTCCGGATCGCCTTCGTCGTCCTCACCTTCGCCGGGGGGGTCGGCGTGCTCGCCTACGTCGGCCTGCTCGCGTTCGTCCCCGCCGACGACGACAGCCGGGTCTTCGGCACCGGCCGCGGCGCCAACCTCGTCGGCGCGGTCGTGCTCGGGATCCTGGTCCTCGTCCTGCTCGGTCCACCCGCGTTCTTCATCGGCCCGGTGCTGGTCCCGCTCGCGCTGCTGATCGGCATCGGCCTCCTGCTGTGGCGGGTGGCCGGCGGGTCGCTGCCGAGTGGCACCGATCCCGCCCGGGTCGTCGCCCGCGGCGCGCTGGCGCTGCTGATCGGCATCGCCGCCGTCGGCGCGTTCGTCGGCGTGTTCGCGCTGGCCGCCCTGGGCGGCGGCACGGTCCTGGCCGTCCTCGCCGTCGTCGCCGGCCTGGCGCTCGTCGTCGCCGCGTTCGCCGGCGGCGCCCGCTGGCTGATCGTGCCGGCGCTCGTGCTCGTGCTCCCGCTGGCGATCGTGGCCGCCGCCGACATCGACGTCGACGGCGGCGTGGGCGAGCGCCGCTATCGCCCGGCGAGCACGCTGGAGCTGCGCCCCGACTACCGTCTGGGCATGGGCGAGCTGGTGGTGGACCTGCGCGACGTCGAGCTGCCGGCGGGGCGGACGGACGTGCACGTCCAGGTCGGTGTGGGCCACACGATCGTGCGCGTGCCCGAGGACGCCTGCGTCTCCTCCGACGTCGAGATGGGCATCGGCGACGCGCAGGTGCTCGACCGGCGCAGCGACGGGGTGGATGTCGCCTTCGTGCAGAGCGCCGCCCCGACGGCCGGCGCGCCGCAGCTGCACGTCGACGCCGACATCGGCGTCGGCGCCCTGGAGGTCCGCCGCGGCGACGGGCCGCTGTCGGACCGCAGCTGGTTCGACAACGCCGCCGAGGAGCAGGCGGCCTGCCCGTGAGGCGACGGCTCGACCGCGTCTCGCTCGTCGCCGGGCTCGCGATCAGCGGGCTCGGCGTCGTGCTGCTGCTGGACCGCACCGGCGTGATCGAGGTGGGCTTCGGCTACGGCCTGCCGGCGCTGCTCGCCTGCGTCGGGGCGATCCTGCTCGCCGCGGGGCTCGAGGGCCCGCGCCGGTGAGCGGGATGAGCGCCCGGCCGCTGCGCCGCGACGCCGACGGCGGCATCGTCGCCGGCGTCTGCTCGGGGGTGGGCCGGCGCCTCGGCGTCGACCCGATCATCCTGCGGGTGGCCTTCTGCGCGGCCACGCTGGTGGGCGGGACGGGGCTGGTCGTCTACCTGCTGGCGTGGGCGCTCGTGCCCGCGGAGGGCGAGGGCCGGCCCACGATGGCGCGGCTGGCCGGCCGGCGCGAGACGTGGCTGGTGGTCGGCGGGAGCACGCTGCTGCTGCTCAGCGTGCTGCTGCTGCTGCGCGAGTGGGGGCTGTGGTTCAGCGACGCCATCGCCTGGCCGGTCCTGCTCGCCGGCGCCGGTGCCGCGCTGATCTGGCGCCAGAGCGCCGCGGCCGCGCCCGCCGCGCCGCCGCCGCCAGGGCCCGCGCCCGCGCGCGTGCGGGTGGGCGGGCCTGGTTCGCCGGACCCCTTCCGCGCCCGCCGCCTGCCGACGCCCGCGCTCGGGCCGGTCACGGTCGGCGCGGCCCTGGTGGTGGCCGCCGGGCTCGTGTTCCTGTGGCTCAACGACGCGCTGGCGCCGGCGCGCGACGTGATCCTCGCCGTCGTCGTGGTGGTCGTGGCGCTGACGCTCATCCTCGCGCCGTGGTGGCTGCGGCTCGTGCGCGGGCTGTCGGCCGAGCGCGCCGAGCGGATCCGCTCGCAGGAGCGCTCGGAGGTCGCCGCCCACCTGCACGACTCGGTCCTGCAGACGCTCGCGCTGGTGCAGCGCCGCGCCGGCGACCCGCGCGAGGTGGCCAACCTGGCCCGCCGCCAGGAGCGCGAGCTGCGCGCGTGGCTGAACGGCGGGCGGCCGGAGCCGGGCGACTCGCTGGCCGGCTCGCTCGAGGCGGCCGCCGCCGAGGTGGAGGAGACCCACGGCGTGCCGATCGACGTCGTCGCCGTCGGCGACGCCCCGATCGACGAGCAGGGCGCCGCCCTGGTGGCGGCGGCGCGCGAGGCGCTCGTCAACGCCGCGAAGTTCGCGGGTGGTGGGGCGGGCGGGTCGATCTCCCTGTACGCCGAGGTCGGCGAGGAGCGCACGGAGGTGTTCGTGCGCGACCGCGGCCCGGGCTTCGACCTCGCCGCGGTGTCCGAGGACCGCCGCGGCGTGCGCGAGTCGATCGTCGGCCGCATGCACCGCCACGGCGGGAGCGCGACCGTCCACTCCACTCCCGGCGGGGGCACGGAGGTGGAGCTGGTGATCGAGCGATGACCGCCATGGCTGCGCCGGAGCTCGTCGCGTCGAGGCTCATCCACGCTTGGCGGCTCCGATCGTCAGCCAACCCGCGATCCAGGCGCGTCGGTCGAGCTCGAAGCCGTCGCGCAGCCATGATCGGAGGTCGGGGCCGGTCGTCGGCAGGTGCTCGGGGTGGACGGGCCAGGGGCGACGGCCGGTGGCGGTCGCCAGCTTGTCCTTGATCGCGCGCGTGAGCGGGACCCATCCGGCGCGGTAGCCGCGGCTCGTAGTCGTGGCGGTAGCACTCCTTGGCCTGGCTCGAGGCGGTGATGAGGTTCTCGTACCAGGCCTCCATCGAGAGCTGTCGATCGCGCCAATGCTCGCCGAGGGCGCCGTCAGCCGGTGGGAGGAAGTCGAGCCACCCGGCACGCTCCGGCCACATGCGCTCGCACGCGGTGCAGACGACCCCGGTCCCGGGGCGCGGCCGCAGTGAGGCGCGACAGGCCGGGCAGGCGAGCAGCTCGAGCGTCGGCCACGCCGGCGGCGGGAGACGGTCGGGAGAGCGAGCCGGCGGCATCGGCGCTCACAGTAACCGCCGTGCCCGAGCGCGATAGAGTCACCGAGCGATGACCGCCACCGCCCCGAGCGTGGTCATCGTGGACGACCACCACCTGTTCCGCGCGGGCGTGCGCGCGGAGCTCGACGGCCTCGTGCGTGTGCTCGGCGACGCCGCCAGCGTCGAGGAGGCGGTCCGCTGCGTGGTCGAGCTGGAGCCCGACGTGGTGCTGCTGGACGTCCAGATGCCCGGCGGCGGCGGCGTCGAGGTCATCCGCCAGGTCGCCCTGCGCCGCCCCGTGCAGCGCTTCCTCGCGCTGTCGGTCTCCGACGCCGCCGAGGACGTGATCGCGATCATCCGCGCCGGCGCGCGCGGCTACGTGACCAAGACGATCTCCGGCGCGGAGCTGGCGGCGGCGGTCGGCCGCGTCGCCGAGGGGGACGCGGTGTTCTCCCCCCGGCTCGCCGGCTTCGTCCTGGACGCCTTCGCCGGCACGGCGTCGCTGCCGCCGGCGGAGGTGGACCCCGAGCTCGACCAGCTCAGCCCGCGCGAGCGCGAGGTCCTCCGCCACATCGCCCGCGGCTATCTCTACAAGGAGATCGCGCTGCGCCTCGGGATCTCGGCGAAGACCGTCGAGGCGCACGTGTCCGCGGTGCTGCGCAAGCTCCAGCTCTCCAACCGCCACGAGCTGAGCCGCTGGGCGGTGGAGCGCCGGCTGGTCGAGTAGGGCCTCAGCGCTTGGGGACCTTCACGACCTCGTAGGTCTGCTCCGGCGTGTTCCGGCCGAACTTGGCGTGGCGGTCGTGAAACTGCGCCGCAACCTGGCCGCGGGCCGCACCGTCCGGAACATCACGAGCCCGCGGTTCGACGTACCGACGACGATCGCCCGCTCCGGTGGGCGCAACTACGTGGTCAACGAGGTTGTCCTCGTTGCGCACGACGAACAGCCTGAGGAGTCGCTTCATGTCCTCGGGACTACCCCCTGACGCGGGGATCGTCAACCTGTTGGCGCGGCGGCGTTTGCGTCCGCGCCGCGGCGGCTAAGCGGCATCCATGGCGCAGCTGGAGGTCCCACCGGCCGCCGACCCGGGGACGGCGGACGAGCCACCGGCGCCGGCCGCCGCGCGCTGGGCGGGTGACGACGCGGTCCCGCGCGGCCTGGCCGTCAGCTCGGCGATCGTGCTGCGGCTGATCATCGTCGTCGGCGGGATCGTGCTGCTCGGCCTGTTCGCGAAGTTGATGCTGGTCGTCGTCCTGCCGCTGATCATCGCGCTGCTGCTGGCCACGCTGCTGGCGCCGGCGGCGCGCTGGCTGCGCTCCCGGCGGGTCCGGCCCGCCCCCGCCGCCTTCCTGTCGGTCCTGCTCGCGTTCGCGGCGTTCGTCGGGCTGTGGGCGCTCGTGATCCCGCCGTTCGTGAGCCAGGTCCCGGCCGTGGCGGACAACGTCCAGCGGGGCGCCGGGCAGATCGCCGACGCGCTCGCGCCGCTCGGGGTCACCTCCGAGGACGTGCAGCGGTCGATCGAGCGGGCGCGCGACCAGCTCCAGAGCGGCGAGGTCGCCGGGCAGGTGCTCAGCGGGGCGCTGCTGCTCGTGCAGTGGGTCGCGGCGATCCTGCTGATCGTGGTGCTCACGTTCTTCTTCCTCAAGGACGGCGAGCAGCTGCGCGACTGGACCGTGACGCTGTTCGCGCAGCGGCGGCGCACGATGCTCGCCGAGGTGCTCGACCGGGCGTGGGGGGCGCTGGCCGCATACGTGCAGGGGGTGTTCCTGGTGGCGACGATCGACGCCCTGCTGATCGGCATCGTGCTCCTGCTGGTCGGCGTGCCGATCGCCCTGCCGCTGATCGTCCTGACCTTCCTCGCCGCCTTCTTCCCGATCGTCGGCGCGGTGCTCGCGGGCGCGGCCGCCGTGCTCGTCGCCCTGGTCTCCAACGGCACGGTCGACGCGCTGATCGTGCTGGCGGCGATCGTCGTCGTGCAGCAGCTCGAGGGCAACGTGTTCTATCCCGTCGTCGTCGGCAAGCGGCTGCGGCTGCACCCCGTCGCGATCCTGCTCGCGCTGACGGCGGGCGCCGTGCTCGCCGGCGTCGCGGGCGCGTTCCTGGCGATCCCCGTGGCGGCCGTGACCTCCGCGGTGCTCGACCACGTGCGCCAGCACCGCGCGGAGGAGCGCTCGCAGTCCGTGGTGACGCCGTAGCGGACGCGGCGATGCGCGGCCACTACGAGCGGCCTGTGGGCTGGGGACGCACGTCGGTCCGCGTCGCTCAAGTGACGGCGGCCGGCGTCCGATGGCCGACCTATGGTCGCCCGGATGAGGATCCGCGACATGTACGACCTCCTGCCGCCCGCCCGCGGCGCCGAGCTGCGGCGCTTCAACAAGGAGCGCCTCGCCCTGCTCGAGGCCCAGGGACCGGAGCGGCGCGCCCGCCTGGCGCGCGCGCGGGACCGACTCGACGAGCCGTCCCGCGACGACTAGCCGGAGCCGGCGGTGCGCAGCGAGCGTGCCGGTGCGCGCGCGCCGAGCGCGTAGGGCGCGGGCAGCGGCGCGCCGTCGAGGAGCGCGGCCGCCATCTGCTCGGCGACCGCCGGGCCGTGCTTGAAGCCGTGGCCCGAGCCGGCGCCGAGCAGCCAGGTGCGCTCGTGCTCGGGATGGCGGTCGGCGACGAAGCGCGAGTCGGGGGACAGCTCGTAGCGGCAGCAGCGGCCCTCGCGCAGCGGCGCCCGCGCGAGCGCGGGGAAGCGGTCGGCGAGGTAGGCGCGCACGCGCGGCTCGGTGGCGCTCGCGGGCGGGAGGTCGGCCTCGGGCTCCAGCGGCGGGCCCTCCTCGTCCAGCGCGGCCTTCACCCCCAGGCCGTCGAGGTCGCCCGTGCCGTACATCGCGCGGTCGTAGTCGACCCAGCCGGGCACGCCGGGGGTGCGCCACGCGGGCCCGCCGTCGAAGAACAGCAGCTCCTGGCAGGTCACCCGCAGCGGCACCAGCCCGTCGAACAGCGGGCCGAGCCACGCCCCGCACGCCCACACGACGGCGTCGCCCTCGAGCCGCGCGCCGGCCGGGAGCGACGCGCCGGCCGCGGCCGGCCGGCCTCCGTCGCCGGCGACCCGAGCGCCGTCCGCGAGCAACGCCGTGTCGCCGTCCGGCAGCGCCCGCCCGCGGACGAACCGGGCGCCGTGCTGCGCCGCCTGCGCGGCGAGCGTGTGCACCGCCCGCTGCGCGCGCAGCACGCCGGCCTCGGGCTCGAGCAGCACGAACGCGAGGTCGTCGACGCCGAGGCTCGGGAACAGCCGTGCCGCCTCGCCGGGCTCGAGCCGCTGCGACGGGATGCCCTGCTCGGCGAGCGCGCGCTCGGACTCGGCCTCCCAGCCGTCCTCGCGCTCGGCGAACCACGCCGTCCCGCACTCCACCATCAGCTCCGCGCCGCTCTCGGCCTCCAGCTCACGCCACAGCGCCCGCGCGCGGCGGGCCGACCGCGTGTAGTCGGCCTCCGCGCCGTGCGAGCAGCGGATCAGCCGCGACTCCCCGCCCGAGCTGGCGCGCTCGTCGCCGGGCTCGAACTGGTCGACCAGCGTCACGCCGTGGCCGGCGCGGGCCAGCGTCCAGGCGAGCGAGGCGCCGAACGTGCCGGCTCCGACGATCACGACGTCCATCGAGCGCACGCTAGAGGACAGGGGTCTGACCCTTCGCGCAGTGGAATGAAGTGAGGGGCCTGACCCCTTCGTGCAGTGGGATGAAGTGTCGGCGCGCTTCAATGGGAGCGTGCTCGCCGAGCTGGTCGCCGCCGCCGCGCTCGCCGCCCTGCCGGCGCTGCCGCCGCGGATCGAGGCCGGGCGCTCGGTGGAGGGGCGCCGGATCGTGGCCGTGCGCCGCGGGCGCGCGGACGCGCCCGTGCGGGTGCTGGTCAGCGGCTCCACGCACGGGACCGAGCCGGCCGGGCACGCGGTGGTCCGCCGGCTGCGGCAGCTCGCGCCGCCCGCGGGCGTGCAGGTGTGGACCGTGCGCACGTTCAATCCCGACGGCGCCGTGCGCGGCACGCGCCAGAACGCCCGCGGCGTGGACCTCAACCGCAACTTCCCGTACCGCTGGCGCGCGGCCGGGCGCCCGTTCGACACCTACCACCCCGGCCCGCGGCCGGCCTCCGAGCCCGAGACGCGGGCGCAGATGCGGCTGATCCGGCGGATCCGCCCGCAGGTCTCGATCCACTTCCACCAGGCGCTGCGGCTCGTCACGCTCAGCGGCGGCGCGCGGCCCGCCCTGCAGCGCGACTACGCCCGCCGGACCGGCCTGCCGGCCCGGCGGCTCCCCGCCTACCGCGGCACGTCGTCGAGCTGGCAGAACCACACGCTCAGTGATTCCACCGCGTTCGTGGTCGAGCTGTCGGCGGGCGCGCTCTCGCCGCAGCGCGCGCAGCGCCACGCGCGCGCCGTGCTCGGCGTGGCGGCCTCGCTGCGCTCGCGCGCGCGTCCCTGAGGCGTACCCTGCCGGGCGTGCTCGTGCTCGTCCGCCATGGCGCCACCGAGTGGAGTGCCTCCGGCAAGCACACGGGCGCGACCGACCTCCCGCTCAGCGAGTCGGGGCGCCGTGACGCCGAGCGCCTGCGCGAGCGGCTCGCGCGCTACGACTTCGCGCACGTGCTGACGAGCCCGCTGGCCCGCGCCCGCGAGACCTGCGGGCTGGCGGGCCTGGGCGCGATCGCGAAGGTGGAGCCGGACCTGCGCGAGTTCGACTACGGCGACTACGACGGGCTCACGTCGGACGAGATCCGCGCCGAGCGGCCGGGCTGGAGCGT
>Ga0136617_10000439_pt1 | contig 34696 bp, 36 predicted proteins | sample AntDrymUQ3222106_2_FD_129672 | JGI IMG/M metagenome (GOLD analysis project Ga0136617, IMG submission 129672) | Polar desert sand microbial communities from Dry Valleys, Antarctica - metaG UQ322 (21.06) | ecosystem: Environmental > Terrestrial > Soil > Desert | place: Antarctica: Dry Valley... | reverse complement strand
CGGCAAGTTCAAGGTCCGCGCCTCCAAGGGCATCCACCTCGTCGTCCCGCGCGACCGCGTCCAGATCGACAGCGGGCTGATCCTCCGCACCGAGAAGAGCGTGCTGTTCGTGATCCCGTGGGGTCGCCACTGGATCATCGGCACGACCGACACCGACTGGGCGCTCGACAAGGCCCACCCGGCCGCCAGCGCCAGCGACATCGACTACGTGCTGGAGCAAGCGAACAAGGTGATCGCCCAGCCGCTCCGGCACGAGGACGTCGAAGGCGTCTACGCCGGGCTGCGCCCGCTGCTCACCGGTGAGTCCGAGGGCACGAGCCAGCTCAGCCGCGAGCACACCGTGGCGGTGCCGGTGCCGGGGCTCGTGGCCGTGGCCGGCGGCAAGTACACGACCTACCGGGTGATGGCGCGCGACGCGGTCGACGCGGCGGCGCACGGGCTCGACGCCGTGGTCCCGCCGAGTGCGACCCACGTGACGCCACTCGTCGGCGCCGAGGGGTACCAGGTGCTGTGGAACGGGCGCCGGCGACTGGCGGACGAGAGCGGGCTGCATCTCGCGCGCATCGAGCATCTGCTGCAGCGCTACGGCTCCCGCATCGGCGAGCTGCTCGACGAGGTCGCCCGCCGCCCGGAGCTCGGCAAGCCGCTCGACGGCACCGAGGACTACCTGTGCGTCGAGGCCTGGTACGCCGCGGCGCACGAGGGGGCCCACCACCTCGACGACGTGCTTGCCAGGCGCACCCGCATCTCGATCGAGACGTTCGATCGCGGCCTCACGTCGGCCGAGCCCGTCGCGCGGCTGATGGGCGAGGTGCTCGGCTGGTCCGACGCGCAGATCGCGCGCGAGGTCGAGGTCTACGGCGAGCGCGTGGCCGCCGAGCGCGACTCGCAGGAGCAGGCCGACGACCAGGCCGCCGATGCGGCCCGCACGCGCGCGCCGGAGTTCGCGGAGCGCGGCGCCCGGTAGATCACGCGCCGTTGGACGCGCGCACGGCGTCCAGCTCGGCGACCAGCCGGGGCGCGAGCGGCGCGTCGACCGGCTCGGCGGAGGCGCTGTGGTTGAAGGTCGGGAAGTCGCGCTGGCCCCAGCCGCGCAACTCGCTGTCGAGCTGGTGGAAGGCACCGTCCACGGTCAGCACGAGGCCCGGCTCGTAGCGCTTCGGGCCCTCGAAGTCCTCGCGGTCGACCGCCCGCACCACCCACCCGCGCACCCGCCTCGTGCGCCCGAGCATGGACGGCTTGCCGGCCGGGAAGTCGGTCGCGCCCGGGTCGCCGGCGTCGTGCATGGCGGCCAGGAACGCCGCGACGGCGGCCGCGGGATCGACCGCAACCTCGGCCTCGCTCCCGCCGGCCTTCCACTCCTCGGCGGTCGGGAGGCGCTCGACGGCGGCGAGGTTGCGCCCGCACGCCTCGCAGAACACCCCGGCGCCCGGAGGGCGGCCGCAGAAGGGACAGACACGCATGGCGGCGGTAGGCTAGTCGGCCTAGCCCGCGCCGCGCGTCAGCGCTCGACGTGGATGGGCCCCGTCCGGCCGTACAGGTCCCGCTCGCCCTTCGGGTCGTCGCCGATCCCAAGCAGGAGCAGGGCGGCGACGACCGCGGCCGTGGCAGCGAGCCGGAGCGCCACCGGCGCCAGTCGCCGGGGCTCGCGCTCGCGCGGTCCGAGCAGCGAGGCGATGACCTCCTCGGAGAGGCCGAGGCCGCGCTCACGGCACCACTCCACCAGGTCGTCGGGGCCGCGCGCGTCGACGATCGGCGCCTCGTAGGCAGCCGCGAGCCGGTCCAGGAGCGCCGGGTTGGACCCGCGCGTCCGCACGAGCGCGTACGGGCGGGCGCGTTGCGCGCGCAGCCCGTCATGGTGGAGCTCGATCGTGCCGCGCGCCTCGACGATGCCCGAGATACTCCCGCGCATAGATAGGCAGCGGCGCGCCCAGCGGCGGCGCGGATGCCATGCATGGAGGCCGCAGTGGCAGCCGCCCGCCGGCGCCGCGTGGCCCGCCTCGCACGTGGCGTCCAGCCACTCGCCGCCCGCCGGCCACGGAGCGCCGCGGTGCGGCCCGGCGAGCCGCTCGCTCCCGCGCTCGCCGGCGACCGTCCAGGTCCGCAGTCCGTACACCGCGCTGGGGACGACCGGAGGAGCGGCCGTCACGGCGCGGCCACGGGCCGGGGCGGCGGGTCGTCCGCGGCGGGCGCCGGCGCGAGCTCGGGGCGTGGCGCCGGCTCGGGCGGGGCCGGGGCGTCTGCCGGCTCGGCGATGATGCGCCGCGAGGGACCGTCGAGATTCACGTTCCCCATGGTCCACCCGCAGGTCTGAGAACGCAAGCGAAACCGATCGCGAACCATGGAGTAGATGCCCACATGGGGGACGGAGACGACCGCGCCAAGGCGCGCACGACCGAGGCCAAGGCCCGAGTCCAAGACCTGAGAGGCCGGATGCCGGAGCGCACCGCCCGCAGCGCCGACGAGCTCAAGCAGCGCGGCGCCGAGCTGCGCACGAAGGGCACCGAGTTGCGCACGCGCGGGGGCGAGCTCGCGCGCCAGTACGCGAGCATGGACGTCTCGTGGGCGCGTTGCGGCTACGCCCGCGCCGCGCGCGCGGGCATCCTGCGGTTCATCCTCGGCCCGCTCATCGACCTCTACGCGCGCCGGCCGGTCGTCGTCCAGCGCGAGGTGTTCGACGACCTGCCCTCGCCGGTCATCTTCGTCGCCAATCACTCGAGCCACCTGGACACACCGACGATCCTCCGCGCGATCCCGCGCAGGTGGCGCACCCGCACTGCGGTCGCCGCCGCCGCCGACTACTTCTACAAGAAGCGTTGGAAGGCCAACGGCGTCGCGCTGCTGTTCAACACGGTCCCGCTCGGCCGCAACGGCGGCGGGCTCTCCGGCGGCGCGACAGACCACGTCGACACGCTGATAGACAAGGGCTGGAACCTGCTGATGTTCCCCGAGGGCACCCGCTCGCGCGACGGGGAGATCGGCAAGCTCCGCTCCGGCGCCGCGGTGATCGCCGCGCAGCACGGGATCCCGGTCGTCCCGATCCACGTCCGCGGCACGCACGACGCGATGCCCCCGGGCCAGAACTGGCCGAAGCGCAAGCCCGGCCGCTTCTTCTCCCGCCGCCACGAGATCGAGGTGCGCTTCGGCCAGCCGATCGAGCCGGAGAGCGAGGCGGCGCGGCGCGAGGTCATGGAGGAGATCCGCGAGTTCTGGGAGCGCGACCAGACGCCGGAGGTCGACCTGCTGGTCATGCATCGCGTGCTCGAGGAATACGAGGCGCGCCATCCGGGCGAGGCGTCGCTGCGCTTCAGGCGCGTCGTCGCCCCCGAGGCGGCTGCCGAGCCGCGCTCGCCGGTCACCGCCGACTGAGGTCCCCGCAAGGCTCGCCCTTCCGGTACCGTCGCCACCGAAGCCGGAACTCGAGTGGAGGGCGAGGATGAAGAAGCTGATCAACGATCCCGACGCGGTCGTTCGCGAGGCGCTTGAGGGGATCGAAGCCGCGCACGGCGAACGTGTGCGCGTGGTCTACGACCCGATGTTGATCGTGCGGGCCGACGCCCCGGTGCAGGGCAAGGTCGGGATCATCTCCGGGGGTGGCTCCGGGCACGAGCCGATGCACGGTGGCTTCGTCGGTCCGGGGATGCTCGACGCCGCGTGTCCGGGCGAGGTGTTCACCTCACCGACGCCGGACCAGATGCTCGAGGCGACCAAGGCCGTCGACGGCGGCGCCGGCGTGCTGCACATCGTCAAGAACTACACCGGCGACGTACTCAACTTCGAGATGGCGGCCGACCTCGCCAAGGGGGAGGACATCGAGGTCGAGGCGGTCGTCACCAACGACGACGTCGCCGTGCAGGACAGCCTCTACACCGCCGGCCGCCGCGGCGTCGGGATCACGGTGCTGGCCGAGAAGATCTGCGGCGCCGCCGCCGACGAGGGGAAGTCCCTCGCCGAGGTCGCCGAGCTGTGCCGCACCGTCAACGGCCAGGGGCGCAGCATGGGCATGGCGCTGACGCCGTGCATCACCCCCGGCTCCGGCGAGCCCAGCTTCGAGCTCGCCGACGACGAGATGGAGATCGGCATCGGCATCCACGGCGAGCCTGGGCGCTACCGGGAGCAGTTCTCCTCCGCGCACGACATCGTCGAGCGCATGGCGACCGCGATCGTCGAGGACCTCCCCTACGAGTCCGGCGACAAGGTGCTCGCGTTCGTCAACGGCATGGGCGGGACGCCGTTGATCGAGCTCTACATCGTCTACCGCGAACTCGCGAAGTTCCTCGAGGGGCACGGCATCGCGATCGAGCGGCGGCTGATCGGCAACTACATCACCTCGCTGGAGATGGCGGGCTGCTCGATCACGCTGCTCAAGCTCGACGACGAGCTGACCCGGCTCTGGGACGCGCCGTGCGACACGCCGGCGCTGCGCATCGGATGAGCATCACCGGCGCCGCCGTCCGCGACTGGCTGCACGCCTTCGCGGACGGGGCCGCCGAGCGCAGGGGCGAGCTGACCAAGCTCGATACGGCGATCGGCGACGGCGACCACGGCACCAACATGGACCGGGGGATGCGCAAGGCGGTCGAGAAGCTCGACGCGCAGGAGGGCGACGACATCGGCGCGCTGCTCAAGACCGTCGGGATGGCGCTCGTCTCGACCGTCGGCGGCGCCGCCGGCCCCCTGTACGGGACGCTGTTCCTGCAGCTCGCCACCAAGGCGGGCGGGAAGGAGGAGCTCGACCTGGCGGGCTGGACCGAAGCGCTGGACGCGGCGGTGACCGGCGTCCAGGCGCGCGGCAAGGCGCAGGCGGGGGACAAGACCATGCTCGACGCGCTGCTGCCCGCGCTGGAGGTGCTGAGGGCCGCGGAAGGGGAGGAGCTCGGCACCGCGCTTGATCGCTCGGCCGCCGCCGCCGAGGAGGGGATGCGCGCGACCATCCCGATGGAGGCGCGGAAGGGGCGCGCGAGCTACCTCGGCCCGCGCAGCGTCGGTCACCAGGATCCCGGTGCGACCTCGACCCACATGCTGCTCGACACGGCGGCGAAGGCGTTCGCCTGAGCACGGCCCAAAAGGGTAGTGTCCCGACTCGTTGGGGTCGGGAACTCGACGAGTGAGGAGGAGGAGAAGCTCTTGAGCATTTTCGGAGCAGAGGCGATCGGGACCGCGCTCTTGATCCTGTTGGGCGACGGCGTGGTGGCAGGGGTACTGCTGAGCAAGTCCAAGGCCGAGAACTCCGGCTGGATCGTGATCACCTTCGGGTGGGCGATGGGCGTGATGGTCGGCGTCTTCGCGGTCGGCCAGTTCAGCGGCGCGCATCTCAACCCGGCGGTGACGCTCGGGTTCGCGGCGATCGGCGACACGGAGTGGGGCGACGTGCCCAAGTACCTGGCGGGCGAGTTCGTCGGTGCGATGATCGGCGCGACGCTCGTGTGGCTCTCATACCTGTCGCACTGGCGCGAGACGGAGGACCCGGGCCTGAAGCTCGCCGTGTTCTGCACGGCGCCGGCCATCCGCAACCGGGTGAACAACGTCATCTGCGAGGTCATCGGGACGTTCGTGCTCGTGTTCGGCGTGCTGGCGTTCTTCGCCACCAAGGAGACGGCGGCCACCGGCCTCGGCGGCCTGCTGGTCGGCCTGCTGGTGCTGGGCATCGGGCTCTCGCTCGGCGGCCCGACGGGCTACGCGATCAACCCGGCGCGCGATCTGGGGCCGCGGATCATGCACGCGATCCTTCCGATCCCCGGCAAGGGCGGCTCGGATTGGGACTACTCGTGGATCCCGGTCGTGGGCCCGATCATCGGCGGCGTCCTCGGGGCGCTCGCGTTCGACCTGTTCTTCCCCGGCTGATCGAGACGAAAGCGAGAATCGATGGCGAAGTACGCGGCAGCAATCGATCAGGGCACCACCAGCACGCGGTGCATGATCTTCGACCACGGCGGCGAGGTCGTCGCCGTGGCCCAGAAGGAGCACGAGCAGATCTATCCCAAGCCCGGCTGGGTCGAGCATGACCCGGCCGAGGTCTGGTCGCGCACGACCGAGGTGATCGACGAGGCGATGGAGTCGGCCGGCGCGAGCGCCGACGACGTCGCCGGCGTCGGGATCACCAACCAGCGCGAGACGGCGCTGGTGTGGGACAAGACCACCGGCGAGCCGATCATGAACGCGGTCGTGTGGATGGACACGCGGACCGACAAGCTCGTCGACGAGTACGCCAAGGAGGGCGGGCAGGCCCGCTTCCAGGAGCAGGTCGGCCTCCCGCTGGCGACCTACTTCTCGGGCCCGAAGGTCCGCTGGATCCTCGACAACGTCGACGGCGCCGCCGACAAGGCGGACTCCGGCGACCTGCTGTTCGGCAACATGGACACCTGGCTGATCTGGAACCTCACCGGCGGCACCGACGGCGGGATCCACATCACCGACGTCACGAACGCCAGCCGGACGATGCTCATGGACCTCAAGACCCTGCAGTGGGACGAGAAGATCATGGACGTCATGGGCATCCCGGCCGCGATGCTCCCCGAGATCAAGCCGTCCAGCGAGGTCTACGGCGAGGTGAGCTCCGGCGGCGCGCTGCAAGGGGTGTCGATCGCGGGCATCCTGGGCGACCAGCAGGCGGCGACGTTCGGCCAGACGTGCTTCTCGCCCGGCGAGGCGAAGAACACCTACGGCACGGGCAACTTCCTGCTGCTCAACACGGGCACGGAGGCGGTCCAGTCCAAGAACGGCCTGCTGACCACGGTCGGCTACAAGATCGGCGACGAGGACGCCGTGTACTGCCTCGAGGGGTCGATCGCGATCACCGGCGCGCTCGTGCAGTGGCTGCGCGACAACCTGAAGATGATCAAGGCGGCGCCGGAGGTCGAGGAGCTCGCGCAGACGGTCGAGGACAACGGCGGCTGCTACATCGTGCCGGCGTTCTCCGGGCTGTTCGCCCCGTACTGGAAGTCCAACGCACGCGGCGTGTTCGCGGGTCTGACCCGCTACGTCAACGCCGGCCACATCGCCCGCGCGACGCTGGAGGCGACCGCCTTCCAGAGCCGCGAGGTGGTCGAGGCGATGAACCAGGACTCCGGCGTGGACCTGGAGTCGCTGAAGGTCGACGGCGGCATGGTCGGCAACGACCTGCTGATGCAGTTCCAGGCCGACCTGCTCGGCGTGCCGGTGATCCGGCCGAAGGTGCCCGAGACCACGTCGCTCGGCGCCGCATACGCGGCGGGGCTGGCGACCGATTTCTGGGGCGAGACCGAGGACCTGCGCGAGAACTGGGTCGAGGACAAGCGCTGGGAGCCGAAGATGGACGCCTCCGACCGCGACGAGTACTTCAAGTACTGGAAGCGGGCGGTCACGCGGACGTTCGACTGGTTCGAGTCCGAGGACGAGGCGGAGGCGGCGCCCGCGGGCGAGTAGCCCGCGGCCGTCCCGGGAGCGGTCTGCGGACCGCTCCCGGAGCCGCTGAGCCGCGACGATGGTCGGCCTCGTCATCGTCTCCCACAGCGCGGCGCTCGCCGACGGCGTCGTCGCGCTGGCGCGCGAGATGGGCGGCGAAGAGGTCGCGATAGAGGCGGCCGGCGGCATCGAGGACGGCGCCATCGGGACCGACGCCGAGCGGGTCCGGGGTGCGATCGAACGCGCGCGGGGGGAAGACGGCGTGCTCGTGCTGATGGACCTCGGCAGCGCGCTCATGAGCGCCGAGATGGCGGTCGAGATGACCGACCCGGAGGGCGGGCCGATTCGTCTCTCCGACGCGCCGCTCGTCGAGGGCGCGGTCGCCGCCGCCGCCAGCGCCCGCGGCGGCGCCACGCTCGACGAGGTCGCCGGCGAGGCCCGCGGCGCGATCCGCATGAAGACCGAGCAGCTCGGCGGCGACGACGCCGATCCCGCCCCGCATCCGGCCGACCTCGGCTCCGGGGAGGAGCTGCGGCTGCGCGTCGAGAACCCGCTCGGGCTCCACGCGCGGCCGGCGGCGCGGTTCGTGGCCGCCCTGCGCGGGCTCGACGCCGAGGTCCAGGTCTCCAACGCGACCCAGGGACGTGGGCCGGCCGACGGGCGCAGCCTCACCGGGCTCGCCGTGCTCGGCGTTCACGCGGGCGACGAGATCCGCGTGCTCGCGCGCGGGCCCGAGGCCGCCGCCGCGCTCGACGCCGTCCGCGCACTGGCGGCTGAGAACTGGGGCGACGCGGCCACGCCCGACCGCCCGAAGAAGAGGGTGCCCGAGCGAGCTGGCGGGGCGCCGGAGGGGGGCGCGCGGCTGGTCGGCGTGGCGGCGTCGCCGGGGATCGCGATCGGGGCCGCGCGGCGGCTGCGGGCGCCAGAGCCGGTCGTCGAGGACGGACCGGTGGGGTCCGTCGAGGAGGAGCGGGAGCGCCTGGAGGCGGCGCGCGCGGCGGTGCGGCGCGACCTCGAGGCAGCGCGGGCCGCCATCGCCGGCCGCGGCGGCGCCCCCGAGGCGGACATCTTCGATGCGCACGCGCTGCTGCTCGACGACGACGCGCTGCTCGCGCCCGCGTCCGCCGCGATCGGCGACGGCGCGGGCGCGGCGCGCGCGTGGCAGTCCGCCGCCGCTGACGCCGCCGCGTCGTTCCGCGCGCTGGAGGACCCGTACCTGCGGGAGCGGGCGGTCGACGTCGAGGACGTCGCGCGCCGGGTGCTCGGCCACCTGGCCGGCACCCCGTTCGCTGTGGTGCTCGACGAGCCGGGCATCGTGCTCGCCGACGAGCTGACGCCGGGCGAGGCGGCGGCGCTGGACTCGGATCGTGCCTACGCGATCGCCACCGCGCGCGGCGGCGCGACCGGCCACGCGGCGATCCTCGCCCGCGCGCTCGGCATCCCCGCCGTCGTCGGCCTCGGCGAGTCGCTGCTGGCGATCGAGGACGGCACGCTGCTGGTCCTCGACGGCGAGCAGGGCACCGTCGAGATCGACCCCGACCCTGCGACGATCGCCGCCCGCGAGGACCGCCGTCGCGCCGACGACGCCGCCCGCGCCGAGGCCCTCGAGCGAGCCGGCGAGCCCGGAGCGCTGCGCGACGGCCGCCGCGTCGAGGTCGTCGCGAACATCGGCAGCGCGGCTGAGGCCCGGCCGGCCGTCGAGCAGGGCGCCGAGGGCGTCGGCCTGCTGCGCACCGAGTTCCTCTTCCTCGATCGCGCGGACCCGCCGAGCGAGGATGAGCAGGTCGCGGTCCTCACCGAGATCGCCGAGGCGCTCGAAGGGCGCCCGCTGATCGTCCGCACGCTCGACGCCGGCGCCGACAAGCCGCTGCCGTTCCTGCGCCAGGAACCCGAGGCCAACCCCTTCCTCGGCCGCCGCGGCATCCGTCTCTCGCTCGCCGAGCCGGAGCTCTTCCGCACCCAGCTCCGCGCCGTCCTGCGGGTCGCCGCCGAGCACCCGCTGAAGTTGATGTTCCCGATGGTCGCCACGCTCGAGGAGCTGCGCGCCGCCCGCGCCCACCTCGACGCCGAGCGGGCCGCCCTCGGCAGCGCCGCGGCGCTCGAGGTCGGCGTCATGGTCGAGGTGCCGGCGCTGGCGCTGGCGGCCGCGCAGGTCGCGCCCGAGGTGGACTTCTTCTCGATTGGGACGAACGACCTCGCCCAGTACACGATGGCGGCCGAACGCGGCAACGCGACGCTCGGCCCGCTGCTCGACGCCGCGTCGCGTGCCCCGGTGCTCCGCCTCGTCGCAGCGGTGGTCGAGGCCGCCGAGGCGCACGGCCGCTGGGTCGGCGTCTGCGGTGAGCTCGCCGGCGACCCGGAGGCCGCCGTCGCCCTGGTGGGCGTCGGCGTGCGCGAGCTGAGCATGGCGGCCGGGCGCATCCCCGCGGTGAAGGCCGCGCTGCGGGGGACCGACGCGGAGGCCGCCGCGGCCGCCGCGCGCGGATTTGGGTCGGTCACGCTGTGACGCGCGTCTTCCTGACCGGCGGCAGCGGCCTCGTGGGCGGCGCGCTCGCCGCGCGGCTGATCGAGCGCGGGGACGAGGTCGTCGCGCTCGCGCGCTCGGACGCGGCCGAGCGGGCGCTGACCGCCCGTGGCGCGCGCGTGGTCCGCGGCGACACGCTGGACGAGGACGCGATGGCCGCCGGGATGGAGGGCTGCGAGCTCGCCTTCCACGTGGCCGGCGTCAACACCTTCTGCCCGACCGACCCGGCGGCGCTGATCCACGTCAACGTTCGCGGCTCGGAGGCCGCGGTGCGTGCCGCCGGCCACGCGGGGGTGCCCCGCATGGTGCTCACCTCCTCGGCGGCGACGCTGGGGGAGGAGGGCGGCACCGTCGGCAGCGAGACCTCGCGGCACCGCGGCCGCTACCTCTCGATCTACGAGCGCTCCAAGCACGAGGGCGAGCTGGCGGCGTTCGCCGCCGCCCGCCGCGCCGGGGTGGAGCTGGTGGCCGTCAACCCCTCCTCGGTCCAAGGCCCCGGCCGCGCCGGTGGCACCGCCAGGATCCTGATCGCCTACCTCAACGGCCGCCTGCGCGCGTTCGTGGACACGCGGATGAGCATCGTCGACATCGAGGACTGCGTCACCGGCCACCTGCTGGGCGCCGAGCGCGGGGTCGCGGGTGAGCGCTACGTCCTCAACGGCGCGACGCTCGCCGCCCGCGACGCGCTGGACCTCGTCTCCGAGCTCTCCGGCATCCGCCATCACGTGCGCGTGCTGCCCCCGTTCGTGGCGACGGTCACCGGCGCGATGGTGGAGGGCTCCTTCCGAATCCGCGGGAAGAAGCCGCCGTTCTGCCGTGAGATGGTCGCCACGCTGCTGCACGGGCACCACTACGACGGCTCGCGCGCGGAGCGCGAGCTCGGGCTGCGCTACACGCCGATCGCCGAGACCTTCCGCCGCACGATCGAGTGGGCGCGCGAGGAGGGCCTGGTAGATGGTTGATCAGGCGGCGACCGCGCCGAGGCGCAGCGCAGCCTCGACGAGGCGCTCGGCGTCCGCGGCGGCCACCGACAGCACCGGGCCGCGGCGCTCCAGCTGGCTGACCACCGGCGTCCCGGCCCCAGGGCGGATGCCGAGCACGTACGGCGGCCCGCCGCCCTCGCGCGACCAGCGCGCGATGTCGATGACAAGCCGCTCGTAGCTCGGCACGCGGTCGCGATAGGCGGTCACGAGCGCGGGGTTGAGCGTGCGCAGGTGGCGCTCGATGAGCCGGTCGGCGAGGCGGGACGCGCTCTTGCGCGGGACCCCCTGCGGGCGAGTCTGGAGCGCGAGCACGTGCGTCGCCCCCGCCGCGACCGCCTCCGCCACCGGGATCGCGGCGGCGAGCCCGCCGTCGACGTAGCGGCGCCCGTCGATCTCGACCGGCGCCCCGCCCGCCCACGGCATCCGGCTCGAGGCCAGCAGCGCGTCCCACAGCTCGCGGACCGTCGCCATGCCCGATAGGTCGACGGGCCGTGCGCTCTCGACGCCGGTCGCGACACAGTGCAGCGCGATCGGGCTGGAGAGCATCCGCTCGTGGTGGCCGCCTGAAGCGTAGGTGAGGAGCGAGCTCACGTCGATCACCGGCCGGCCGCGGAGCACGCGCGCCGGGTTCACGAACGCTCGTGACGCGAGCGGTCCGCAGTACGTCGCCGCCCCCTCGCCCGCGGCCCCGGCGATCAGCGCCGCGCCGTTGAATGCGCCGGCGGACGAGCCCACCACCAGATCGAAGCACGGCGTCAGCCCGAAGCGCTCGAGCGCCGCCGTCATCCCCGCCGACACGACCCCGCGCATCCCTCCGCCCTCGAGCACGAGCGCGACCCGGTGCCCGTCGCGCCGCGCGCCCGGCTGCGAGCCGGCCTCGAGCCGCTCGAGCAGCACCTCCGTCACCGGATGCGAGGGGGCGTCCATTGCGCTGAGACGGTAGAGGACGCGCGACCGATAGTCTCTAGGTCTCCGTCCCATCGCGAGCGGGAGGTTGGGAGTGTCTGAGGACGAGAAGCCGGACGCTGACGAGCGCACCAAGTCGGACGAGGCCTCAGGCGACTTCGCCGAGGGCGAACGCACTCTGCCCCTCGAGCCGGAGGGCGACTTCGCCGAGGGAGAGCGCAGCGAGGCCCCCGGCCCGCGCCGCGACTTCGGCGAGGGCAACGAGGAGGAGCCGCCCGGACGGCCGCGCGACTTCGCCGAGGGCCAGCGCGAGACGCCGGACGAGGACTGAGCCCGCTGCCCGGCGGCATCACCGTCTGAGCGCCGCCCACGCCTCGAGCTCGAGCGCCGCCGCCTGCGCGCCGTCGTGCGCTGCCGCCCAGCGCGCGACCGCCGCCGCCCGGGCGCGGACTGGTGGGCGCAGCGCGCCTCGGACCGCCAGGCGCACAGCGCGGGCGCCGAGCCAGCGTTGCGGGATCCGCTTGCCGACGCCCGCCCACTCGGCGCGCGCGGCGTTCTCGTACATGTCGCCGGCGACCGGGCAGACGACGACCGAGCAGCCGGCGGCGAGCGCGCGTGCGAGCGTCCCGTGCCCGCCGTGCAGGACGACGACGTCGCACAGCGGCATCGTCTTGGCGTAGGAGAGCCAGGGGACGAGCACGGCATTCCCCGGCACCGGGATCGGCACGGCTGGCGGAGGGCCGTTGGAGGTGGCGATCACCCGCACCGGGGCGCCGGCGAGGCCCTCGAGCGCCGCGCGCAGGAGCGCGTGCTCAGGATCCTGCGAGGTCGACGGGGCGATCAGGACGACCGGCCCGCGGCCGGGAGGCGGCTCGACGCGCTCGCCGGGCGGCTCCCACTGCAGCGTGCCCACCACCCGCACCCAGCGCTCCCAGCGCCGCGGGTACTCGAGCTGCGGCAGCGTGCCGACCAGGGTCAGCTCGCGCGAGAGCGCCGTGTGGACCCACGGCAGCGGCTCGAGGCCGAGCCGGCGGCGGGTCTCGTTGTACTCCTCGCGCCCCTGCTCGAGCGACGGCGCCACGAAGCGCCGGTTCGCCTGCGTCCACAGCGCCGCGCCCAGTGGCGTCCGCGGGAGGCGCGCCCCGATCGAGTAGATCGGATGCCCGGGCGGCACGAACGGATAGACGTGTGGCACGAGCGTCGCCAGCGGCACGCCCTCGAGCTCGGCAGCGAGGGCGGGGCCGGGGGTGAGGATGTCGGCCACCGCGACGTCGGGCGCGAACGCATGCACGAAGGGCCGGATCTCCTCCGCCGCGCGCACGGCCGCGGCGTAGGGCTTGAGCGGCTTCTCGCGGGTGGGGAAGACCTGGTACTCCGGCGCCTGCGTGAACGTCATGCCGGCCGCTTCGACCGGCTCGCGCCACTTCTGCCAGGTGTCCAACGCGACCGTGTGGCCGCGCTCCACCAGCGCGCGGCCCAGCGCGATCATCGGGAAGGCGTGGCCCGGGTCGCCGAAGGCGCCGAGGTAGAACCGCACGGCCTGCGCTCAGGCGGCCAGCTCGGCGACCAGCCGCAGCTGCTCGCGCCGCTCGTCCAGCGACCACGCCATGGGAGAGACCATCAGCGTGCCGACACCCGCCTCGCGGAAGATCGCCAGCCGCTCGCGCACCACGTCGGGCGGTCCGGTCAGCGAGACCTTGTCGAGCAGCTCGGCGGGCAGCGCCGCCATCGCCTCGTCGCGCTTGCCCTCGAGGTACAGGTCCTGGACCTCGCGCGCGGCGTCCTCGAAGCCGTAACGCTGGACGAGCGCGTTGTAGAAGTTCTGCTTGCGCGAGCCCATCCCACCGACGTAGAGCGCGACGTAGGGGCGCATCGCGTCGCGCGCCGCATCGCGGTCGTCGGTCACGTTCACGTTGACCGTCGGCGCGATGTCGAAGTCGTCGAAGCCCTTGCCGCCGCCGGCGCGGGCGAAGCCCTCCTCGAGCAGCGGGCGGAACTCGCCGATGTGCTCGGGCGAGAACAACGTCGGGATCCAGCCGTCGGCGATCTCCGCGCCGAGCGTCGTGTTCTTCGGGCCGATCGCGGCCAGGTAGATCGGCATCCGCTCCTGCACCGGCGCGATCGTGAGCTTGAGCGCCTTGCCCGGACCGTCGGGGAGCGGCAGCTCGAGCGTCTCGCCCTTGAACACCACGCGCTCGCGGGCGAGCGCCATCCGCACCACCGCGATGTACTCGCGCGTGCGCTGGAGCTGCTTGCCGAAGCGCTGGCCGTGCCAGCCCTCGGCGACCTGCGGGCCGCTCGTGCCGATCCCGAGCAGCATCCGCCCGTCCGAGAGCTGGTCGATCGTCGCCGCCGTCATGGCGGTCATCGCGGCCGAGCGGCCGGGCATCTGGAAGATCGCCGAGCCGAGCTTGATGCGGTCGGTGGCCTGCGCGAGCCAGGCGAGGATCGTGGCGGCGTCGGAGCCGTAGGCCTCGGCGGTCCACACGGAGTCGTAGCCGAGCCTCTCCGCCTCCAGCACGAGGTCGAGCTGCTGCGCCGCGGTCATCCCCAAGCCCCAGTATCCGATGTGCAGGCCGAGCCTCACCTGCAGGATCCTTACATCAGCAGCGCACGCTCGCGCTCAGCCGCGCGAACGTGTCGTCGTCGATCGTGTCGTAGGCGGCGATCACCGCCGGATCGAACTGCGTGCCGGTGACGCGGAGAATCTCCTCGCGCGCCCGCTCCCAGGTCACCGCCCGGCGATAGGGCCGGTCCGTGGTCAACGCATCGAGCGTGTCTGCGACGGCGAACACCCGTGCGGCGAGCGGGATCTGCTCGCCCTTGAGCCCGTCCGGGTAGCCCATGCCGTCCCAACGCTCGTGGTGGTGCCGGACCACCAGCGTCGCCTCGTCGAGGAAGTCGACGTGGCGCAAGATCTCGTAGCCGATCTCAGCGTGGCCGGCGACGCAGGAGAACTCGTCGGGGGAGAGCGCAGCCGGCTTGAACAGGACCGAGTCCGGCACGCCGACCTTGCCGATGTCGTGCAGCAGGAAGCCGAACTCCATCTGCGGCTCGTCCGCGACGTCGATGCCCGCCGCCCACGCGATCGCCAGGCCGTAGGCGGCGACGCGCCCGGCATGCTTCCCCGTGTAGGCATCACGCGCCTCGACGGCGTTGGCGAGCGCCTGCACCGCCGCGCAGCGCTCAAGCTGGCGCTGGTGCCTGCAGGCATCGCGCTCAGCGCTCTCCAGGCGAGCTCGCAGGGAGGCGACGCTCTCGGTGGTCGTGTGCAACATGCAGCTGGGAACGAAGGCCCCCGCTGAACCTTGCGCCTAACAATCAGGCAGTTTCGTCCGGTCGCTGGAAGATGACCTCGGGGATCACGCAGGCCGGGCTCACATGGAGTGCGAAGCGCACCGCCTCCGAGACGTCGGTGGGCCGGATCATCTGGTCGGCGGGGACCTGGTCGCGAATGAACTCGGTCATCGGGGTCTCGACGAAGCCCGGGCACAGCGCGAGCGACTTGATGCCCTCGGCGTTGAGCTCCTTGTTCATCGCCTGCGTCCAGCCCACGACGGCGAACTTCGTGGCGGAGTAGACCGACAGCCAGGCCTGGCCGGACTTGCCGGCGATCGAGGCGGTGTTGACGACGAGCGCGTTGCGGTGCTCGGCGCCCGCGGCCCGCAGCATGTCGGCGCACTCGCGGTAGAAGAGGATGATCGCGCGGATGTTGAGGTCGAGCTGCATGTCGACCTTCTTCGTCGCGTGCTCGGCCACCGGCGCGCCGATCCCGACGCCGGCGTTGTTGACCAGCACGTCCAGGCGCCCGTAGCGCTCGCGGTGGCGCGCGACCACGTCCTGGATCTCCTCCTCGGAGGTCATGTTGGCCGCGACATCCTCGACCTCATAACCCGCGTCGCGCAGCTCCTGGGCCGCCCCGGCGAGCTTCTCGGGCCGGCGGGCGGCGACGGTGAGGGCGTGGCCCTCCTCGCCAAGCATGTGCGCGATCGCGAGCCCGATGCCGCTCGAGGCGCCGGTGACGAGGGCTGCGCGCTCGGCCATGGGCGCCAACCTACACACTCTCTGGTGATGAACACTCCCTACGCCGTCGCGCTCGTTCTGCTCGTGCTCCTGCTGGGCGCGGGCTTCGCGTTCGACGGCCAGGAGCAGGAGAGCGGCACGCCGCGGCCCCCGGCCGCTGAGCCCGCGGCGCCGGTGGCGACGATCGTCTCGCGGGTCGAGCGGATCCGCGGCCTGCGCTTCGAGACGCGCCCGCGCCCCGCGGAGGTGAGCCCGGCCCAGGCGCAGCGAGACGGACTCGAGGACCTCGATCGCTCCTACCCCGCCGCCGAGCGCCGCGCCGACGAGGAGGTGCTCAAGCTGCTGGGGCTGCTCGAGCCGCGGATCGACCTGCGCGACGTCTCGGCCTCCGTGTTCGGTCAGGGCGTCGCGGGCTACTACGACCCGCGCACGAAGCGCCTGCGGATCGTGCGCGGCGCACAGACCTCCAACCGCTTCCTCAAGGAGATCACGCTCGCCCACGAGCTCACCCATGCGCTCGAGGACCAGCGCTTCGGGCTCGACCTCGAGGACTCCTCGGGCTCCGACGACGAGGCGCTCGCCCGGCTCGCGCTGATCGAGGGCAGCGCCACCGCGGTGATGCTGACCTACGGCGAGCGCCACTTCTCGGCCGAGCAGACCCTCGGCGGGCTGTTCGCGAGCCTCGGCCAGGACACCGGCGACCTGCCGCCGTTCGTGGAGGCGCAGCTGCTCTTCCCCTATCTCACGGGCCAGCGCTTCGTCGAGCGGCTCTACGCGACCGGCGACGAGAGCTGGTCGGTCGTCGACACGGCCGACCGCTTCCGCCCGCCCGCCTCCACCGAGCAGGTCCTGCACCCCGAGAAGTACCTCGCGGTCGAGCAGCCGAACCGAGTCCGTCTCGCCGTGCGCGGCGTGCTGGGGGAGGGCTGGCGGCGGACCGCGAGCGGGACCTGGGGCGAATGGGCGACGGGCGAGCTGCTCGCCGACTCCGGCCCGGCCGAGGGTTGGGGAGGCGACCGCTACGAGCTCTGGCAGCAGCCCACCGGCACCTGCCAGCCACCGTGCCGGCAGCGCGACGCGCTCGTGATGCGCTGGCGCTGGGACACGCGCAAGGACGCCCGCGAGTTCGAGACCGCGCTGCGCGCGTGGCTGCCCGAGCAGCCGGGGCCGAGCGCGGTTGCCGCGAGCGGCTCCGAGGTCACGCTCGCCCTCGCCCCGGACGCCGGGCTCGCGCAGCGGCTGGCCCGGGGCTAGCCTGCCCGCCGGGGGCCGGTAGCTCAGCGGTTAGAGCCGCGGACTCATAATCCGTCAGACGGAGGTTCGAATCCTCCCCGGCCCATAGGCATAGAGCCAAATCAGGCCGTATCGGAGAGACGGCGTGTCCCCACCGTGTCCCCAGATCGTCGCATGCTCGGCGAGGGCGGCCCTCGAGGTTCTGCCGTTTGCCGCATTGTCTTGGTCGTCGTGTACGCGACCGCCGTCCTCGCCCTCGTTGTGGCCGGCCGTATTCCAGTCCGACCACACGAGCTGGAACCATGGGGTCGATGAGCGCGGGGCACGAAGATGCGGCTCGCGCGCGCCGGCGGCGCCGGTTCGCCACGCTGTTCGCTCCGGTGGCGCTTGCTCTCATCGTTGCCGGTGGGATGTTCGCTGATGAGAGCGACGTGCTGGGGGCAGTCGGTCTCGCCGCTGTGGCGCAGGGGACCGGCCTCGGAGTTGCCCTCGTCTGGTTGGCTGCCGGCCATAACCCGCTCTCGAAGCGGTGACGGGCGGCATTGCGCACTGACCGCCGCGAGCTCGCCGCCATCTTCTTCGGCGGCTTCATCGGTGCGATCGCTCGCGCAGGGCTGGTCGAGCTGCTCCCTCATCATCCCTCGGAGTGGCCGTGGCCAACGTTCATCGCCAACCTCGTCGGGGCGTTCCTGCTGGGCTACTTCACGACGCGCCTGCAGGAGCGCTTGCCGCTCTCGGCCTACCGCCGGCCCTTGTTGGGCACCGGACTCTGCGGCGCGCTGACGACGTTCTCGACCATGCAGCTCGAGCTGCTCCGGATGCTCGACGGCGAGCACGTCGCCCTCGCCGTCGCCTACGCAGGCGTCAGCGTGCTCGCCGGCTTCCTCGCCGTTGCGGTCGCCACCAACCTGGTGCGGCGCGCACGGGTGACCGCGTGAGCGCCCTCGTCTGGCTCGGCATCGGCGCCTTGGGTGGCGTCGGCGCACTGGCACGATTCCTGCTCGACGGCGCCGTCGCCGGCCGGCTCGGGCGCAGTTTTCCGTTCGGCACCCTCGCGGTGAACCTCAGCGGAGCATGCGTGCTCGGCGTGCTCGCGGGCGCGGCGCTGGACGACGATGCCTACCGACTGATCGGGACCGGGCTCGTCGGCGCGTTCACGACGTTCAGCACGTGGGCCTTGGAGAGCCACCGGCTCGGCGAGGACGGGCAGTCTCGGCGCGCGGCGCTGAACTTCCTCGTCAGCCTGGTGCTCGGCGTCGCCGCCGTCTGGCTGGGGCGAGAGCTGGGAGGGGCGCTGTGATCGAGGACTGTCTGAAGCTGACCACGTACTTCGGTGAGCGCGATCGTGTCGGCGGTGGGTTCCTGGCGGACGCCTTCGTCGACATCTACGCCCGCCATGAGCTCCAGACGAGCCTCGTGATGCGCGGTGTCGAGGGCTTCGGCCTCAAGCACCACCTGCACACGGACCGCCTGCTCACGCTTTCCGAGGACCTACCGCTGGTCGCGGTGGCGGTCGACACGCGACCCCGTATCGAGGCGGCGCTGCGCGAGGTCGACGAACTCGAGTTCGACGGGCTGGTCACGCTCGAGCGTGCCCGCATGCTCATCGGCGGCGTCGACGCTGTCGAACTGCCCGCGGGCCTGGACGAGGCGGCCAAGCTGACCGTCTACGTCGGTCGCCAGGATCGCGTGGCCGGCCGGCCGGCGTACGAAGTGGTCGTCGCCCTGCTGCGCCGCCGCGGGATAGCTGGCGCGACGGTCCTGCTCGGCGTCGACGGCACCGCCCACGGCGAGCGCCGGCGCGCGCGCTTCTTTGGTCGCAACGAGGCCGTGCCGCTGATGATCATCTCCGTCGGCGAGGGGCACCGCATCGCCGCGCTCCTCCCCGAGCTCGCCGCCATGCTTCCCAGACCGCTCCTCACGCTCGAGCGCATCCGCGTCTGTAAACGCGACGGCGTCAGGCTCGCCGCGCCCCGCCACCTGCCCGAGACCGACCCGTCGGGTCTCGGCGTCTGGCAGAAGCTCATGGTCTACGCAGGCGAGCAGTCACGCCACCACGGCCAGCCACTTCACGGCCGGCTCGTCCGAGCGCTGCGCGAAGCCGGAGCCTCGGGCGCCACCAGCCTGCGCGGCATCTGGGGCTACCACGGCGACCACGAGCCCCACGGCGACGTCTTCTGGCAACTGCGCCGCCGCGTGCCGGTCGTGACCGTGATCGTCGACAGCCCGGAGCGCACCCGGCGCTGGTTCGCCATCGTCGACGAGCTCACCCACGAGGCAGGCCTCGTGACCAGCGAGATGGTTCCCGCGTTCCGCGCCACAACGCCCGATGCGCATCGTGGCGGCCTGCGGCTCGCTGAGACCTCGAAGTAGGGGGCCACGCTCGGCGTCGGACCACCTGGTGCGCCCGTGGGGTACTTCGCGCAGTCGTCTGGAGTGGGTCGTTTCCCGGGCAGCATCGTTGTCTGAGACAGCCGCGAGGCCGTGTCGAGAGTCGCCCGCAGTGCCTCGCAGGAAAGCCCGCAAACGAGGTGTTCTCATCAGGCTTGAAAGCGGACCGAAAGCGGACCCAGCGCTAGGTCAGGTTGTCTCCGCCCGGTATGCCAGCGCCGCGGCGACGGTGGCGAGCGCGGCAAGCGTCCAGAGGAGCGATGTGTATCCGACGAGCGCGGCGTAGGCCGCTGCTGTCACGGGCCCGGCGGCGCGGGCGCCGGTGGTGAAGGCCGCGGCGACGCCGCCGATGGTGCCGTAGGCGGCAGCGCCGTAGCGGTCGGCGATCAGGGTGGCGCGCGAAAGGGTGGTCATGCCGTTGCCCATGCCGAGCAGCACGAGGCCCGCGACCACCGCGGCGGTCCCCTGGATGCCGACGACGACGCCGATGCCGACTGCGATCAGCGCGAACACACCGGCGGTCGCCCAGGTGGCCGGCAACCGGCTGGACGCCATGGCGAAGACCACCCGCCCCGGGATCTGGGAGATCCCGATCAGCCCGACCGCGAAGGCCGCGAACGGCGCGCTGTAGCCACGCTCGAGCAGGAACGGGATGCCAAGCACGACCATGGCGATGCCAGTGAAGGTGGCCAGGAAGAACGCGGCGGTGAGCAGCCAGAAGGGCCGCGACATCAGCGCGTCGGACGCCGTTGACGAAGGGGCAGCGCTGGGGTGGCCGGGCTCGAGCTCGGGCGCTTTGCGCAGCACCAGCGCGTGGAGGGGGATCGTGACGGCGGCCAGGATCACGGCGAGGACGACGAGCGCGTCACGCCAGCCGTGCGCGTCGATCAGAGCCTGCGAGAGCGGGAGGAAGATGAAGCTCGCCAGTGCTGCGACGAGGGTCAGCACCGTGAGGGCGCGGCGGCGATCCCTGGGGACGGGGAACCACTTCGCGAGCACGACGAAGGCGGGTTCGTAGAGCACGGTCGCCATGACGAGGCCGATTCCGATCCACAGCGCGTAGAAGGCGATCAGGCTGTCGACGCGCGACCACGCGAGCACGAGCAGAACGCCGGCGACCGAGCCCGCGGTCATCAGCGCTCGCGGACTGCGGCGGTCGAGGTAGCGCCCGGCGCCGATGCCGGCTACGGCGGCGATGAGCAGTGCGAGCGAGAAGGCGCCGGTGAGCTGCGGGGTCGAGAAGCCGAGCTCGCGCTGCATGGGGAGGAGGAAGACTGCGAAGGCGTAGTAGAGGATGCCCCAGGAGACGGTCTCAGTGATCGACAGCGCGCCGACGATCGCCCACGCCCGCGAGGGGGCGCGGCGCAAGCTGCCGGCGCGCTGTTCGATGACGTTGGAGTCGGCGCTCACGCCGCCGCCGTGGCCTCCTCATGCGGCGAGCCCGCGCCACAGCACGCCGAGGCCGCGGGCGACTCGGTGGCCGGGGCACGGTTGACGTTGCACACGCCCGTCTCGGGGAGCACGAAGTCGATCGTGCGGGCCGCCTGCCAGTCGCCGTCCAGGGCCGCGACGACGGAGCGGACCTGCTCATAGCCGGTGCGCAAGAGGAACGTGGGTGCGCGGCCGTAGCTCTTCATACCGACGACGTAGACGTCCGGGTCGGGGTGGGAGAGCTCGTCGACGCCGTGCGGCGGGACGGTCCCGCAGGAGTGCAGGTTGGGGTCGATCAGCGGAGCGAGCGTGCGCGGCGCCTCGACGCGGTCGTCGAGATCGAGCCGCAGCTCTCCCAGTAGCGAGAGGTCAGGCCGGAAGCCGGTCGTCGCGATTACCTCATCGGCCACCAACTCGCGCGCGCCGTCGCCGAGCACGATCTGCCCACCGCGCTCGTCAATGCTCCGCGTCTGAAAGCCGGTCACGAGCTGGACCGCGCCCGTCTCCTCGACGAGCCGGCGCACCGTCTCGCCGAGTGCGCCGCGCTCGGGGAGCTGGTCGGCGCTGCCGCCCCCGAGCTTGTCGCCCGGTGCGTCGCGCCGGACCGCCCACACGATCTCCGTGGAGGGCGCTTCCTGCCGGAGCGCGACGAGGTCGACCAGCGCGTTGAACGCCGAGTGCCCGGTGCCGATGACGAGGACGCGCTTGCCGGCGTAGCGGTCGCGGTCGGCGCCGAGGACGTCGGGGATGCGGTAGGCGATGCGCTCCTGGTGAGCGCGCTCCCCGGCCGCGGGCACGCCGCCGGCGCCGAGCGGGTTGGGCCGCGTCCAGGTCCCGGAGGCGTCGATCACCGCGGAGGCAACGTAGCGCTGCTCGATGCCGCCGTGGTCGACGATCAGCTCGAACGGCGCCTGCTCGCGGCCCGCGTCCTTGAGCTTGTCAATCCCAAGGCGCGTGACGGCGGTGACGCGCGCGCCGAGCACCAACCGGCCGTCGATCGCCGGCAGCGCGGCCAGCGGCTCGAGATAACGCTCGACAATCTCCCCGCCAGTCGGATACTCCTCGGCCGGCGGAGCCACCCAGTCGTCGGCCTCGAGCAGGTCGGCGGCCGCGGGGTCGATGTTGAACGCCCACGGCGAGAAGACCCGCACGTGCGCCCAGTCACGCACGCTCGCCCCGACACTGTCGCCGGCCTCGAAGATCAGCGGCTCGAGGCCGCGGGACAAGAGGTGAGCGGCGGCCGCGAGGCCGACCGGGCCGGCGCCGATGACCGCGACGGGAAGAGGCTTGACGTCATCCATTGGGGAGCTCCTCGCTACGTGTTCCATCGATAGAAGTCGATCTAGTTGGCTACCGTAGCGAGGTTGGCGAGACATATCAAGTTTTTTCGATATCCTTTCGGGTCATGGGACCGTTGCCACTGATCGCGTGTTGCGCGCCGCTCGGCGAGCCGGCGCTGTCCGAGGCCGACGCGGGTGGGCTCGAGCGCGTGTTCAAGGCGCTGGCGGATCGGCATCGCGTGCGGATCCTCAACCGGCTGCTCCAGGCCCAGGGCGAGGCGGTCTGCGTCTGCGACTTCGAGGAGTTGCTTGGTCTCAAGCAGCCGACCGTGAGCTATCACCTCAAGCAGTTGCTCGACGCCGGCCTGGTGCATCGCGAGAAGCGCGGCTCCTTCGCCTACTTCAGCCTCGTGCCCGACGCGTTCGAGCACGTCCGTGCCCTGCTTCACGGGCCGGCGCTCGCCGCCACATAGCCGTCTGCGGATCGTGGAAATAGACCATGTCGGCCGTTAGGGCTTGCTGGCGCGGATGATCGCCGAGCCCGCGTGCTCGTGGACGCGGTGGGTCGGCCGGATCTCGACGTCAATCAGTCCGGCAGCGCCGGCCGTACAGCCGCAGCTGCCGCCGGCGGCGCTCGTGTCGCAGCAAACGGCCTTCTCTGAGGGCTCGCAGCAGGTCGACTGCGCCTCGGTGGAACAGCAGGCGGCGGGGGAGGAGGTGGGTTCGGTGCTCAGCTCAGCCATGCGGAGAGCTCCTGGAGGGCGTCGGGGAGGACGTAGTAGTAGGCCCAGAGGCCTTGGCGCTCGGAGTCGACGATGCCGGCCTCGCGCAGCTTCTTGAGGTGGTGGGAGAGTGTGGGCTGGGAGATGTCGAACAGCGGGACGAGCTCGCAGACGCAGACCTTGCCGGCGTGTTTGCGCAGCACGTCGACGAGTTGCAGGCGGATCGGGTCGCCGAGCGCTTTGGCGATGCTGGCCATCCGCTCGGCTTGGTGGCGCTCGACGTCGGGATAGACCACCGGCTCGCAGCAGGGCGCGCCTGCGGCGCGCTTGGTTTTGGGGGAGAGCTCCAGATCGATCGCCATCAATGTACGTATATCGATTGAAGCGATGGCTGTCAATGCTTACACTCTGCGCCGTTCCCTGTCGAGGCGAAGGAGCTGATCGCTGATGGCCACCCAGTTGCGCGAGCTCGAGGTCGACCTGATCACGCGCGGGCACCTTGAACGCGGCATCGACGCGTTGCGCGAGCAGTTCGCCGGCACCTTCTCGCCCGAGACGATCGAGCGCTACATGGTCGAGTCGCTTCAGGCGCTCCCGGCCGCGCGCTTCAAGCAGTTCGTGCCGCTGCTCGTGCACCGGTTCGCGCGCGAGCGCCTGCAGGCGCTCGCCCAAGTCGAGGGGAAGGTCGCCAAGGACGTGCCCGAGGTCCTGTTCGTCTGCGTCCACAACGCCGGGCGCAGCCAGATGGCCGCCGCGCTGCTCGATTACTACGCCGACGGGCGAGTCCACGTCCGTTCGGCGGGGAGCACGCCCGCCGACGAGGTCAACCCCGATGTGGTGACGGCAATGGCCGAGCTCGGGCTCGATCTCTCTCAGGAGTTCCCCAAGCCGATGACCGATGAGTTCGTCCAGGCCGCGGACGTCGTGATCACGATGGGTTGCGGCGATGCCTGTCCGATTTACCCGGGCAAGCGCTACGAGGACTGGGAGCTCGATGATCCCGCGAAGGCCGACCTCGACGGCGTGCGGAGCATCCGTGACGATCTCGCCCGCCGCGTCGGGCGTCTGGTCGACGAGCTGGCTCCAACGCCCGCCTCGTGACCGCGGCGAGGAGCGCCGGCCCTGTCGCCGTCATCACCGACATCCACGCCAATCTGCCCGCCCTGCAGGCCGCGCTCGCGCGCATCGACGAGCTCGGGATCGACCGGATTTACTGCGGCGGCGATCTGGTCGGCTACGGACCGCATCCCAACGAGGTGCGCGCGCTGATCGCCGAGCGTGAGATCCCGACGATTTACGGCAACTACGACTACGCGATCGCGCGCGACCTCGAGGACTGTGGCTGCGCGTACATCACCCCGCACGACAAGGAGATCGGGCAGCAGTCGGTCGACTGGACGCTCGTGCACACCGACCAGACCTCCAAGGACTTCATGCGCGAGCTGCCCTTCGACCTGCGCTTCGAGGTCGGCGACCGGCGTGTGCATCTCGTGCACGGCTCGCCGCGCAAGGTCAATGAGTACCTCTTCGAGGACAAGCCGGCCCGGCTGTACGAGCGCCTCGCCGGCGCCGAGGAGAGCGACGTGCTCGTGTTCGGCCACACCCACAAGCCGTGGGTGCACGAGTACGGGGGTGCCCTGTTCGTCAACTGCGGGTCGGTCGGCAAGCCCAAGGACGGCGACCCTCGCGGCGCCTTCGCGATCCTCAGCGACGGCGAGGTCACGATCGAGCGAGTCGCGTACGACGCCAAGGCGGTGGCCGACGAGGTCGCGGCCGCCGGCCTGCCCACCGAACTGGCCGACAAGCTCGTCGCCGCTGCATGAGGCACACGCTCGCCCGTCGGCTCCTCGCCGAGTACCTCGGCTCCGCGTTCCTGGCGGCCGTCGTCATCGGCTCGGGCATCGCGGCACGCCAGCTCTCTCCCGACGACACCGGGTTGGCGCTGCTTGAGAATGCCGCGGCCACCGCCGCGGGTCTGTTCGCGATCATCCTGATGTTCGGGCCGGTCTCGGGCGGGCACTTCAACCCCGTCGTCTCGCTCGTGGACGCGCATCTTGGCGGCCTGTCCTGGCGAGACGCGCTCGCCTACATCCCCGCCCAGGTTGCCGGTTGCATCACCGGCGCGATCACCGCCAACGCGATGTTCGCTCTGACCGCGGTCAGCATCTCGACCACCCACCGTGCCAGCGGCGCGCACCTGTTCGCCGAGGTCATCGCGACGCTCGGTCTGCTGCTCGTCATCTTCTCGCTCGCGCGCACGGGCCGGGCGACGAGCGCCCCGGCCGCGGTCGGCGCCTACATCGGTGCCGCCTACTGGTTCACGAGCTCCACCAGCTTCGCCAACCCCGCCATCACCGTCGGCCGGATCTTCTCCGACACCTTCGCCGGCATCGCGCCCGCCTCCGTCCCCGGATTCATCGCCGCCCAGCTCGTCGGTGGCCTGGTCGCGATCGCCGTCATCAGGACGCTCTATCCCGACGTCACGCCGGCCGAGGCGGCCGACGTCGTCATGCCGCATCACGACGCGCCCGAACCCATCCGCAGTCACGCGTAGGGCCGCGACCATGCAGGGGGCAAGTTTCTACACCCGCCGGCTAATGCTCCCTGTGGAGTCCTTCGCGGTTGTGATCTGGCATGGGGACATGGCGCTCCTCGACCCGCCGGCGATTGTCTGTCGCTCCTGGCATCCGCGCGAGGATCGGATCTCGCTCGTGATGACCTCGAACTCGAACTTGAGCTCATCTGCACGCGCGCGGCTCGCGAAGGTGCGACTGCTTCTCGAGGTACGTGCCGGATGGTGAGTTCGGCCACCTGTCGCACGGGCGGCTCTACGAGATCGCGCAGGCCGATTTCGAGCGGGCGCTGGAGCTGCTTCGGGAGCAGGATCTGCCTGAGTGCGAGGAGCACGTCTACAACGCGGTTGCTACGACGTCGCCCTGGCCGACACGGTGCCGGCGCACACGAGGTTCGCCGCGCTCGCGCAGATCGCCGGCCCGGGCTTCGACCTGACGACGCCGGCGGTCGGCGCGGCAGGGACCGTCCGGGCGACGCGGGCGCAGCTTGCCTCCGGCGAGACCGCCGCGTTCAACCTCAAGGTCGACGTCACGCCGGACACCACCGACGCCACGACGATCACGAACACGGCGACGGCGACGTCCGCGATCGCCGACCCCGACGCGTCCGACGCCGCCGCCTCCGTCTCCACCACCGTCGCGGTCCCGCCGGCGCCGACACCGACGCCGACGCCGACACCCACGCCGACGCCGGTGACCCCGCGCCCGCCGGCACCGCACCACCGGCCTCCACGCCCATCGCCGCCCCGCGGATCGTCGTCTGCCGGCAGGTCCCGCGCCTGAAGGGCAAGACCTTGCGCGCCGCCAAGCGCCCTCAAGCGGCGCGGATGCACGGTCAAGCTCCGCCATCGCGGACCGCTGCGGCGCAAGAGCGGCAAGCCCACGCGCGTGCGCTCCCAGCGGCCCAAGCGCGGGAAGACCGTCTACCGCGGCCAGAGGATCCGGGTCACTCTCCGCTGATCGACGACCGGTCCAGGACGGGGCGACCGGCGCGGATCGTCGCCCGTTTCAGTCGCGAACCCACGACGCCCCGCCGGGCGAGCGAAACCTCGAGGATGCCTGTCCGCGCCGTGGTCGGACTCGACGCCGAGAACACGAAGTTGCCGAGGCTGTACGCGACGAGCCGCCGTCGAGGCACCTGCCGGATCGGTTGGAGCACGTGTGGATGCGAGCCGATCACCGCGGTTGCGCCCGCGCGTAGCGCCACCCGCGCCAGCGCCCGCTGAGCCGCTGATTCGCGTGTCGCCCGCTCGATGCCCCAGTGGAAGGCTGCGACGACGACATCAGCGCGCCGGCGGGCGCGCCTGACGGCACCTCTGACACGCGCCGGGAAGCCCCAGGCCGTACCGGGGTCATGACCGAGCGCTCGGAAGTCGAACGGGAGGATCGTCGAGAAGCCGACGAACGCGACGCGCAGGCCAAGCCGGCGGATGATCCGGGGGCGGTAGGCCGACGCTGCGTCGGCACCGGCGCCGACCGGGGTGATCCCCGCGTCTCGCACCGAGCGCAGCGTGTCCAGCAGCGCGGTGTCGCCGTAGTCACCGGCATGGTTGTTGGCGAGGCTCACCACGTCGATGCCACCGCGCCGACGCATGGCGCGGACCGCGCTGGGACGCCCGCGGAACACGAACTTCTTGGCCTGCGGCGAGCCACGCAGGCTGACTGCACACTCGAGGTTGGCGAACGCGATATCGGCCCTCGAGGTCAACGGGCCGACACTGGTCCACGGGTAGTCGGGACCGAAGCGCGCGATCATCGTCCCCGGCCCGTCGCCGAAGTTCACGTCGCCGACCGCCGACAGGATCAGTGGCCTCACCGTGACGCGGCGCGGCGGAGTCAGGCCGCCGTCAGCCCCACGCGCCCGGATTCGCAATCCCTGCGGACGTGGCGGTGCTCGCAGCAACCGCGGAGCCTCGGGCCGGACGATCGGGCGGCCGACCGGCCGCCATCGCCCGCGGTCGAGCAGCTCGATCTGGGCAGGGAGCAGGAGCCCGACGGTCCGGACGGGAAGGCGGCCACCGGGCGCAACCGCCCGCGGCGCGCGAACGGCGGCTCCGAGCTGAGCGCCGTGCACGGGCTCGCGAGCGACTACCGGGCCCGGCTGAAGCAGCGCAACGGCCAGCGCGACAGACAGCGCAACAGCCGCCCGTCGCGGAGACGTCCGAGGCTTCTCGCTGAGACCGGGGCGCGGCAAGACGGGCGGAGGGTACTCATCCCGCCTGGACGGGACATCGACGCGAGTATCCCTCGCGTCAGTGGTCGGCGACGACGCGGTTGCGGCCGGCGGCCTTGGCGGCGTAGAGGGCTCGGTCGGCGCGCCTGATGGCGTCCGTCGAATTGGTTCGATCGCCATCCGGGCATGCCGCCACGCCGATGCTGATCGTGACCACGTCGGCCTCGTTGTCGACATGCGTGAGCCCGAGGCGCTGCACGGCCGCGCGCATCCGCTCGCAGACGATCAGCGCGCCCGGGAGCGTCTGCTCGGCCAGGAGGACGAGGACCTCCTCGCCGCCGAAGCGGTAGACGGCGTCGCTGGTGCGGCTCTCGCGGACGATGGCGTCGGCGACCGCGCGCAGGACGCTGTCTCCTGCCTGGTGACCCTGGCGATCGTTGAGGGCCTTGAAGCGATCGAGGTCGCAGAGCAGCACGCAGTAGGAGTGCCCGTAGCGGACGCGGCGCGCGTCGTAGATCGCAAGGTCCTCCTCCAGGCGGAGCCGGTTGCCGAGCCCGGTGAGCGGGTCCCGGCGTGCTTGCGCGGCCAGCTCGCCGTTGAGCCGCTCGAGCTCGTGCTCCATCCGGCGGCGCTCGGTGATGTCGCGGAAGACGACCAGCGCTCCCGTGAGCGTGTCGCGTTCGCTGATGGGCGTCGTTGTGTACTCGACGGGAAAGCTCTTCCCGTCGCTGCGCCAGAAGACCTCGTCGGAGACGGTGCGTGCCACGCCGCCCTCCAGGCCGCCGGTGCAGGAGCAGTCCTCGTGCGGGTACGGCGTCCCGTCCTCGTGCGTGTGGTGGACGAGGTCGTGGTGGTGGCGGCCCAGGATCTGATCGACCGGATAGCCGGTCAGCGCCGACGCGGCGGGGTTGGCGAACGTGACGCGTCCTTCCAGGTCGAGCCCGAAGATCCCGTCTGCGGCGGAGTTGAGGAGCGCCTCGTTCTGCCGGTTGGCCCGCTCGAGCCGCTGCCGGGTCTCGGTCAGGCCCGTGACGTCGTGGACCGTTCCGACCACACGGATGAGCTCCCCGGACGCGTCCCGTACCGCGCGCCCCCGGGCGAGGATCACCCGCACGCCCCCATCGGGCCGCACGAGCCGGCACTCGTAGCCGAGCGGCGTGCCCGTCGTGACGGTCTCGCGGACCGCCGTCTCGACCTGGTCGCGATCGTCGCGGTGGACCGCAGCGATGAAGCGCTCGTAGGTGGCGGGCGAGCGTTCGGGATCGAGTCCGAAGATGCGATAGAGCTCGGGTGACCAGCTGACCTCGCCCGAGACGAGGCTCCACTCCCAGCTTCCGAGCGTCGCGAGCTCCTGTGCCTCTGCGAGCCCCGCCTCGCTGCGGCGAAGTCGCTCCTCGGCCGCGATGCGCATGCTGATGTCGCGCGTGAACGCCGCGGCTCCGACGGTGAGGCCCATCGCATCCCTGATCGGGGACATCGAGATCGACACGTCGATCAGTCGCCCGTCCTTGGCCATGCGCTGCGTCTCGAGTTGGCGAACCGCGCCGCCCGCGCGCACTGTGGCGAGCAGGCTGCCGGACTTGCCGCGACGCTCCGGCGGGACGAGCATCGCGATCGACGCGCCCAGTGCCTCATCCGCCGAGTAGCCGTAGAGCCGCTCCGCCGCGGGGTTCCAATCCGTGATGAGACCGTCGAGCGTGAGGCCGATCACCGGGTCCTCGGAGGACTCGACGAGCGCCGCCGCGCGGTAGAGCGCGTCGATGCCCTCGCCGGGGTCAGGAACCGGCGCGTCCACTGATGCAGCGGTGCGTGCGACGCGCGGATCCGGTGGGCGCATCAGGGTGCATCGGTCTACCGGCCCCTGAGCTTGAACCTCAGTGCGGTCGCCACACGTGGATGATGTCGCGCATCGAGACGATGCCCGCGACCTGCCCATTCTCGATGACGACGAGGTGGCGAAAGCCGCCCTTCGCCATCGCGTCGGCGGCCTTCTTGAGATCCCAGTCCGCGTCGGCGAACGTCGCCCGGGCCGTCAGGTGATCCCGGATGTGCTCGCTATCCGGGTCCTGGCCTGAACCCAGCGAGCGCACGAGGTCGCGTTCGGTGACGATGCCCGGGCCGGGCTCCTCGGGGTCGACGATCACGGCCGCACCCACGTTGTGCTCGGTCATGAACTGCGCCGCGGCGCGCAGGGTCCGGTCCGGAGCGATGGTGAGGACATCTTCGGTCATTGCGTCGCGCACCTTCATGGGACGCGAAGATACCGGCATCCCTGCCGCTCCGCCACGTCAGGGCAGCGCGTGCACGGCTTGCCGGGCGATGACACGCTGGAACGCGGAGACCACCGCCGGGTCGAACTGGGTGCCGGCGCAGCGGCGCAGCTCCGCGAGCGCGTCGGTCTCGGTCCGTGCACTTCCGTAGCTGCGCTCGGAACGCATGGCGTCGAAGGAATCGGCGACGAGGATGATGCGCGATCCGAGCGGGATGTCCGTGGCTGCGAGTCCGTCCGGGTACCCCGCGCCGTCCATGCGCTCGTGGCTCGAGCGGACAAGCGTGGCGCTGCGTTCGAGCGCCGGGGCGGCGGCAAGGATCCGTTCGCCGATGACGGTGTGGCGGCGGATCAGATCCCACTCGGTGTCCGACAACGGGCCGGACTTCTCCAGGATGGACTCCGGGATCGCCATCTTGCCGATGTCGTGGAGGGCGGCCGCGTGGCGAAGTGCTTCGAGCTCGGCGCCGGTCACGTCGAGCTCGGCGGCGACCTCGCAGGCGAGCTCGCAGACCGTATTCACGTGCGACGCCAGTGCAGGTGCGCGCTCGGCGAGCACCGCCATCAGGACATCCGCCGACTGAAGCGCGGCCGGCGGCCGGCCTGCGTTCTTCTGACCGTACATCCGTGCGTCGGCGAGCGCGAGAACGGCGTCGGCGTCCCGCCCCTCGTCCGGCAGCAACACGGCGCCGTGGGCTGCCGTGATCGAGAACCCGTCCCCGTGCGTGGCGAGCGCCGCCGCGCAGTGCGCGGAGAACTCCACGAGGTCTGCGCGAAGTGGTGCGAGCACGCAGAACTCGTCGCCGCCGATGCGGTAGGCGGCACCGTCCACGTCGACGGTGTTCGCGAGCGCCGCGCCGAGCTGGTGGAGCAGGATGTCACCGGCGCCATGGCCGTAGCTGTCGTTGTAGGTCTTGAAGCCGTTGAGGTCGAGCATGAGGAGGGCGTGCGCGGCATCGGCACGCAAGATGCCCGCGAGATCCATCTCCAGGCTCCGCCGATTGCGCAGGCCTGTCAGCGGGTCGGTGGCGGCATCGACTCGGCTCGTCGCGAGCAGTGCCTCGTTCTCGCCGAGGGCGAGCGCCATCCGCGCGAGCACGAGACCGAGTGCCGCGACGGCGAGGCCGAGTGCGACGGCGTTGACGTGCAGCGGCACGGCGACGGCGAGGACGGTCAGCGCGAGCGCTCCGAACCCGACCGGGACGAACAGGCCTCGACTGGTCGTGAGCGGCCGGGGCGCGCGCGCGGGTGGCGGGAGCGCCGCGGTCCAAGCGAGGCCGGCCACGCCGGTGGCCATCAACGCGTCGGCGACGATGCCGCCGTCGTCGCCGCCCGCCTCCGTCAGATAGATCACATCCGCGGTCACGAGCGCGACGATCGCGGCGCCCAGCGTTCCCCACAGCCGGTCGATGCGCCAGCCCGCGAGGCCGACGGCGCTGACGATCGCGCCCAGCAGCATGAGGTCGCCGATCGGATAGGCGAGGTTGGTCGCCTCCTCCCAGAACGGCGCCTCGGCCGAGCCCTCGACGGCGGCGGACACTGTCACGCACGCGAGCACCGAGGCGATCGCGAGGCCGCCCGCGAGGCCATCGAGCCGCGTTGCCCAGAGCGTCCGGCCGACGCGACTGCGGATCAGCGCGATCAGCGCGACATACAGGCAGGGGTAGATCGCGAGCCAGAAGGGATCCGATCGCGAGGGGACCGGCACCGCGCCGAGGTCCGGCGCCAGCGAGTAGATGACGTCGCCCGTGAGCGTGGCGAACAGGCCGGCGCTCAGCGCGCACCACGCAATGCGGTCCGAGCCGCGCCGAGACGCGCCGACGAGGCAGCCGGCCGCGGCGACGAGGATGACGGCGTCGTGCATCCAGCGGCCGAAGAAGTCGTCGGTTCCCTCTCCGCCGAAGCCGGTCAGTGCGTGCGCCCAGACCACCACGAGCAGCGCGCCCGCGAGGAGACTGGGAAGGCGGCGCATTGACGTTCATCGGGCCGAAACGCCTCGGGCTTGAGCCGCCGCGGCGGTCGCTGCGGTCAGGTGAAGCCGAGTCGCGCGAGCGGCTCGATCAGCTCGCGCTCCTCGTAGGAGAAGTGCGAGAGCAGCGCGTCGTTGAGGATCCCGACGGCGCGCCGCACGCCCTCGATGCCGTCGTCGTGCGAGGAGACGAGGGCGACGAGCGCCGCGTCGACGCGCTCGAGCAGCTCGCCGATCGTCTCGTGCTCCGCCTCGAGGCGCTCGATCACGGGGGCGAGCGCGGGATCGTTGCGCTGGACGTGGGGGAAGACGCTGCGGTCCTCGAGCGTGTGGTGCTGCGTGAGGACCCGGCAGTAGGTCTCGCAGAAGGTCCCGAGCGTCCAGTGGTTCTGGCGGATCGTCATCCGGGTGATGAACGAGCGCGCCGTGGCGGCCTCGGCCTCGCCTCGCGCGACCTGGTCGATCAGGTCGCGCAGCTGGGTGAGCTCGCGCCGGAGGGCGTCGTGGACGTCGATCAGATGCCGGCCCGCCGCCTGCTGGTCGGGCGTGTAGAGGCGGCTCGGGTCGGGCTCAGGGCCGGTGGGGCGCGTCGTCTCGTCCCACGGCCGCTCGTCGCTGAGGCGCTGCCCGTCGTCCGGGGTCGGCGTGACGGCGAGCGGCGCGGCGGCGGAGGCGGAGGCCCGCGACGCCGGGCCGGCCGGGGGTGCGGGCGCCGGCGCTGCGCGCCCGGCGGTGACGAGCTCGCGCACCGCGGGTGCGACCTCCTCGGCGAAGCGCCGGATGTCGTCGCCCGAGGAAGCCGAGAGGATGTACGCGCTCATCCCGGTGGAGAGCGTCAGCTCGCTGAGCTGCTCGGCCCAGTCGCGCGAGGAGCCTTCCAGGAACCCGGTCGCGCTGCCGAACGATCCGTTGAGGTTGAACAGCCGGCGCACCGCGGCCGGGGGGCGACCCGCCGCCTCGGCGGCGCGGTCGATGGCGTCGTTCATCGCCGGCAGGTCGGCGAGGTCGGCGTAGCCCATGCTCGGCAGCCAGCCGTCCGCCTTGGCGCCCGTGAGCGCCAGCATGCGGGGCTTGTAGGCGCCGAGCCAGATCTCGACGTCATGCGCCGGGGCCGGGCCCGGATGGGCGCCCATGACCTTGTAGTGCTCGCCGTCATGGCGGATCGGGCCGCCGCCGGCGTCCCACGAGGCGCGGATCACCCCGATCGCCTCGGCGAGCGCGTCGACGGCCTGCCCGGGTGTGAGCCGCGGGCCGCCGACGGCGGCGATCCCGTCCCAGAACGCGCCCGCCCCGAGCCCCAGCTCGACGCGGCCGCCGCTGATGAGGTCGAGGCTCGCGACGCTGCGGGCGAGCACGACCGGAGGGCGCAGCGGCAGGTTCACGACGTTCGGGGCGACCCGCACGTTCGTCGTCTGTGCCGCGACGACCGAGATCAGGGTCCAGGTGTCGAGGAAGCGCGCCTGGTACGGGTGATCCTGGAAGGTGATGAGGTCGAGGCCGACGAGATCGGCCAGCTTGGCGAGCTCGAGCACCGCATCGACCTGCCCGGCCTCGGGGGGCACGAAGACGCCGAACTGCAGCTCGTGCCCGTAGTCCGGCACCGCCCCGGCTACGGGTAGACGTCGACGCGGTCGCCGATCCGCAGCCAGGCGTAGATCGAGCGCGCGTTGGGGATCGGCACGCGCACGCATCCGTGGCTGGCCGGGAAGGTCGGGACCGAGGCGTAGCCGTGGACCGCGTAGCCGCCGATGAAGTAGCTCGAGTCGACCATCCCGAGGGAGTTCGTCCCGATGGTCTTGGAGTAGACGCGGAACCGGCCGAGCACGGTCGGCGTGGCGGCCGTGCCCGACGAGACGCCGTAGATCCGCTCCACCCGGCGGCCGCGCACGAGCGCCAGCACCTGGCGGGAGAGGTCGACCTCGACGTGCTTGCCGTGGCCCGGGTGCCGTGGCTTGAACGATCCGCGCTGCACGAGCAGCCCGCGCAGCACGCGCCGCGAGGCGACCGCTACGCGGCTCATACCCCTGACCTTGCGATACGCGACGACCGCGCGCGCGGTCGACGCGTCGAACGTCCCCGAGCGCGACACGACGTAGCGGAGGCGGGCGAGGCGGCTCTGGAGCAGACGCACGGTCGGGCCGCGCGCGCCCGGTGCCGCACGCGGCGTCACGACGAGCACGCGCCGGGGCTTCGCCACCATCGTCGCCTGCGCCGCCGTGCCCCGGTGGCCGGCGCGGACCGTGAGGCCGCCCTTCGGGGGCTTCAGCGAGGCGGCGAAGCCGCCGTTCGGCGTGCCGGGGACCGGCTTGATCGCCACCGCCTTCGCGGCGAGCTTCTGGCGAGCGCGATAGAGGCGCACGACGACGGCCTGGCCCGCGACGTAGGGCGCCACCACGCCGCGGACGCGGACGCGGTCGCCGCGCAGGACGACGTCGTTGCGGCCGACGCGGGTCACCCGCTCGAGCTTGATCGTCATGGCACCGGCGGCGGGCGCGGGAGCCGGCGCGGGAGGGGGAGTCGGAGCCGGGGGCACCGGTGTCTGCGCGCCGGCGGCGGAGGGGAGCGACAGCGCCAGCGACAGGCTGCCGATGATCGTGGCGGCTACCCGTCGCATCGAGGCGCGTCATCCTATCGACCGACGCGGCGAAGCCGGTTTGTGACATTCGCCCGGCGGCGATGTCTAAGCCTGGATCTCACCGATTCTCGCGGCGAGTCAACGCCGTATGCACGGCCATCCGCCGATCGGCCGAGCACCCAAGTGACCCGCCACGTCGATGCTCGGCCGATCGACGCCTGACCGGGCCTACGACGCCGATTCATCCACGATGATCGGTGG
>Ga0136617_10000438_pt1 | contig 34709 bp, 30 predicted proteins | sample AntDrymUQ3222106_2_FD_129672 | JGI IMG/M metagenome (GOLD analysis project Ga0136617, IMG submission 129672) | Polar desert sand microbial communities from Dry Valleys, Antarctica - metaG UQ322 (21.06) | ecosystem: Environmental > Terrestrial > Soil > Desert | place: Antarctica: Dry Valley... | reverse complement strand
ATGGCAGCTGGCCGACTTCAATGGCAAAGGCGTGCCCGCCCATCCCCGGCATCACCAGGTCGGTGATCACCAGATCCACCCTCCTCTTGGTAGTTCGGAGGATGCCGAGCGCCGCCTCGCCGTCGGCAGCGAGCAGAACATGATAGCCCTCCTGCGTTAGCGCGCGCTCCATGAAGCTCCGGGCAATCGCCTCGTCGTCCACCACCATAATGGTTGTTCCCACCTTCGCTCCCTCGTTGAGGTCCCGAGCTCAGCCCGCCCGAATTCTCGTGTACAGCTCGATGTGGCGCTCCGCCATCGCGTGCTGGGTAAAGCGCTCGTCCACCCGCTTGCGTCCCGCCTCGCCCATCGAGCGCCGGCGCCCCGGATCCCGGCTCAGCGTCTCGAGCGCTCGAGCCAGCGCCGGAACATCGCGCAGCGGCACCTCGAGACCGGTAACCCCGGGAACGTTCACCTCGCGCACGGCGCTCGGAAGGGCGGTGGTGATCACCGGACGTCCGGCGGCCATGGCCTCCAGCACCACCAGGCCGAACATCTCCTCGACTGTTACCGATGGCAGCACTAGGAAATCCGCATCGGCCATGCGCCGGGGCAGGTCGTCATCGGGATATTCGCCATACCATCGCACCCTGTCTGTGACGGCAAGCGCACGGGCGAGTGTCTTAAGCCGGGGACCCTCGGGTCCGGAGCCGACGATATCGAGTTTAAGCTCCGGCACCTGTTCCAGAGCGCGCAGCAGAATGTCGAGTCCCTTGTAGGCCACCAGCCGGCCGATGAAGATGGCCCGGGGTGAAGCGCCCGGTGGCGGCGGCGGCACCCCCTGCCAGCGGGTCTGATCGATGCCGAAGGAGATCACCTCGACCTTGCTCTCGTATCCGGTCAGCTCGCTGGAAAGGGCCAGGTGTGCCCGACTGGGTACCACCACGGCACGGGCGCGTCTGATTACCAACCGGGTGAGCGGGCGGTAGGCGCTGCGGCGAGAGTCGGCGTGTTGGGTTACCACCACCGGAGTGCGCCCGGCGCGCAGCAGGCAGGCCAGGTCGGCGAGCGGGTGGGGATGGTGGACGTGAATGATGTCGGCCCGCTTCCAGGCGGCGGCGATGTACCCCGGGGCGATCTCCTGCGACCCGAGCGCTGCAAAGGAGAAGGCGCGGGTAACTCCGGACCGATGCCGCCCGGCCTCCCCTGCACGGCCGCGACTCTCGACCGCCACGACCTCCACCTGGTGCCCCAGGTTGGCCGCTCCCTCGGCCAGTGTCTGGACCACGCGCTCCATGCCCCCGGACCGCGGCCAGTAGTACTTCGCCAGGTGCAGGATGCGCATGGATTGGAAAAACCCCGGTGGTCAGAGCCGCCCTTCGGCTATATTCACAGCAGGCCCGACAACATCACCTGAAATCCCAATCGCTGTCAACCTGAGAATTCGCTTGCCACCAGCCATCGCCGCACGAAGGCTGTCAACCCGGGTGCTGCTATCACGCTCCTCACGGATCGCCTAGCGTGCGCGCCGCTCTCGTCTCTCATTTCTACGCCGACCCGGCCAATCGGGCCAAGCTCAAGGCGCTTACCGGCCTGGGAGTAAGTGTGACGGCGGTGGTGCCCGATCGCTGGGTCTCGCGGGACGGCGTGGCTCAGAGCACCGGTGCGGGCGATGACGGCGGCGTGCAGGTGGTTGCGGTCCCCGCTCGCGGCCTCCCGGAAGAGCCGGGCCGGCTGCTCTGGAACGCCAAAGCGCTGCGCCGAGTGTTGACTGAGATCAAGCCGGACCTGGTGCATATAGAGGAAGAGCTCTGGAGCCAACCCGCTGCCGTGGGCCTGGGTACGGCCCGGAGGCTGGGCGTCCCCGGGGTTCTCGCCACCGCGGAAAGTCTGCCGCCGAGCTATGGCATCGGACAACGGCTGCGGCGGGAGCGCAGCCTTCGCCAGGCCGCAGGCGTGGTCGGCACCAACAGCCTTGCCGTGACCCTGGCTACCCGTCGCCGTCCGTCAGTACCCCACGCCGTGGTGGCACAGCTGGGGATCTCTCCGCCGGAGAGACCACCTCGCGAGCCGCGCCCGGAGTTCGCTCTGGGGTTCGTCGGCCGGCTGGTTCCGGAACGGGGTCTCGACCTGCTCTTCCGCGCATGCGTTGGCCTGGCCGGCAAATGGACTCTTACGGTCGTTGGCACCGGACCGTCCCAGGAGGAGCTGGAAGGACTGGCCCAGCGGCTCGGCATTGCCGCGCGGATCTCCTGGCTCGGCGCATTGCCCCGCCAGGCGGTAGATGAAGTCTGGCGCAGCCTCGACTGCCTGGTCCTCCCCAGCAGAACCACGGAGCGGTGGGTGATGAGCCAGGGACGGGCAGCCATCCACGCCATGGCCAATGGGGTTGCCGTGGTGGGAACCAACTCGGGAGCTCTGCCCGAGATCATCGGCGACGCGGGCCGAGTCGTTCCCGAAGAAGATGTCGCCGCCCTGGCGGCCACGCTCCAGGATCTGTACGCCGACCGCTCCGAGTGCGAGCGGCTCGGCTCGGCGGGCCGGCGTCGGGTGGAGGAAGAGTTTTCCGACGCGGCGGTTGCCCGCAAGATGCTCGCGTTCTGGCGCACACTGGTTCCCGCAACCGCTTGACTTCGGGTAAGTTACGAGCGATCTTCGCGTTTCCATGCAACCATTGAATCGCCTGATTCCTTTCACCGGGATTGCCGTCGCTTTCCTGGCGTTGGCGGCACTCAGCCCAGCTACCCTGGGAGCCCAGATCCCGGATCAGATGCCTACGCCGGAGCAGGCTCGCACCGCGCTTCAGAATCCGGCAGTCGTGAGACAACTGCGGGAACGGCTTCAGCAGTCGGGCCTCACGCCTGACCAGATACGCGCTCGCCTTCGGTCCGCCGGTTACCCCGAAAACCTGCTGGATGATTACTTCGCGGGTGCCGACACTACCCGCCAGATCCGGCCCGGGCGGCGCACCATCGAGGCGGTTAACGCGCTCGGAATCCTTAGTGCGATTGAAGCTGACTCCCTTCAGCGGCAAGATTCCGTCCTGGTGGTGTCGGACTCGCTGCAGGCGGTATTCGACTCGCTCCGCTTTGCGCGGGCCGATTCGGCGCGCGCCGACTCGCTCGCTGACTCGGTTCGTACCCTTCGGGGTGAGGGCCTCAAGCTGTTCGGCCTGGAAACTTTCCGGCGCACTTCCTCCCGGTTTCAGGCCGCTCAGACCGGTCCGGTAGACCAGAACTACCGCCTCGGTCCCGGGGATCTTCTGGTGCTCATTCTCACCGGCGATGTCGAGCAGGCCTACTCGCTGGATGTAAATCGCGAGGGGTTCATCGTGATTCCGCAGGTGGGACAGGTGCACGTGGCCAATCTCACCCTTGGTCAGCTTCAGGATGTGCTCTACACCCGTCTGGGCCGGGTTTACTCCGGCATCCGCCGCGGGCAGGGGGCAGCTACCCGATTCCAGATTTCGGTTGGACGGCTGCGTAACATTCAGGTCTATGTGGTGGGCGACGTGGTTCGCCCGGGAGCCTACCAGGTGTCCGCCGCCGGTACCGTGCTCACTGCTCTCTATGCCGCTGGCGGTCCCACCTCCAACGGCAGCTTTCGGAGAGTCGATGTGCGGCGGGGCGACAAGCTGGTCGATTCCCTGGACCTCTACGACTACCTCCTGCGCGGCATCAATCGGACCGACCTGCGGCTCGAGAGCGGCGACGTGGTGTTTGTGCCGGTCCACCGTGGGTTCGTGAAGATCGCCGGCGAGATCACCCGCCCGGCCACATACGAGCTCCGTCCGGGTGAGACTTTGCGCGACCTCATAGAGTTCGCTGGCGGTTTCGGCCCCGCCGCGTACCAGGCCAGGGTGAGGATTCACCGCATTCTGCCGGTGGAGACGCGCGGCCCCGCCGGCCGGGCGCGGGTGGTGGTGGATGTCGGGGCCGACCAGCTCGCAGGTGGTACCGTGCCCGGCGTGCCGTTGGCGGCGGGCGACTCGGTTACGGTGTTGGCTTTGGCCGAGCGGCTTCGTGGATATGTGACCGTAAGGGGCAACGTCTGGGTGGAGGGCCAGGTCGGATTTACCCCCGGAATGAAGCTGAGTGATGCGCTTCGAAGCGCCGGAGGCCCCAGACCCGACGTGTACCTCGACCGTATTCTGGTGGCCCGCACCAACGACGACTCCACCAAGGATCAGCTCCGTTCAGCGTTCGCGGACTCCAGCGGCCGCGTCACCGATGATCTCGTGCTTCAGGACGAAGACGAGATCCGGGTATTCTCGCGTGCCACCTTCCTCCCCAGCCCCTACGTTACGGTGGTGGGTGCGGTGCGCAACCCGGGCCGGCTGCCGTACCGCCGGGGAATGACCATGCGAGATGTGGTTCTCCTCGCCGACGGTGTAACTGAGGATGCCGACCTGCAGGCCGCGGAAATCGCCCGCCGCGATGAAGGCTCGGATCCGGGGATCCTCGCCCGGACAATCGTGGTGCAGCTGGACACGGCTCGGCCGCGTTCCCGGAGCGCGGGGGGCAATGGTGTGACGAGAGGAACCGCTCCCGGAATTCCCGATGTGGCGCTGCAGGCGTACGATAACGTGCTGATTCGGCGGCAGGCGGGCTGGGAGCTCCAGCGGCTGGTTTATCTGACAGGCCAGGTAAAACACCCGGGCCGTTACGCGCTTAGATCCAAGACCGAGCGGGTGAGTGATCTGCTCAGCCGGGCCGGCGGGCTTACCGAGCAGGCCTACCCCGGTGGCATCCAGTTCTACCGCTCTTACTCAACCGGGCGCCGGCCCTCCAGTTACCAGCCGGCTCCAATCTCCGACAGCCTGTCACGAACCCGCGATACCCTGCCCCGGGGCTACGCCGAGCGGATTGGCATCGACCTTCCCCGGGTGCTGAAGAACCGGAACTTCGCCGACAACGTCATCCTTACGGGGGGCGATTCGATCAACATACCGGAGTACAACCCGGTCGTGATCGTCGAAGGCGGGGTCAACTCACCCGGCGTCGTCGCCTACACCCCGGGGAAATCACTCGACTGGTATGTAAATGCGGTTGGGGGCTACACCCAGGCGGGGGACAGCAGGCGGGCCTACGTCACCCAGCCCAACGGCAAGCGCGAAGGGGTGAAGCGAAGAGTAGTCCTGGCGGATGACGTGCCGAAACCGAAATCGGGGGCCATCGTCTACGTCCCCATCAGGGCAGCTCAGGATCCACCGAGCAACATTGCGGGGGTCCTCTCCGTAGCGGCGCAGGTACTGAGCGCGCTGGTCACGATCATCGTGGTGACACGGTAGTGGCAGCCGGGCTCGAGCCCGCGGCCAGATCGATGCGGGAGAATGGCGAGCGCGATATCTCCTTCTTCGAGCTGCTTACGCCTCTGGTACGAAGGTGGAAGCTCATTCTCGGGACAGCGCTCGCCTCGGCGGCATTGGCGGCGGTCGTGCTCCTTCTTCAGCGGCCGGTTTACACCGCTGAAACCAACTTTACCCCGGAAACTCCAAACAGCTCGGGGCTTGCCAGCAGCATCGTGGGCCTTGCCGGCCTCGCCGGCCAGCTTGGGGTCGGCCCGAATATCTCAGGGGTTTCCCCAGAGTTTTTCGCCCGCCTGCTCCAGAGTCGGGAAGTGCTGCGCTCCACCCTTCTCACCGAGTTTCCAGACCCGCGATCTTCGAACGGCATCAAGCGACCTCTGCTGGACCTGATCGAGACCCAAGGCGAGTCCCGCGAGGAGCGCCTTCAGAATGGCGTCAGGCTGCTGGGGCAGATGGCGGAGGCGAGTGTGGACAATGCCACGGGAATCGTCAGCCTCGAGGTCGAGATGCATTCCCCGGAGCTGGCGGCTGGAGTCGCCAACCGCATGCTCGAGCTGCTGAACCAGTTCAACCTGGAACGGCGGCAGTCCCAGTCGCGGGAGCAGCGGCGTTTCACAGGGGACCGGCTACGCGAGGCCGAGCAGGAATTGCGCGAGGCCGAGCGGACGCAGCTGCGCTTTCTTCAGAACAACCGGCAGTACCAGGGGTCCCCGCTGCTGGAGTTTCAAGCAGCGCAGCTGGGAAGAGCCGTCCAACTCAAGCAGGAAGTTTTCCTTACCCTGACCAAGGCTCACGAGGAGGCGCGGATCTCAGAGGTCCGGGATACGCCGGTAATTACCGTGGTAGACCCGGCCGTTGCCCCCGCGAAGCGAACCCGGCCACGGCGGACGCTGGGTGTGAGCTTGGCCTTCGTGGGGGGTGCAGTTCTCGGCATCGCAATGGTCTATCTGGGAGTGTACCGCCGCCGGGTTCGGCGGGAAGCGGCACCGGATTACATGGCTTTTCAAGCGGCCCTGGAGGAGGCGCGCGGTAGTCCCGCGCGCGCTCGATAGTAAATGATCGGGGGGCTCGCCCACCTGCTGGCCCTGCTCTACTGCTTCGTCTGGCTGCGCATTCCCGACCTGGCCGGCGTAGCGCTCCCCATTCAGCGACTCGTGGCATGGAGTGGCCTGGCCGTCCTGCTCGTTTTGATCGCCAGCAAGGGCTCGGTATGGGTCGGCCCTAGCGGCCGCAGGTTCCTCAAGTACACCGGCCTGTTTCTCGCCTTCATGCTGGTAAACCTGATCCAAAAGCTGGCATACGGCGAGAACTTCCATACGCTCTATTTTGCGATGGACTTCTCCAAGTACGTCGCCATTTTCCTCGTGGCGTTTCTGACGTACTACGCGCTGGCCACTCGCCTCGTCAACGAGGACGGCTTCGCTCGTGCGATCCTGGTGTCGGGGGCCTGTTCCACTCTTCTGGTATACCTGTTTCTCTCGCTGTACTTCCTGGGATTCAGAACCGACAATGAGCTCCTGGCGCCGACATTCGGGAGAGCGCTCGGAGTCTGGCCTACCGCCGGCGTTCTGCCGCGCCTCGCCGGGACCGCCGCCGAGCCGCAACAACTGTCCGTCCTGCTGCTCACGCCGCTGCTGCTGATGCTGTCACGGGCCCATCTCCACCGGTACTGGCCCCTCGCAGGACTCGGCCTGGTGGCGATGCTGCTTTCGCAATCGAAGTTCGCCGTGGTGTCGCTGGCATTTGTGGCGCTGTACCTGATGCTGGTCTACCGGAGGCACTGGAAGCTCATCGTGGCGGCAATGGTTCTCATCACGCCAGTCCTGATCCTCTTCGTGGCCCGCCTGCCCACGTTTGCCGAAACACTGCGGCAAGGCACCTCGGCAGGAGCGTTCGTCGAGCGGCTGGAGAATCTGGTTCTGCTGGTGAGTGTATTCCGGGAGAATCCATTGTTGGGAATCGGACCGGGACAGTACGGAGTTTTCCGCGGGATCACACTGTTCGGCGATGCGAGCTACGCTCCAACTTACTATCCGAACATGGATTTCCTGAAGATCCTGGCCGAGGTCGGCATCATCGGCTTTCTCATCGTTGTAGCTCTGCTCGTGTCACTGATCCGCCTGGTGGCGCGAGGATACAAGCGGATCTCCCCCGACAAGCGTGACCGGTACCTGGCCTTCTTCCTCGGCGCCCTCGCGATCCTCTGTAACATGCTGATCGGATACGAGCTGTTGCATGTGTTCTTCTGGATTAACATGGGAATGTTGATGTATCTGGCGGAGATCTCGTCCCGGTCGCCTGCCGCTGTCACCCGGTGAGCCGGATTTACATCAATGGCAGATTTCTTACACAACAAACAACTGGCGTTCAGCGCTTCGCGCGCGAGATCGTCAGGGCCGTCGATACGCTTCTCGTCTCCCGGGGACGCGACCGGACGCGCAGCCTCGTTCTTTTGACTCCCCCCGGTACCACACTGATGGCCGGGCTGCGTGCGATCGAGTGCCGCTCGGTCGGAATGCTGCAGGGGCAGGCGTGGGAGCAGCTCGAGCTGCCGCGGCACACACGGGGCGGATTCTCGCTCAATCTGTGCAACACGGCGCCACTCGCCGGTTCTTCTACCATCGTGGCAGTCCACGACGCGGGCGTGTTTGCCGTCCCTGAAGCGTACTCGCGTCCGTTCCGCACCTGGTATCGGCTGCTGCACCCCGAGCTCGGCCGACGCGCGGTGCGCATGCTGACCGTGTCGGAGTTCTCGCGAGCCGAGCTCAGCCGATATCTCGGGATCGACGCCGATCGATTGACCGTCATCCCCAACGGCGGCGACCACATTCTGAGAGACCCGGCTGATCCGTCGATCCTCAGTCGCATTGGCTTGACCGGGCGATATGTGCTGGCGGTCAGCAGCCATAGCGCGCACAAGAACTTCGCGGGTATCCAGGCAGCGGTGAAGCTCATGCGCCGGCAGGGTGTCACCCTGGTATTTGCGGGAGGCACAAACTCGCGGGTCTTCAGCGCCGGCGAAGCGCCTGACGGTGAGTCGAGGGTGACTGGACGAGTCACCGACGCCGAGCTGCGCGCACTCTATGAAAACGCCGAGTGCTTCGTGTATCCGTCCTTCTATGAGGGGTTCGGGTTGCCGCCACTCGAGGCCATGACCTGCGGCTGCCCGGTTGTGGTGTCACGCGTGGCGTCGCTCCCCGAAGTGTGTGGTGAGGCGGCGGTGTACTGCGATCCCCAAGATCCCGCAGACATCGGGCGCGCACTGGATGAGGTTCTCGAAAGTGCCGGGCTCCGTAGCGAGCTCCGGCGCCGCGGTGAGGAACGAGCGGCTCAGTTTACCTGGAGCCGTTCCGGGACGGCTCTGCTCAGCTTGCTGGACGGTCTGCCCGCCCGATGAAAGTCGCCATCGTGCACGACTGGCTGGTGACCTATGCGGGTGCCGAGCGCGTGCTGGAGCAGATGCTTGCTGTGTATCCGGATGCGGAGCTGTTCAGCCTCATCGACTTCGTTCCGGAGCAGGAGCGCGCATTCCTGGGTGGTCGTCAGGTCCGAACATCATTTCTCCAGCGGCTGCCCGGAATGCGCCGGAGGTACCGCAACTTCCTCCCGCTCATGCCTCTGGCCATCGAGCAGTTCGATCTTGCGGGATACGATCTGGTGCTCTCGAGCTCCTACGCGGTCGCCAAGGGAGTGCTGACAGGACCAGACCAGCTCCACTTATGTTACTGCCACTCTCCCATGCGATATGCGTGGGACCTCCAGCACCAGTACCTCCGCGAGACCGGACTCGACCGCGGTATGCGGGGGGCGCTCGCCCGCTGGATGCTGCACCGGATGCGGCTATGGGATGTACGGACCTCGAACGGGGTGGATGCCTTCATCGCTGGGTCCCGGTTCATTGCCCGGCGGATCTGGAAGGTCTATCGGAGGCAGTCGACCGTCATTCACCCACCCGTCGATATCGACGGCTTCACTCCGGGAGCCGCGCGAGATAGCTACTACGTCACCGCATCACGAATGGTGCCCTATAAGCGGATCGATATGATCGTCGCAGCGTTCGCTACCACTCCGGAGCGGCGGCTGGTGGTTATTGGTGATGGCCCGGAGGCAACCCGTGTTCGCTCGAAAGCGGGCCCGAACACCACCTTCCTGGGACATCAGCCCTTCGAGGTTCTGCGGGACCATCTGCGCCGAGCTCGAGCGTTCATCTTCGCCGCGGAGGAGGACTTCGGGATCGTGCCGCTGGAGGCTCAGGCCTGTGGAACGCCGGTGATCGCCTTCGGCCGAGGCGGGGCTCTGGAGACCATTCGTGACCTGTCCCATCCCAAACCTACTGGCGTGCTCTTTGACCAGCAGACTCCAGAAGCCCTGAACAATGCGATCACACGCTTCGAATCGTCCAGTCACCTCATCTCTGAAGCAGACTGCCGCGAGAACGCCGAACGATTCGGGGCTGATGACTTTCGCACTGAGCTGAAAACATTCGTGGCCGATCGCTGGCAGGAGTTTCGGTGCGGAGCCGCACGGGAATGACCGGCAGCGAGCAGCCTTCGTCCGTCGCAGGTCGGTTTGCGAGGGGAGCGTCCTGGTCACTGCTAGGCATGGGAGCAGCCCAGGGCCTGGGCCTGATTGCGTCCATCGTCACCGCTCGCCTGCTGGGAAAGGTCGCGTTCGGCGAATTTACCATGGTCACCGGTACCGTTGGAGCGTTCGGAATTTTCGCCGGACTGGGACTGGGACTCACTGCCACCAAGTACACCGCCGAGCATCGCACCAGCGATCCGATCCGAGCCGGTCAGATCCTCGGCTTGGCCCAGGTAGTAGCCGCCGTATCGGGCGGACTGGTGGCGCTTACCCTGTTCCTGCTCGCGCCATGGCTGGCGGCGGGAGCGCTCAACGCGCCTGACATGGTCGATGAGTTGCGTCTCGGATGTATCTTGCTCTTCCTCAACGCCATGGATGGAACCCAGACGGGCGCGTTGGCTGGCCTGGAGGCGTTTCGCGCCACCGCACGAGTGAGCTTTATCCGGGGACTGTTGAGCTTCCCGGCGCTCATAGCCGGCGTGTGGTTCTTCGGGCTCACTGGAGCCGTTGTCGCCACCGTGTTCCTGGGTGCGGTCGGCTGGTGGCTCAACCAGCGCGCACTGCGTCGCGAGAGCGCCGGCTGCGGCGTGTCGATTAGCTATCGGGGAACTCGGTCGAACCTGCCTATCTTGTGGCAATTCTCTCTGCCCGCGTTTCTCAGCGCGGTGATGGTGGCACCTGTGATGTGGCTCGCCAATGCCATCCTGGTCAATCATCCGGGCGGATATGGCGAACTGGGACTTTTCAACGCTGCGAATCAATGGCGCACCGCCATGATGTTCCTGCCGTTAGTGCTCGTCAGGGTTGCCCTCCCGATCATGGCATCGTCCGTTGATCCTCGGCGCGCTGACGATTTCGGGAGGACTTTGGTACTCACCCAAAGCCTGACCGTCGCCATCGCACTGCCGTTGGGGGCGCTGCTGATGTTCTTCTCCGAAGTCATCATGGGTTTTTATGGGAAGGAGTTTGTCCACGGGGCCACCGTGCTGATCGGCGTTGCCTGCACCATCATGATCACGAGCATCGGCAATGCCGCCGGCGCGGCAATCGAAGCCCGCGGGAGGATGTGGCGGGGACTGGTTCTCAACCTGTCGTGGGCCACGGTCCTGATTGTGGTGGTGGGATTATCCGCGGGGACCTGGGGGGCCCGATCGCTCGCATTCGGTTCCGCCGCGGCCTACTGCGTCATGAGCCTATGGGGTTTTCTGTATGTCGCCGAGTACTTGCCGCGGGGTATGCTGCCGCGACTGTTCCGCGCGCTCGCCTTCACTATTGCCCTGACTGTGGTCTGCCTGCTTCTGCCACCCACAGCGCGAATCTTCCTGGGAGTTCCGGCGGTACTTCTGACCGGATTTCTGACCCTGGTTGCATTCGTAGACCGGGGGCTCGTGCGGACGGCTGCAAGCAGGGCTCGAGCTCGCCTGGGGTTTCGGGCAGCGTCGGTTATGGGCGAATAGATGCTCGAAGCGGCGACGACCAGCAGCTGCCCGGTGTGTAAGCACGATGCCCGACCGGAGGGTGTGAACCTCGGAGGATATCAGCTGTACCACTGTTCGCATTGTACCGTCCGCTTTGCGCCTCGGGCGTTCAGCGTGCCGGTCGATTATGACCGCGTGTACCAGAGCGCGGAATACGACAGCGAACAAGTCAGAGGGCTGCAGTTCCTCGACCCTGAGAAGATTGCCGAGCACCCGACCTACCGTTCCTTTTTCCGCCAGGTGCACCACTTCCCCCGTGCCCGGCTGCTGGACGTGGGCTGCGGGGTGGGTCGCTTTGGCCACGGGGCGCACGCGCGCGGGTGGGACGTAACCGGCATCGACGTGTCGGCACGAGCGATCGAGTCTGGCCGGCCGTTCACCCCTTTTCCGCTGCGGGTGGCCACCATTGAGGAGCTCGGAGCGGTTGGGGAGCGGTTCGATGTGGTGACCGCCTTCGAGGTGCTGGAGCACCTTAGCTCCCCGGTCGAGTTCCTCTGTACCCTTCAGCAGGTGGTGCTACCCGGAGGTCAGGTGTTCTGCACGGTACCCAATTGGAATTCCGCATTCGTGCGGAACAGCACCAGGCCAGACTGGCTGCCGCCGATTCATTTGCTGTTTTTCAACCCCGAATCCCTGAGGACGGTGGCTGAGCGGAGTGGACTGGTCGGGGTAACGACAGGCATAATCCAATCCGATCCGGTGCCCACAGATGCACTCCGTCGAGCACGGTGGCTCGCGCGTCGACTGCTCGGACGGCCGCAGGAGCCGCTGGGTCTCTGGGTCCACGGCCGGACCGCAGCCTAGGTGGCTCGCTCCTCCAGGCAAATCCGGGTTGCGCTGGTAACCTATGCCATGCACTGCGGCGGAATGGAGACACTCCTCCTCCGCCTGGGACGATACCTGCGTGAGCACGGGTGTGAGATCGAGGTTTTCACCACGGTGGAGCGGGGAGAGTGGTTCGAACGATGGACCGAGCTCGGCATTACCGCGCAGCACGTGGCCGGCCGCAGCAGCGGTACTTTGCTGGCGCCGGTCCTGCACAGCCTGCGCGTAGCTTCTCGACTGAGCGCGGGAGATTTCGATATCGTGTTTCTGCACCACTCCCTTCACGCGCAGGCATCGATAGCAAAACTCCCGGGGCACGTCGTCGTCATTCCCGTGCTGCATAACGACGAGGAGTACATCTACCGCGTCGGCTGCAGCAATCCGGACGCCTGGAACGTCGCGGTCGCCGTGAGCCCCAAGGTCGCCGCCGCGGCTCGGCATCGGGTCCCAGGCCGGCCCGTTATCCAGATCTCGTCCGGGGTAGACCTACCGGATGCACAATCCTTTCAGCGTCGCCGCAGCCTTGATGGGCGTCTGGAGCTCATTTTCGTGGGGCGCCTCGAGCACAGCCAGAAAGGAGTTTTGTGGCTTCCCGACATCCTGAAGGCGTGTCGGGAACGGGGTACCGTGGCGAGGCTCACAATCGTCGGCGACGGCCCTGACCGGGCCAAGCTGCAGCAGAAGCTGTCGGACTATGGTCTTGCGAGTGACGTTCAGCATCTCTCAGGATTGCGGCCGGAAGAGGTATACACGCAACTCCTCGATGCGCACATACTCCTCATGCCCTCTCAGTACGAAGGCCTGCCTATCGCTCTGTTGGAGAGTCAGGCATGCGGCTGCGTGCCAGTCGTCTCGCTCCTCCCGGGAATAACGGACACAGTCGTGGTGGGCGGTGAGACGGGAATGTTGGCAGGTGTGGGCGATGTGTCGGCATTCGCCGAGGCAGTAGTGGCTCTGCAGCGTGATCCTGCCGCGTGGGCCCGGATGAGCGCTAAAGCCCACGAGACAATTCGAGCTGAGTTCTCGGTCCCGACGATGGGAGACAAGTACCTGCAGCTCATCACTGACGCCTCTGAAGGCCGGTACCCCTTAGCACGTCCGCGCGTGCTTCAGCCGGCTGTGAACCTCAATGTGTTCCGGTGGAGGGAGTTTTTGCCCGGATGGCTGCGGCCGCTCGGTCGACGTGGGCGGCATTTGCTGGCGAGGTCGATCCCAACCGTGTTGAGGAAGCGTGGGGTTTGATGTTCAGGGCATAAAATTTTTGATGGGAGCCCATCGCAGTGGCGTAAGCTTCACAAGAACCGCCACTCTCGGCCGGCAGGAACTCTTTATCAGTGCGTCGCACCTCCGAAAGATCCTGCACGGCTTCGGCTTCCCTTCGAGCGATGCAGAGGCAAGACGCCTGGCGCCCGAATCCGGCGGGTTTGCTGAGCCACTTCTCAGATGGCTCGGCGGCGAGGACATCATCTCCATCGACGCATCCTGGTATGAGGGCGCTTCCGTGGTTCACGACATGAATCTCCCCATACCCGAGACTCTGAGAGGTGCGTTCTCCCTGGTCATCGACGGGGGCACCTTGGAGCACGTCTTCAATTATCCCGTCGCCATCAAGAATTGCATGGAAATGCTCCAGGTAGGCGGACATCTGCTGTTGATGACGCCGGCGAATAACTTCATGGGGCACGGGTTCTATCAGTTCAGCCCCGAGCTTTTCTTCCGAATATTTTCTGACCAGAATGGCTTCGAGATTAACCGAGTGATTTTCACCGAAACGGTGCCTGCTGCGCAGTGGTACAAGGTCGTGGACCCGGCGAGGGCCGGACGAAGGGTCGAGATGATCAACACCCGGCCAGCATACCTTCTCATCCAGGCGCGCAAGCTCAGACAGGTACCGGTTCTCGCGAGCGCTCCCCAGCAGAGTGATTATACTGTCCTATGGCAGGATCCTGGAACGAAGCGTGACGAGTCTCGCATTGCGCAGGAAGGGGCAGCGCACATCCTGCGTGGGATCGCCCGACGCGTCAAAGCCGCATATCGCAACCTCCGGCCGGCCGGCCGCAGGCCGCAGCTTGATGGCGAGGTATTCATCAAGGTAGATTGGCATGAATAGTCCAGAGCCCCTCGTCTCCATCATCCTGCCCACCTACAACGGCTCGCGGTACCTACCGGAAGCCATCGAAAGCTGCCTCCGACAGTCCTATGAGAACTGGGAACTGATTGTAGTGGACGACTGCTCGAGTGATGTCACCCCAGAGATCATCGCATCCTATGTGGAGAGGGATCGCCGCATCCGAACTATCCGCCACCCGAGCAACCAGAAGTTACCCGCGTCGTTGAATACCGGGCATGCTGCCGCCAGGGGCAGTTACCTGACGTGGATCTCGGATGATAATCGCTTTTTGCCGCCTGCCATCGAGGAGATGACCCGTTTCCTGGAGGAGCGTCCCACTGTTGGGGTGGTCTACGCCGATTGCGTTCTGATCGATGATACGGGGCAGTACCTGCGGGATTTTCCGGCGCAACCAGCCTCACGGCTGGCATATATGAACGCCCTGCGCGCCTGCTTCCTGTATCGGAGAAGCGTGTACGAGACACTCGGGGGGTACGATCCCGAGCTGTTCCTAGCCGAAGACTACGAGTATTGGCTTCGAGCCTACCGTCAGTTTGAGCTCGCGCCGTTTCACAAAATCCTATACGAGTACCGGTGGCACGACCAATCGCTGACGAAATCGGTAAACCGAAGTGCCGTTAGGGCCAGCATTGAGCGGGCACTCCGGCGCCATCTTCCCCACCTGCGGAACTCATCGCGCCAGGACCTGGCCCGTGGTTGGACAGTCTGTGCGGCCAACGCGGCTCGGCGTGGTGACTTTATTCAAGCGACGAGGTCATACGTCAGGGCGCTGCGGACCGCCCCCGGCCCCTCTCTCAGCTATGTCGGGAAGAAGTTGTTGGAGCGACTGAAGCATCACCATGCTGGCTTACAACCGGAGACCTAAAAAGGCGCCAGCCAACAGTGAGCGCTCGTAGTCAAACAACATAGTAACGGCCGAGGGCCCAAGAATGACAGTTCGGTCTTCAGTGGCCTGATGGACAGCGTGCTGACTATGCTCTTTTTGGGTGGACCAGATACGGCTAGTTGACGCTACGCCCCACCTCATACCAGATCGTACCTCGCCTGATTACCGTAAGAGTGTCGTCGACGGTGCCGATAAAATTGACGCCATTGGCCAATTGAAAGCTGCCACCGGATGCGGCATCCCGAAGGGTGGTGCTTCCATTAGTGAACATGAGGGTAACGCGTTGTCCGGGCGTTCCGTCGTCCAGATTGGTGACGATCGTCGCTGTAGCATTAGCGAGTGTAAGCCAATCCCGACCAGAAACCGAGGGAGTTGTATCCCCGGAAGTCGCTGTATGGAAAGTATCAGTGAATGGGGCACTAAAGGTCCCGGACACCCGATTGTTCTCAATACGCGAATTGAGGCCGTTCGCATTGACATTGCCGTTCACCATCGACTCGAGCAACCATTGCTCAGTCGCAAAGGCATCAGTAGTGTATCCACTCATGACGCAGTGGAGGAATTGAACCCCGGAAGGCGCAGCCCCAGCATGGTCGATCGACACCATTCCAAGACTGCAGTTTGTAAAAAGAGTGGGACCTGCCGCAGGATAGCTCAGCGTGATGTCACCCAAGTGACAATTCGCAAAAAGGGATCGCCCACCGCGCCCTACCATGATCACTGGACCCGAGCTCCACACGTTCACCATCAGCACCTGGCCGGTGACCCCACTTACCGGACTCCGCAGGCTAATAATGTTCCGACAATCGGTAAATCTGACCGTTCCGTAGCCATCTAGTATAAAGCCGTCGCGGAAATCAACTGCAGCTATACCTCGGAAGTCTATATCACCACCCGCCACACGCACGAAGTCCCGCAGACCAGGGGCGGTAGCATTTTCCGCGTGGATTTGATTGAACCAGATTCCGATGGGTCCCGTGTCGTTGATCCAGACGTAGGGCGAGAACCCGGTTGTTCTCGAACTGGCAATCATTGAACCGCAGCATGTTGTTGTGGTCATCGACGATAGTCGTAATCAAGTGCAGTCCAGAATAGAGAGTGTCGGCGTTGTTGCTAGGATTGCCCGCAGTCCGTCCGCAGTCGACTACCGCGAGATTGTTACAGGAGCCGTCCTGACACTTGTCAAGGAGCAGACCCGCTCCGTCGAATCCCTCGATGATTACGTTCGAGATGATCGGGTAGGACACATCCTTCAGATATACTCCGTGACACACCGAATTGTTTCCTATAATGCGAAGGTTCTCGAGCACACAGCCCGCGAAGTTTGGCTGGCCGGAAGGCAGATACTCAATAACCCCCCGACTAGCGTTTCCAGCCGCCATGAAGACGCTCAGCGTTACCGACTTGGCACCGCCAAGCCCTAAGAGCATCTTGCCAGTGTTGGCGGGGATTATTAGAGGGCCTGTGATCAAGTAAAATCCGGGGGGTACAACGATCAGTGTGGCACTGCTCGACAAGGCCGCGTTGAAAGCGGCGGTGGAATCAACGATGCCGTCGTTCACAGCCCCGAACTCTGTGACAGACGCAATTCCGAACGGCCGCCCGTTAAGAACGCCCCTCAACGCTTGGAAAACTGGCGTGACACTAGTACCCATTAGCTCACCCCCAGATAATTCGCGCCTTCGGCGTTGACTTGAACTTTGAGGAAGACCTGATTGAGGTTAGTCGCATTGAGTGCTACACTGGCCCCAGGAACAAGCTCGACGAACTGATTCGTCGAGTTTCCAACAAACACGCTCTTGGTGTTCGTATACTTCGCCTGAACCGCCACGGACAGAGAGGCGGTAGAACCAGCAAGAGCCTCAGGAGTTGCCGCTGATGCAACGACTTTCTGGCCAGCGAGAACAGGCATTCTTTTCTCCTGGTGGCGGGGATCCCTTTGTGAGAAGCGAGGTTTCAGTGTCCTTGAGTAAACATAAGCGCGATTGGGATGAGCTGGGCAGAGTAGACCCGCTGTGGGCAATTCTCACTAACCCAGGGCAGCGAGGTGGCAAGTGGAACCCAGAGGAGTTCTTCGCGAGTGGTGCTGCGGAGGTCAGCCACGTGATGCAGCAGGCCGCGCGGTTGGGGGCCCCCCGCCAGAGGCGCAGCGCACTGGATTTCGGATGTGGGGTTGGAAGGCTCACTCGCGCTCTAGCCGGGCAGTTCGACTACTGCGTCGGCGTTGATATAGCTGATAGTATGCTAAGGCAGGCTCGCGAGTGGCACCGGGGTTGGCCGTCCTGTCAATTCCTGCTGAACACAACCGGAGATCTTCGCCAGTTTGAAGATCGAGCTTTCGATCTGGTCTACTCGACCATCGTACTCCAGCATTTACCGAGAATGCGGCTCATAGAGACGTATGTCACCGAGTTCATCCGCGTTCTGGACAATGACGGACTCCTCGTGTTCCAACTACCCCACCATATACCCTGGATGAATCGCATTCAACCACGACGTCGAATCTACCGGTTTCTAAGAGCTCTGGGTGCGAGCGAGGTCCACCTGCTGAACTCGCTCAAGCTTACGCCGATGCGCATGAACTTTATCCCGGAATCCAAGGTAAAGAATCTCGTCCAAGCTGCGGGTGGCAAGGTCGTGTGGATTGAGCGGGCCAGCAACATCGACCAGGTCTATTACGTGACTCGACGCTAAAGTGGGGGATTACCAACGGAGTAATGGCATCTCAGGCATGGAGACTTAGCCGTGTACTAGCTCGCCCCCCGCATATAAAGCACCGCCGGAACCGTCTTCAACAGAATTCCCAGATCCTTCCAGATAGACCACTCCCGGATGTAGTCGGTTTCCAGCTGGATAACCTCTTCAAAATCCGTGATGAGGTTACGACCGCTCACCTGCCAGGGACCGGTCACTCCGGGCTTCACGTCGAACCTGGTGTAGTGATGCTCTTCGTAAAGCTCCACTTCGCAGGGCAAAGGTGGGCGCGGCCCCACCAGCGACATGCTACCGATGAGCGCGTTCCACAGCTGTGGTAGCTCATCCAGGCTCGACCGCCGAAGAAACGCGCCCAGCCGCGTGACGCGAGGGTCGTCCTTTACTTTGAAGAGTCGGGGGTCGCTGTAAACGCTCATGGTGCTGAGGTCCTCTCGCTTGGCCTCAGCGTCGTGCACCATGCTCCGGAACTTGGTGATCTTGAAGAGCCGTCCGCCCAGTCCGACGCGGGTCTGCCGAAAGAACATCGGCCCCGGCGAAGAGATGTAAACCGCGATGCCGACCATGAGAAACAGGGGGCTCAGAAGCGCCATCCCAATCCCGGCCACCAGAACATCCAGGGTGCGCTTGACCAGTAGCTGCCTGCCTCGAAGTGCCGGCCGGTTAAGTGCAATCAGAGGGGCGCCCCGGCGCCACACCATTTGCGACTCGACCCCACCGAGCGCGAACGCACGGGGGATTGCAAAGAGCTGACAGCCAGCGGCCCCGGCAGCGTCGATGACGAGAGATAAGGCTTCGTCATCCAGCGGGCCGCTCAGCACTACCGTATCGGCACGGTAACGCTTCAGGGTTTGGCAGAGCCGGCTGAACCCACGCTTTCCCGCCTGCTTCCCAAACTCCTCAGGGTCGAGAATCCCTCCAAAGGCGAATTCCCGGGCATCCGACAGTGCCGGGTGGTCCAGGGCACGTCTGGTGTACTCCGGCCTACCGATCAGGAGGGCGCGAGCTGCGCCTGGGCCGATGGGCCACAGCCGCCGCACCGCATGGTCGATCAGGTGGCGCTCGATGATGAGCGTCATCCCTATTAGCCCTGCGAGCAGTATGAATCCGGGCAGCGCCAAGGGGGTGAAGTTGTTCCAGAGATGGGACCAGAAGGGGAGGCCCAGGCCCAGGGTAGCGCCGGCAACCAGCCGGCCGGCGTCGCGCCTGCGATCGCTGGCACCATACGTGTCCAGGGCGACAAGGCCGAGGACCACCGCCGGCAGCAGCTGAACCAGTGGGAGCGCGCCTTCAGGGATGATACCGCTGACGAGCCTGCTCGGGGCCAGGCCGAACCAGCTCATGTCTCGAACCCCATGCAGCGCGCCACGAAGCAGAAGCAGGGCAGCTGTGTCCCCCGCCAGAAGCACCGAGACCCGGAGAGCCGATCGCACCAGGTGGCGGCGCATCATCTGGGGGGCCCGCTGCGAGAGAGCAAGCCGCTCTACCGGAGTCTTGATGGGACTTGAATCGATCGAGCTCGGGCTCACACTGGCCACGAGCTCGTTGGCTGACGACGGGCTCGTGAATCGAGGCTCGAGCGACGGCTGGCCTACCGCAGACATTGATCAAATGCCAAGTGACTCTCCCAGGTCCAACCCTATGCCCTCGCTTCTCTTGTGCTAATGGGCGCCCTAATGTGAGCAAGTCGTGCGCCATCATAACCGTGTTATGGCGAACAAACCTAAAACGAAGGCTGTCACAAGCCTAGGGCGCACAGTGAGGTTGCTGGACCCACTAGAACGGGTGATGGAATTCTGAATGTTGAGAACGATGGGTCAGAAGGACACGCTAAACGATCAGATGGCGCCAGCGCGCATGAGGTCATGCAGGTGAACGATCCCAACCACACGCTCCGCATCGAGCACTGGCAATGCCATGACCCCGTGCCGCTCCATCAGTCCTGCCGCTCCTGCAGCCAGCTGGTCGGGCTCCGCCGAATGGGGCGTCGTCGTCATCACCTGCGAGACAGAGATCGAAAGAAAATCTTCCTGAACCTCCATCAGTCGCGTGAGGTCACCGGACGTGACCACACCGAGCAGTGTCATGCGTTGGTCCACCACGGCCACGGTCCCTCGCTTTTCGGCCAGGAGCACCACGCATTCTCGCATCGTGGCGGTGGGGTAGAGCGTGGGAAGCTCCTCGGTGATCATGACGTCGCGCACTCGAAGCAGCCGGCGACCGAGAGCGCCGCCGGGGTGCAGGCGCGCGAAGTCCTCCTGTCGAAATCCACGCTGAAGTAGCAGTGAAACCGCCAGGGCGTCACCCAGAGCCATGGCCGCCGCCGTCGAGCATGTGGGTGCGAGGTCGTGAGGGCAAGCCTCCTCCCGAACCGCGCAGTCCAGCACGATGTCTGCCTGCAGCCCGAGCGTGGATTCCGGTGTACCTGTCAGGGCGATCACGGTCACTCCAAAGCGGCCGAGGCACTCGAGAAGACCTCGCAGTTCCTCGGAGTTGCCGCTTTTGGAGACCAGGAGAGCCACGTCGGCTGGTCCGACTATGCCGAGATCGCCGTGAAGCGCGTCGATAGGGTGCAGGAAGACCGCGGGGCTACCGGTGGACGTCAGGGTGGCCGAAATCTTCCGGGCGATTATGCCGGACTTCCCTACACCTGAAACGATGACCCGACCGGACGCGTGGAGGATGGCGTGGGTGGCCCGTACGAAGGGCTCACCCAGCCTATCCTCCAAAGCCGCAATTGCTGCCGATTCCATGCGGATAACCTGGCGGGCGGAACCAAGTATTTTGTCGGCGGAAGGGAGCGTCTCCAGCGGAACTCCCCTGCCGGTGGCAGTCACGAGCGAGATCTCACGTCAGTACTCCAGCGGCAGGGCCACCCGCCGCCCGTCCCGGGCGGATTGATAGATGGCAATCAGGATCTCGAGCGAGTGCAGCCCCTCCCGTCCGTCGGTGTCAGGAACGGCGTCCCCGCGCAGCGACTTGATGACGTTGTCGTAATACAGGGGGTGGCCGAATCCGTATACCGAGCTGGTCTCGTAGCTGGCCTGCTCGATCGTCTCGTCGTCGGGGTCGGAGTCGGCGAACTCCCAGTGGTCGATCCGGTTTACCGCCACTCCACCAACCCGGACCGTGCCCTTCTCGCCAATGATCGTGATGGAGCCCTCGAGGTTCTTGGGATAGGTAAGCATGGTGACGTTCATTGAGCCCAGCGCGCCGGTGCGCCACCGGATGCTCACCACACCGGTATCTTCGACCTGGATGTTTCGCTCCAGGGTGGCGGTGTAGGCCTGGACGCTTTCCACCGGCCCAATGAGCCAGTCGAGCAGGTCCACGTAGTGGCTCGCCTGGTTCATGAACGCGCCACCGTCGAATTCCCAGGTGCCGCGCCAGGGTGCGCTGTCGTAATACAACTGCGGCCGGCTCCAGAACACGTTGATGGTAACCATGAAGATCCGGCCGAAGCGGCCCTTCTCGAACGCGCGCTTCAACAGCTGGAGCGTAGCATTCCGGCGGTTCTGCTTTACCACGAAGAGATGAACCCCGGCCTGGTCGCAGGCGTGGACCATACGCTTGCCATCCCGCCACCGGGTCGCCATGGGCTTCTCAGTCATGACATGCCGTCCGGCCGCGGCCACCTGAATAGCCTGCTCGGCGTGCAGGCCGCTGGGGGTGGCCAGAATGACGATATCCGCATCGGTCCCGGCCAGGAGCGCGTCCAGGCTGCGGAACCCTCGGGCGCCGGTCCGCTCCTGGGCTCGTGCCAGGGCGGCGGGGTCGGTGTCGGAAACTCCGACAAGCTCCGCCCGGGTAGTATGTTTCTCGATGGCGCCGAAGTGGTTCTCCGATATTCGTCCGCAGCCCACCAGCGCAAACCGGATGCGCCGGTCGGTGACAAAAGGCTTGGTGATGAACATCGGTCCAGGGGTCTCCACAATGGCGGGGAAGATAGCAGGAGCCTACTCTGCATGACATTGCACGCGCCCTTAGCGCAAGACTCTGGCGCGATGATCCGCCCGTCGTTACTATGTGAATACTTTCACAAGAGCCCGCAGCACCACCAAGGAGACCATCGATGGCGACCGTGACCCGTCCCGTGTCCGCCCATTCGGCCTACCCTGCCGATGGAGTTGCCAAGCTTTTTGCGCCGCCCGAGAGCGAGCATCCCGCCGACAAGCTTCGCCGTCTGCTTCAGGAGGCGCAGGCCCGGAAGTCGTTCCTCCATACCGCCGGTGCCTACGACGCATTTACCTCTGCCATCATGACCCGGCTGGGCTTCAAGGCCCTCTACGGCAGCGGCTGGCAGCTGGCGGCAACCAAGAGCATGTTCCCCGATATCGGGGTGTATGCCTCCCACGACATGGTAAAGCTGGTGCACGAGATGTGGATGGGCATTGAGGGGGCCCGCAATACCCACTACTACGACACCGACGGCAAAGAGGTGCTCGAGTCCCCGCCCGCCTTCGTCGACATGGAAGCCGGATTCGGCGGACCGACCCAGACGTTCACGCTGGCGGTGGAGCTGATTCAGGCCCGAGCCGCCGGGGTGCACCTCGAGAATCAGGATCCAGCCAACCGTACCTGCGGTCACATTGTGAACGTCGGCAAACAGAAGCGGAACAAGGTTCTGGTTCCGCGCAAGGACTGGCTGGCCAAGCTGAAAGCGATAAAAGCCGCCTCACAGGCCACCGGCGTAGACGTCGTGATCATCGCCCGCACCGACTCCATCGATGGAGCGCTGCCGGACCAGGAGCCGGGCGGAGTGCAGATGGCAGTGGAGGATGCGTGGGAAGCAGCCGAGCTCGGCGTGGATGTAATCTGGCCCGAGTTCAATAACACCGAGCTCGACCAGCCCCAGGAGTTCGCCGAAGGGGTGCGCAAGTACTATCCCGATCAGATGCTCGGGTTCAACCTGTCGCCCTCACTGTACTTCGGCAAAGCCAAGAAGGCCGGGACCCTGATCACCAATCAGCAGCTGGGCGAGCTGGGTTTCACCCTCCAGTTCTCGACCCTCTTCAACTTCAGAACCGCCGGGATGGCGCTGGAAAAGGGCCTGCGGAAATTCTTGAGCAGCGGCATCGACGCCCTCGCCGATCTTCAGATCGAAGAAGACGAGGCCCAGGGCGGCTCGCCGTCGACCAAGATGCACCAGAAGTTCGCCGGCATGAATCGGTGGCTGATCCTGGAGCAGGTGCTCAGCGGGGGGAAGAAGTAGGCGGGTAGGCGGGTAGGCGGGGCAGAAACTAACGGCTGTCACCCTCAGCGCAGCGAAGGGGCCGAAGCTGAGATAGCTCCGAGCCCCTTTCTCGTTTCCGTCCGCCCGTCCGCCTACCCCCCGCTCACCTTGCGCCGAGCTCCCGGCTCCTCTATCGACGCCACCGCCACTCCCTCCTCCCGCAGCCGGTTGACCTGCCACACTTCCAGCCGGACCACGAACTCGTACTCAGTATCGGTCTGCTTCCGGGAGAGCACCTCGCCGTCGCGGTAAAGGGCGGCTACCCGGGCACCGTCCGCCAGTGGGACCTTCACCCTCACGGTAGGGCGCCCCACCCGTTCCAGGTCTCTGAGTGCGGCCTTCAGCGGGGAGAGCCCATCGGTCCGCATCGAGGTGGCAGGGATGCCGGTGGGATGCAGTGCGCGAACCCGCGGAGTGAATGAAGCAGGATCGGTTACGGCATCCATTTTGTTGAAAACAGGAATGATCGGCAGGTCAGCCAGACCGAGCTCGGCGAGCACCCGCTCGACCACGCGCATCTGGCCTTCCCAATCGGGATGACTTGCGTCCACCACGTGCAGCAGAACATCGGCCCCGCGAACTTCCTCCAACGTGGCGCGAAAGCTCGCTACCAGGTGGTGGGGCAGCTTGCGGATGAAGCCCACCGTATCGGTGACCCGGGCCCTCTGGCCTTCGCCGAGCTCCACCTCGCGAGTCAGAGTATCGAGCGTCGCGAAGAGCCGGTCCTCCACCACAATTTCGTGCTGCGCGGTGAGACCTCTCAGGATGCTGGACTTGCCGGCGTTGGTGTAGCCCACCAGCGCAACGCTGAGCATCGGGTCCCGTCCGGCGCGAAGATTCTCCCGGTGCTTCTCGACGTCTTTCAGCTTGGTCTTGAGTCCCTGGATCTTCTGCCGGATGCTGCGTCGGTCGGTTTCCAGCTGAGTTTCACCCGGGCCCCGGAGTCCGATTCCACCGCGGATACGCGAGAGGTGGGTCCACATGCGGGTCAGCCGGGGCAGCAGATACTCCAGCTGCGCCAGCTCTACCTGAAGCTTGGCCTCGTGACTTCGGGCTCGGGTCGAGAAGATGTCGAGGATGACCTCCGCTCGATCCATCACTCGTACATTGAGCTCACGCTCCAGGTTGGCACCCTGCACCGGTGAGAGCTCTTCATCGAAGATGACCAGGGAGGCGTCGGAAGCGGCAACCTCAGTGGCCACTTCTTCCACCTTACCTTCGCCGATCAGCGTGGCGGGATTAGGCGAGGCAATGTGTTGGGAGATCCGGCCCACCACTTCGGCGCCGGCCGTGTCCACCAGCCGGGTCAGCTCTTCCAGGTGTTCGGCAACGTGCCGCGCGTCGGGTGACCCCTTACGGGGCGCGGCAACCAGCACCGCGCGCTCGATAGGGTCGCGGACGAGAATCAATGGTCTGATACGGGCACCTTCCCTCTCATTGAGCTTGCCCCGGGATGGCGACATTGCCGCCTGAGCGCGTCAACGGCACGCGGCCTTCGCGGGTAAAGGGGACTTCCTTGCGGCCCCATGGCGTCCGGAGCTCGGCCTGTCCCTTCATCTTGTAGGGCAGGTCGCCATAACCCAGCGCGGCTCGCACCGCACTGCCCACACCAACCCAGCCAAACCTCAGCGGCAGGGTGAGAGTCGTGGTGCCGTTTTCAGGAACCGAGAAGTCATCGTCGTAGGTTATGTCTCCCAGGTGCTGCCCCTCGACATCGACCCCAACCTCGAGCTTGGTGCCCTGGAGAGTAAAGTTGTTGGGATTGTCGACCTTCACCACCAGGTCGAGATTTCCTCCGGTGATGCCTACGCCTCGGACGATAGCCCGGTCCAGCTGGATCTCCGGTTCCCTGAAGTTGTTTCCTATACCACCGCAGGCCATGGTAGACACAGCCAGCACTAACACGCAGGACTGCACACGCACTCTCATCAGGTTCCTCCCAGGGACGGCATGATCCGAATATAGCGACTACTCTCCCCCGGAGGATGGCCGGATCTCAGGTACCAGTCGGTGCGCGAGGTCACAAGAGGGGGAAACAAGAGCGTGAGCGGGAACGGAAGAGGGTAGCGGTAACAAAAGAGCCGTGAGTGGGGCTTGAAAGCGACATTTCACAGCTGCTTGGCGCTCAATCTTCTGTCTCCCTGCTTACGTTTTTCCTTTCCCGCTCACCCTTTTCGTCCCCGCTTCTCAGCTTCGCCCACCACTCCAGCCGCTCGGCGATCTTTTTCTCGTGGCCGAACCCGCCCGGGCGATAGAACTCGGTACCGCGGAGCTGATCCGGCAGGTACTCCTGCGGCAGATACGCATCGAGCGAGTTGTGGGCGTACTGATAACCCTTGTGGTAGCCGAGCTCCTTCATAAGCGGCGTGGGGGCATTCCGTATGTGCAACGGGACCGGCGCGGCAGGGCTGTTCCGGGCAGCGTCGAGCGCTGCGTCCAATGCTACCTTGGCGCTGTTCGATTTGGGGGCCGTTGCCAGGTAGATCGTCATCTCCGCCAGCGGGAGATACCCTTCTGGTGCGCCCAGCATATGAAAGGCATCGCGCGCCGCCACTGCCACCAGCAGGGCATTGGGATCGGCCAGGCCAACGTCCTCGGCCGCCATCGCTATGGCCCGCCGGAAAAGTGTCATCGGATCCTCACCGCCGTCGAGCATCCGGGCCATCCAGTAGAGCGCACCCTGGGGATCGCTCCCGCGCAACGATTTGTGGTAGGCGGAGAGAAGATTGAAGTGCTCTTCTCCCGCCTTATCGTAGCGGGCGAAACGTTTCTGCATGGCTTCGCGCGCAATTTCGACGGTGACCGTCCCTTCGGCGCCCAAGTGTGCAGCAGCCGCTTCCAGCACGGTCAGCGCCCTGCGCGCGTCTCCGTCTGCCTCTACCGCCATGAGCGAGAGCGCGTCCGGCTCCACGATGAGCCTCGAGCTGCCCAGCCCCCGCTCGGCGTCGGTGAGTGCGCGGCTCAGGAGGCGCTCGATGTCATCCGGGCTGAGCGGTTGGAGTACGAACACCCGGGTACGCGACAGCAGCGCCCCGATCACCTCGAAGCTGGGATTTTCGGTGGTGGCGCCGATGAGCGTGATGGTACCATCTTCGGCCGGCGGCAGCAGGCTGTCCTGTTGAGCCTTGTTGAGCCGGTGAATCTCGTCGATGAAAAGTATGGTCTGCTCACCACCCGACTCGAGCCGATCCCTGGCCTCGCCGACGATCTCCCGGATGCGCGGCACACCTTCAGTCACCGCACTGAATGGGACGAAGATGCGCGCGGTGGACGTGGCCACCAGGTTGGCCAGGGTGGTCTTCCCACTGCCAGGCGGGCCCCAGAATATCATGCTTCCCGGCGCCCCTCGCTCGATAGCATCGCGCAAGGGACGGCCGGCGCCGAGCAGATGCTCCTGCCCCACGAACTCGTCGAGGGTTGCAGGGCGCATGCGTGCCGCCAGGGGACGTGTCTCCCGTTCTCGCGCGAAAAGCGAGCTCTGCCGGTTGGAGGGCCGCTTGCGTGGCATCAGCTGAGCCAGCCTTCCAGCAGCAGCTCGGTGAGGAAGAACCCTGCCCCTCCACCAACGAATGCCAGGGGTGACAGCCAACCTCGTTTGGACTGGAACTCCGGCACCAGGTTCGAAGCCGCGACGTACAGCGTCACCCCGGCAGACAGGGCGAGTCCATGCAGGGCCAGCGGCTGGATCTGCCCGGTCAGCAGAACCCCCAGCACCGTCGCCCCGCCGAGTACCGCCGCGGCACCCACCGCCTGAGGCCGGCTCCGGCCACCCGCCACCATTACGCTGGCGATCGTCACACCCTCGGGGAGTTTGTGCAAGAGGACCGCCAGGAAGAGGAGAACGCCCAGTCGGCTGGAGACAAGAAACCCGCTGGCGATAGCCACGCCATCGAAGAAAGTGTGCAAGGTGAGGCCGAGGAGGGCCGAGTTGCCGGCTGCGGGGCTTACCCGATGGGTCTCTTCGCCGAAATGGAAATGGGGCGTGAGGACGTGCTGAGCGATGTGAACCGCGAAGTAGCCCAGCAGGATGTAAAGCGCCGCACTCGAGGAATCCCTCAGGACCTCGGGCAACACGCCCAGTAGGGTGACGGCGAGCATGAACCCCGCACCAAAAGCCAGGCAGGCATCGATAAACTTGAGGCCCCGCCGCAGGTGCCGTACCACGGCGAGCGCACCGATCACATTGCCCAGAGCAGCCGCGGCCGCAAACCCGAGGGGACTCACAGCATACTCCGGGCGAGTGCGACCAGGGTATCTCGCTTATTGAGCGCAGGATCGTCCAACACGCGGTCAAGCAGCGCCGCCAGAGTCTCGCCGATCCGGGGACCGCTGGTACCCAGCGCCTTGAGGTCGGAGCCGGTGATGGCTAGGTCCGACCGGGTCAGCGGATCTCCCCGACGCCGGATCTCCGTCACCGCGACAGTCCACGGGGGCTCGCCACCGTGGCGAAGACTCCAGAGAGCGATCAGATCGTCAGCAGCGGCGTCCACTTCGGCCAGCCACCGGCGGACCGACTGTTGGTCCAGACTGCTGGGCTGCTCTGGTCCTTTGACCAGAGCCGCGGCCCGCCCTATCTCGGCGTTGGAGGCCTTCAGCCGGCGGAGAACTGCCACCGGATCGCGGCACAGCAGCGCCGTCAGCAGCACGGGGTCTCTGGCGGCGGGGGAAGGATCGGGCAACGCGTTGTCGAAGCCCTCAACACCTTCCAGCTCCGGAATCCAGATACCGGCGGCACCCACGTGAACCCACAGCATCACCAGCTGGGTTATCGACCGGGCGGTTCGAAGGCTCTTGAACCATTCGTCCCGCACCCGCTCGGCTGAGAGCTGCCGCAATCCTGGACTGGCGGCTCGCGCTGCCTCCCACGTGGCGGGGTCGATGGTAAAATCGAAACGGGCGGCAAAGCGGATTGCCCGGAGGATGCGGAGGTAGTCCTCCCGAAATCTTTGGGCCGGGTTGCCTACGGCGCGCACCATCCGGGCATCCAGGTCTGCGGCGCCATCGAATGGATCTCGCCATTCCCGCCGAAGGGGATGGTACGCCATGGCATTTATGGTGAAGTCGCGCCGGGCCAGATCCTCCTCGAGCGATGCTCCGTATGCCACGACCGCATGGCGGCCGTCGGTCGCTACATCCTGCCGAAAGGTGGTGACTTCGTGAAGCACACGCGACCGGTCCAGCACACCGACGGTGCCATACCTTATACCCACTCCCACCGTGCGAGTGAAAAGTTTCTGGACCTGCTCCGGTTTGGCCGATGTGGCGATGTCGTAATCGGAATGCGGGTGCTTGAGCAGGGCATCTCGCAGGTTGCCTCCTACGCACCAGGCTTCGAATCCCGCGCTCTCCAGCTTGCGTGCTATGTCGAGCACAGTTTCCGGAATCTCGAGGTCGGGAAAGCTCACTTCAGCTACCGTACGCAGCGCCGGCGGATATTGCGATCATCAATTCCATCCGAGCCTGCGATACCGCTCGGGGACCCGCGGGTAGCGCGCCCATCGCGACCAGGCGGGCCCCGCCCCCCTCGAAGGCGTAGACCGGAGACACCAGCCCAGCCGGGCAGCGGGTTGCGAGCACCACTGGCTTCTTCTCGTCTATCCACCGACCGATCGCGGGCACGGCGCCGGGCGGGACGTTCCCGCTGCCGAACGCCGCAACGACAACTCCATCATGCGATGGGCGAGCCAAATCCAGCATTCCGCCGTCGTCACCCACGACCATCGGGATGAGCGCCACTTTTGCCGATAACCGGGGTGGAATCAGCGGTCCAGATTTCCCCGCTTCCGCGCTTCCCCGCTTACCCGCCCCATATACCACACGTCCGTCCACCACCTGCCCGACCGGCTCGGCGTGCGGTGCGGCAAACGCGTCGAGACCGGTGGTATGGGTCTTCACCGCGGTATGTCCGGCCAACACCTTTCCGCTGAATACCACCATTACGCCACGTCCCGCGCTTTGGGTCGATGCCGCGACAACCGCGGCGTCGAGCAGGTTGCGCGGACCATCCCAGCCCTCATCACTCGACGTTCGCATGGCGCCGGTAATGGCGACCGGCACCCGCCGATCGAGGGTACGGTCCAGCAGATAAGCGGTTTCTTCCAGAGTGTCGGTGCCATGGGCAATCACAATGCCGCTCGCCTCACCCGATTCGGCGATCTGGCGCACCCGCTCACGTAAGGCCCAGAGGCGGTCCGGACCCAGGTGACACGCGGGGAGCATGGCCCAGTTCTCGACCCGGTAAGGACTGACCCGGTCCAGCCCGGTGGTGAACCCAACCAGGGCCTCGCCGCCGTGCGCCGGGATATTTCCCCCCGCCGCCTCATTGCGCTGCATGGAGATGGTGCCACCGGTGAAGAGGAGGTGGATCATCTTCAACCAACAGCGTAAGCGGTAAGCGGTAAGCGGTAAGCGGGCAGCTCCCGATTCATCCCGCTCATCGCTCACCGCTCACGTCGTTGCTACCCACAGAGCACACTCCCCCCATTCACATTCAGCACCTCACCGGTGATATGGCGTGCGAGATCACTACAGAGAAACAGGATGGGCCCGGCAATATCCTCCGCCGTGGCGATGCGGCCGAGGGGGATAGTGGCTCGAATACGTCCGCGGCTCTCCGGGTCGAGGGCGGGAGCGCTCATCTCGGTGTCGACCCAGCCAGGAGCGACGCAGTTTATCAGAATGCCGGGGGCATACTCTATGGCGAGCGACTTGGTCAGAGAGATGAGTGCGCCTTTACTCGCGGCATAGTCCGCATGATATGCCTCACCCCGCTGACCGGCGGTACTCGACACGATCACCACTCGGCCTCCGGGGCGCATCAGCGGCAAAACCGCGCGGATCGAAACGAAGACCGAATCCAGGTTGGCCTGCAGGGTGCCGCGCCAGCGCTCGACCGACATCTCCGCCAGGAGACTCTCTTCGGCGGGCCACACCCCCGCGTTGGCTACGACGATATCGAGCCCGCCGAACTCCCGCTTTACTGCGGCGGCGAGCCGCGCCGCCACGTCCGGATCGGCCAGATCACCGCCACCGACGTACGCGCGCCGCCCCAGGGATCGAATCGCCTGAGCGGTGGTCTCGGCTTCGGCAGCTCGTTTGTGATAGGTAATCGCTACATCGGCACCCGATCGGGCGAGCAGGAGCGCAGCCGCCCGTCCGATGCCGCGGCTGCCGCCAGTCACCAAGGCAGTTCGGCCGCTGAGGTCTATCATGCTCCGAAGAGCTCGGCCTCGACCGACTCCACGATCAGGTGCTGGAGGGCCAGCTGTATCAGCTGTATGATGCTGGTCTGGTCAGAGGGTATCACCACTGCCTGGTTCACTAAGCCCGCGAGTGCACCCCCGCCCTTGCCCAGGAATGCCACCGTGGGCACCCCGGATTTGCGTGCCGCCCGGGCTGCGGCCAGCAGGTTTGGGCTTTCTCCGCTGGTACTGTGCAGCACCAGAAGATCCCTGGCGGTGCAGCGTGCCTCGACTTGGCGGGCGAACACCTGCTCGAAGCCCAGATCGTTTCCCGCTGCCGTCAGAATCGAGGTATCGGTGGTTAGAGCCGCCGCTGCCAACGGACGCCGGGAGCCGGTGTAGCGGACCACGTATTCCGCGGCGATGTGCTGCGCGTCGGCCGCGCTGCCACCGTTACCGCAGAAGTACAGCGTGCCGCCCCCACGTAGCACCTCGACGTACCTCGCGGCCACCCCCGCCACTGTAGCGCTAAGCGTTTTGGAGGCCTGGGCTGTCAGAGCCAGCGCATCCAAACCCTCATCGATACTGGTAGGCCTCACTAGGACCCCTCGAGAAACTGTTTGATACGGCTCATCCAGCTCTGTCGGATGTGCAGCGGGGGGACTGGAGACAGCTCCCCGTCCGCCAGGATGGCGGCGGGATTGCGCCGGACCAGCAGGTCAACCTGGTCGTGGCCGTCCTGCGCCCTCAGGAACCGCGCTCCGGTTGCCACGGTGCGATCATCGCCATGGTTGTCTCCGGCGAGGATATCAGCCAGCCCCTCCGAGACCAGGAGGCGCGCCCGTTGACCCCGGGTGCGTGACGCGAGCAGTGTAGTGGCGTCGATCTGGGCTCTGGCCCCCAGCGAGCGCCAGTGCCGCACCGCCTCAACCGAGGTACAGCTGTATCGCTCAGGGTGGGCGAGAATCGGAACCAGACCCAGCTCGACGACCTGAGACACCGCGTTCGTCACGATCTCGTAGCCCACCAGCCGGGGAAATTCGATCAGGATGTACCGGGTTCCGGCAATAGTGACGTTGCGCGCCAGAGCCACCGGCCGGGTAATGGGGCGATCCATCATGATCTCCGCGCCCCGGTGGAGTCGCGGCATCTGGGGTGCCCGCGCGCGGAGCGCCTCGAAGGCGCCGCTATGGGCGGGCGGCGGGCCGGCCTCGGCCCGGCCGGAATGCAGATGCGGCGTGAGGCAAACGTCGGTTACGCCCTGCCGCGCCATCTCGAACAACACTTTCACCGACTGGTCCACCGAGCGGGAACCGTCGTCCACCGCGGGGAGAAGATGGGAGTGGAGGTCGATCACGAGCCCTGCCGTCTAGTGCGGAGCACGGAGGTGGCGAACTCCTCCAGCTGCTCGGGCGTGTCCTGGGCCTGGGCCAGAAGCGCGAGGGTTATCAGGGCGTCGGCGGCGAGCAGGTCCAGAGCCGCCGAACGATCTCCCGAGTGCGCGAGCACCCGGTCGAGGGCAGTGCCCCCTGCGGCGGCCAGTGCGGCAGCGCGGGTTTCACCGGTAGCGGCAAGGGCGAACTCTCTGACGCGAGCTCGAAGGGCCGCCGGGGCCTGGCTGGTATGCCGGTCCAGCCAGTCGCCAGGAACCATCAGGCCCGGGTCGCCTCGGCAACCTGGCCGTCCCCGAGCCATGCCGTTACCAGCTCCGGCGTAGCGGCCCGTGCAGCGGGCAGCCGTTCAGGGTCTCCCGCGCCCGCCGATGCGAAGTGGGGCCGGCCCCCGCCCTTGCCCCCGCTGAGCGCAGCAATGCGATTCACCAGGTCTCCTGCTTTACGTCCGGAGCTGACCAGATCATCGGTCAGAGTCACATGTATCGCACCCCGGCCCGCCGAGCTGAACAACACCAGTACACCGTTGCGCCGGCCCTGGCGGAACGAGTCGGCAATCTGCCCCAGCTCGGCCCGATCTTCCGAGGCGGTCTGCGCGATGGTGAGCTCGACGCCTCCCACGCTGGACACCTCACCGCGCACCGCGGCGCCCGAGCCGGTTCGGAGTGTTTCGGCAAGACGCGCCTCCAGCCGCTCCCGCTCTTCCAGCAGCTGCTCGACCCGGCGCATCAGGTGCTCTGGCTGCGCCTTCAGCGCCTCGGCGACGGCGGATAGCCGCTGCTCCACTTCGCGTATGGCCCGAAGCGCTCCGCTTCCGGTAACCGCCTCGATCCGGCGGACACCGGCCGCCACTCCGGACTGCCCGGAGAAGCGGAAGGTTCCGATCTGTCCGGTGCTCCGCACGTGCGTCCCGCCACAGAGCTCGATGGAAGGGCCCATCCTGACCACACGCACGACGTCACCGTACTTCTCGGAAAAGAACGCCATAGCCCCCAGGGAAAGCGCGTCCGCGTAGGGCAGCTCCCGGGTGTCTACCGGATCGTTGGCGAGAACCAGATGGTTCACCTCAGCCTCGATCGCCTGAAGCGTGGCAGGGTCGATGGGACCATGATGCGAGAAATCGAAGCGAAGCCGGTCCGGCTGGACTAGGGAGCCCTGCTGGCGGACATGCGTCCCCAGATGCCGGCGGAGCACGTGGTGAACCAGATGAGTGGCGCTGTGGTTACGCTCGATATCTTGGCGTCGCGACGAGTCCACCGCTGCATGAAGTGTCTGGGGCTCGAACTCGGCGGCAAAGGACCCACCGATTACGGTGCCTTTGGCGTCCTTGCGCACCGTGTCCACGGCAAGCGACCAGCCGGCACCCTTCACCTCGCCAACGTCGCTCACCTGGCCGCCGGACTCGGCGTAGAACGGATTCTCCTTCAACACCAGCTCGACCCGCGGCCCCTCCTGCCGGAATGCCAACACGTCCGTGTCCGACTCGGTGGCCCCGTAACCCACGAACCTCTGCTTACCGCGCCTAACCGTGCGCCATTTGCCCGACTTTGCGGTGATCAACGCAGGCCCAGCCGTCCCGGTACCAGAGATTCCCAGGTCGAGTCTCACCGAACCTTCACCACTTATCCGCGCCGTCCGAGACCGTTGGCGTTGCTCTTCCAGAGCTTGCTCGAAACCCACGAGATCCACCTTTACCTCGCGTTCGCCCGCAATGATCTCGGTCAAATCGATTGGGAAGCCGAAGGTGTCATACAGCTTGAATGCTTCATCGCCCGGAATCGAACGCGCTCCCGAAGCAAACACCTCCTCGAGCCGGCGGAGACCACCTTCGATCGTCTCCAGAAAGCGGCGCTCCTCGGCCTCGGTGATCTCCCGGAGTTCCCCCGCCTTGGCCCTTAGCCCGGGATAGTATTCTCCCATCTGGTCAACCACGATGGCCGTGAGCGACGCCAAGGTCGGCTCTCTCCGACCCAGAAGCCAGGCGTGCCGAACCGCGCGGCGAAGGATTCGGCGCAGCACGTAACCGCGACCTTCGTTGCTGGGGTACACTCCGTCCGCCAGGAGAAAAGTGACCGCACGAGCGTGGTCGGCCAGTACACGATAGGACGCGTGATCGTCTGCGCTCCGGTCGTACGAGCGGTTCACCAGCTGGCCTACCCGTTCGATCAGGGGGAGGAACACATCGGTGTGGAAGTTGTCGTCCTCGCGTTGCATGACGGCTGCGATGCGTTCCAGACCGGCCCCCGTGTCGACCGACGGCTGCGGCAATGGCGTGAGGGTTCCATCGGCTGAGCGGTCGTACTGCATAAATACGAGATTCCAAATCTCCAGGAATCTTCCCTCTTCCGCTAAACGTTCAAACTCCTCCTGCGGTATCACTTCCTGCCCTGCTGCCCCGCTGCCCCGCAGCCCCGCAGCCCCGCTTTCCAGATCCACATAAATCTCCGTGCACGGCCCACACGGCCCGGTGTCGCCCATCTGCCAGAAGTTGTCCTTGTCTCCGAGGCCATAGATCCTGTGATCCGGCAGGCCCGAGATCTCTCGCCACAATGCGCGGGCCTGATCATCGGTGTGGTGCACGGTTACCCGGAGGCGGTCGGCTGAAATCCCTAAATAGGAGGGGTCGGTGACGAACTCCCAGGCGTATGCAATCGCCTCCCGCTTGAAGTAGTCGCCAAAGGAGAAGTTCCCCAGCATCTCGAAAAAGGTGTGGTGGCGCTTGGTGTGACCCACCTGCTCCAGGTCGTTGTGCTTGCCGCCGGCGCGCACGCATTTCTGGCACGTGGTGGCCCGCACGTACTCCCGCTGCTCCTGACCCAGGAAGGTGCGCTTGAATTGCACCATGCCCGCATTGGTGAAAAGGAGCGTGGGATCGTCTGCCGGCACCAACGACGAAGAAGGCACCTCACGGTGCCCCTTTGCGACGAAGAAGTCGAGAAACAGGCGTCGGATCGAACTGGATTGCATGGTGGGGAATATATGTAAGACGGGAGTCTGGAGT
>Ga0136617_10000437_pt1 | contig 34718 bp, 26 predicted proteins | sample AntDrymUQ3222106_2_FD_129672 | JGI IMG/M metagenome (GOLD analysis project Ga0136617, IMG submission 129672) | Polar desert sand microbial communities from Dry Valleys, Antarctica - metaG UQ322 (21.06) | ecosystem: Environmental > Terrestrial > Soil > Desert | place: Antarctica: Dry Valley... | reverse complement strand
TGGTTCAACAGCCAATGGAGCTAACTCCGACTGTGTCGCGAGCAAGTTACTCATTGAGGAGCTAGAGAAGGAATGGTGCCGCCAAACACCAGCATCCAACCCATAACCGCTTGCAGGTGACCGACGTTCGATTCGCTCCATCGGTGGCGGGCATTCGACGTTCACGAGTTTAGAATTACAGGAGAGTGTTACTTGGACACTGAAGCGTATCTTAAGCGCATTAACTATCATGGCTCGCTCGCTCCTACTGCCCAGACATCGCGAGAGTTGCAAATAGCGCACCTGCTGGCTGTGCCCTTTGAGAACTTGAGTATTCACGCCAAGCAGCCGATTGTTCTCGATGATGAAGCTCTGTTCAAAAAAATCGTTGAGCGTCGGCGTGGCGGCTTCTGCTACGAGGCCAACGGTCTATTTGCCGCATTGCTGCGTTCGCTAGGCTTCAATGTCGCAATGCTTTCAGCCGCAGTCGCAGGCGCAGCCGGAGAATTCGGACCGGACTTCGACCACATGACGCTGATGGTCACGCTCGACGAGCGTTGGCTCGTGGATGTCGGGTTCGGCGACTCGTTCCGCGAGCCGTTGTTCTTAGACGAACGGGGGGAGCAGGCGCAAGGCGAGCGCGCCTACCGGATTGATGCGGACGGCACACATCTGATTCTCATGCAGCGTGACGGCGACGATGGAGGAGGCGCATGGAAGACTCAGTATCGCTTCACCTTGCAACCGCATCAGTATGCCGACTTTGAAGAGATGTGCCGCTACCATCAGACTTCGCCGCAGTCGCATTTTACCAGAGCGCGCATCTGCTCACGAGCGACGCCTGAGGGGCGCGTAACTCTAAGCGAAATGCGGCTCATCAGAACGAAAAATAGTGAGAGGCAAGAGCGAGTTTTGGCGAGTGAGGAAGAATACGCGGCAGTGCTGCGCGAGTATTTTGACATCACCATCTAATCGGCGCCTCGCACATGGTGAGGCAACTGAGGGCAACGCCGCGATAGCCCGGCTTATGAGGGGCCATCTAAAGTGATCGCTTGTATATCTTCATAACGTCGCCGCCCAGGGAAGGACCAGGTTGATTACCAAATACCCGGCGAAAAAGATGACGAATGACACCTTGTCGAAAAGGCGCGAAAGCAATTTCTTACCTCTCCTTTCATACAAGTACAGGGAGATCGCGGACTCCATCAAGGAGAGGAAGATCGTTACGATGCCCACGTGGTTAACTATATCCGCCAGAGTCATCACCCCAGTGTCAGGAACGAGGGAAGAAGTGACGTACGTGTTGACTAGGACTGCGCCCAGCGCGCCGACACCAAGCCCGAAGCGTGGATCAACGTCCGTCGGCTTGATGAAGAATGCAATCAGGGCGACCCCCACCGCCACGTATAGGGCCACGAACATTTTCATGTAAAACCCCGAACCCTGGCGGTGGATCCAGACACCCATCCTGAGTTGTGATTGAACCTTCTCGGTCCCTGCGGCCAGGCGAGGGTCACCGTGGGTGCTACTGTAGGCGTGCGGCTTCTCGATTACGGCTTGTTGATAGATTGAATACCCCGGGATCCGGACGCGGGAACTGAGGCCGGAACTTTCCTTGTCGGCGACGAACAAGAGCTCGCGGCGCTCTGAGGCAGGGCTTTCGATGTTGATCGTCAGTACGTGGTCGTCGCGCGGGAAGCGCGACACGTCGAAGAATTTAGTAATGCGGGCGACGACCCTGTGAAGCACATAACGCTCGTCGCCGCTGGTGTACTCGTCCAACTTCTCCTTTGACTCGATTGACCCGTCCACGATTTGGAAGTTCTCGCCCGGGTCGACTCCCGTGCCGTTCCAGCGGAACCAAAGGTAGAAGTCGACGGGCCAGCTGGCCTCTTTCACCGAGAGATCGATGATGCGATCTACATAAATGCCGGCTCTGACGGGATTCGCCCCTGCGGGCGGGGCCGTTGGTGGAGGCTTTGTCCCGCCCTCACCCACTTCAGGATTCATTCTGTCACTGTGTCGCTCGATGGAGGCGATCTTATTCTTATACAAGGCTCCAGCGGTGAGGACCGCGGCGGCGGCAAAGAGGACTACCAGCATGATCGCCCAGATCCAGATGTTCCTCCGCTCGGCGGGAGTGACAATGTCACTTTCATCCACCTGTCGGTTATGCTCGCCACTCATGAAGAAACCTTCTCAAGTTTTATAGATCGGATCGATACGCGGAGACCGTCACGTTGTTTGTCTCCAGCGTGGAGAATTTCACCGTTTTCGAATGGCGGTCGAGAGACACGGAAATCACTGTTCAGCGCGGCGACTTTTGTGACTTCATCGCAGCGACTTCCTTTTCCTTCTGCCATTGCTCCTTTTCCTCGTCCTCTTCAGCGATACCAACGACCATAGCATCGAACGCGGGCAGGCGCGCCACCTCCGGCATGGGCACGCTTGTACCGCGAACCGAGAACCAGATGATTCGATTCAAGGTTCGGGCGTCTGCCATGTCGGCGTGAGTCATGTCCTGCTCGGCGGTGAGCTTCATCCACCGGGCAGTTGCCGCATCGCGCGCCGGAGCGGTCATCAGATTGTCGAGGGAGATGTTCGGAAGCTGCGCCTTGTATGGTCGCAAGTCTGCTTCATCACGAAACAGATCAATCGGCGTGGCGGTGGCGTCGAGTTGATTCATCGGAGGGATGTCTAACAGAAGTTCCATCGTGCGAATCAAACTCACCGTGTTGTGAAATTCATGGACGAGCGCGCCCGGACGGTTGTAGGCGCTGATGACGAGCGCGGGCGAGCGATGCGCGTCAACATGGTCCGGTCCGTCCTGCGCGTCGTCCTCGAGAATGAAGATAGCTGTGTCTTTCCAGTAAGGGCTGTTCGAGACGGCTTCCACCAAGCGTCCGACGGCATAATCATTATCGGCGACAAAAAACTGCGGCGTCGGCATTCCGGCAGCGAGTCCGGCGGTGTGGTCGTTGGAGAAGCGCAGCATCGAGAAGTTGGGCATCCGGTCAGGGCGTCCGGCTTCGCGGTCGGCGACGAAGCCTTGAAATTCTTCAAGCCACGCTCCGAGTCGTGAGTTGCCTCGCCACTGCTCCTTCGCATTGGCGTTCGTGATCGCCGGATCGATCGTCGCGCCAGACTCTTTTGCGGCGCGATACGATTCCACGGTCATCGAGTCGGGAGTGTAGAGGTCGTAGTTACGAAACGTTGCGCTGTGATGATTTTCGAGCGATTTCTTAGTCGGGAAAGCTGAAAGCGTCCGGGAAATGTCAGGATAAGATTTTGCGCGGTTCGCGTTGACGGCGGCGACGTCCGCTTCAGAGAGCGTGCCGATGAACTCGCCATAGTTGCGGTAGGTGAGTCCGGCGCGCGCGCAGGCGTCCCAGAGGTAAAGCGTCTCGGGTTCGGCGACATCGCGCGAATTTTGCAGGTAGGGCACGAAGCGGCGCATGTAGTCGGCGATGTCTGCCGCTTCGACAGGCCTGCGAAAGAGCGGCGGCACATCTTTTAACGGAAAGTAATTTGGAAGGCGATTGAAGCCTTCGTAATCGTAGGTGCGCCCGCGCCCGCCATAGTCCCAACGATAAGCCTTATCAACGTAGTCGTTTGAGAAGGCTGCCGTTGACCAGTTGTGCCCGTCGGGGCTGGCTTCGCTGTTGACGAAAAAGCGGTCGAGCAAGCCGAAGCGCAAAGCGAGCTCGCGGTGGTTCGGCGTCACGTCCTGTGTGATCCGGTTCTGAAGCCGCGCGGCTTCGCCTCTGCCGAAAATGGCGAGCGTCGCGTCGCTGTCGGCAGGCTTCCCGTCGCCGCTCCGCTCAATATCACCGAACACCTGATCGTAAGTGCGATTCTCCTTGATGATGTAGATGATGTGCTTGATGGGCGACGCTCCGCGAAAGAGTTTTGTGCGGGCGGCTCCGAGCAATCCGTTGTTGCGCATCACTTGTTGCGTATAAGACGCGAGCGAGCGCTCGTCCGGTTCACCGATGCGGCTGATGTTGCCCGCGACGAGCGAGACGCTGTACTGCCCGCCGCGCCCCGTCCCGCGACCCGTGCCCGTCGGAAAACGGTCGTTCGGCGCGTTTGGCACGCGACCGGAATTATTGACGACGACCGAAGAATTCTCGAAGCCAGTGCCTTTGCCGTTGCCGACGAAGAGCGCGCCATTAGCGAAAGCGATCGCCGACGGATACTGCCCCGTGGGAATGAAGCCGCGCACGCGACTACGGGAACCGCGTTCTGGCGCCGAATCTGGAATCGTGCTCGTCGCGGATGCCTGCGCCGAGAGGCTGATGACGGCGACGGAGTTGCTGTGCGCGTTGGCGACGAAGAGCGTCGCGCCGTCGTCGCTCAAGGCGAGTCCTTCGGGGCTGTCGCCGAGCAGCGATGCGTTCTCGCTCAAGCGAACGTTGATGCGTTCAACTTCAAGGTCATTCGATGTATCAATAACGGAAACGCTATCGGCGTTTGAGTTGACGACGTAGAGGCGCGTCTGCTGACGATTGAGAATCATCGCGGTGGGATGGCGCGCGACCGGAATGTACGACTGGACGCGCCGTTGGACGCCGTATGAACTATCTGGGGCGTACAAGAAACCTTGTTTTCGTTGACGCGGTCGCTCGACCGTGCCGAGATCAACAACGGCGATTGATGCATCATTCCAGAGAGAGACGTAGGCTTTCTCCCCTACTTTGCGAGTTAAGGCCAACGAGTCGCGCGCCGTCGGAGGTTTCGTCGGCAAGGCAACCACAGCATAAGGGTAAGTGAAGTGTTCTTGTCCCTCGCTGTGTTCGCCTTCTTGGCCGGGAAGGTCAACGCGTTCGAGCCTTCGCGAGTCCCGCAGGTCGCTGATTACGCCGAGGCTGTCACCGAGATTGTTGGCGACGAAAAGCGTTTCGCCGTCTGCGCTGATAGCGAGTCCCGTCGGATACACGGGCGCGCGTTCATCGTTGTAGCGCGGTGAAGGCGCGCGCGTTGCAAAGCCGCTAACATCAATGAACGGCGCTGCAATTGTTGTATTCGTCCCCGGCGAGACTGGCGTGATAGGCCTGCGCGCTCCGGAACGGAAACGAAAGGTCCATATCTTATTTTCAAAGCCGCCCGCAACATAAAGTATGTAAGAGCCGTCCGTCTCAGCTTGGGGCGAGAAACAAACGCCGACATTAACGCTCTGCGGCGTTGGGAAATAGACACTCTGGATGACGACGGGCGCGGGTCGGGCATTCAGGTCAATAACGCTCAAAGATTGCTGCGCGCGGTTGGACGCGGCGTCGAACTGGATGCCGAAGCCGCTGTTGACGGCGAGCAGATACCGCCCTTTGTTGTCCGCTCCGTCTCTGTCCGGACTGCGCACAAAATCCACCGGCAGCGCTCCGACGGCGGGCTGTCGGGTGTTTGCGTCGCGCACGAGCGATCCGGCGGGCGTAACGGGTCGCCCTTCCGACGCCGGCTGATTGGTAACCTTGATGTCTGCGGACGAAGTAAAAACACCAATGAACGTCAGTATCAGCGTGCCTGTTAAAGCAAACAAAAGTAGTAGTCGCCGTGTGCGGCGCGAAGTTTGACTCATAAAAGATCGTTCGATGGTTGTTTATCAATAAAAACGCCGCCAAAAACGTAAACGCATCATACACGACAGGCGTCGAGATTTCCGGGAAGTCTCATAAAACTCAAGGTATTTCGCATTGTGAGTTTTTAATCTATCTACGTTAAATCCTGATGACACTCGCCCAAGTTATTTAGATTCAATCAAGCGTTGGTTATTAAGCCCAGATCAAACATTGGTTGTTAGCAGAGTAATAAGCGATGGAAGGCTGAGGACATAGGCCTCCGGGGCTCTGCCACTGTCCAGGGTCTCGGGTCAGTACCTGGCGACTTTGGTTCTTGGTGTAGGAGCGCCCAACTCATTGTTTCTGGCCGGAGCTTCGGAGGTGCCTGGTAGTTTCCTCAGTGACGCTGAAGCCGGAAGGAATGAATTCGGTGGTGTCTGCGGACCGCAAAGAAGGCGCGTTCGTGTCTGGCTGCTCCAGCGATGGTCCTGGTTGTGCAGTTCACCGGGCAACTTCTACCAGCTTTTTGCTAACGAACAAGCCGTTTACTATAAGCGCTATCCCAACGAACAGAGGTATCACACCGGCGATCCACAGACGGCTTAGGATCTCAGCAGTATCTGATGGAATCGCCGCGCCTAAGATAATGCCCTCCATAAAAACGTAGAGAAAGATCGCGAGAGCCAGACCGACGCTGGCAGTGATCACTCCAGCTTTGATCTCGTTGTACCGCTTGACCTCTGGCGTGATGCCGCGCTGGCGCTCAAGCTCTGCCTTTCGCCTTTCCGCCTCTTCTCCAGAGAGAAACATCTCGGCAACCCAGGTTTTGCTCCAATCGAACTTCTCATCGGTTTCTCGAGTAGCTACCACCTGCCGCACGGCGGACAGATTCGCGCCGCACGATTTGCAGAATTTCAACTCCTCGCTTTGACTAGAGCCGCACCTTGGGCAAAACATAAGCTCCTCCCGATACAGTATTTTCTAGAATGATACGACAATTATAAGCTCCATGTTCTAAGATCGGAACGTGAACATTCAAGACGCTTATACCGATTGGTCCATCACTTACGATTCTGATCGGAATCTGACACGCGATCTCGATCAGGTCGTAACCAAAGAAACTCTTGCCAATCGTCGCTATCACAACGTTCTCGAGGTTGGCTGCGGGACCGGTAAGAATACTCACCTACTGGCCCAACTTGGCAAGCGGGTTTGTGCACTCGATTTATCAATGGGTATGCTCGAGCAGGCTAAGCGGAAGATACAGTCAGACGGTGTACTATTCGCCGTCGCTGATCTCACCAAGGCCTGGCCCTGTAAAACTGAATCTGTCGACCTGATTGTCTGTAACCTGGTACTGGAACACGTTCGCGACCTGTCCGACATTTTTTCCGAGGCCCATCGCTCGCTTGTGGCAGGAGGACATTTTTTCATTAGCGAGCTTCATCCGTTCCGACAATATCAAGGGACCAAAGCCAATTTCCAACGCGGGCAGGAAACGATTGAGATTCAAGCCTTCGTGCATCATCTCTCTGACTTCACAGAGGGCGCAGCTCAGAATGGCCTCTCGGTTCACAGTTTCAGGGAGTGGTGGCATGAAGCCGACCAAAACAAGCTTCCCAGGCTGGTATCGTTCGTGTTTAAGAAACGAGCTAAAACAAGTTCGGACCATGCCCACAGTTGAACGTCTAACGCGAGAACAATTAACACCAGTGTGCTGAGTCTAAAGTTCTTGTAACAATTAGCAAGTTTCTTGCTTTGCAGTCCCGTAGGGTCCCGATGTTTATCGACCGGTAGTACCAAAGAAATTTCAAAGCTCCGGAAGGGCGAAATGTTCCTACCGATGTGTCACGCAAGCGATATATTTCGCTCGGGAGCTGCTGCTATATCTTCGGGCCAACTAGCTATAAATATTCCATCCCTACGGGACTAGATCTTGACCATCGGCATAACCCTGAGCAGCCGCCACCGACGAGCTGCCCGTGGCAGTCGCGTTGGCCCCAATCTCTTGTTTGGCTCGTGCGCTGCCGGCATCCCAGACATTGAAGAATCAAAGGTTCTCCCTTGGTATGGAAACTCTTGAGCAGATTGTCGCGCTCTGTTTGAGCTGTTGTCACTTCATCACTCCCCGCAAATAGTTATCCCAACTTTCCTGCCTCGCTCCCGAACACGTCGTGGTTCGATACTCCGATTGAGAAATGATGCTGCACGATTCGCCACTCGCCTTGCTCACGCACGAAGACCGACGTATGCCGGCACAACGCTGCAACGGATCCGAGCTTCAGCGTTGGCTGATCGGCCACCCAACCGACGTCACCTTGGCGATAGGCCTCACGTCGCCCGCCACGAGCTCCACTGCGTCGCCAACCGAAGCCATTTGTTTCCGGATGGGGTCGAGCGCTGTATCGTAGTCTTTCCACCACTCATTAAGGGCCGTGCCAATAACTACACAGCTCTCGCTCTGCGAAAGGTACCGCTCGAAGAACCCAGCGTCCGCGCTTGACACTGCGTCGTATAGCTTCCGTGTCAGATCTTCAAGCTCCGGGGATCGCTCCATAGGTTCACCGCAAGTTTGCTCGCAATGGATCCTTCGACTTCCATTTCTTGGTACTGCGTTCAGTTTCGCATAAGCCGTCCAAGGCAGTCATACGATCATCGCTACGGCTTCGCCGCCCGATGTGAGGCGTGGCTATGCCCCGCCGTCACCTTACTTTTGATTTCTTGGGGCTATGCCCCCGGGGCGGAGCCCACTCAATAAAAATGGCCTTGACGGAAGGGCATAGCCGCTTCCTCACATCGGGCGGCATAGCCGTAGCTAAGACAAGAGGCCTGTCTTCGGAATCGCTTACTGCGAAACTGATGTGATGAAGCTCTAAACAATTTGTTCCGTTACTTCCGCAAGCTGGCTTTGTTTGCTAACTTGAAACTCTCGAGCCAACGTAACCCACAGCAGATGGAGGAAGCAATGTCCCGTTATTCCCCGATTGACGAACGCACCCATCAATACCTTCTCACTACCTCTATCCGCGAACCGGAAGTAGCTCGACGCTTGCGCGAGGAGACGCAGCAACTGGAAAACGCGCAAATGCAGATCGGCCCCGACCAGGGCCAGTTTATGCAGCTGCTGGTTCAGGTGCTGCGTGCGAGAAAAACGCTCGAGGTGGGAGTCTTCACCGGGTACAGTGCCCTGTGGGTCGCATTGGGTTTGCCGGACGACGGTCGCATCATCGCCTGTGACATCAGCGAGGAATACACAGCCGTCGCCAGGCGCTACTGGAAGGAAGCCGGCGTGGATCAAAAGATCGACCTGCGGCTCGGTCCAGCGCTGGAGACGCTGGACGCACTGCTCAAGGCAAACCAGGCCGGAACGTTTGACTTCGCTTTCATCGATGCTGACAAGACTAACTACGAGAATTATTATGAACGCGCCTTGCAGTTGCTCCGCGCTGGAGGTTTGATCGCCATCGACAACACGATCTGGTCGGGCAAAGTCGCCAATCCCAAGGTGAATGATGCAGACACGGTCGCGATCCGTCAGGTGAACGAGAAACTGCATCGCGACGAGCGGGTGACGATCAGTATGCTCACAGTCGGCGACGGATTGACCCTGGCGATGAAACGCTGATTTGTAGACACTATGGGCCTGGGCTTTTCCTTGCTCGATCGGTCGAACTGGTTCTTCGCAAGTCGCGCAGAGCACCCGCCAACAGTTCGTTGAAGCGGACCGGATCTTCGAGCATGGGATAGTGCCCGACGCCCTTCATGATCACGACTTCGAACTGCGGCGTATACTTACGGTTGCCCTCCAAGTTGGTGGGATATAAATCGGAGTTGATTGCCCGAATCGGTATCTTGATCGTTTGCATGGTTGGAATGGGATCGTACAGCGAGGCCGCCTTTATAATCGGTATCCCAAGCTCTGGAGGCATTGATATGGCTTGGGAGAGGACCCGCTCTTTGACGTCGGCGGGGGTGCCTGGCGCGAAGAGATACTGATTCGCGTACTGCGTAATTTGGCCCTTGTAGTCGGATTGGATCTGCTTCACCATGGCCTCCACCTGTTCGGTGGTCATCCTCTGCTCCACGTTTTGCAGTGTGTCCACTGGGACAATTGCAACCACCCGCTCCGGCATACGACGTGCGGCTTCCAGAGCCACTGGGCCACCCATGGAACTCCCGATAAGCACGACCCGCTTCAGATCGAGCTTCGTCACCACCCTCTTAACGTCTTCGCCGTAACTATCAATGGACCAGTTGGTTCTTCCCTTGCCCGACTCGCCGTGGCCGGGAAGGTCGATCGTAACCACTCGATGATTCTTCGCGAAGAAAGCGACCTGGTTTTCCCACAGCGTCCGGTCACAACTCCAGCAGTGGATAAACACCAAGGCCGGCTCGCCCTTCCCCTTAACTTCGTAGTGAATGGGAACCCCATCCGCAGCAGTCACGACAGAGGCCAACAATAAGATTACACTTAACAACATGAAGCCCTTCCTTTCGGACGTGTCGTAATTTCCATTTTTCCTTTGTGCTTTTGTGTGCTGTGAAGCAGAGCGCAGTTTCTTGCTCTTTGAGCAATTTCGACGGACCTTAGGGATCCACGAAATCGCACGAACCGACACGAAATCTTGTTTGTGTGTCATTTCGTGTGAGTTCTTAGCACCCGCGTGGATTGTGTCTAACGCAAACCTTTGTCAGTCTGCCGCCGAAAGAGCGCCTTCCAGCAACAGGCCCTTTTCCAGGTGGCGCTCGTGTGTTGCGTACGCAGCAGCGTGCGGATCGTGAGTTACCATTACCACCGTTTTCTTCAATTCCCGATTGAGCGTGGCGAGGATGTTTAGTATTTCTTCACCTGAGCGCGCATCGAGATTACCGGTTGGCTCGTCCGCGAGGATTAGATCGGGATCAGCCACAATGGCCCGCGCAATAGCCACGCGTTGTTCCTGGCCTCCTGACAACTGCCGCGGTTGGTGGTGCATACGGTCGGAGAGTCCTACTAACTCAAGGGCAGTTTGAACATTCTCGCGACGCTTAGCTTTTGATAGCTTGGTCAGCAGCAATGGCAACTCAACATTCTCAAACGCCGTCAATACGGGAATGAGATTGAACGTTTGAAAGATGTATCCGACGTGGCTATTCCGCCAAACGGCAAGCTCGCTCTCTTTTAATCTCGCCAGATCAGTTCCCAGCACGTTAACCTCACCCTCAGTACAGCGATCGATGCCGGCAAGCAGATTTAGCAGGGTGGATTTGCCCGAGCCACTGGGCCCCATGAGCGCCAGAAACTCTCCGCGCTGGATATCTAGTGTTACATTATCGAGCGCCAACACTTCGAAGCCGTCACGCGCGAAACGCTTGCTCACTCCGCTAACTTGCACTATTGGTCCAGACATTCTCTTTAACCTCGTAATCGCAGTTGCATCGGCCAGTTTAGAGTTCAACCTTTAGGTTGGGGTTTCGTAGCCACAAACTAAAGTTTGAACTCTGAACCTCCGAACTCAAACTGAAGCTAGTTGCCTGTCTTCACGCGATCGCCATCGTTTAATTTGTCGGCGCCAGTCGTGGCAATTGACTCCCCACCGCTCAAACCTTCCAGCACCTGAAAGAAACCTCCGGCCTCTTCACCGACGCGTATTGATCGCAACTCGACCTTGTTGCCTTTAATGACGAATACGACCTCTTTTCCGTCCTTTCGAACCACTCCCTCTTTTGGAACCAGTACACGTGCAGCAGATCTCCCCTCGGCCGGTGAAGCGTCCGCGAGAAAATTGACGCGCGCATTCATCTCAGGCCGCAACTGGTCATCCGGATTCTCGACTTTTACCTTTACTTGCACCGTAGCTTTCGCCCGATTCGCTTCCGGAGCAATCTCCGCAATAAAGCCAGAGTACTTGAGATTGGGAAATGCCTCCGGGATTATTTCCGCGCGCTGATCCATCTTCAACCTCGCGAAGTCCGCTTGGCTTATATCCAGCTCGATCTGCAGATCACTCAAATCGGCGAGAGCAACCACGGAGGTTCGAGCACCCGATTCACCAAAGGCGGACGGGGTCACCATCTCACCGGTTTCCACGATTCTCTGCAGCACCGTTCCCGAAACCGGCGCTTTGATTTCGGTGTCCGAAAGCTGAGTTTGCGCATAGTCCAAAGCAGCTTTCATCTGCTGAACTTGCGCGGCCCCCGCTCGAATCTCTTCCGCACGTGGCCCAATATCGGTCATGGCGCTAGATTGCCTGGCAGCTTCAACCAGAGCTCGCGCAGTGTCGCGCTGAGCGGTTGTTCGATCGAGTTCGGCTTTAGATGCCACTCCGGCGCGGTAGAGCTGTTCGGTGCGCTGGTATTCAGCTTCCGCATTTCTGAGTGTGGCCTCGGCCTGCAAGACTCCCGCTTTATCCTTCAATTTCTCCTGTGGTCGCGAACCGGCGCGCAATTGATCCAGACGGGCTTGCGCGGCAGCAAGATTCGCACGCGCCTGGTTGACTTGCGCGCGAAACTCATTATCTTCGAGGCGCACGAGTATCTGCCCCTGCTGGACCCGGTCGCCTTTCTCTACTCCAATCCACTTCACGCGTCCCATCACTTTCGCGCCCACAGCGATCTTGTGGTGCGCGACTACATATCCAGACACAGACAGGACAGTGCCGGCTTGCGAACTTCCACTATTGTCCAGTTTCACCTCTGCTGCCGAAATAGACTTTGACGCCGAAAAGAAATAAAAGTAGCCCATCGCCAACAGGGCGGTGAGCGCGCAGAGCGCAAGCAAAAGGAGCTTGGGTGAACGGTGCCCGGGCCCTGGAGAGTCGCCCGGGCCGCGATCGATCTTCAAGCTCCTCAGGCGCTGATTAAGATTCTCCTGGTCTTCCTGAGTCTTAGGGTTAGTAACCATCCGGATTCCCCAAACTAAGTTGCCGATGGATGTCTCTGTCTCGCTCTACGTCGCACGAAGAGCATCGACAATCTTGAATCGTGACGCACGAATGGACGGCAGCAGCGAGCCAAGCAATCCTATTCCCATACCGAAAATCAATGCCGACAACATCAAATCCGGAGTGACGCGAAAGTTGAAGGCAATCTCGCTGAAAGTGGCAAAGTTACTCGTGCCTGTCGAAACGAAGTTCAGCGGGAGCGCTAGCAGAACGCCAATTCCAACGCCTAGTAACGCGATGGCCAGCGACTCCAAGACGAAAGCTACGAGAATACTGAGCCGACCGAAACCCAACACTCGCAGCGTGCCTATTTCTTTTGTGCGCCTGGCTACGGCCGCATACATCGTGTTCATGCCCGCAAATCCGGCGCCGACTGCCATGATGAAGGCAATGAAGACGGCCAGCCCTTTGAGAACACCTGAGGCAATGCCCTGCTGGTCCTCATAAAAGGTCCGCTCAGCCATCGCTTTCAGATGGAGTCTCTGGTCCTCAGAAATTCGCTTCGCCAGAGCCTCCAGGGTTGACTGGTCTTTCGCCCGCAACAGGACCGAAGTGAAGGAATCACGTTTCGTAGCGGTTGCCAGAGAGTTCACATCCACCCAGATTTCCGACTCAAAAGCCTTGCCGCCTGCCTCGAAGAGACCCACGACAGTATAGTCTGTGGCCTGCACTCGAAATTTATCTCCTACGTCCAGACCTTGAAATCGCTCAGCAATGCGCCGGGAAACGATGGCCTCACTAAGTCCGGGCTGAAACATGCGACCAGACACCTGAGTGAAACCGGATCGCAGTTTGGTTGACATGGGGCCGATACCCCGAATGATAACGTTTGATCCCTGGCTCATTCCCTTTCGTGCTTTATAAATGAGTGTCATAGATTCCGGGGCGGCCAGTGGTTGATCACCTTCTCGCACGACGCCGTCGAGGAACTTGAGATCGTTAAGATTTTCTCGGGTCACTTCGCTGTTCAGTTCCGCGGTACTTCCTTCGCGTAGCACTATAAGATTCAGTGGTTCTCCGCTGCTCGCCAGAGTGAGATCGATGCCACGGGCCAGCGCCATCACCATCAGGTATACGCCTACCGTAAGGCCAATAGTAAGTGCGGTCGCTAGCGTGCTCGATTTGCGCACCGTGATATTGCGAAAATTATATTTGAGAGGTAGCGCCATTATTCAGTGCTCCGCAGGGCTTCCGCTATCGTCATGCCAGACACGCGAAACGCCGAATAGCTAACGCTGATTACGCCCACCAGCAGCGCGACCCCGAAGGCGAAAAGCAGAGTTGGCCCAGTAGGCACGAACGATTGGAAATTTGGGATATACAGACTCAGGTCGAGTGACCTGAACAGGACCATAGCTCCTCCGATGCCGATTAGCGCGCTGATGGTAGTAACCAGCAACGCTTCCCCGAGAAACAGCCCGGCAATCGTCCCTCTCTGAAAACCGAGGGCCTTGAGCATTCCCACTTCCCGGGTTCGCTCGCGCACTGTCATCGCCATGGTGTTGGCCATCACCAGCAACAGTGAAAAGGTAATCGCCCCCATAATTCCGTACATAAACTGCTTCACTCCGCCCATCATCGTTTCAAAGCTCATTGCAAACTCGCGCTCACTTTCGGTCTTGGTAGGTGCATCCGTGTTAAGAAAAATAGAATCTATGGCCGGCGCGATCCGCGCGACATCATCAGCTGAGTCTGCCAGAATGCTGAACGTCCCCACCTTGTCTTTGGCCCATTCCGGCATTGACTCGTTCATATAATCGTGATGGAAATAGAGTGTCTTCTCGTCGCCTCCGGTGCAAACTCCTCGAACGATGAATTCCAAACTTTTGTCATAGATCGGACTTCGGAGCGTAATGCGCTGGCCCGGGCTGAAACCGTATAGCTTGACGAGCTTTTGGCCCACCACGGCTCCCTGCCTGTCGCTGATAAACGCTTGCCACTCGCCCTCAGACATCTTCAGCTCGGGGTAGTTTCCCCGTAACTTGGTCGCATCGACCGCAAAGTTTGCGAAGAAGTTTTTCTCGTCCTTGTAAATTCCTCCGAACCAACTAAACGGCATGACGCTTTTCACGCCGGGGACAGTGGTCATTCGTTGCTGGTGGGCAGCGGGCAGATCGAACATCAGGGAAACCGAATGCCGCGTCCACAGGCGCAGGGGGCTAGCTTCGGCGCTGCCTCTCGAAGACTCTGTCAATATAGTTGCCAGTGTAATGATCAAAAACAGGGATACCACAATACTCGAACCCGTAAGGAGCGTGCGTCGCTTGTTACGCAGGATATTCTTCAAAATTAGTTTGGCGAACTTCATAAAGGCGTCCTCCTGCCTCGTCTTCAGTGGTTCGGCACTAATCTACGATACTCGGCTCAATTGTCCAACCGATAAGGGCGGGTCATATCACGGGATACGCAGTCTAGTCCTGAAAGTTCAGGAGTAGTAGTCAGGCGAAATCATGTCGCTGAAGAATTTACAAACGAAAGCTGTAAAGCTGATGGATCATGCCGACGTATTTGCAGGTTGGGAAGGGGGCAAAGTGAAGCGCGCCCCCGCTCAAGATGCAAGCGTCATCGGCTCTGTTCTTCTTCAGGACTCACTGGACCGAGCATGCATAATAATCTGAACGGTTCTGTAGCCACGCAAGACGCTGCGCTGGAGCGGGGGCGCGCTGCGCTTTGCCCACCTTCCCAACCTGCAAATGTTCTTAGCTTGAGTGGCCAAGTCAATACTGAATGGCATCCATCTTTAGCGGGGGGCCGCGCTGCGCTGTGCTTGCCCTCTTCCCAACCTGCAAACCTGCAAATTTCCTGAGTTTAAAAGCGTCTGAATGAGAGCAATCGCAGAAACCCGAAAGACCGAGTATCTTCGGAGCCAACTTCGTCGTACTCTCACTTTTGGATTAAACTACGTCCGATCCTGGGTTCCCCGTCATGAAGCAGATTCCTGAACAGACCATAGCGCATTACCGCGTTGTAGAGCCGCTGGGCGCGGGCGGCATGGGCGCGGTTTATAAGGCCTATGACAAAAAACTACATCGCGTCATCGCCCTCAAACTCCTAAAGCCAGAATACGTCTCCCAACAAGACCGCCGTCGTCGCTTTTTTCAGGAAGCGCGCGCCGCTTCCGCCCTAAATCATCCGCACATTGTAACCGTGTACGAAGTTGGAGAGGACGACGGCAAGCCTTACATAGCGATGGAGTATGTGGAGGGTGAGACGCTGCGTCAGAAAATCAAAGCTCGCGCCTTCCAGGTCAAAGAGAATCTGGAAATTGCCATACAGATTGCCGAAGGTCTTGCGAAAGCTCACGAGGCGGGGATCATTCACCGTGATCTGAAACCCGAAAATTTAATGATTAGACGGGACGGCTACGCGAAGATTCTCGACTTCGGTCTGGCAAAACTCATCGCACAGCGGGAACGGGCGTTCGCAGCCGATAGCGGTCAGAAAACTCTACTGCGAGTGGAGACGGAGTCCGGCACAATGATGGGGACCGTCAACTACATGTCGCCGGAACAGTTGCTGGGCCAACGCGTAGACCGCCGCTGCGACATCTTCTCTTTCGGGGTCGTTCTCTGCGAGATGCTGACGGGCACCTGTCCGTTCGTCAATAAAAACCGGATTGACACGATGCATGCGATTCTCCACGGCGAGCCGAGGATGTTGAACGCGAATAAAGCAGAACTGCCCCTCGATCTTCAACGCATTCTGGGAAAGGCATTGGCCAAAGCGCCGAAAGATCGCTATCAAACCGTTGCTGAACTGGCGACGGAACTAAGGGTATTCAAACGCAATCTCGAGCTTGGCAAGGTTGCCGCCGCCGGGGTTAAAACCAAACTGGTCCTGGCGCGGGTTACCTCCGCCTCGCGTTCTGACCGAATAGACTACGCCAAAGAACTCAACGAATCCCAACTCAAAGCAGTGATGACCACCGAAGGCCCGCTTCTGATCGTCGCCGGCGCGGGTACGGGGAAGACGCGGACCCTGGTTTATCGCGTCGCGCGTTTGGTGGAGACAGGAGCGCGCCCTGAGTCAGTGCTGCTACTTACATTCACGCGGCGAGCTGCGATCAGCATGCTGGCGCGCGCGGCTTCTTTGGCCGACGCACGGTGCCAGCGCGTCTCGGGTGGCACTTTTCATTCGTTGGGCCATTCAGTTTTACGAAAGTTCTCTGAGCTGTCAGGTGTTGATCGCAACTTTACCGTGCTGGATCAGAGTGACACCGAAGACTTGATTGATCTGCTGCGCCGGCAGATGAAACTGACAAAAGGCCGGCACTTCCCTCGTAAGCGCACCATCGGCGCCATCTTCAGCATGATGGTCAACAAGGTCAGCCCGATGAAGCAAGTGCTCAGTCAAAGTCACCCTCAGTTCATCGACGAGCGTAAAGCCCTCGAACAGTTGTTCAAATCGTTCGAGGAATTCAAGCGCACTCGACACATGCTCACTTATGACGACTTGCTCGTGCGGCTGCGCGAAGCTCTCGAAGGAAGTTCGGAATTGCGCCGGCAACTTTCAGACCAATACCGCTATATAATGGTGGACGAGTATCAGGACACCAACAAACTTCAGGCGCAGATTGTGCGGCTGATGACTGCCACGCACGATAACGTTGCCGTAGTCGGCGACGAGTTCCAGTCGATTTATTCATTTCGCGGCGCGAGCCACAGAAACATGCTGGAATTTCCCAAACTCTTCCCCGCCGCGCAGATCATCAAACTGGAAGAAAACTTTCGCAGTACTCAACCAATCCTCGACGTTGCCAACGCGATCATGGAAGAAGTAAAAGAAGGCTACTCGAAGCGCTTGTTCTCGCGCATCGAGGGAGGCGAGCCGCCTGTGGTCGTAGGCGCACGCGACGAAAACGAGCAGTCGCAGTTCGTCGCGGAGCGCATTGAAGAATTGCGCGAGCAGGGCGTCCCCCTTAGCGAAATCGCCGTGTTGTTTCGTTCCAGCTCTCACTCGTTCGACCTGGAAATAGAATTGGGCAAACACGGAATTCCGTTTCGCAAATTCGGCGGAATCAGGTTTGCCGAGTCGGCCCACATCAAAGACGCATTGGCATTCCTCCGCGTCGTGGTAAAACCTTCGGACACGCTCTCCTGGTTTCGGGCCCTTAAACTGATCGACCATATTGGTGACGCGACGGTCTATCAGATACTGGATCATCTCGGCGTGGAGCGAAAAGAGTTTAGGTCTGCGAGAACAAAGGAGGGTCTGTTTAGGAAGCTACATCGATTCCCGGCGCGGGCAAGTTACCAGGCCCAACTGGGAAGGATGGCACGTGTTTTGACCAGCGTACTCGAAAGTAAAACGCCTGGTGAGCAACTCTCAACCGTGCTGCGCTTTTACCGGCCCCTATTAAAAACCAAGTACGACGACTCTCCCCGACGCGGGCGCGACCTAGAACACTTGCAAGCAATCGCAAAGCGATACAAGACTTCTGCCAAGTTGCTGGATGACGTGGCACTCGACCCGTCTGACGCAACTCAGAGGAGCATTGCCAGGCGCGGCAGCGGCTTCGTTACGCTTTCGACGGTGCATTCGGCGAAGGGTCTGGAATGGGACAGTCTGTTTGGTAATCTGGATGACGGACGGTTGGTTCCCTTCGTCCCGATTCCAAGACGAGTTCGACGATTTGGAGGAAGAGCGCCGGTTGCTATATGTTGCGACGACGCGGGCGAAGCGAGACCTTCACTTCGTCTATTCGCTGAACGTATACCGGGCCCGGAGAGCGATTCCCTCCCGGCGCTTTCGCGGTTTCTGGAGCCCATTTCACACACGATTCTTCCGCGCGCCTCACTGCTCGGAGTGGAATGAAATCACGGCAGTTCGATAGGCTAAACTTTTTCCGGCTTACGAGCCCACACAGGAGATTTGAAATGAAGTACGTGATGATTGCGCTGACACTACTAATCCCGGGGGCAACACCAGGCCAACACAGTCACCCAGCGAAGGTAAATGAGACCGTATCGTTGGCCTCCGGATTGGGCGATGTAAATCACCCAGTCTCGACCACCAATCCCGAGGCACAGAAGTTTTTCAATCAAGGTCTGGCGTACATGTACGCCTTCAACCACGAGGAAGCCATACGTTCGTTCAAACGTGCTGCGTCCCTCGACCCGCAATTGGCTATGGCTTCCTGGGGTAATGCGCTCGCGCTCGGTTCAAACTACAACCTCCAAGCCGACGCGCCCCAGCTGAAGGAGGCGTACACAAACCTGCAAAAAGCTCTCACACTCGCGCAGAAAAGTTCGGAACACGAACGTGCCTACATCGAAGCCCTCGTTAAGAGGTATTCCAACGACTCGCAGGCCGACCGGCAAAAACTCGCCCTCGACTACAAGAACGCAATGGGCGAACTGGTCAAACGTTATCCCGACGATCTGGACGCAGCTGCGCTTTACGCCGAAAGCATGATGAACCTGCGACCCTGGAAACTCTGGTCCTCTGACGGCAAGCCGGCCGAAGGGACCGAGGAGATTGTCGCCGTTCTCGAAGGAGTACTGCGCCGCAATCCAAACCACATCGGCGCTAATCATTACTACATTCACGCTGTAGAGGCTTCGGAAAATCCTGAACGAGCGTTGCCGAGCGCGGCGCGACTCGGAAAACTAGCACCTAAGGCCGGACACCTGGTTCATATGCCTTCTCATATTTACATACGAACGGGCGACTACCACGAGGCGGCACAGGTGAACGCCGATGCAATCGTTGCTGACCGTGAGTACATCGCATCGGCCGGTGCGCAAGGGATCTACGCGATGATGTACTACAACCATAACATTCACTTCCTGGCAGCCGCCAACGCGATGAAAGGGCGGTTTGCGGACTCAATCAAAGCCGCGCGCGAACTTGAGGCCAACGTCAAGCCGCACCTCAAGGCGATGCCGATGCTGGAAATGTTTATGCCCTACACCTCGGTGGCGCTGGTTCGCTTCAGTAAGTGGGACGAAATATTGAAGACAACGCAGCCCGATCCCGAAATGAAGATCACGACCGCGTTGTGGCATTTCGCGCGCGGTACGGCTTTCGCGGGGATGAACAAACCGGCCGATGCCGACTCAGAGTTAAAAGCCTTTCAGTCGGTAGTCAAAACCATTCCGGCAGACGCAGGGCTTGGCAACAGCAGCGCCCACGATGTGCTGAAAGTTGCGGAACAGATGCTCGCCGGCAAGATCGCCATGGCCCGCGGTGATAAGCAAACGGCTTTGGCGCTTTTGCGTAAAGCAGTCGAAGCCGAAGACAGCGTCAGCTACAACGAGCCTGCAGATTGGGATTTGCCAGCGCGGGAATTGCTTGGCGGCGCCTTGCTAGTGAATGCCGATTATGCGGAGTCGGAGAAAGTGTTTCGAGCCGAAATTGCCAAGCACCAGCGCAACGGGCGCGCTTTATTCGGTCTGGTTGAAAGCCTGAAGCGCCAGGGGAAAGATAGTTCCGCGCTAATGGTCCAACGCGAATTTGATAAGGCCTGGGAAACTGCGGACACAAAACTATCCCTGGAACATCTCTCGGGCATGAATCCAAAAGCAGGACCGGTATCGCTAAGGTAATTCGGAACCAGCTCAGTTCAAGGTCCGCAAATTTGCACCTTGAGTGGCCGATTCAATACTATCAGATCATCAAAGACAGTGGCATTGGTACGCTGGGTTATGAACGCAACTTTGGCCAGTACCGCTTGCGCCTCATCCCCTCCGGCTTGGAAAGACATGGTTTGCTTCTCGCCGAACTGATGAAGAAGGCGCGTCACAAAGGATCCCCCAAAGTGGATTAGAGGGCTAACGTCGGGTTCCGCTGGCCTATCCAGCTAACTCCAACCGCGTAGCCGGCCGCTGGGCCGGCGCGGACAGCAGTCACAGCGGCAATCTCAAACGGGCCTCGCAACCCCGCAAGTCTCGGCGATTTTCGAGAGTTAGCGTGCCGCCATGCGCTTCGGCAATCTGCCGCGAGAGGACCAGGCCAATGCCTGAGCCTTCGATTTTCGTAGTAAAGAACGGCACAAAAAGGTTCGCCGTGTTGGCGAGGCCGAGTCCTTCGTCAGTGACCCAAACATCAACTTTTCCGTTGTTCTGGGTCCAACCGGATTTGACTTCCCCACCGGTTTCGAGCGAAGCATCGACTGCATTCCGCACCAGGTTGATGAGCAACTGTTCTAACTGCGCGCTATCGCCCTGGACCATTATCTCGGGCCCGGGAACCACGCTAACCGGCAACCTGGTCTCCAGGCTGGCGACGCGCCGGACCAACTCTCCCACACTCAGTGTCTCGAACCGGGGCTGCGGCAAGCGCGCCAGTTTTGAATACGACTCGACAAAGCGCGCCAGGGACGAGGCTCGCGATGAAATGACGTCTAACCCACGCTGCATGTCCTCGCGATAATCAGCAGGCTCAGGCTGGCGGTCGAGCAGATCGGCAAGACTACCCGCTACCGACTTGATGGGCGCCAATGAGTTGTTCAACTCATGGCCCAATACGCGCAACAGTCGTTGCCAGGCAGTGCGCTCTTCCTCACGCAGCGTTTGACTGAGGTCGGTTAATACCAGCAACTGATGCGACACACCCCGCTCGCGGAAGGTACTGCGACGAATGTCCCAGCGTCCGACACCGCCGGGAAAAACCATCTGCATCGTCTGCGGACCGTCAAACTCGCGCTCCAGACACGCCTCCAACCCAAGTTCGCTGCTGGTCCGTCCCAGCAGGCGCGGCGCCGGCTGTGATAGCAACCGCTCGCCGGCGCGATTCACCAGGCGCAGACGCCGATCACCGTCAAAGGCGAAAACCGCCACATCGATCTCGGACATCACGGTGCGCAGCAATGCCGTCGCTTCGAGCGCCCCCAGTCGTTGCTTCCGCAATGTCTGGCCCAATTCATTCACTTCGATCATCACTTCGCCGAGCGCGTCACCACTTCCCGCGCGTCTTCCGCGGATGGAAAAATCGCCTTCGCGAATTGCTGCGAGGATGTTGGAAAGGGTTTGCAGCGGTCGAACGATGCGCTGCTTGAGGTTGATAGCGATGCCCAGCCACAGGAGCACGAGCAAGAGATCGACAGTCCACTGAGTGCGGCCCGAATAGCCGTCAAGCCACAGCAGCAACGCACACAAGGACACCGCGGGAAGGCCTGCTAAAATCGCCAGAATCGTAACTCGGCGCTCGAATTTCAGGCGTCCGCCACTCTTCAACGCCGGGTCAAGAGTGGTGAATGTCGTCGTGTGCTTTGGTAGTTCTGGATGGACGCTCACACCGTTATGATAACCCATACTTCTGCAAGCGGCGGTAGAGCGCGCTACGGCTCAGGCCCAACGCTTCGGCGGCCCGATTAGCGTTTCCTTCGAAACGGGCAAGAGCTTTTTCAATCAGCAGGCGCTCGGCTTCTTCGAGGCTCATCTCTTCCAAACGCGCCGAGACACTGGCGTCTCGTGAAGTTTGTAGCGCCAGGTCAAAAGCCGTGACAGTCATGCCGGGGGTCATCAACACAGCACGCTCAACCACGTGATCCAATTCACGGACATTCCCTGGCCACGCGTGCTGGCGCAAAGCTTCGACAGCCTCACGGCTGAAGCCCTCAACCGGGCGCCGGTAATGGTCGCGATGCTGCCGCAGGAAGTGTTCGGCGAGGGGCGGAATATCATCGAGTCGATCACGAAGCGGCGGCAGATGAACTTCGACCGTGTTCAGGCGAAACAACAGGTCTTGACGAAACCTGCCCCGGGCCACGTCCACATTCAAGTCGGAATTCGTCGCCGAGAGCACGCGCACATCTACTTTTTGCGTTTTCGACGACCCGACCCGTTCAAACTCGCACGTTTCCAAAACACGCAAGAGTTTTGGTTGCAGGTTGAGTGGGACGTTGGCGATCTCATCGAGAAACAAAGTGCCACCATCGGCCAGTTCGAACCGCCCCACGCGATCCGTCTTGGCGTCAGTAAACGCGCCGCGCACGTGCCCGAAGAGCTCGCTTTCGAAAACGCCTTCGGCGAGCGCACCGGCATTCAGAGACACCAGTGGCTTTCGGGAGCGGCCAGACATAGAGTGCAGCGCTCGCGCGATCACCTCTTTGCCCGTACCGTTCTCGCCGGTGATCAGAACGTTGACGTCGGCTGGTCCAATACGTTCGACCAGCTTGAGCACCTCTTTCATCGCCGAAGACTCCGCAATAATTTTCGGTTGCTCGGCTGTGGTACCGGCGGCCGTGTCGCGCAGTGCCAGGTTCTCCGCTTCCAGTCGTTGGCCACGTCGCAGGGCTTCAGCCAGCTCAACCTGGGTACGCAAAACGGAGAGCAAACGCGCGTTATCCCATGGCTTTTGAATGAAGTCGCGCGCCCCGCGTCGCATCGCCTCGACTGCCAGATCCACATTCCCCCATGCGGTCATCACGACGATTGGGATGGTGGGATCGTGTGACTGAATTCGGGTCAGCAGCTCTAGGCCCTCGCTGCCGGAGGTGGTGTCGCGTGCGTAGTTAAGATCAATCAGGACGACATCCAGTTCCTGCGAATCTATCGCCTTGAGCACGGCGGCGGGAGACGAGGCGGTTTGGATCTCGAAGCGCTCGCCTTTTAACAGCAGGCGCAGAGCGGCGAGGACATCAGGTTGATCGTCAGCAATTAGAATTCTAGGCATCGGCCGAACTCTTCGAAGAGCGGAACGCGGGTGAGATTATCATGATTGCCGATTGCCAATGCCGGATTGCCAATTTCAAATCTCAGATCTCAGATTTCAGACTTTAGATTTTGGACTTCAGATCTCAGATCTCAAATTCGGGTACTGGTTCAATTTGGGCTCCAGGCGATCACACGAGACTACAGAACCGAGGAGCGGACCGGGTGGTGTCAAAGCCGGGGTGACGAGCGCGATCACCGTAAAGCCGGGCCGCTTCAGCAGGCTTCGCACGCCGTACCGAATGTCTTTGAATAGTGTTTCCATGATCACCTCTTAGGATTTCTGATTTTTGATTTTTGATTTCCGATTGCCGCTCTTCAATCTCCAACTCTTCTTCTCAGAATCCATCTCCGATCTGAGATCTCAGATCTCAGATCTCAGATTTCAGAGCCAACGAGCAGTCAGCAAAAACCACTCAGCAATCGGCACCCAGAAATCGGCAATCGGCAATCGCAAATCAAAAATCGCAACACGCTCACTCATACGTGAGCGCCACCATCGGGTCTACCTTGGTAGCCCGACGCGCCGGCAGGTAGCATGCGACGAACGCCACCGCTGTGAGCAACAGCGCTATAGTCGCGTAGGTTAGCGGATCAGTCGTGCCTACCCCGTATAGCAAACTCGCCATCAATCTCGTTAAAGCGAATGCCACTCCCAACCCGATTCCAACGCCTAACAGCGTCAACGTCATTCCTTTCCCTAATACGAGTCCGAGTATGTCGCGCCGTTGCGCGCCCAGGGCTACGCGGACGCCGATCTCCTGCGTGTGCTGCACGACAAAGTAAGCCACCACACCGTAAATTCCAAGGGTCGCTAACAGAAGAGCGAGAGCTGCGAAGATCGTCAGCACCGTCATGCCCAGGCGCCGCGATGCGGTCTCTTCCTCGAGCACCTCATCCATGGTCCGGATATTTGAAATGGGTTGAGCAGGATCGACCTTGTGAATCTCGTTACGAGCAGCGGCTACAATGCTCAACGGATCGACCGCTGTCCGGATTACCAAATCGCGCGGGGCGTACCATTGCTGATCTTTGATTTGCCGGTAAGGTATATACATTTCAGCCTTGACTGGCTCATCAACTCCCATCTGCCGCACATCCCCGGCAACGCCGACAATCGTTATCCAGGGAATGTCATCCTCGGGGTCGCCCAGCTTAAAGCGTTTGCCGATAGCGTCTTCCCCGGGCCAGTACTGCCGCGCCATCGTTTCGTTGATGATGGCCACGGGCAGTGCCCGTTCATCATCACCGTCGCTGATAGAACGCCCTCTCAGCAGAGGGATGCCCATTGTCTTGAGATAGTCGGCGCTAACCTGCCTATGATTGGCGTCATAAGAAAGGCCCTCTGCGGACGCCCGTTCGACGGTGCGACCTTCGGGAAAGAAGCCGCTCGTGCCGCCCTTCCAGGCCAACGGGATGCTGGTCGCGTAACCGGCTGAGACAACCCCCGGTAAGGACTTCACGCGCTCCAGCACTTGCTTATAGAAAGCTGCACGCTGCGGTTGCTCGGGGTACTTGCTGCGTGGCAGCACCGTCCGCAAGGTCAAAACATTTTCCGGGCGCAACCCCGAATACTGATCGCGCAACTGGAGAAAGGTTTGAATGAGCAGCCCGGCACCGACCAGCAACACCAACGCCAGGGCGACTTCAGTCACAACCATGATGCTACGCAATCTTTTGCCTCCTGCATTCAAACCTGTGCGTTCGCCGCCTTGTTTCAATGCTTCGTTTAGATCGGTCTTGGACGCTTGAAATGCGGGGACTAAGCCGAAAACCACGGCGGTTAATAAGGCCAGCAGGAGGGTAAAACCGAGCACTGGGAGATCGAGGGTGAGTTTGGTGAAGAGGGCCAGACCGTCAGGAATGAGTCGCTGGAGGAAAGCAAAGCTCCACGAAGCAAGCACTAAGCCGCACACTCCTCCAGCGGTTGCCAAGAGCAGACTCTCAACCAGCAACTGACGGACGATATGGACGCGGCTTGCCCCCAGGGCCGCTCGCACTGCGATCTCACGACGACGGCTAGCTGCGCGTGAAAGCGACAGATTGGCAATGTTTGCGCAAGCAATCATGAGCACAAATCCTACGGCGACTAATAATACGAGGAGGGGCCGGCGCACGTCGCCCGCTAACTGCTCACGCAGCGGCATTACGAAAGCATCCAGTCGTCCAGCCTGGTCCGGATGATCGCGGGCAATCCGTTGTTGAATCGTATGAATATCCGCATTCGCCTGGGCCAGCGTGACCCCGGGCTTCGTTCGCGCAACAACAATGAGGTAGTGGCTACCGCGCTGAGTAAGTGTCTCAGAGGTGAAAGCTATCGGCACCCAGAGTCCGATGCGGCTTTCCATGAACTGAAACCCCGCCGGCATTACGCCGACGACCGTGTATTTCTCCCCATTGAGCAGCAACTCCCGCCCCACGACACCACGGTCACCGCCGTAACGCTGCTGCCAGAGACTGTAGCTGAGCATGACACCTTGTTCGCTTCCGGCTTGTCCTCTTCTGGCAGGATGACTCGGCCGAGGATTGGCTTGATGCCGAGCAGCCCAAAGAAATTGGCCGTCACGCCATTAGCCTCAATCTTTTCAGGTTCGCCGTCCCCAGTCAGGTTGAAGCTGCGTTGGTCGAGTGCGGCCATCTCTTCAAACACCTGATTCTGGGATTTCCAATCGGCATAATTGGCTGGAGCCGGCTTGTTGCGAGGGAAACCAGCCAAAGACGCATCTTCCCATACCATCACCAGGCGGTCTGGCTCGCGGAAGGGCAACATTCGCAACAACACGGCGTTGACGACGCTGAAGATTGCCGTGTTCGCGCCAATGCCAAGCGCAAGGGTGAGAACTGCAATACAGGTGAACCCTGGATGCTTCAACAGAGACCGGACGCCGTAACGAATATCTTTGTTCAGTGATTCCATGGGATTAATCTCACTTTCCGATTGCCGGAAGTCGGTTGTTGAAGAGACTGTGTGAAAACTCAGAGTGAATAGAGCTGCACGGAACAAAGCCACTCACTACAGAACCAGGAGCGATAGCGACTGCACTCAACTAATGAATGCATACTGGTTAGATCACTGCTGCAGACCTTAATCTATTCTTGCGGTTGCGCATGTTCGCTCCAAATGAGAGTTCGACTTCTTGAGTGCCGTCGCTACCGCTCCCAATTCTGTATCGAGTGCTGTCTCCGATTCACAGATTGCGAATTCCCGATTGCCAATTGGCAATGACTTCACTCGTATCGAAGCGCTGCCAGGGGATTCACGCGCGAGGCTTTTCTAGCCGGCAGATAGCCGGCTAACGCTGCAACCAGGCTTAGCAAGATGACTGCCGTCAGCAATGTCACAGGATCGCTTGGATTGAGACCGAAAAGCTGATTGGAGATCAGGTGAGCCGCCCCCCACGCGGCTGGCACACCGATGACAACTCCGACTGCGACCAGCAGTAAGCTCTCTTTAAGGACCATCCAGATAATGTGGCCACGGTCTGCGCCGAGCGCCATGCGAATACCGATTTCATTGGTCCGGCGAACGACCGCATGGGCCATGATTCCGTACAGGCCAACGCAGGACAGGCCAAGGCCCAAGAGCCCGAAAAAGCTGACGAGTTGAGCAATCAATTTTTCCTGCTTGAGGGATTCGTCAGTTTGAATGCGAAGAGAAGTTAGGTTCAGGATGGGCAGTCTGTCGCTGACCTGCGTGATGGCGGCACGAACCGGAGCTGAGAGGTTCAACGGATCGCCCGTGGTGCGCAACGCAAGGACGTTTGAGTAAGCTCCCTGGTCCTGTACCTGGAAAATGGGACGATAGACGCTCCGGTCCGCTTTCTCTTTTGCGCTATCGAATTTTGCATCGCCAATCACGCCGACAATCTCGAAGTCATCTTTGTCCGAGTCTTCTTCAAAGGTCATGCGCCGACCGATGGGATTTTGATCTTGAAAGAACGCTTTAGCAAAGCTCTGATTAACAACCGCTACTTTGGTGGAGGCCGGAGTGTCCTGCAATCCGATTTCCCGACCGAGTAAGAGCGGGACGCCAAGCGTTTCAGCAAAGCTTGGGCCGACGAGCAGGTCAGACACGGCCACGTCTTCACCCTGGGCGGGCGTGTATCCACGAACGGTAATAGTGCTGTTCCTGTTGGTCCCGCTCATCGGGCTGTAAGTGGCCAGTGTCACGGAACTAGCATTAGGCAGTGCGCTCAGTCTGTCATAAAGCTGGCGGTACAGCGGGCTCAGTTCATTGGGCTTATACCCGGAAAGACGCGTATCGACACTCGCGAGCAACACATTGTCACGATTGAAACCGAGGTCCTCTTGTTGAAGTTTAATTAGGCTACGAGCAAATAGGCCCGCGCCCACCAATAAAATGAGAGAAACCGCCACCTGCGAAACCACCAAGGCCGACCCCAAATTGAAGCGGCTTTTCCGGCCATGACTGGCTTTCTCTTTCAACGCTGAAGTTAGATCAGTCCTGGTCGCTCGAATGGCTGGCGCGATTCCAAAGAGAACTCCGGACACTAGCGAAATCCCGGTGGTGAATAGCAATATTGAGAAGTCAGGCTTCACATCCAAAGGGGCCGTTGCGGCCACGCGAGCCACCAACACGCTTACGCCCCACTGAGCCAGTAATATGCCTGCTACGCCTCCGATTGCTGCAAGCAGCAAACTTTCGGTGAGTAGTTGACGAACCAGTCGGGCGCGACTAGCACCCAGAGCCTGCCGCAAAGAAATCTCCGCTTGTCTTGCAGCTGCGCGCGACAGCAAGAGATTTCCCACATTGGCGCAGGCAATCAGCATGACCAATAAGACGATCACCATCAGCATTCGCAGCGCTTGGGAATAAAAACGGCGCAGCCCTGAAAGTCCACGCCCACCTGGCGCCAATTGAACATATGTATTCTGGATCGCTCGACGGTTGTCATCGCTGAGTTGACTGCCCGCCTGCTGGGTGAGGAATTGGTGCAAACCAGTGTTGACGCCGGCTTGAGCCTCTTCAATACGGACGCCGGGTTTTAGTCGGCCGATCAAATTCAACCAGTAAACGTTCTTGTCGTCGAGAAACGACTTACGCAATTCAATCTGCGGTTGAAACGCCAGCGGCAGCCAAAAGTCCGGCGAACGGCGCACCCGCGTGCCGAAAAACTCGGGTGGCATTACGCCAACAATGGTGAACGCGGTGCCATTAAGCAGTATGTTCTTGCCTACTATCTGCGCATCCCCGCTCAGTTTTTGCTTCCAATACCCGTTGCTGATGACGGCTGCGGGCGGGGCTGCGGGCGAGTCGTCGTCATTTGTAAGGACGCGCCCTTGCAGCGCGTTGATCCCCAACACGGCAAAGTAATTGCCGGAAACAAGGTGGCCCGACGCCCTTTCCGCCTCGCCCGACTGCACGTCTGTTCGCCTCACGCTGATTCGACTTTCAGCGCTGCGAAATGCGCTCAGCTCCTGGAACGAACGATCGTGTTCGCGAAAGTAACGGTAGGCCGAATAAGAAAAGTGGTCCCACCGACCACTCGAAATATCGCCGTCTGAGACTCGTGTTCCCTCACTGGGCGAGTCGTTAAACAGGACCAACTCTTCCGGTTTACTTACGGGCAGCGGCTTCAAGACCACGGCATTAATCAAGGTATAGATTGCCGTATTGGCGCCGATGCCCAACGCCAGGATGACGAGCGCCACGATTGTAAAAGCCGGGCGCCGCAGCAAACCTCTCAAGCCATAACGAAGGTCGTTCAACAGTGAATCCATCTTCGCATCTCCAATCCGGGGTCGGAATTTCGGATTGCGAATTTCGAATTTGAGATCCTATTGGCTGACCTCCCAAGGATCGGTAAAACTAGAATCCGAAATTCCCAATCCGAAATTCGAAATTCCTACTCGTAACGCAACGCCAGCAACGGATCGACTTTCGTTGCGCGTCGCGCCGGGATGTAGCAGGCGAGCAGCGCCACTCCTGTCAGAATGAGCGCGAACGCGACGAATGTAGTGGGATCGCTTGCGCTCACGCCGAACAACAAACTTGCCATCAATCGCGTTAAGGAAAACGCCACTGCCAGGCCAATAGCCACGCCGGTCAACGCCAGTCCCATTCCCTTCTTCAAAACCAATCCGAGAATGTCGCGGCGTTGCGCACCTAACGCCACGCGCACGCCGATTTCGGGCCGGTGCTGCGTAACGAAAAATGCGAGCACCGCATAGATACCCATCACCGCCAGTAGCAACGAGAGGGCGGCAAACGCCACTAGTAACATCATTCCGACCCTGCGCCTCTGGGTCCCCTGGTTCAGCAATTCATCCAAGGTTGCGATGTTTGAGACAGGTTGATCAGCATCCACGGCGTGCACCTCACGCCGCACCGCAGCTACAAGCTGAAGCGGATCTCTCGCCGTACGAATCACCAGATCGCGCGGCTTGTAAAACGGAAACATAGTGACTTGCCGGTAAGGAAGATACATTTCCCCCTTGACCGGCTGATCCATCCCCATCTGGCGCACGTCAGCCACGACTCCGACAATCGTGATCCATGGGGCATCGTCCTCACCAAACTTAATTCGCTTTCCCAGCGCGCTTTCAGTCGGCCAGTACTTGCGCGCCATTGTTTCGTTGACGATCAGGACGCGTTGCGAATTTTGATCGTCGCGGGTGTCGAGGTAGCGTCCTTCGCGTAGTGGGATCCCCATTGTCGTGAAATAGTCCGCACTTACTTGCCGGTGGAGCGCATTGGTCGCGACGTTCGGCGGCGGCTGCGTTCCTTCCATCGCGAAACCATTCGATCCGCCCGGCCACTGCAAAGGCACTGATGTGGTGTAGCCAACCGAGACAACGCCAGGAAGTGCCTTAACTTTCGCGAGCACGTCGTCGTAGAAGGCCCAACGCTTCGCCGGCTCCTGATACTTGCCTTGCAGCACAGTTCTCACCGTCAACAAATTTTCCGGCTGAAGAATTGAATATTGGTTGCGGAGATGCGAAACCGTTTGGATCAAGAGACCCGCACCGACGAGCAATACCAACGCCAGGGCGACCTCGGTTATGACCAGCGCACCCCGCAATCGTCCCCCTGCAGATCCCAAACCGGTGCGACCGCCGCCCTGTTTTAAAGCCTCGTTTAGGTCAACCCGCGACGCCTGCAGCGCCGGAACCAGGCCGAAAATAATTCCGGTAAGCACGGAAACAAGCAGGGCGTAGCCAAGTACACGCAGTTCGATTCTCAAAGTGCCGGCTACGAGTCCGGGTGGGATCAGCGTTTTGAGAAATTCAAAACTGAATGCCGCCACAACCAGCCCGAGTCCACCCCCAAAAGCGGAAAGGATCAAGCTCTCAGTTAACAATTGCCGCACGATGCGGCCGCGCGTCGCGCCGACTGCTGACCGCACTGCGATTTCCCTGCGACGACTAGTTGCGCGCGATAACAGGAGATTGGCAGTGTTGGCGCAAGCAATCAACAGTACAAAGCCAACTGCAACGAGAAGCATAATCAACGGGCGACGCGATTGCCCTGTCACCTGTTCGCTCAGTGGGACGACGGCGGCGCTCATGCTCGGCGACATCTCGTCTGGATGATCTTTCGCGATCCTCGCGGTGATAGTGCCGATGTCGGCTTGAGCCTGCTCAGCCGTCATGCCAGGCTTGAGGCGCGCGACCACGGTGAGGTTTTGGCCGTCGCGCATTGTGAGTTCTTCAGCAGCGAATGCCGCCGGAACCCAAAGGCCGGTTAGCCCGTGCAGAAAGCGAAAGGTTTTCGGCATCACGCCGACCACAGTATGCTTGTGCCCGTTGAGAATGATGTCTTTGCCGAGGATGCCGCGGTCACCGCCGTAACGCCTCTGCCATAGGCCGTAGCTGAGAATCATTACTTTCGGCCCGCCGTCTTTGTCTTCTTCGGGCAAAAAGTTGCGGCCAAGCGCGGGGGGGACACCAAGGAGGGGAAAGAAATTCGCGGTTGCACCATAAGCCTGAACCTTCTCAGGCTCGCCATCGCCGGTAATATTGAAACTACGGAAACTAAGCGCCCCCATCTCGTCGAAGACTCTGTTCTGAGCCTTCCAATCGACAAAATTTCCGACCGCCACCTCATCCTGCCCGACATCTATGGATGGATTGGCTTCCCAAACCACTACAAGCCGCTCCGGCTCAGAGAATTCGAGTGGTTTCAGCAGCACAGCATTCACGAGGCTGAAGATGGCCGTGTTCGCACCTATACCCAACGCCAGGGAGATTACGGCTACCAAAGTGAATACCGGTTGGCGCAGAAGGCCGCGCAGTCCATAGCGAAGGTCTTGCGTTAGATTACTCATGGTTTACTCCTTACCCATCGCCGATTGACAGCTTCAGATCTGAAACGTCGATCAGAACCTAGATCGAGCGGGATTGTTGCTTCCGAGTTGAGACGGGTCGCTACCCTTCCCTTTCTGACAAAATCGCAAATTTACAATCGGCGGTGTCGCTCCTCATTCATAACGAAGCGCCACCAGGGGATCGACCTTCGTCGCGCGCCGCGCTGGAATATAGGAGGCTAACAAGGCGACCACGAAGAGTGTGCCAACCACGAACGCAAACGTTCCCAGGTCGTTGGTCTGCACCTCATAAAGCAGACTCCTTAACAGCCGCATCAGAGCCAGCGCCGCCAACACTCCAATCGCCATACCCGCCAGGGAGAGGCCGAGCGCTTGTTTCAACACTAGCTTGAGAATGTCGGAAGCCTGAGCACCCAGAGCCATTCGTACGCCGATGTGATGAGTCTGTTGGCTGACTGAATACGAGACGACTCCGTAAATACCGATTGATGCCAGCAGCAACGCCACGCCCGCAAAGATGCCGATCAGCAGAGCCGGAAAGCGCCGCAAGAACGCCGCAGGCGAGTCAGCTATCAACTCCTCCATCTCACGAACGCTGAAGAGCGCTACGTCAGGTTCCATGTTGCGGGTTTCGTTGCGAATGGCGCCTGCCAGGGTTGTGGGATCTGCGTTTGTGCGAACGACCAGATTTGTTGTCATTGAGGGACTTTGGCGGAAGGGGTAATACAACACCGGTCTGATCGCCTCATCCAGTCCGGCAATCTTCACATCCCCGACGACGCCGACGATTAAGTCCGGCGGTCCCTGGATGCTGGCATAATTAATCCGGCGTCCGATGGGGTCGCGGCCGGCAAAAATCCGATCAGCCACGGTCTTGCCGATCATGACGACGCCCGGCGCATCCGCCTTGTCGCGTTCGTCGAACATACGCCCGGCCATCAGCGGAATGCCGAGCGTTTGAAAATAGCTCTCATCGACCACGCGGAAGTTGGCCTCAATCTCCTCTCCTGGCGCGGGAATGGGATCGCCTTCGACAACGAACCGGGTGGTGTTTCCGCCCTGCAGCGGCAGAATGTTGACTGTACCGGCGCTGCTGACTCCCGGCAGCGCACGCACGCGCTCGTTTAGTTGCTGGTGAAAACTCACGAGGGCAGTGGGCTCCCTATACTTGCCGGGAGGTAGAGCGACCGTCATCGTCAATACGTTCTGAAAATTAAATCCCACGTTTGTTTGCAATAAACGCAAGAGGCTTTTCATCATCAGGCCTGCGCCCACCAGAAGCACAACGGCCAATGCGATCTCCGTCATGACAAACGCACTCCGGAGCCGGTGCCGCGCCCCACCGGCCGTAGTGCGACCGCCCTCCTTTAGCACTTCGTTCAAGTCGAGCCGCGACGACTGGAGGGCCGGCGCGAGGCCAAACACGATTCCCGTCAGAAGGGAAAGCCCGAAGGAGAATCCGAGAATGCGTGCGTCAATATGCAACGATTTAAGGAAGGGCAATGAGTTGAGTTGGCTCTCGGGGAGCGCCGCAACGAGGGCATCCACGCCCCAGTTAGCCATCAGCAGACCGGCCACTCCGCCGGCTAACGAAAGCAGCACTGATTCCGTCAACATTTGCCGGATCACGCGCCAGCGGTTTGCGCCAAGCGCTGAACGAATCGCAACCTCTTTCTGACGGGAAAGGGAACGGGTAAGCAGCAGACTGGCAACGTTGGCGCAAGCGATCAACAACACAAATCCGACGGCCGCAAGTAAGACCAATAGTATCGGTCTAACATTTCCCACGAACTGTTCCTGCAAGGGCACGAGTCGAATGCCTGTTCCCGCGTGTGACTGGTTGTGTTCCTGCTCGATGCGTTTGGCGATAACGCTCAGTTCTGTCTGCGCCTGCTCAACGTTCACACCTGGTTTGAGCCGGCCAATGACATTGGTTCCATGCATGAAGCGCCGCGTCAGTTGCGCTTCGGTTGGTTGGTATGGCCGCCATAGGTCCGCGGATCTGAGTGCAAACTGAAAACTGGCGGGCAGTACCCCGATCACGGTGTAACTCTCGCCATTGATGGTCAGGGGCCGGCCTACAATCCCGGTGTCACCTCCGAACCTGCGCTGCCACATTCCATACGTCAGCACTGTTACTCGAGGCGCGCCCGGTTTGTCTTCGCCCGGCTGAAATGTGCGCCCGAGGAGGGGCTCGACTCCGAGGACGGAAAAGAAATTCGCCGTGGCCGACGGACTAAGGACACGTTCCGGTTCGCCGCGCCCGCTCAAGATCCCACCGCCTCCGGTGTAGGCCGCGATTCCTTCAAATACCTGATTTTGTTGATAGTCCTGATAATCCGGATAAGAGAATTCGCGCTGTGAAAATTCCTGTTGCGGTCTCCTCTCCCAAAGGTGATAGAGCTGCTCGGGCGATTTGTACGGAAGCCCGCGCAGCAACGCTGCATCTACAACCGTGAAGATTGCCGTGCTCGAGCCGATGCCGAGAGCCAGTGTGATGACCGCTATTAACGAAAAGCCCGGCTTCTTGAGCAGAGTGCGAACGGCATAGCGCAAGTCTTGCAGCAGTTTGTGCATCATTCCTCCATTTCCAATTGGTGGCCATTGCCCTTCACCCGGGCTTAGTGCTGCAATCCTGCTCGTTGCAGCCTAACGGGTCTTGTACCACCACGAGGTAGCAGGTGGGTTCCTCTGTCAGAGATCGCGCATCGCTCAACCCACCCGATGACCGCGTGGTGGTACGGACTCATACATCACACATCTCAATCGGTTGATCCGCATCAACTTTCCAGACCGCCTGGCGCACAGACGCGGATAGGCCGAGAGGCTCGACAGTGGTACGAATGACGGCTGTGGCGAAGAGCCCCGGCTGCTGACTGTAGGAGCCATAGATCTGCGGCTTTGACTCATCTTCCAGCCAGTAGTGCTTCGCGTCTCCCACAACTCCCACAACCGTACCCGTGATATCGCCTTCTACAACTTAACTTGTTTGCCAAGCGGATCCTGGTCGGGCCAGAACCTGCGCGCCATGGTTTGGTTAATAATGCAGGCGGCAGCATAAAGCCTGGGGCGTGAGCCCCAGGACGAGCAATCCGGAACGGAGGAAGCCCGCGATAATGGGCGGCAGCTCCTCTCGATCAATCGGACCGTTACTTGGCTCATAGTCGAACCTGTTAGCTGACGGAAACGACTCTCCTGGCGCATCGCCTGACGCCTTGCTTCGCGAACTGCGAATACCTTCTCATTGAGCAGACTGCCTCTTTGGACTTTGCCAGAGCACATTGACAATCATCCATTTGCCATCGAACTTCGCCAGAT
>Ga0136617_10000436_pt1 | contig 34787 bp, 36 predicted proteins | sample AntDrymUQ3222106_2_FD_129672 | JGI IMG/M metagenome (GOLD analysis project Ga0136617, IMG submission 129672) | Polar desert sand microbial communities from Dry Valleys, Antarctica - metaG UQ322 (21.06) | ecosystem: Environmental > Terrestrial > Soil > Desert | place: Antarctica: Dry Valley... | reverse complement strand
TAATCAATCCGAGCCGGCGCAACCGTAGCTCGCGGTCCCAGCCCAGGAACCCCTCCCGAACGGTGCAGCCCAGCGCCGCAGACCCGAACCCGGCCACCCCCACCCACTCACCCTCGATCGTCGCCACGTAGCGCAACGCCCGACCCGAGAGCCGGTGACCTAACCAGTGATAGGCGCTCAGCTCCACAGTGAACCGCTCCAGCTCATCTGCCATGATCGGCCGAACCACCAGCGAAGCCCGCCACGACGACACCATGGGACCCTGTGTAGCACTCACGGCGCGAAATGTTCAGTTGGGCGTATCAGCCCAGCTCACCGGCCGAATTCAGCGACTTTGGTCAGGACCCTGGGGCTCCTCCCCCTCGACCGATCAGGTAACTAATCGCTGAAAAATTGCCGTATGCCCCCAGTCCCACGGTTCAGCCGGCCAGGATCGCTTCACGGAACCGCCATGCGCGGTCCAGGATGCAGGCGCACGAAGAGGCTATCGGCTCGTCTTCAAGCAGGCGGCGCACCGTCGTCTCGGTAAACGGCAGTCCTTCCGACACTGCCGACGACTCAGCCGCAGTGATCAGAACACCCTCAGCGTTGACCTGCACGGCTTTCCCGAACAGCTCGTCGAACACGTCATCATCGAACACCGCAACCGTGAGGATCGTTGCTGTAAGCGTGAGAGTATCGAGACCGACGCCCAGGCAGAACACCGAGACTCGGCCGGCTTGACGCGCCTGCTGGAGCGTGCAATACAACGGCCAGTTCTGGTAATCGAGTGGCGCACCGGAGCTTCCATCTCGCTCCGGCTCACCAAGAACTTCTTCTGAGTACTCGCGCACTATGCTGCGCCACATATCGAAGTCATTCTCCCGATCCCGGCTCGCTATGCTTGATGGCTGGAACTCACCCGCCGGAATCAGGCCGTAGACGCCGGCGGCCGTGGCGACTTTGGCAGGATCCCGCCAGTGCAGCAAGAACGTTGCGTCGCCCGTTGTCCGATTTCGGCGCAGCGTGAGCGTCGCGATGGCGGGCATGACGAACCGCCGCCGAAGGTCGAAGGGGTCTCCGATGAGGGCGCGTAGCGGCAGGCTCGACCACGATGGAACCGACCCGCTGTCGGCGTCTTCCGCTATTCCCAGCTCATGCGCGACAGCCTCCGACAGGTCCAACTTATCGAAGTAGGTCCCCAAGCCGAACCGCATTCGGCTTGACGACGGCGCAAAATCGACGTCGAGCAGACGGTAGCTCGGGCGGTTCTCAAATAGGGCAGGAGGGTCGAGGTACCGGATCGCTGACGTGTATCTGGTGAATCTCTGTCCCGGCGCGCGGAGAGGCAGTATGCGCGCTGCCTCTGGCTCGCCACCGGTGATGGACGTGTCCGCTGCGTCGTCGGTCCATTCGAGCGCGATGTGCTCGAGGCGGAGTGGTGCACGGGGGATCCAGGCGCGACGAGCCATGAACGGTACTTCACCCAGGCGTACGTCGGCGCGATACAGCTGCGCTGCGGTACGAGCCAGCGCACCGCGCGTTCGGTTGAGGTGGCGTCGGCCGCTGCACCATTCGGCCTGACTGCTCTCGACGGGGTCAACGGTGCCGACAAGAGCCGAAGTGGCCGGCGGTGCCACTGGGCGGAGTAGGTCGCTGGAGATGCCGAGTCGGTTGGGTGCGATATCGAGTTGCTGCGCAATCCTGAGGAGCAGCTCAATATCACGAACCTGACGCTGACCAGTCTCGATCTTTGAGATGTAAGACTGATCCAAATTGAGTATCTGGGCCAGATCGGCCTGATTGATCCCGTGTGCCTTCCGGTACTCCAGCAACACTTCTGCAAGGAGACGGGGATTTAACTCGACCTCGGCAACGGTGCGCGGTGACAGCCACGACAAGTGGGGAGACATGGGTTCAGGCCCTCTCAGCTTCGCTCGGTTTCGGAGCGCCGACATGACGCAACATAGGCTTCTGAACAGCGGGAATGCCTGACAGTCCTACCGACGGCCGCCAGAGGCCGAACAGTCCTTGGACGGTTGCTGCGAATGCCGCGAGTCTGGGCGTCATGGACATCGCAGCAGCGCAAGCGTCGGGTGCGAGACCCGCAAAGTCGGGCGCCGTCACGGACGCTGTCAGCGGGCACTCGCTGCTCCAGATCGTCAAGGCGCCGGTCGGGCGCGGCCAGCGCCTCCCACAGATCGTCCACGAAACCGGTGCTTTTCATCTCACCGGCGGCAGGGGTTCGAATTCTCAGGAAGGAGCCCTTCCCCTGCCAGGAAACGATCAACCCTTCTGCGCGGAGGCCAGCGAACGCGCTCTTGACCGTGTTGGGAGCAATACAGTACGTGATCACAAGGTCATGGTAGCTCGGGAGTTGCGCACCGGAACCGATCTCACCGGACTGGACGTCAGCCTGAAGCACGGCCGCCAACTCCTCGAATGGCGGGCTGGGGTCGTCGAGGTTCATAGAGCCAAGGCTAGCGATGGTCGCGGAGGCCGGCCTTGCCCAGCAGGACGACGGCACCGCCCCGTGACCAAGGCCGGTCCGACCGCGCTCTGGACTGCCGCCGAGAATGCGTACGCCATGTGGCTGAACGCCGGGCAACCCGGCTGGCATCGGCTCGGCCGCACCATCACACCTGATCGTCAGTGGCTCTGGCTCGACGAGCCGGACAGTCGACTCGACTGGGCGCTGACCGCCCGATGAACGGTCGCAGTGACAACTGCCCAAGACCCGATCCCCATCAGTCGGCATTTGCGACAGCCGTGCGGTTCGTCGCGGCCCAGACCGGCGGCCCCGCCCGCATCCTCACCGTGCATCACCGCCGCACCAATGGCTCCTGCGCCGGATGCACCACCACGCCCACCCGGTGGCCCTGCACCGCCGCGAACATCGCCATAGCAGCGCTCAATTGCGACCGCCATAAGGCGACGTGATGTCCCTTGCAACGCTCAGGACACCACCACCGCAGAACAATCGGGACTCATGATCGTCCTCCCTGGCGCGCCCTACCGCAAAGTAGCCAGACACATACGCCACGCCACGTCACCGCCGCTCGATCCCAGAGCATGACGGGTGTGACGGGCCGGCTCCCACCCGTCACGGCCAAGCTGGCGACGTGACTGCGCCATCAGGTGAGCGAGGCTCCGGCACCGATCGGACATGCGACGCCGGTGCCGCCGATCCCGCAGTAACCGTTGATATTGTGTGCAAGGTACTGCTGGTGGTAATCCTCCGCGTAGTAGAACATTCCCAGTGCGGCGATCTCGGTGGTGACCTCGCCGTAGCGTGCGGCACGCAGCGCGTCGCCGAAGGTCTTCGCGGTGGCCTCGGCAACCTCGCGCTGGGTGTCATCGATGTAGTAGATCGCGGAGCGGTACTGGCTGCCCCGGTCGTTGCCCTGGCGCATGCCCTGAGTGGGGTCGTGGCCCTCCCAGAAGATCTTCAGCAGGGTCTCGTAGCTCACCTGCGCCGGGTCGAAGACGACGAGCACGGCCTCGGTGTGCCCGGTGAGACCGGAGCAGGTCTCCTCGTAGGTCGGGTTCTCGGTGAACCCCCCCGCGTAACCCACCGCGGTGGAGTAGACCCCCGGTGTCTCCCAGAAGATGCGCTCGGCACCCCAGAAGCAACCCATCCCGAACACGGCCGTCTGCAACCCCTCGGGGAACGGCGGCTGGATGCGGTGACCGGAGACGTAGTGCTCGACCGGCACGCGCAACGGGGTGGTGCGGCCCGGCAGCGCCCGGTCCGCAGTGATCATCTGTGACTTGTCCCTTCCGAACAGACCCATGACTTCAGGTTACGCGCGACACTTGCACCCGGCCGGTTCGTCACCAGGCCGAAAGATCTGGACCGACGTTGCTCCCGCCAGGTCCTCACGACGTCCCGCTCGGGCGGACGAAGGCCGGGATCCAGTGGTCTGACGTGGGACGCCCGGATCACATAGTGCGAGATGCTGCACAACCAGTCACCGACGGTGCACACCTGGCAGTGGCCGGTGCCGTCGTCGACATGCTCGACGAGCAGCCGGCGGTGCAGGTCGGATTGCCTTGCGATGAATGACACGATCGGGTCGTCGTTAATCGTCGTCTCAGACTCAGGTGCGGCCACGAACCTGAGACTGGCGGATCACCGGGCGCTGCGGAACGTTTGCGTTGTCGCCAGACCCTGTTGGTTAATCTGCGACATGGCTGTCGACCTCCACGCTGCTGATCTTCTGTGACGGCGTGATTCTGTCTGCGGTTGGCCTCCCCCTGTTCGCCGGTCGCCCAGAAGGCAACGAACGGCACTTTCGTCCACAACTAACGGATGAAAGTGCCGTTCGTTGCGACGCCGGGATCCCCGCACCACCTCCACGCATGCCCTCGCCCGATTGAAATCCGGCAGAACTTCTGCGGTGCTGCACCAGCTAGCCCCACTTTCCGGGCTAGTCTCTGTTCCCCCTGGCGGGTGGCCCGTTCCGGGCTATTTTCGGATCAGAACACGGCAGCCGCACCCACGCCGCTGCGGGTGTCGGCCCCGGCCCGCAGCAACCGCCCCCCGCCCCGGCCCACCGCGCACATTCGGCCCAACGCCCACTCCCCGGCGTCGGTCACGAGATGTCCACGGCGGCGTAGGTCGGCCAGGGTGGCGGCGCCGAGCCTCGACTCGACGACGAGACCACCCGGCTCCCAACCCCGCGGCGCGAACGACGAGGGGAACGCAGTGGAATGCCAGGCGGGGGCGTCGATTGCGGCCTGGAGGTCGAGCCCGCCCGCGGTGTGCGCGAGGAAGAAGCACAGCTGCCACTGGTCCTGCTGGTCCCCACCCGGAGTGCCGAACGCGAGCCGCGGCTCACCGTGGTGCAGCCCGAGGGACGGGGAAAGTGTGGTGCGCGGCCGCCGGCCCGGCCGCAGCGACGACGGCAGGCCGTCCTCCAGCCAGAACATCTGCGCCCGGGTGCCCAGGCAGAACCCCAGCGCAGGGATCGTGGGCGAGGATTGCAACCAGCCGCCGGACGGCGTCGCGGACACCATGTTGCCCGCGGCGTCGACGACGTTAATCTGTACCGTGTCGCCGCGCATGGCGCCGGTAGGACTGATGGTGGGCTCGCCCAGCCCCGGATCGCTGGTGCCGGTGCCCCGCGGGGACCCGGGCCGAGCGGCGTACGCGCCCAGCCGCGGTTCGCGGCCGCCGGGGGCACCGGGGCGGAGCTCCAGCGATGCGATCTCGGTGATCAGGGCGCGTCGGGTGGAAACGTAGGTCGGGTCGAGCAGGTCGGTGAGCGGCACGGGAGCGCTGTCGCCGTACCAGGCCTCCCGATCGGCGAAGGCCAGCTTGGCCGCTTCGGTGGCCCGGTGCACGGTGTTCGCGGTGGCCACGCCGTCGACGTAGTCGACCCCACCCAGCAGCTGGAGCATCTGGGGCAGCACCGGACCCTGTGACCAAGCGCCCGGCTTGGCAACCGACCAACCCTCACCCACATCGACGACCAGCGCGTCCTCATAGGTCGCCGACCACCTGGCCAGGTCGTCGGCGGTCAGCAGGCCCGGGTGGTCGCGGCCGGTCTCGTCGCGCACCGGAGTTCGACAGAACGCCTCGATCTCCTCGGCGACGAAACCGCGATACCAGGCGTCACGAGCGGCATCGATCTGCTGCTCACGAGTGCGCCCGACCGCCACATCGAGCAGCCGCTGCCACGTGGCGGCGAGCGCGGGGAGCGTGAGGGCGGCGCCCAGCGGGGGTTCCCGACCGCCGGGCAGCCAGGTGGCGGCCGAGCTGGGCCAGTGGGCACGGAAATACGCGGCCACGGCGGCGATCGTGATCGGAATGCGCGGAACGAGCGGAAACCCGCTGGTCGCGTAGCCCAGGGCCGGCGCCAGCGTCTCAGCGAGGGTGCGCGTGCCGTGGTCGCGAAGCAGGGTCAGCCAGCCGTCCCACGCTCCGGGAACGGTCGCGGCCAGCAGCCCGGTGCCCGGCACGATCGCCAGATCCGCGTCATGGAACCGCTTGACGGTGGCGGCGGCGGGCGCCACCCCCTGCCCGCACAACACCCGCGGCACCGGATCACCGGCAGTAAAGAACACCGCTGGCACCTCGCCTCCCGGGCCACAGAGGTGCGGCTCGACCACCTGGAGTACGAAACCGGCCGCGACGGCGGCGTCACAGGCGTTGCCACCGCGCGCCAGCACTGCCATCGCGGTCGCGGTACCGAGATAATGCGTGCTCGCGGCGGCGCCATGCTGCCCCCGCAACTCATGTTTGATCGGCGCCACGAGGAGCCCAGAGGTCAGTGGCCAGCGGGACCTCGTCGATCAAGGGGGAGCACATCCATTCGCGCAGCGTCTGGGTGGCCATCACATCGTCGGCGTTGTACTCCAGCAGCCGCTGCCGCTGAGCTAAGTCGGGCGGGGCGCCGTCCATGCCGACAGCGTCGCGGTACCAGCGCATGGAGTTCTCGCCGCCGGCCTCGGGATCGCGCCACGCGAATCCGGCGACGGGTGCGATGCGCTTGAGACCCTTGCCCTGCGCGCACAAGAACCAGTCACTGACCAGCATGAACAGGTCGACCCACGATGGGGCGGTGATGAACTCCTCGACCTGCGCCACCGTGGGCACCCCGGGCCGGCCGGCGAAGCGGCGCGCCGAGCCGCGCAGCCAGCGGTTCTCCGCCTGCTCGTTGTAGCAGTAGGCGGCGAATGTGCGCCCCGTCGCGGCGGCCCGTTCCCGCACATCCGCGAGCCAACCCCAGAACTCGGCGAAGGAACGCGCCTCGTCGACGGTGGGAACCGGTTCCCAGGTGGCGAACGAGCGGTAGCCGTCAGGTTCGTCGCCGGGGCGAAGCCCGCCGGGATGGCCGAGCAGCACCCCCCACAGGTAGGCACCGGACTCCCCGAAGCTCTCCATGTCGACGTCGACCTCGACGTCGGCGCGGCGCACCGGCACCCGCGGCACGCGACGCACCACAGCAAGCCCGCGCTGCCACGCCCGCGCCAACACGACCATGTCCGGGAATGGCAGGCCGGGGATCGGGATCGGTGGCTCGCCTGGGTCGAGCGCGGCAAGCTGGGCCACCGTGCGCACGCCGACCTCGCGCAACGCGACAGCCATCTCCCCGCGGACCACGAGGCTGACATCACCCGCGCGGACCAGCTCGGCCTCGCACGTGGGCCACCAGGGGCAGCTCCGGCACTCGGTGATCCGCAACGGCCGGGCGAGCGCCGGCGCCCCGGTGACCGCTGCCATCGCAACGCTGGCGCGGTCGGCGAAGCGAAGGTCGTACTCAGTGAGGGTGCCGCGTCCTCCCGGCCAGTGCCCCGCAGCCAGGTCGTGCCAGACGACGACGTCGGCATCCATGCCGATCACCCCACCGTGGCGGCCGTGCGGTGCATCTGGAGCAGCTGCCCAACCGGCGCTGTCCAGCATGCGGTGCAGGTGGGCGAGGCGCAGCAGATCACGCGGTTGGGACCGGACTTTGCGGGCCTGGTCAGGCTTCGCACAGCGCGGCCACGGAGCCAGCACTGTGGAGGTGAGCGCGCCGACTCCCGGATCGGTGACGCGGTGACGCACGACGATCACCGGTACGTAACCCCCCTCGGGTAGCCGCACGAGCAGCTCCACGCCGCCGCGGCGACCCACCCTGATCGGGCTCTCGCAGTGCGCAGTGCTGTCGCAGTGCCCGGTGCTCTCGCAGTGCCCGGTGCTCTCGCAGTGCCCGGTGCTCTCGCAGTGCCCGGTGCTCTCGCAGTGCCCGGTGCTCTCGCCGGGAAGCACAGCACCCCAGATCAATGGCGCGGCGGCCGCGACCGCCCCAGCTGTGGCGGCCGCCCGCTCACCGATCGGGCCACGGGTGGCCACCACGTGCCAATGCGCCCCGGTGGCCGCGGCCAGCGTCGCGCCGATCTGGACCCGGTGCTGCAACGCGTCAGCCCGGCGCTGCTCCAGAGACGGGTCGGGCAGGGCGCGCGGCTCCGTCGCGGCCGACGGATCGTGATCGAGGTGGACCCGCCGCCGGCATCGGGTTGTGACGGCGGCATCGAGGAACACCCCGGGCACGCCCGGGAAAGGCCGTGCCCCCTCGGCACGGTTGGGCTCAGCCCGGTTTAAAGTCGCCGTCACACAGCCGAGCGTAATGATGACCCCCGACAGTGCCCGCGCCCACCATCACACATCCGGAGTCTGAGGCTGCGTCTCGACCACCATCAAAGTCTCCGAGGCGGAGCGAGGAGGAACGGAATGGGGCTGCGGCGACGGTCCAGCACCTCCGCGCAAGCGGCGACGAACGCGGCCCGACGCGCGCGCAAGCCGCTCACGGCGTCGCAAGCCAAGCGGATGATCGGGGTGGCTGCGGCAGTCGTCCCGCTGCTTGCCCCGTATGCGTTGGCCGCGGCCGGCGTGGCACGCGCCCGCTGGGATGTCTATCGTGCCGCCCAGCTGGGCGTCGAGCTCGATCAACTCTCGGCTTACTCGGGACGCGGTCGTCGGCTGCACGCACGGCTGTCGCGGGTCGCCGAAGCGCTGGTCGAGCTCGAGTCGAGGGGCGCGGCGCACGCCACCGAGGCCGCCCGGAGGTTCGTGGCGGACGCCAGACCCAGGCTGGCCGACCTGGCGATCACGGTCCGCGCTGCCGAGCAGATGCCGACTGCTCGCCGGCGCACCGCTGGTGGCGCAATCGGGGACGAGCTGGGCCGGATCGAGGCAGATCTTCTCAACCATCTCGGCATCGCAACCTGATCGGGTTGCCCCTTTCTGGTCTACCGGATAGCCAACGACTACCTTGTGTTCTCATGGGCGGCAACCCGAGTAGCAGCTTCGGCCTGCTGCGCGGCACGGTCCTGGCCGCGATGAGCACGCTGCTCACGTCGATGGGGCACGTGGCCGGCGGAGGTTTCCTCCCGGACATCGCCGTTCTAGTGGTGCTGCTCCCCCTGCTCGCCGGCGTGCTGGCGGCCCGGGCGCAGCGGTGTGCGAGTGCCACGGGCACGGTGACGGCTCTCGCTGCCGGTCAGTTCGGCCTGCACCACCTCCTGACGCTGCTGCATCCGAACCACCACGAGACCGGGCCGGCCATCCTCGGCGGAACGGGAATGTTCGCCATGCATGCGGTGGCCACCCTGGTCATGGCCGTACTGGTCCGCTGCGCCGACCGGGCGCTGATCGCGCTGGCAGCGGCGCTGCGCCGGGTGGCACCCCGCCGGCTCGCCGTGCCGGGGCTCGCCGTGCCGGCCGTGGACCTCCCGCTCCCCACGATGCCCGTACCCGGACCAGCGGTTCCGGCGCATCTCGCGCGAGCGTTCGCCGCCTCGACCCGCCGCCGCGGGCCCCCGGTGACCGGCTGACCCGAATCCGTCATCGATACCCCGCGTCCGGAGCCGACGCGGGCTTACCTGGGGATCTCATGCCTGCTCAGTTCCGGTTGTTCGCGCCGCGCGCCAGTACCGGCCGCACCATCCCACGCCCCCGCCACCCGCATCGGAATCGGAGGGGCCCGCTGATGGCCCGTTCCACCCAGCATCGCCCATCCGTGCTCCGCGCTGCGGCCCTCACCGTGCTCTGCGGCCTTCTTCTGCTGTTCGGGGCAGGTCAGGCGCTCGCCCACACTCGACTGCTGAGCAGCGACCCCGCCGACGGCACCAGCCTCACCGACGCCCCCGAGCAGGTGACGCTCACCTTCAATGAGGCCATGCAGTCGGGCTTCACCACCATCACCGTCGTCGGACCGGACGGCGCGACCTGGCAGACCGCAGACAGCACCGTGGACGGGTCCCGGGTCAGTGTCGGGCTCCGTCCGCTTGGACCGGCGGGCCGCTACGAGATCGGGTACCGCGTCGTCTCCAACGACGGACACCCGGTGACAGGCAGCCTCTCGTTCACCCTCATCGGCCTCGGACCTGGCGCGGCCGCGGCCACCACCGCTCCGACGCCGGCCGCCGATCCCACACCATCCGGTCCGCCCGCCACCCTTGAATCCGGGGACGGCGCGCCAGTGTGGCCGTGGATCATCGCCGCAGTCATCCTGATCGGCGCCGGTATGGCCGCGGCGCTTCGGCTGGGCCGCAGATGACGCCCTCCCACACGGTCTCCCACACGGTGCGAACGGCACTTTCGCACGCTAGGTGCGTGCGAAAGTGCCGTTCGCACCGTAGGCCAACCTGGGCGGCGCGGCGCGGGAGGGGATGGTGAGCCACTCGGCTGCGGTCTTGCGACCCGCAGACCGGCTGGTGCCGGTGCTGTGGGCCGGGCTCGCGGTCGGGGCTGCGGTGCTGGCCAGCGTTCTCGCCGGCGCGCTGGCCGGCGCCACACGTCCGGTACTGTTGGGCATAGTGATCACCCGCGCCGGGATGGGCGTCGCGGGGGTGGTCTGCGTCGGGTTGGCCCTGCTCGGCGTGTTGTTGCCGCCGGCCGGGCCGGCAGCGCGGGAGGGCATGGCGGTGCAGGGCCGGGTGGACCGGGCGATTCTCGCGCTGTCCGGGACGTGGTTGGTGCTCGTCATCCTCGGAATCGTCTTCCGGTCCGCCGACGCCTTCGGCCGACCGGTCTCCACCGTCGGTGGCAGTGATGTCGAACGATGGATGACGCAGCTGGCAGCCGGCCGCGGCATGGTGCTCACCGCGGGCTGCGTCGCGGTGGTGCTCGGTTGCGCCGTCGTGCGAATCCGCAAACCCGAGCAGGTTCCGGTCCGGGTCCCGTTGGTCGCCGCCCTGCTCGGCGTGCTCACCCCGGCGGTGACGGGGCACGCCAGCTCGGCATCCGACCACCAGCTGGCAGTCTTGACGGCCGCGGTGCACGTCGGTGCGGCGGCACTGTGGGTGGGTGGGCTGGGCGCGTTGCTCGCGCTCGTGGCCTGTCGTCGCACCCTGCTCACCGCGATCCTGCCGCGGTTCTCGACACTGGCCGGATTCTGCGTGGTCGCCGTGGCCCTGACCGGTGTGCTCAACGCGCAGGTGCGGCTGGAGTCCTGGGCCGCCCTGCTGACCACCGGCTACGGGCGCCTGGTGGTGGCCAAGGCCGTCTGCATGGTGCTGCTCGCCTGGCTCGGCGGGCTCGCCCGGCGTCGGCTGGCGACCGGCCGCACACCCGTGCTGCGATGGGCCGGGCTGGAGATGGCCCTGATGGCGGTGGCGCTGGGACTCGCGGCCGCCCTTACCCAGACCGGTTGATCCTGAGTCGGGGCGCCGTTTCCGAACTCCGGTGAGATTATGATCGGCGGCTCGGAACGCGAAACCAGATGTCCGCCTCCGATACCCCGGATCAGCCGTCTATACAGGTCAAGGCTTGCTGATCGAGGTTCGCGGATCGTTTCGAGGCGAGCGCGCTTTGTCTCTTTTCTCAACCCGCGGAATCCGGGCGCTTGTGACCCGCGGCTCACGACCGACAGCAAGAAAGCAAGAAGAAGATCCTCGGCCTCAACGCCGCCAAGCTGATGGTCGCCGACGCCTACGACGCGGTGTCGCGGTCGAGGGGGTGACGCGCGCAGAGGTGACGCTGGCCGACCACCAAGCCTCCGCTGAGATCAACGGCGGGGTGGCCGCGCAGGCGGGGTTCGTCGCGGCCTTCGCCGGGGAGGCGGTCGCGGAGCTCGACGAGTTGCGCGCCCAGTTCCTCACGAAGGCGGCGCTCGCCGGTTAGATCGGGTCGCCCGGCCTCTTGTCGACGAAGGCGTCGGCCCGGAGGAGCTGGCGGAGCTCACGTGGGGTGAGATCGAACCGTCTACCGACCTCACCCGGCTTCGGGAGCGGCGGACCGCGTTGGGCCTGGCGCACGACGACTCCGCACCGCTGCTCGTGCATGCCGACGGCAGCCGGGTCCCATCGGCGCGAATCACCCGGCTCGGGATCGAGTCGAACGGCGAGCTCTGCAAGAGCCTGCTGGTCAACAGGTACACCACGGCAGCCACCAAGCCCTGGGCCTGAGCTGCGCAGGGGGCACGTAAGGGCCCCGGATCACCGGGAGACCCCGTTCACCCGTCATCACCCATTCAGGTGCGTAGAATTTCGTCGGGCGTATCGGGCCGACCGCCTGGCCGTTGAACCGGGGAGTTCCCATCATCGTCGTTCAGGAGCGTTCGTGCCCACCCGTACCAAATTGATCGCCGCACTGCTGGGTGCAGTGGCCGTCGTCGGCGCTGGCGCGACCGTCGGCATCGCCCGGGACACCGGCAACAATGACGTTCGGCCATTGAAGGCCAATCAGACCGAGGGTTTCTTCGACGGCCAGAACCAGGTCTTCACCTACGCGCAGAACTTCCATTGCACGATCGAGGCCTTCGACGACCTGGACGGCATCGGTCGGCAGGGCGACGGCGTCCCCGCGGCGGCCGATCCCGACGAGATGATCATTCCGGAGTGCACCGTCGGCGAGACGGCGGGCGGTGCCGAACCGACGATCGACCCCACCGGCATCCCGGTCAAGGACGCCCGCCGGTTCTTCGCGATCGTGCCGGTGTTCGACGCCGACGGCGACGCCATCCCCGAGTTCACCGACCCGAATCCCGGTATCGCCCTCCAGTGCCCGGAACCGGGCCCACCGTCGACCGAGGACAAGCAGCCGCTCGGTAGCTGCACGACGCACCCGAGCTTCGTGTTCATCGATCCCATCCTTGCCGAGGGCGGCAAGGCGCTGACCGGGGTCCCGATACCCGGTAACCTGAGCCTGCCCGGTTTTCCTGGCAAATTGCCGGTCGACGAGCCGTTCGCGCTGCCGACCGTCTCCCCCGGGGCGCTGATCCCGCTGCCCGGTCACAGCCACATCATCGAAACAGAGCTCGATCCGCAGCAGACCTGGTGGCAGGTCATCGTCAACATCGTCGAGGACCCAGCCGTGTGGCCGGACCTCGAGGGCAACTGCCCAGCGGGCCGTGACAAGTGCCTGACCTCGGTCGAGGCCCTGCGCGCCGCGCAGACCGGGGGTGGCACCGGCCACGACATCCCCACGAACATATGGCTCTTCTTCACCAACGAACCGCTGGAGGGCCCGGTAGGCCCCCACGCCCCCCACCCCGGCGGCCACTGAGTCCCCCCGCCACGCGCCACGCCCCCCCACCGCGCTCCCCGCTCCGCCCCACCGCGCTCCCCGCTCCGCCCCACCGCGCTCCCCGCTCCGCCCCACCGCGCTCCCCGCTCCGCCCCACCGCGCTCCCCGCTCCCCGCCGGCGACGAGCGGCACTTTCGTCCAGTAGGTATGGGCGAAAGTGCCGCTCGTCGCCGCTGCGGGTGGGGTGGGGGTGGGCGCTGAGGGGGGCAGGGGCGGTGGGCGACCAGCAACCTAGCGCCGGATGGAAGACTCAGCCGCCATGGAGCACGGCGTGGTGACCTTCCTGACCGACTACGGCATCGAGCCCGTGGTTCTCGCCCGGGCGGCTGAGGAACGCGGGTTCGATGCGCTGTTCCTCACCGAGCACACCCATATCCCCATCAACCGGCGGACGCCATGGCCGGGTGGGGGTGAGCTTCCGCGGTGCTACGCGCACACCTTCGACCCCTTCGTCGGGCTGGCGGCGATGGCGGTGGTGACCGAGCGGATCACTCTCGGCACGGCCGTGTCGCTCGTCGCCCAGCACGACCCGATCATCCTGGCCAAGACGGTGGCGAGCGTGGACCGGATCAGCGGCGGGCGATTCGAGCTCGGGGTGGGGCCAGGCTGGAACGTCGAGGAGATGGCCGACCACGGCGTCGATCCGACCTCTCGGACGGCGCGGATGCTGGAGCACATCGACGCCATGCGGATGCTGTGGACGGCCGACGAGGCGGAGTTCCACGGCAGGTTCGTCGACTTCGACCCGGTCTGGTCCTGGCCCAAGCCGGATCGGCTACCGCCGGTGCTGATCGGCGGCGGCGGTCCGACCGTTCTGGACCGGGTGCTCTCCCACGGCGACGGCTGGATCCCGCTGCGGGTGCCGTTGCGCGGGCTCGGCGAGCTCACCGAGCGCATCACACAGCTGCGGCGCCGGGCTTTCGACGCGGGACGCAGGCCGCTTCCGGTCACGATCTACGGTGCCGCCTCGACCCCTGAGGCCCTGGAGTCCTACGCCGCGGCGGGCGTCGACCGGGTGCTGTTCGAACTACCCGACCACGGCGAGAAAACCCCCGGGACCGACGGTCGAGGCACCGAAGCCACCCTGCGCGAGCTCGACCGCCTCGCCACCCTCCGCCCCTGACACACGACGGCCAGCAGGTCGGGCCACCCGACCAACGACATCGGATCGGGTGTCGGCGCGGCGGTGTTGTTCATCGAGCCCTCCAGATCGGAGCGGAGCGCTCCCGGTCCATGTTCAGAAGACTAATTGTCCCTGGGACACACAACACCCCGTTCATCAGTCAGTTAAACACCCGGTGTGGAATATGTCGGCCGATCGTCTAGGATTGCGGCAGGAGGTAATCATGCGAGACCGTGAACCGACGATCCGCAGCCGCGAGCTCGGCGAGGGACTGCGCAAGGCGATGGAACACGTGGGGCTGAACGGGAAGCAAGCCGCCCGTCAGCTCGGCCTATCGCCAAGCTGGATATCGCGGCTGCTGTCCGGCCGACGTCATGCTACCGCGATGCAGGTGGCGGGTTTTCTCGCCATTTGCCGGGTGACGGGCGCGGAGCGCGACCGGTTGCTCGCGCTCTGCGATGAGCAGCGCGTCCCGGGCTGGTTCCAGCAGCACGGCTCCCGGCTGCCTCAGCAGCTCGTGACCTTGATCGACCACGAGACCAAGGCAGTCGGGATCGGCGATGTCCAGTCGACCGTGGTGTCGGGCTTGTTGCAGACCGGCGAGTACGCCCGCGCCGTAATCAGCCGCATCGCCAACGTGCCAGCAGACGAGATCGACGACCGGGTGGCGGCCCGACTGGCCCGCCAGAGCCTGTTCAGCCGGGACCATCCACCGCGATTCACCTTCTACGTGCACGAATTCGTGCTGCGGTTGCCGGTCGGCGACCCGGCAGTAATGGCCGACCAGTTGCATCATCTGCAACGGATGTCCCTGCGGCCCTCTCTCACGCTACGGGTGGTGCCGGCCGCGCTCGGCGCGCACGCCGCGACCGCCGGAGCATTTACACTCATGGAGTTCGTTGACTTCAAGCCGGTGGCGTACGTGGAAAGTGAGACCTCCTGCCTGTTCCTGGAGACGAGCGAGGAAATCGACTCCTACCAGCGTATCCTGGCGGCTCTGGCGAAGGATGCGCTGAGCGTGGGAGAATCGAGGGAGCTGATTGCCACCCTGGCAACCGAGCTCTACGCGGATCGAGAGGATCATGATGACCGCCTCTGAGCCGGACGAGATCATCTGGCGCACGAGCAGCTACAGCGCCGGTAACGGCGGCTGCGTCGAGGTCGGCTGGCACACCGGTAGCGGCGAGAACGGTGCCGCGACGGACCGGGTACTGGTACGCGACTCCAAGGACCGCACCGCCCCCGCCCTGACTTTCTCCGCAACCGCCTGGCAGGCATTCCTCGCCACCCTCACCCGAGGGTGATCTCACACTGCTGACGACCTCGGGCCGGCTCCGGCGTCCGGCGAAGGCCACGCTGACGTAGGAGAATCGAGGGAGCTGATTGCCACCCTGAACGATTCGGAGCACTCCACCGCAACCTGACAGTGCTCCACCGATCGAACGTGGCAGAATCTTCTCTGGTGCAGATCACTCCGGTGCGCCCCGAACGGCTCGTCGAGGAAGTCACCGAACTGATCCTCACACGGTCAGGTCGGGTGCGGATCGCAGTGGACGGCGCGCCACCGACGAGACCCGGCCCGCTGGCCGACGCGGTTGCACGGCAGCTGCGTTCGCGGGGCCGGTCCGTGCTCGTGGTCGCCGCGATGGACTACCTGCGGCCGGCGTCCGTGCGGCTCGAGTTCGGCCGCAGGGATCCCGACGCGTTCCTCGATAGCTGGCTCGACGTCGGTGCCGTGGTGCGCGAGGTGCTCGACCCCTCCGGGCCGGACGGGTCCGGACGGGTGCTGCCTCGGCTGTGGAACGTCGCCACTGACCGCTCGTACCGGGACGACTACGTCGACCTGGCCCTGGACGGGGTGCTCGTGCTGACCGGCAGTCTGCTGCTGGGCCGCGGGCTTCCCTTGGACCTGGCGGTGCACCTGCGGATGACAGCGAACGCGCTGGCGCGACTGCTCGACGAGCAGGAACACTGGACGCTGCCCGCCTACGGGCGGTACGAGACGGAGAACGATCCCGCGAGCAACTCCGATCTGCTGGTGCTGGCAGACCACCCGAATCGGCCAGCGGTGACCCGTGGCCCGTGGAAGCGCGGTGGGCGAGGAGGGAGTTGAACCCTCACGTCCTTACGGACACACGGACCTGAACCGTGCGCGTCTGCCATTCCGCCACTCGCCCTGGCGGAGAAAAGCTAGCATGGGCGCCCAGCGGCTGTCGGCATGCCCCCGGGTGATCCGGAGGCGGCGTCGTCACAACCTTGGCTAGCACAGATACCATCAGGGGGGTCAGCAACACGCCGATCCGGACGGAGGAAGGTCGAGTGGGTCGCGTCGGGAGGTTCGAGCGCCGTCTTCAGGGGATGGTGGGCGATGCCTTCGCGCGGGTCTTCGGTGGCAGCGTCGTTCCCCAGGAAGTCATGCAAGCGCTGTTCAGCGAAGCCGAGGACAACATCGAGGAGCTCGTCGGGGGGCGCTTGCTCGCGCCCAACCGTTACACGGTGCAACTCAGCCCCTCCGATTCCGTCCGCTTGGCCGGTGACAAGGCACAGATCATCGACTCACTTTCCGCCTACGTCACCCAGCAACTCGCCGACCAGGGATGGGACACCTATGGCGAGGTCGTAGTCTTCCTGGAGCGCTCTGATGCGCTGCACACGGGACAGTTCCGCACCCGCTCATCCGTGGACCCCGACGCTTCCCGCCGGGACGCCATCCGAGCACGCGACGCAGGAGAAGCACCCATGAGCCAGCAACCGGGCCACCCCGAGGAGAACGGGCAGTACGGCTACGACCGTGGCGCCCCGTACGGACAACAGCAGACGTATGCCCCGCCTGCCGGATACGAGCAGGGTGAGCAGCCCCGCGAGGGCTACGGCCCGCCGTACGGCATCCAGCCCGGTTACGACCAGGGTTACCAGCAATCCGGTTACGGCCAGCCAGGCTACGACCAGGGTTACCCACCGCCGCAGCCTGGCCAGCAGGGCTACGCCCAACCCGGCTACCAGCAAGGCTACGACCAGCAGGGCTATGCCCAACCCGGTTACGACCAACAGGGCTACACCCAGCCTGGCCAGCCAGGTTACGACCAGGGTTATGCCCAGCCAGGCCAGCCAGGCCACGACCAGGGTTATGCCCAGCCAGGCCAGCCAGGCTACGACCAGGGTTACCCACCGCCGCAGCCTGGCCAGCAGGGCTACGCCCAACCCGGCTACCAGCAAGGCTACAACCAGCAGGGCTATGCCCAACCCGGTTACGACCAGCCAGGCTACGACCAACAGGGCTACGCCCAGCCTGGGCAACAGGGCTACGCGCAGCCTGGGCAACAGGGCTACGACCAGGGTTACGCCCAGCCTGGCCAGCAGGGCTATGCCCAATCCGGCTACCAGCAGGGCTACGACCAGCAGGGCTATGCCCAACCCGGTTACGATCAACAGGGCTACCAGCAGGGCTGGAACGGCTACCAGAGCCAGCTCACGGCCACGATCAGCCTGGACGACGGCTCCGGTCGCAACTTTGCGCTCACCGAAGGCAGCTATGTCATCGGACGCGGTCAGGACTCGGCGTTCCGACTCCCGGACACCGGAGTTTCTCGCCGGCACGTGGAGATCAGCTGGGACGGTCAGAACGCTACGCTGTCCGACCTCGGGTCGACCAACGGCACTATGGTCAACGGCAACGCGGTGCAGACCTGGCAGCTCAGCGATGGCGACGTCATCCGCGTCGGTCATTCCAATCTGGTCTTCCGTACCCAGTCCTGATCCGTGGAGTCCGACAAGCCCACCTAGGGACACACCACACCACCTAGGGACACACCACACTGAGGACGGAGTTCGCCGCGAGTGCCGGAGTTGGTGCTGCAGCTGACCAGGGCGGGCTTCCTGGCCCTGCTCTGGCTGTTCGTGCTTTTCGCACTCCGGGTGGTGCGCTCCGATCTGTACTCGGCGGCCGGGCTGCGGTCCCTGGTGACGGGCGGACGGGCGGCCAAGGGCAGCGGACGCAGCCGGGCGCCCCGGCAACTGCTGGTCACGCAGGGTGCGCTTGCCGGGTCTCGGGTGTCGTTGGACGGCCGGGCGATCCTCATCGGCCGCGCCGACGACTCCACTCTGGTACTCGATGACGACTACGCGTCCACCCGGCACGCACGAATTTCTCAACAGGGCGAGGAATGGTACGTCGAGGACCTCGGGTCGACCAACGGCACATATCTTGACCGGGCTAAGGTCACCGGGCCCACTCGGGTTCCGGTGGGAGTCCCTGTCCGTATCGGCAAGACGGTGATCGAGCTTCGATCATGAGATTCCGACACGAAAGGGTCACCTCTGGGGACCTGTCGGCTGGGTCCGGTCGAGCCGACCGATCAGCGCTTGTGCAGGTTGGCCTTGTGCAGATTGGCGGAGTGCCGCGATGACGCTTGTTCTTCGCTACTCGGCCCGCAGCGACCGCGGGCTCGTCCGGCAGAACAATCAGGACGCCGTCTACGCCGGGCCGCGCCTGCTCGCGCTCGCCGACGGGATGGGTGGGCATGCCGCGGGCGAGGTCGCGTCCTCATTGGTGATCTCCGCCCTTGCTCCGCTCGACGAGGACGACCCGGGTGATGACCTGCTCGCCGAGCTGCGCGCGGCCACCGTCGAGGGCAACGCGGCCATCACCCGGCACGTGTCCGAGACGCCCGGCCTGGAGGGTATGGGCACCACACTCACCGCAATCCTGTTCGCCGGGTCTCGGCTGGGCCTGGTGCATGTCGGTGACTCCCGCGCCTACCAGCTGCGCGACGGTGCCTTCTCCCAGATCACGAAGGACGACACTTTCGTCCAGTCACTGATTGACGAGGGACGGATCACCGAGGAGGAAGCGCACACCCACCCACAGCGCTCGCTGCTGCTGCGCGCCATCACCGGCCAGGACGTCGAGCCCTCGCTCACGATTCGCGAGGCCCGCGCCGGAGACCGCTACCTGCTGTGCTCCGACGGCCTGTCCGGTGTAGTCAGCAACGAGACATTGGCCGAAACGCTGCAGTCCCACCACGATCCGCGCGCGTGCGCCGACCGGCTGATCGATCTGGCGCTGCGCGGCGGCGGGCCGGACAACATCACCTGCATCGTCGCCGACGTGGTGGACATCGAGTTCGGCGAGGTCGCGCCGATCGTCGGCGGCTCAGCCGGAGATGGGATCGAGGAGTCCCCGCCCGATTCCGCCGCCGCTCGGGCGTCGGCCACCACCCTCACCCGCGCCACGCCACAACGGATCGAACCCACCGCGCAGGCCCCCGCCGCCCAACGCCGCTCACGAACGCGCCTGGCCCTGGCCGTGCTCGCAGTGATGAGCGTGCTGGCCGGCGCGAGCGTACTGGCAGGTATGTGGGTATTACAACAGTACTATGTCGGGGAGTACACCGAGCGGGTCACGATCTTCCGCGGCGTCAACGGGAGTGTGCTCAGTGTGCCGCTGAACCGGGTGGCCGAGCGATCCGACATCGCGCTGACCGATCTTCCGGAGAGCGCGCGCACCCAGGTACACGACGGCATCATCGCCACCGAGGGATTGAGTGGTGCGCGAGCCACCCTGGCCCGGCTGCGTGCCCTGATGTTGGCGCCCTGCCCGCCGGCGATCCCACCCGACCCCGTCACACCGCCCGTGCCCGGTGACCCGGAAGTCCCGCCCGCACCAGCACCGCCCCGGTCGGCCTCGCCCGCACCATTTTCGGGTGAATCGGCCTCGCCCGCACCAGCCGCACCCGCACCACCCGTGACACTGCCAGGCGCTGACACCACCCCACTTCCAGCGCCGAGCGAGGAGCCGGGAACGACCTGTCGGCCGGTGAGCTGATGGCCGGGTCAGGATCGGTACCCGACGCCTCGGCGGGCAACGGCGCAACGCCCGAGACGCCGTCCACTCCGCTGCCGACCGGACGTGGGATCGAGCTCCTGATGCTCGCCTTCGCCGCGGTGCTCGTGACCGGGGCCCTGATCCTTGTGGAGGCAAACCAGGAAAGGCAGCTCAGCCGGGTACTGCTCTTCCTCGGGCTCGCCTACCTGGCCCTGTTCACCGGCGCGCACTACGCGGTGCGACGGATGGCGCCGTACGCTGACCCGCTGATCCTGCCGTGCGCCGCGCTGCTCAACGGCCTCGGACTGGTGATGATCCGCCGACTTGACCTCGCCGAGACCGAGCGGGCGGCCGCCCTCGGGGCCGAGATTCCTCGCCAGGACATCTGGTTCCAGATCGCGTGGACCGCTATCGGACTTGCGCTGTTCGTCGCCGTACTCGTGCTGGTGCGCGATCACCGCACCCTGTCCCGATACGGCTACACAGCGGGCTTCGCCGGACTCGTACTGCTAGCGCTGCCCGGCTTGCTGCCCTCGGCGATCTCGGAGGTCAACGGCGCGAAGCTGTGGATCAGGATCGGCGGGGTGGGCATCCAGCCCGGCGAGTTCGCCAAGATCCTGCTGATCGTGTTCTTCGCCGCGTTTCTCGTGCAGAAACGCGATCTGTTCACCGTCGCGGGCCGTCGCGTGCTCGGCATCGAGCTGCCGCGGGCCCGCGACCTGGCGCCGCTGCTGGTGGCCTGGGGCCTGTCGGTCGGTGTGTTGGTGGTCGAGCGCGACCTCGGCACGTCGCTGCTGTTCTTCGGGATCGTGCTGGTGCTGCTGTACGCGGCGACGGAGCGGGTGTCCTGGCTGCTCATCGGGCTGAGCTTCTTCGTGGCCGGCGGGATGGTGGCCTACCATCTGTTCAGCCACGTCCGTACGCGCGTGGAGATCTGGCTCGACCCGTTCGCCAATTTCGACGGAGCCGGGTTCCAGATCGGACAGGCACTGTTCGGGCTGGGCACCGGCGGGGTGGGCGGCACGGGTCTCGGCGCCGGCCGGCCCGATCTGGTGCCGTTCGCTGAGTCCGACTTCATGTTGTCCTCCCTGGGCGAGGAGCTCGGCCTGATCGGGCTGGCCGCAATCCTGGTGGTCTACCTCGTACTCATCACCCGGGGGCTGCGCAGTGCGCTCGCGGTGCGCGACAGCTTCGGCAAGCTCCTGGCCACCGGCCTCGCCTTCGCGATCGCGCTACAGATCTTCGTGGTCATCGGTGGGGCCAGCAAGCTGATCCCCCTGACCGGCCTCACCCTGCCGTTCCTGTCCTACGGCGGGTCCTCGCTGGTGGCCAACTACGCGCTGGTCGCGCTGTTGCTGCGCATCTCCAACGCCGCACGCGCACCGCTGCCCCGGCGTCCGGCGCAGCCGATGGTGCCGATCGCGGAGGCCGGCACCGAGCTGGTGGAGCGCCCGTCGTGAACACCCCGGTGCGTCGGATCGCGCTCGCGGTGATGGCGATGGTGTTGCTGCTCATGGCCAACCTGACCTACGTCCAGGTCGTCAAGGCCAGTGACTACCGCAACGACGATCGCAACCAGCGGGTGCTCTTCGCGGAGTACTCGCGCAAACGCGGCCAGATCAGCGCTGACGGGCAGGTACTGGCCAACAGCGTGGAGAGCAACGACGCACTGCGCTACCAGCGGCGCTACCCCGACGGGCCGACCTATGCGACGGTCACCGGCTACTACTCGGTGATCTACGGCGCCACCGGTATCGAGGATGCGGCCGACGAGGCGCTCAACGGCAGCGACGACCGGCTCTTCGTTCGACGGCTCTCCGATCTCATCACCGGCCGCGACCCGAGCGGCGGCAACGTCGAGCTGACGATCAACCCAGCGATGCAGAAGGAGGCCTACCAGGCGCTGACCAACCGCGGCTTCGCCGGCTCGGTGGTGGCACTGCGGCCGGAGACCGGCGAGATACTGGCCATGGTCTCCACCCCGTCGTTCGACCCCAATCCGCTGTCCAGCCACGGCGCGGAGGAGCAGACAGCCGCCCGGACGCGGTTCATCGCAGCCGAGCCGGAGGTGGTGACCAACCGGGCGATCTCCCAGATCTACCCCCCCGGCTCCACGTTCAAGCTCGTCGACACCGCCGCCGCGTTGCAGAACGGCCTCACCCCCGACACCCAGCTCACCGCGGCCGCCAACATCACCCTGACCGGCACGAACACCACGCTGGAGAACTTCGCCGGCACCCGCTGCGGCACGGCACCGACCGTCTCGCTGCGCGATGCCCTCGCCCGATCCTGCAACGCCGCGTTCGCCGAGCTGGCCGCCACCCTCGGTGAGGCCAAGCTGCGCGAGCAGGCCGAGGCGTTCGGCATCGGTTCGGTCGACCTCTCGGTACCCATGCGTGTGGTCCCGTCCACGCTCGGTGAGATCGAGGACACCGCGGCGTTGCAGCAGTCCGGGATCGGACAGCGCGACGTGGCCCTGACGCCCCTGCAGAACGCGATGATCGTCGCAGCGATCGCCAACGGCGGGCAGCTGATGGCACCCTATCTCATCGAGCAGATCCAGAACCCGGAGCTCGACCCCGTCGACGTCACCAAGCCCGACCGGATCGGCCAGGCCGTCAGCTCAGAGGTGGCGCGTACCCTGACCGAGTTGATGATCGGATCAGAGAACCGCACCAGCGGCGGCGGCAAGATCACCGGAGTGCAGATCGCCTCCAAGACCGGCACTGCCGAGCACGGCACCGACCCGAAGAACACCCCGCCGCACAACTGGTACGTCGCGTTCGCCCCGGTCGAGGACCCGAAGATCGCGGTGGCGGTGTTGGTCGAGAACGGTGGCGACCGCTCCCTGGAAGCCACCGGTGGTTCCCGGGCCGCACCGATCGGGCGGGCGGTCATCGCAGCGGGCCTACGCGGTGCATCGTGAACGCGCTGTCCGCCGGGCAGAGCATCGCCGATCGGTATCAGCTCAACCGGTGTATCGCCGTGGGCGGGATGGGCGAGGTCTGGGAGGCCACCGACATCCGACTCGGCCGCATAGTGGCGATCAAGGTGCTGCGCCCCGAGCTCTCCGACGACGAGGACTTCCTGCACCGGTTCCGGGTTGAGGCGCGCACGGTCGCGTCGCTGGACCACTCGGGCATCGCGGCAGTGCACGACTACGGCGAGGACGACGGACCGGCCGGCGGCGGTCGTACCGCATATCTGGTGATGGAGCTCATCCGGGGGGAGCCGCTGTCCACCCTGGTCGCACGCGGTCCGATCCCGGCCGCCGAGACGATGCGGATCGTCGAGCAGACCGCGAGGGCCCTGCAGGCAGCACACGAGCGCGGGTTCGTCCACCGAGACGTCAAGCCCGGCAATATCCTCATTCGCACTGACGGCGAGGTCAAACTCACCGACTTCGGGATTGCCAAGGCCGCAGACGCCGTCCCGGTCACGCGGTCGGGAATGGTGATGGGCACCGCGCACTACATCGCCCCCGAGCAGGCGAGCGGAGCCGAGGCCGCTCCGACCGGCGACGTGTACTCCTTGGGCATCGTCGGCTACGAATGCCTCACCGGATACCGCCCGTTCCGCGCCGACAACGCGCTCGCCGTCGCCATGATGCAGGTGAGCGACGAACCTCCACCGCTGCCGGACACCGTGCCGTTGTCGGTACGGCAGCTGATCGAGAAGGTGTTGATCAAGGATCCGGCCCTGCGCTATGCCACGGGCGGAGAGTTCGCCGAGGCCGTGTCCGCCGTCCGGCGGGGCGAGGCTGTGCCGACGCCATCCGGGGTGGCACAGCGGAGTCGATCGATGCCGGTCGAGGATCTGCCCAGCACACCCTCGGCGCCACCCCCCATCGAGCCGGGCGTGACCGCCGAACCGACTCCGATGGCCGAACCAAGCGTGGTGGACGTCGGACCGGCAACGCCGGTACCGCAACCCCGGTCATGGCCAGTGCGCCGCGATCCGATTCCACCGCGGGTGACCACGACCGAACCACTGCGGATCCAGCCGCGAGCCCGACCCGATCGCACACTGATGCTCATCCTGTTCGTGCTTCTCACCGTGGCCGCCGTGGTGGTCGGTTTCTTCGTCGTTCGAGGCATCGTCGGAGGCGGCACCGAAGAGCCGCTCGGGGGGCTGGGCTTCGACACCGTCAGGCAATCGGATGAGCCCCCGTCCGGAGCCCTGAGGGGTACGGTGGCGGGCTGGGAGGATACCCCGATCGGTTGGCTGGCGACTCGACGAACCGTTCGGCGCGATGATCGGGCTCAGGTCGGTCCGGTGAGCGAGCTCGCGAGCAAACCATGGATACAGCGCCCGGGCGAAGCCGACCGAGCGCTGCGAGGGAGTGGATTGAGCCCGTCCATTCGGCCCCCGGCGCTCACATCGCCTGGGCGCCACCCTATCGGGCAACGTGGCCCGGCATGATTACCCGAACCACGAGACCCTCCGGGAACCAACGACGATGACGACCCCTCGACTGTTGTCCGAGCGATACGAGCTGGGCGAGGTCCTCGGCTATGGCGGCATGTCCGAGGTCCATCGCGGTCTCGACACGCGGCTGAGTCGCGATGTCGCGGTGAAGGTGCTCCGCGCCGACCTGGCCCGCGACCCCCAGTTCCAACTGCGCTTCCGGCGCGAGGCGCAGAACGCCGCAGCGTTGAACCATCCCGCGATCGTCGCGGTGTACGACACCGGCGAGGTGGACAGCGAGTTCGGGCCGTTGCCCTACATCGTCATGGAGTACGTCGACGGTCAGACGCTACGCGAGATCGTGAAGTCCACCGGTCCGATGAGCCAGCGGCAGGTCATCGAGGTGATGGCCGACGTCTGCGCGGCGCTGGACTTCAGCCACCGCCACCAGATCATTCATCGTGATGTCAAACCGGCGAACATCATGATCAATCGGGCTGGCGCGGTGAAGGTGATGGACTTCGGCATCGCCCGTGCGCTCGGTGAGGGTCAGAACGTCACGCAGACCGCCGCCGTGATCGGCACCGCGCAGTACCTGTCCCCGGAACAGGCCCGGGGCGAGCCCGTCGATGCGCGCAGCGATGTCTATGCCGCCGGCTGTGTGCTGTTCGAGCTGCTCACCGGTGAGCCGCCGTTCACCGGCGACACCCCGGTCGCCGTCGCCTACCAGCACGTCCGGGAGGACCCGCGGCACCCGTCGGAGGTCAATCCCGCCGTGCCGGTGGCACTGGACGCGGTGGTGCTGAAGGCTCTGAGCAAGAACCCGGCCAACCGGTACCAGTCGGCCGCCGAGATGCGCACCGACCTGGTTCGGGTGCGTAGCGGGCAGAATCCGATGGCCCCGGTCGTGATGAGCGAGGACGAGCGCACCGCGCTGCTCGCCGCAGGTACCGGACCGACCCGACGGATCAACGGCGGCCGGCGCAGCGCGGCGATCGTTTCGGCAGCCGAGTGGGAGGACAGGCCCCAGCGAAGTGGGGGACGAACCGCGGCGATCGTGGCGGCTGTCACCGCGGCGATCGGGCTCATCGTGTTCGTGGGGTACGTGGTCCTGAGCGGTCCCCCCGCACCGGCGCAGGTGGCGGTGCCGAACGTGATCGGGCAGCTACAGGAAGCCGCTCGCGCCCAGGTGCTGAGCGTCGACCTGCTGGCTGATCCCCAAACTGTCGAGTCGAGCGTCGAGGAGAAGGGCCGGGTGGTGCGCACCGATCCGTCGGTCAGCTCTCAGGTTCCCGAGCGAACGCGCGTCACGCTGTTCGTCGGAGCAGGACCTGCGCAGGGTCGGGTCCCGCAGCTCGCCGGTCTCACGACCGTTCAGGCGAAGCGGGAGCTCGCGAGCGAGGGGCTGCTCCTCGGTGAGGAGACCACTGAGGAGACCGCCGATCCCAAACTCGTTGGCAAGATCATCAGCTCGACTCCCGGCGCGGGAGAGACCGCCCCGGGGGACAGCGCGGTCGTCGTGGTGGTCGGTACCGAGCAGACCAGCGTCCAGATCCCTACCGTCTCCGGCCAGACCGTCCTTGACGCACAGGAGACGCTGCGGGCGGTGGGTTTGAAGGCCGAGGTCACTGACGGCGGCAGTACGAACATCGTGATCGGCACCAGCCCAGCTGCGGGCCAACGTGTGCCGCCCGGTTCTGTGGTGACGCTGGTGACGACGGACGGCGGGTTCCGCGAGGTTCCGCTGGTGGAGGGCGAGGAGTTCCAGGTCGCTGCCCAACGGCTGAGAGAAAAGGGATTCCAGCCGATCCGGATCCCCCGCGACACCAATGACAAGTCAGAGGATGGGATTGTGCTCGAACAGTCCCCTGACGGCGGGGAGCGAGCCGACACCTCCGAGCCCGTCACGTTGTTCGTCGGGGACTCCGGCTAAACGATGGAGGCAACTGAGCCATGCAGGTCCTGGTGATCGACAACTACGACAGCTTCGTCTACAACCTCGTGCAGTATCTTGCCCAGCTCGGCGCCGAAGTGGCCGTCCGGCGCAACGATGAGGTGGATCTCGATGAGCTCGACGCGTTCGACGGTGTACTGCTCAGCCCCGGTCCCGGCACCCCGCAACGGGCTGGACGTTGTCTCGAGGTGATCCGCCGTAGCGGTGTGCGGGGATTACCGGTGCTCGGGGTCTGCCTGGGCCACCAGGCCATCGGGGTGGTCTGGGGTGGCGTCGTGGAACGAGCCCCCGAGCTGCTGCACGGCAAGACATCACTGGTGCACCACATCGGTACCGGCGTGCTGGCCGGGCTGCCCGACCCGTTCGTCGCCACCCGATACCACTCGCTGTCGATCCGCCCGGAGTCGCTTCCGGCTGTCCTTGAAGTCACCGGGCGCACGGAAACCGGTGTGATCATGGCGGTGCGGCATCGCGAGCTGCCGGTCGACGGTGTGCAGTTCCACCCGGAGTCGGTGCTGACCCAGGGTGGCCACCGGCTGCTGGCGAACTGGATGGCCGGCGCCGGCCATCCCGTTCCCGAACCGCTGGTCACAGCCCTCACCACCGAGACGGCCGCCCTCAGTGCCCGCGCCTGAGGTCGGAGCCCGATTCGACTCCTCGCAGAACCCCTGACGTCCACGCAGAGCACCTTCCGCGCGTGGATCACGCCCGCGTTTCCGATACCGTGGGTGCAGAGCCCGACTCGTCGGCAGCGGCGAGCACCTTCCCGCACCTGAGGTCGACATGCCCAAGTCCAAGGTCCGTAAGAAGACGGCGTACATCCCGCCCGCCAACGCGGGACGGGGCGCCAGCACGCCGGTCAAGGTCGCTGGTCCATCGCACCCGGTGTATGTCGCCGTCATGCTCGGCCTGATGCTGGTGGGGCTTGCCTGGTTGGTGGTCAACTACTTGGCTGGCGACACCCTCGGATTGATAGCGCAGCTTGCGGGTGCCGAAGCGTCTACCGATGCTGAGGCCAATCTACGACAACTCACCAATTTCGGAATCGGCTTCTCGCTCATCGTGGTGGGCCTGCTCATGACGATGAGATGGCGCTGAGCAGCACGGAATGATTTATCCCCGCTATGGACAACTGCTGGGGACAGCCGCAGTGCCGCGGGTGGGGCAATGAGCGATCCTTCGACGGCGACCGGCGCGTGGAGCCCCGCGATCGGGCTGGTGGTCACGGCCTGGCTCGGTGCCGCGGGCGCGGCAGCCTGGTTCCTGCTCCTGTGGCGCACCGGGGCCGACCCGGCAGGGCTGGTCCTCGCCGCCGTGGCAGCCGCCGGGCTGGTCCTCGCCGCGACATACGGCACCCGCGTCCGGCCGAGGCTGCTCGTCGACGCCGACGGGCTCACCGTCGGCGGGTTGACCGGCCGGTACCACCACCCCTGGCCGCTGGTGCTGGAGGTGCGAGTGCGGCAGGTCCGCCGTCTGGGCCGGGTGAGTGACGTGCTGGAGGTGGACACCACCACCGCGGCAGGAGTGGAGGAACTGCTCGTCTTCGGCCGGCTCGACCTGGCCGCCGACCCTCGCGACGTCGCCGAGCAGCTGCTGGCGATCCGGCCGCCCCGCTCCGTCGCACCCGATCACCGCAGCGACGATTGATTTCCCGTCACAGGGTCAAGCTGCCCGCCACCGCCATGAGTACCAGCAGCAGCACCGCCAGCCCCGTCAGTGCCCCCGCCTGGAAGGCGACCCGGTTGCGCGCCGGTGCGTAGACCAGCGCTGCGGTGGCCGCGGCACCGACCGCGAGGCCGCCGAGGTGCGCGATCAGCGAGATGTTGGGGATCACCACGCTGATGAAGACGTTGATCGCGATCAGACCGAGTACCTGCCCCATGGGCACGTTCATCCGGCGCAGCACCACGGCCAGCGCGCCCATCAGGCCGAAGACGGCGCCGGAGGCACCCGCGACCGCGATGTCCGCGTCCTTGAAAAGCATCACCGCCGCCGAGCCACCGAGCAGCGACACCAGGTAGACGGCGAGGAACCGGCCCCGGCCGAGTACGCTCTCCACATCCCGGCCGATGATCCATAGTGCCAGCATGTTGAACGCCAGGTGCAGCGGGCCGACGTGCAGGAAGCCCGACGTCACCACCCGCCACCACTCGCCGTCACCCACCAGCACCGGCACGAGTGCCCAGTCACGGAAGATCGGTGCCGCGAAGTTCTCGGCGATGCTGCCGGCCTGGACGGCGGTCCAGGCGAACATCGCGATGTTCACCGCGATGAGCACCGGCACCATCACCGGACGCGTACCCGGCTCGGCGCCGGCCACCGTGACCGCGCGCCGGACACCTCTAGCGCCGACTGCCACACAGTCCACGCACTGGTGGCCGACGGACGCCTCCCGCAGGCACTCCGGGCACGACGGCCTCTCGCACCGGATGCACCGCAGCGCGGTGGCGCGGTCCGGGTGCCGGACACATACCACCGGAGCCTCCGGTGGTGGACCACCGGCGTTCGGCGGACCGGTGGGGTAACTCATCAGAACGTCCTACCTCAGTCCGCGATTTCGACGCGCTGGATGACGATGTCGTTGAGCGGCCGATCGCCCCCTCCGGTCGTGGTGGCGGCGATGGCGTCGACCACCGCACGGGACTCGGCGTCGGCCACCTCACCGAAGATGGTGTGCTTGCGGTTGAGCCAGTCGGGCGAGGTGACGGTGATGAAGAACTGGGAGCCGTTGGTACCGGGCCCGGCGTTGGCCATTGCGAGCAGGTAGGGTCGGTCGAACGTGAGCTCGGGGTGGAACTCGTCGCCGAACTGGTAGCCGGGCCCACCACGGCCGGTGCCCGTCGGATCGCCACCCTGGATCATGAAACCGCTGATCACCCGATGGAAGACCGAGCCGTCGTAGAACGGGCCGCTGTCGCCGCCACTGGCATTGGGCTGGGTGTATGTGCTCTCCCCGGTGGCGAGGCCGACGAAGTTGGCCACCGTCTTCGGGGCATGGTTACCGAAGAGCTTGATCCTGATGTCGCCCTCGGATGTCCGCAGCGTTGCGGTCTGCTTTGCGTCAGTCACATGCCCCATCGTGCCAGGCGGTGCCGGTACGCGCTCCGCTGGCGCTCCGCGCCGCGATGACCGGCATCAGTCCAGGTGCTCGACGAGGAACTCGGTGACGGCCCGTTCGTACGCGGGCGGGTCGGCGTTCCAGGACCCGGTGTGCTCCGCGTCGGGCACCTCCAGGTAGCGCATCGGCCAGCGCAGCGCCGGCGCGGCGGCGACCAGGGCGCGGCTGGGCGCGATCGGGACCGCTGTGTCGCCGGTGCTGTGCACGATGAGGGTGGGTGGACGCACGGCCGGCGGGCGGGCCCGCAGATCGAAACGATCGAAGTCGATGCCGATTCGCCGGGTGGTGGCCAGCGACGCGGTCGGGGTGAGCCATCCCGGCATCCGCCGGTTACGGACCTGCTGGCGCAGCGTGGCCCGCCAGTCGACCAGCGGCGCGTCCCAGACCACAGCGCGGACGGCCGCGGCCTCCGGGGATCGGTCGAGAAAGGCGCCCACGATCGCGGCACCCATCGACCAGCCGAACAGGGCCACCTGCCGGGCCCCGTTCGCCCTGGCGTAGCGCACCGCGGCCTCAAGATCCTCCCACTCGGTGTCCCCCAGGTGGTAGCAACCGTCCGGACTGGCCGGGGCGCCCGCATCGTTGCGGTAGCTGATCATAAGGACCGAATGTCCGCACCGGTGCAGCGCCGGCAGGATGCGCAGGCCCTCGCGGCGCGAGCCGCCGCGGCCGTGCACCAGAACCACCCAGGTATCCCCGCGGGCAAGCCCGGCGGAGCACCGATCGGCACCGCCGGCTGGCACCAGCCATGCTGGGGCCGGGCCGAGCGGTGTCGGCACCGCCACGTCGGTGAAATCGAGACCGCGCGCACCCGGGTCCGGATCGTACGGCCCGGCGTCGATTACCGCGGCCGCGCCGACCGGCGGGACCGGGCCGTTGAGCAGCGGGCGAACCACGACGCCTGCCCGGCTTTCCACGACGGGACCCATCTGGGCCAAGCCGTCAGCCCACCGAAGACCCCACACACCTGGCTGCGCGGCGAGTCGGCTCACCTTCAGGGTGACCATCGATGGGTCGGCCGCCTGGACGCGCTCGGGATAGATCAGCCGTTGCTTCGGGTCGAGCAGCACGCCGGAGTAGAACCAGCCGATCCCGGCGCCGGTGCCGACCGCCGCCGTACCGACAACGGCGCCGATGGTCACTCCGAGCCATCGGATCGCCACCATGATGTAAGATGATCCGCCATCTGAGATAGGGTCGGTTACCTGGCCCGCGAGCACCTGGCCGCCATGCGCAGAGATCATCGCTGGAACGGGTGAACCGCGGGTACGGCTGGTTGATGGCCAGAACCTGGCGCCGCCCCCTTCGTTGAGCCCGGTAGATCATGGTCGATTCTAGTAGATCATCATCCTCCGCTACCGTCGTTCTGTACGAAAGGGATATTTCATGAGTAGCCCCGTTGGGCGTAGTCTTCGCACCGCTGCCGCAGCCGCCGGTATCGCGGCCATCAGCGTGGGAATCGCTGGCAATGCTCTCGCCGCGACGGTCACTGCGGATCCCGAAGCTGACACGGTTCAGGCGTCCGCCACCGACACGTCCCCGGCGGAGTCGCCCAAGACCGATGCCCCGCAAGCCGATGCCTCAGACGTATCGGAGGCGGACGCACCGGAGGCGGACGGACCCGATTTCGGTACACCGGAGGCCAGCGCAGCCGAGTTCGGCACCCCGGAGGCGGATGCATCCGAGGCTGGCGCACAGGAAGCCCCCGCCGCTCCGTCGAACCTGGTCGGGGGCATGCTCCCCCCCATCACGATTGCGCAGCAGGCGCAGTCGAATGACATGACCGCTCTCCCGGAGCCGTTCTTCTTCTCGGCGCCGACCTTGAACACGGCCGCGCCAAGCTCGGATTAAGGCACCGACTCCCGGCCACCCGACTCGCGGGACTCCACGGAGAAGGTCGAGGGCGGCGGTGATGGCAAGGGGAGCTCCGAGGATGCGCCGGCTCCCGAACCGGCCGTGCCAGCCGGGGCCAGTGGACTCTCGTGCGCTCATGCTGCCGGCAGGCTGATGCACGTTCCACAGAGTCCGGCACGCCGGCACAGATCTCCATCAAACACACCCATCGTGAACAGCCCTCCCGGTCCGGATCTTCGGATCCGGCCGGCGGGCCGTTCGTCGTTGTTAGTGCAACGTCGCACAAGTTCTTTGGGGGTTGGTCCTGGGTGGGGTGGGGTCGCCGAGTTTGTGGAGCAGGGTGTAGGTGGGTGTAGGGACGGTGTCACCGCGGATGGTGCTCGTCGATGCCCTCGCCATTTCCTGCCTCTCCGAGGCCGCACCGCGGGCTCTGCCGGTGGGGTGAGCGGCACTTTCGCACGCTAGGTGCGTGCGAAAGTGCCGCTCGCCCACGACCTCCATCTCGCCCGCGCCCGCGACCTCGCCCGTGACCTTCACCACGCCCTGGTTGGTGCCCGCACCCTCGCCCGCGACCTCGACCTCGCACTTGCCCTCGCCCTCGCGCTTGCTCATGCCCTCACCCTCGCCCACGACCGTCCCCCCGACCTCGATTGCGTCCTCAACCGCACCCTCGACCGCACCCGCACCCTCGACCTCGCCCGTGCTCCCGACCTCGCCCACACCCTCGTCGGCGCCCGTACCTTCGTCGGTGCCCTCGCACTCGCCCTCGACCATGTCCTTTCCCCTGTCCTTACATTTCATCAGCGGCTGAACTCGGTGGCGAAAGCGAATCCACGGCACATCCGACGCACGGTCCCGCAGAGCCACTGCGCTCGCCGGTTGACCGCACAGCTCGTGCGACTACTTCCAGCCGATGACCAGGCCCGCTACCACGAGGAGTTCGCCGCCGAGCTGGACGGCCTGGTCGAGGCCGAGATGAAGCACCTTGCCCAACTCGCCTACGCCCTGCGTCTCAGCATGCGTATCTGGTCGCTCCGGTCGGCGCTGCGCGCCGAGAAGCAAGCGCCGAGGCGGCCGTGATGACCTGGGGCACCGCGGCGAAAGGCTCTGGAGTGATCGCCGCCGGGTTCGCGGCCACACTGTCCCCCGTGCCGATGCTCGTCCTCGGCGTCCTGGCATTGCTCGTCGTCGGCACGTTCGCCGTCGTCATCCTCACCGCTGCCCTCAGCTGCCACCCGGTGCGGCGGGCCAACGCCGCCGCCGTACTCGACCGGCTGATCGTCGCGGTTACCGCGAACCGCTGACAACGCCTGGACCTCTTCGTGGCTACCCCGCTGGTTCTACCGGGACACTCTCTTGAGCGCGGCCGCTGATCTGCAACGCTGTCGCGTCCGCGTCATCCCGGTAGGGCATGTGACCGGTAGTACCAACGGGGCTTCGTCCCAGGCCGACGAGCTGTGCCGCGGTCCGGCGGAGTGGACAGGTCCGGTCGGCGCGGAGACCGTGATCGACCCGCCAGGTCGGGGGTATGAACTGCTTGGAGCGGTTGGTTGGCCTACGCCGCCCGTCCGACCGGAGCCCCAGCCATGACCGTAGCGCGCACTGCCGCTGATGCCCTGATGTGGATGAGAGACACTACCGCGGCCAGCAATGCAAAGATCGACTTCTCCGCCGACGAATCGCATGCCTGAAAGCAACCGAGGCCGCATCCTGCACCGCCGTGCCGACCGGCCCCGCTTGGCGCTGCGCGCGGTAACTCAGCGGAAGCCGAAGGACGCCACGAACGCGAAGTTTGCTGACTTGTTCGACAGACGGGTGACCACAAAGTCGTCGTAGAGCCCGGCCGGCACGGCCGTGTCGATTCGCACCCGCACGCTGACCCGATACGGCGACGTCTGACCGGCGAGGTTGATCTCGACGTTCTTGTGGTCGTTGTCCGCCGTGGTCAGCTGCGCGGTGGCCAGCACGACCTCCTTCCAGACGTTGGGCTGCGGCCCCGGTGTGTAGAGAGTGACCGTGATGAGGTGCCCGGGATAGCCGGAGAAGGTGTTCACCCCCTCGGTTCTCAGCACCAGGGTGGTGGTGTCCTCCTGCGCGCCGGGGGTCTTCTCCAGGGTGATCGGCAGTTCCAGGGCCAACCCGGGATAGTCCGCGTCCCCGAAGATCCCCGGCTCATCGCCGAGGTGAATGCGGCCTTGCCAGATGAGTTCCGCCTGCGGGCTCAACATGTGATTCTCCTTATCGTTGCCGAACTCCGTTGTGCGCCTGGATGCCCGGTGTCGAGCTGCCGCAGCCACGGGACGGCGAAGCCAAGCACACCGACCAGCAGGGAGAGCAACCCGGTCAGCACGAAGATCACTGCCATGCCCGCGCCGGGCTCGGTCCCCACCAGCCAGCCGAAGCCGGAGCGCAACCACCCGTGGCCACCCATCCCGGGTTCGAAGACCCGATCGGCCAGTGGCCCGGCAACCAGCAGCACGATCGGTCCTGCGGATTCGGTCATGACCCGCCTGGCCGCTAACACCCGACCCTGCACCGCGGCCGGCACACTCATCTGCCGATGGCCTGGTTGGCCCCTTGGATCAAGGGAAACAGGAACGCACTGCTGAACGAGGCGACGATCCAGACGAGCGGGGAAGTGCTCAGCCCAAGCGGCAGCTGGCCGAGCAACCCGGTCGCCGCGAAGCCGAGGAAGATCACCGATAGGTGTCTTTGCTTGCCGCCCCACACCGTCGTCACCACACTTCCGGCGATGCCGCCCAGCCCGGCGGCGCCGAGCACCGCGGAGCGCCTGTTGCCGGGACTCCGATCATCCCCTCCTGCGGGGTCACATCCACGCTGTACGGTGGCTGGCGGGATGTCAGAGACCTGGCGGGATGTCAGAGACCTGGCGGGATGTCAGAGACCTGGCGGGATGTCAGAGACCTGGCGGGATGTCAGAGACTTAAAAAACGCCCCCGCGAGCTGACCGGCTCCGGGGCATGGACCGAGAGGTGACCTCAGACAATGGATGAGAGTACCACCAACCTAGGCGATGACCGCACCATCGGTCGCCGGTTGCGGCGGGTCCGTACCGTGCGGGGCAAGACGCTCGAGGTGATCGCCGGGCTGGCCGGGATCAGCGCGGCGCATCTGTGCCGCCTCGAGAACGGGGAACGGTCCCTGAACCGGATGTCGCTGATCGTGGCGCTGGCCGACGCGCTCCAGGTCGCGCCGTCGGAGCTGACCTCGCTTCCCATCCCCGCACCCGCCAACGGACACACCGACAGCTCCATCGAGGCGATCCGCCTCGCCCTGGACGCCATCGAGATCGACCACCCCGGTGGTCTGGTGCTGCCGGTGGCGGTGCTGCGCGACCGGGTGACCCAGATCCACGCGCAGCGGCGGTCAAGCCAGTTCGTCGAGGTCGCCACCGGCCTGCCCGGGCTGATCCGCGACCTGCACACCACCCTGGCCACCGGCGCCGACCACGGCGAGTTGCTCGCCCTGGCGGTGTACCTGCACGTGCACGTC
>Ga0136617_10000435_pt1 | contig 34788 bp, 26 predicted proteins | sample AntDrymUQ3222106_2_FD_129672 | JGI IMG/M metagenome (GOLD analysis project Ga0136617, IMG submission 129672) | Polar desert sand microbial communities from Dry Valleys, Antarctica - metaG UQ322 (21.06) | ecosystem: Environmental > Terrestrial > Soil > Desert | place: Antarctica: Dry Valley... | reverse complement strand
GGCTTTGTGCGCAACAACAACATGTACGTCTACGACCTCGCGACCCAGCGAGAGCGCAGGCTAACAACTGATGGCAGCCCAAAAATTCTCAATGGCCGACTTGATTGGGTTTATCAGGAAGAGCTTTATGGCCGCGGTAACTTTGAGGCTTACTGGTGGAGTCCGGATTCCACGATGCTGGCTTATCTCCGGCTCGATGAGAATCCGGTCCACGAGTTTATCGTCGTCGATCACATCCCTTACCACCAAAATGTTGAAGTTACTCCCTATCCAAAAGCCGGCGATCCGAATCCCCTAGTCCAACTGGGAGTGATCAATGCGGCGGGCAGTGCCACTCGCTGGATGGATATTTACAAATACCAGCCGGCCGATTTCCTGATTGTGAGGGTTTCTTGGACTCCCGACAGCAAGAAGGTGGTTTATCAGGCGCAGAACCGAGAACAGACGTACCTGGACCTGAACTTGGCTGATGCGAAGGATGGCAAGTCAATCACTGTGGTCCGCGAGACCTCCAAGGCCTGGGTTGAGGTGATCGATAACCCACACTGGTTGAAAGACGGCTCGTTTCTCTGGCAAAGCGAGCGAAATGGTTGGCGGCATCTCTACCACCACGCTCCGGACGGGAAGCTCGTGCGTCAGGTGACGGATGGCAAATGGGAAGTGCGCTCGCTGGAAGGTGTGGATGAAGGTAAGGGGCTCGTCTTCATTACCTCGACTGAGCACAGCCACATCGCCCCGCAGCCGTATCGCATAAAACTCGATGGCACCGGCTTGACTCGATTAGCAACCACCGACGGTGCACATCGAATGGTTCTTAGTCCGGTGCATACTCACTTCATTGACTATTGGAGCGATCTCAACACACCGACGCAGACGCGGCTGTACGATACCGAAGGCAAGCTCGTCCGAGTTATCGAAGAGAACAAGGTGGAGGCGCTTAAGCAATACAGACTTGGTAAGTCTGAATTGCTGCAGGTAAAGACACGAGATGGCTTCGTCATGGAAGCGATGATGCTTAAGCCGCCCGACTTCGACCCCAAAAAGAAGTATCCGGTAATGTCGTTCACTTATGGTGGTCCACACGCGCCGCAGGTTAGGAATGCCTGGGGTGGCGCCACCACCGTGTGGTACCAGGTGCTGGCCCAGAAAGGCTACATCATCTGGGTTTGTGACAATCGCACTGCCAGCGGAAAGGGTGAGGAATCGACCTGGCCGGTCTACCGGAACTTCGGTGAACTCGAACTGCGGGACATTGAAGACGGACTGACATGGCTCAAGACGCAACCCTACGTTGACGGCTTGCGGATTGGCATCTCCGGTTGGAGCTATGGCGGTTTCATGACCAGTTATGCATTAACGCACAGTAAGAGTTTCAAGATCGGCATTGCCGGCGGCACCGTTTCTGATTGGCGCGATTACGACACGATTTATACAGAGCGCTATATGGGAACTCCGCAAAACAACCCGGAAGGCTACAAGAAGAGTTCACCCGTCCACGCGGCCAAGGATCTTCACGGCAAGATACTGCTGGTTCACAGCACGATGGATGACAACGTGCACATGCAGAACACCTTTCAGTTTGTCCATGAATTGCAGAAGGCCGGAAAGCAGTTTGAGCTGATGGTCTATCCGAAGTCGCGGCACGGTGTGACTGATCCGCTGCTGGTGAAGCACATGCGGACGATGATGACGAATTTTATCGTGGCGAACCTTTAAGGCAGTATCCGCAGATTACGCAGATTTCGTGTTCCCAAAGAGCCAAAACATTAACCAGTGAGTTGACGAGGATACTTCCTTTTTTTGTGGGACATAGCGAATAGCGTTACCGTTCAACGGAGGCTGTTTCTTCGACGCGTAGCGGCGGAATGAGTTTAGCCCGGTCTTTCAAGGCCGGGTTAGATTGCGGGTCCGAATTTGCGTCGCGTAGCGACGGCTGAACTATCCCCACAAGTAGCGCTCATCGTACTCAATCCCATTCTTGATTAGGAACTCCAGGTATTCTTCCTGGAAGCCTCTTTTGCGATGATGCTCTCGCTGATTCCTAATGTAGGTGATGACATCGGGAATATTGGAAATACTCACTGAAAAGGCGGCGTATCCGTCTTGCCATCCGAAGTGCTTCAACGCAGCAAATTCTTCATGGATCCACTTCGAAGACTCCCCTTTGAGAAGCTGAGCAATCTGGCTGGGCGAGAGAGTTGGTGGCGCCATTATTAAAGCGTGGATGTGATCTTCGACGCCGCCTACCTGCAACGCCGTCATCTTGTGCTTCCGTGCGATGCCGCCTACATAGGACCAGACACGTTGCTATCCCCAGGGCTAGCCAGGGCTGACGATTCTTGGTCGAGAAGATAATGTGGTAGTTGAGTGAGGTGTAGGTGTTGGCCATGAGGTGAGGCCTCCAACCGGAATTCAGTCGTCGCTACGCGACGGCGTCATTGTACTACTTGTCTACCCGGCCTTGAAAGACCAGGCTAAACTCCTGCCGCCGCTAGGCGGCGAAGAACAGCTTCGTGGACTGGAATGCGTCCTCGTCAAACCGCCAGCAATTTTCCCGGCTTCTGTTCGCAACACGAGATCCTGCTGTGTAGTCTGTAACTTTAACGGCGTTGGCACCGCGGGCACCAGTAAGTTGATCTCCCGCCATGCGTGAGGCGTCGAATGCGGGCGCCGCACTTGAAGCAAGCCTGGCCTTCTCGTTCGTAGACCTGCCAGGCCTTTCCAAAGGCCTCGCCGTAGGAAAAACCATTCGGATTCTCGAGGTTGATTCGCGATGTTGAGCTACCTGAAACCGCGGCTCGCAGAACGTCGCGAATCGCCTGATGCAGGCGCTGAACCCGTCGCGCTGAAAGATCGGATGCGGTGTTGAAGGGATTGATCCCCGCGCGGAAGAGCGCCTCCGCCGCATAGATGTTACCCAGGCCCACTACTCTCGTTTGATCCAACAATAGCGTTTTTAGTGTGCGGCGCGATCTAGCCAGGGTTTCCTTCAGGTAACATACACTGAACTCGTCTGAGAAAGGTTCCGGAGCAAGTTCAGTGATCCCTTTCGTCTTACTGAGACGCGAATTAACCACCAGCTTCATCACGCCAAACTGCCGCTGATCCTGGAATACCAGCCGGCGTTCGTCATCGAGATAGAAAACCGCGTGGGCGTGGCGCGGAAGCGAGTCGTCTGGCGTTAGCACCAAAAACTTGCCAGTCATCCGCAGATGGACCACCAGCACCTTGCCGGAATCAAGTTCAATTAGAATAAACTTGCCGCGGCGGCCGACACCCGAGATGCGCGAGCCTTTCAAGTTGCCCCTGAAGGCCGAAGGAGCGGTAGGCGAGATTAGTTTTGGCAGGCGTATCTCGGTGGCGACTATTTGCCGTCCAAGCACAGCACGACGCAAAGCGCGAACGACGTGCTCGACTTCCGGCAGTTCCGGCATTCGCTTTCGTCCCGTTTAGAGGTGGTTCTTAATGTGCAACCTTCTGCGCTTCATCGAGAAGGAGATTCACCTGATTGATTGAAGTGGCTTCGGCGTAGATACGCAGCACTGGTTCAGTGCCTGACTGTCGAAACAGCAGCCATGATTCGTCTTCGAAAATAAGCTTCAGACCGTCGATAGTCTGAACGTCCGTCACTTTGCTTCCTGCAAACTCTGAGGGCGGCTGGGAAGCCAGACTCTTAACCAGTGTTATCCCCTGCTCCGCCTCGAGGTGCAGGTCACGGCGCCCAAAGTGAAACTCACCAAACTCCCGGTGCAACTCGCGCAGCATCTCGGAAGGTGGCTTGCCGGCTGCTATAATGGCTTCAAGAAAGAGCAGGGAATTGAGTAGGCCGTCCCGTTCCGGAATGTGGCCTTTGACTCCGATGCCTCCGGATTCCTCGGCCCCCAGTAAAATCTCTTCTTTAAGCATCAAGTCGGCAATGTACTTAAAGCCGATTGCCGTTTCGTAAATCTTGAGATTGTGCGCGGCTGCGATTCTTCCCAGCAGCACTGACTGCGAAAACGTTCTGACAACGCCGCCAGTCATCTTTCTATTGCGAGCCAGGTGGAGCAGGATGAGCGGCACGACGTCGTGCATGGTCATCGTTTCGCCCATCTCGTTAACCGCTCCCACGCGATCTGCGTCACCGTCGGTGGCTAAACCTACGAGAGCTTTAGTCTCGACGACGCGCTTTTTTAGTGGACCGAGGTTGCTGTCTATCGGTTCAGGATTGACTCCTCCAAACAGTGGATCGCGATCGCCGCGAATCGTTTCGACCTTCAAAGCCCCCGCGGCCAGCAAACTCTCAACCCACCGACCGCCAGAGCCGTGCATGGGATCTACAACGATGGTTTGCTGTGACCTCCGCAGGCGATCAAGGTCTATGTAGGAAGCGATCTGTTCGCGGTAACTCTTTATCGCCGGCGCAAGTAGTTCGGTTCCATCAGAAGAAAAGGCGCTGCGTTTGGCCGGGTTAGCATCAACCAGGGTTTCCACTGCCGCTGTCATCTCCGGAGCCGCGCTTCCCCCCCAGGGGGCTTTGATCTTGAAGCCATTAAAGTCGGGGGGGTTGTGCGAGGCGGTGAGCACGATGCCACCGCCAGCCCTTAGTTCTTTGATTGCCCAGGAGATTACTGGCGTTGGAGCCGCTTCTTGAAAAAGGGCTATCCGAAATCCATTTCCTACCATCACCTCGGCGGCCCGTCGCGCGAAGTGCTCGGACAGGAAACGCCGGTCGTAGCCTACAACCACTAGCGTGGGTGCCCCAACGGTTGCCTTGCTAATAACACCTCGAAACATCGAACTTTCAACTTCGTCCCTGCTTACCTGGCCCAGGGCGAGAAGTTGACTGAGCAGTGCTTCCTGTTTAGACGTCGCTAGATAGTCAGCATAGGCCTGGGCCACTCGTTCCAGGTTCGCAAAGGTAAACTCGCGGGCAATAATCGCTCGCCATCCGTCGGTGCCGAACTTGATTGGCGCGAGCGCTTCGCTCACAGCTTCGCGCCTCCCGTGATCGTGTAGTCAGTAACTGACGTCTTATCTCCCAAAACCGATCTCGGTCCAACCACAGCCGAGCGCCCGACGTGACAACCGCGCCCCACAATCGCATGCGAAACTTCCGCCGCGGTGCCTATGCGCGTATGAGGCCAGATAACTGAGTTCTCAACGTGGGCGCGCTCCTCAACGAAGCAGCTCTGCCCGAGAACCGAGTTGATTATTCGGGCACCTGGCTTGATCTGGCAGTCGTCACCGATGATCGAAAGCTCATCAATCTGAGCAACGGTCGCTGAATCAAACGCTCCGCGGCGCTCCTTGATATGGATCCGGCCGACCCGATTAGCTAGCAGGTCCTGATGGGCCTGAAGATAACGTTCCGGCGTGCCGATATCTATCCAGTAAGTGCGCGGCGGCACGTGCGCATAAAAAGTTTCTTTCCGTTTTAACAGATCGGGGAACAGACCGTATTCGAATGAATAGTTCTTTCCCGCGGGAATGAGATCGAGCACTCGGGGTTCGAGAATATATGTGCCAGCGTTGATGGTGTTGCAGGTAATCTCATCTTCCTTGGGCTTTTCCAGAAAGCGGTGAATGCGCCCGTCGGTCTCGGTTTCTACCAGACCATAGGCTCGGGGATTCTCGACAGGCTGCAATACAATCGTCGCGGCGGCTTTTCTTCCGTTGTGCTCGCGAATGACGGCTTTCAAATCCAGGTCTGTCAGAATGTCGCCGTTGAAAACTACGGTGGGCTCGCGAATGAGGTCTTCGGCAAACTTATAAGCGCCAGCTGTGCCCATTGGCTGCGGCTCGACAGTGTACTTAAGCTTCACACCGTGGTCTGAGCCATCGCCAAGCAAGTGTTCAATCTTGTTAGGCTGGTAAGATAACGAGAGCGTTATATCCGTTATTCCGGCGCGGCGAAGAGTGTCGATTTGATAAAGCAAAAAGGGGCGGTTGCATATCGGTACGATTGGTTTGGGGGTGTAGACGGTCAGCGGGCGCAGGCGTGTGCCTTTACCGCCAGCCAGAATTAGAGCTTGCATGTTTGAATTACCGGATTGCTGATCGAGGTTTGAATAGCGGATGGGAGTCTAGCATTCCATTGTGCGAGCGATCAATCGACCGCCGTCGGAGAGAATAGGGCGATTTTGCGGGATGTGTTGATACCGCTCTTCGTGTCGCAAGCGCTTGAGCAACATTTCGATCGTATTCGAGAGCACCAAATTAATGGCAAACAACCGGGCGATTAGGTTGTTTGCCACGCTCTGAGTACACTATTAACGCGCTCTGGATTTTTAAGGGCGTTACTTTTTGCCATTTATCAGTTACTTTTCATAGTGGAGCTGCAATGTCCGGAATTAGAGAAGCAGTAATAATAGCCGCAGTCCGAACCCCAGTCGGCAAACTTCAAGGGTCATTAAAAGGCTTCAAAGCGACGGATCTCGGGGCAATAGTCGTGCGCGAAAGTGTCAAACGTGCGGGGGTTGAACCAGCAGAAGTCGATGAAGTGATCATGGGATGTGTAATCCAGGCTGGTCTGGGCCAGAACCCCGCCCGCCAGGCGGCCTTACGCGGAGGATTGCTGCCCGCGGTTTCTGCAGTCACCATTAACAAAGTCTGCGGGTCTGGTCTCAAGTCCGTGATGATGGCTGCCCAGGGAATACAGTTAGGTGACACCGATATGGTTGTGGCCGGCGGCATGGAGTCGATGAGCAATGCGCCTTATCTGCTTGCGAATGCCCGGGAAGGATATCGGCTGGGAAATGGCGTGCTCGTGGATGCAATGATCAACGACGGACTTTGGTGCTCCTTTGATAATCAGCATATGGGATGCACTGGCGAAGTGGTGTCCGAACGGTTCACCGTCAGCCGAGCGGAACAGGATGCCTACGCTTTGAAGTCGCATGAAAAAGCGGCCGAGGCAATCAAGGCGGGAAAATTCAGGGACGAAATCGTCGCGGTGGAGATTCCGCAAAAGAAAGGGCCACCAAGAATCTTCAACACGGACGAAACAGTGCGTGAAGATACCTCACTCGACGCCCTGGCAAGGCTTAAGCCTGCTTTCAGGGAAGGTGGCACAGTTACCGCCGGGAATGTGCCCGGTGTTAATGATGGGGCATCGGCACTGGTGGTTACTTCGCTTGAGCGGGCCCGAAGTCTAGGCATCGAACCCTTGGCCCGTATCGTGGCCCAGGCAACATCCGGTATTGAGCCTGAACTGGTAATGATGGCGCCGGTCGAGGCTATGAGACGAGTTCTCAAGAAAGCCGGATGGACGTTCGCTGACGTTGATCTGATCGAGTTGAACGAAGCCTTTGCGGTGCAGGCGGTGGCAATCATTAAAGAGTTGGATCTTGACCCCGAGCGTGTGAATGTCAATGGCGGAGCAGTAGCGCTGGGGCATGCGATCGGCCAATCCGGGTCGCGCTTGCTTTCGACCGTGCTCTACGAGATGAAGCGTCGCGGTGCGCATCGCGGGGTGGTTGCGCTTTGCCTGGGGGGAGGCAATGCCGTGGCCCTGGCGGTCGAGCGATAGTAGGGTTTTAACGAACAGGAAATAATGACACCAACATGTCACAATGAGTATATCCCGCCATCAGTGCCGCCAGATTGGCGATAGTGGTCAATCCGGAGTTTAAGCGAGTGAGTGAAGTCATTGGGGTAGTTGGCGCCGGAACAATGGGCAACGGTATCGCCCAGGTTGTCGCGCGCGCCGGTTATCGCGTGGTCATGCGTGATGTGAGGGACGAATTCCTTGAACGCGGCCTCTTGGCAATCGAAAAGAGCTTGCAGCGAGAGGTTGAGAAGGAGCGTTTAGCCGCGGATGAGAAGGAAGTGATACGTGGCCGCATTCAATCGACGACCTCGCTTGAGGCACTGCACGAGGCGTCAATCGTGATCGAGGCCGTAACGGAAAACCTGGAGGTCAAAACCGAAATTTTCGAAACGCTCGACCAAATCACGCCTCGCGAAACGATCCTGGCCTCGAACACTTCGTCGATCTCGATAACTAAGCTGGGCGCTGCAACGAGTAGAGCTGACAAGGTCATGGGCATGCACTTTATGAATCCCGTGCCTGTGATGAAGCTGGTCGAGGTCATCCGCGGCATAGCCACGTCCGACGAGACCTATGAGAAGGTGCGCGCGCTAACCGACAAGCTGGGCAAGACCGCGCTGGACTGTCAGGACTCTCCGGGGTTCGTTTCCAACCGCGTTCTCATGCCCATGATTAACGAGGCCATCTTTACTCTTTACGAGGGAGTGGCGACGCGCGAGAGTATTGACGGTATTATGAAGCTGGGCATGAATCATCCGATGGGGCCGTTGACGCTGGCGGATTTCATTGGCCTGGATGTTTGCCTGGCTATCATGAACGTAATGCATGAAGGGTTTGGTGATCCAAAATATCGCCCGTGTCCTTTGCTAAGACGTTATGTCGACGCGGGGTGGCTGGGGAGAAAAACCGGACGCGGGTTTTACGAGTACTAACAGCAGGTGTCGGGTATCGGGTTCCGAGTGTCGGGAGAGAAAGACAATTGTTGGGCCCTCTTTTGCTATAACCACTTCAAATGTCGCCAGTAGCTCATTATTGCCAGAAATGCCTGGCGGCAAATCCGCTGGGTCAGGATTTTTGTGCGCGTTGCGGAACGCGGCTCATGATTATCATCGAGCCTCCCGCATCTCGTTACGAGTTTGCTGAATCAAGCGCTTCCAGCGAGGAGCACTTGCTGGAGCGAATCTCAGCGTTGGAGAACAGACTTGGTCGATTGACTGAGCGACTGGAGCGAGGTCTGGATCTCCTCCTGCGGCAGGCGCAAAACTCCTATTTCGATCGTGCTTTGGTGAAAGCGCTGATTGGCCTACTGACGGAAGACGGAATTGTCGAGGGCTCGAGGCTGGAGAAGCTTTGGAACGCACGCTGTCAGAGGGAGGCCGAAGAGCAGGAAGAGAGCGCACGTCGCGACGAGCTGCGGGTAAAGATCCTTGCGTTTTATAAAGGTTCCGAACGTGGCAATTTCGAACAGTTTGTTAATGAGGGTTTCCTCCTGATTGAGGATCAGCAAGTAGGTCGCGGTATTAGATCGCTGCAACGAGCAGTAGGGCTGGCTGGGGGCAATGCTCCCTTGCTTTCCTTTGTGGGGGAGCATTTTTTCCGCACTGGCAAATCGCGGCTCGCTCAAAGCTATCTGGCCCGCGCATACGAGTTTGCACCAGGGGACATGCGCGTTTCGCTATTGCTCGGCTTGACTTGTGCCGACGAAGGCGACACCGAACGCGCTAAGGAACTGCTGAACAAGGCGACGCAGCGGGGAGCCTCGTCTTTCGCGGCCCACTACGGACTCGGTCGCCTCTTCATCGCAGAAGAGAACTGGCGCAAGGCGCTACGAGAGTTTAAGCGCGCCTTAGCGAGAAAGCCTTCTCCTGAAGCACATTACGCACTCGGCTGTCTGTATTATCAGTTAGCACGCGATTCGCTGGCGGCGCGTCACTTACGAAAGGCAACGGAGCTTGACGCCGGTTATGGTGAAGCCTTCTATGTCTTGGGGTTGATTTACAGGCGGGCGGGTCAGGAGAAGTTAGCCAAGAAATTCTTTGAAAAGGCGGAGAATGTAAATCTTGCTCGCCAGCCGAAACTGGCCGGTAGAAAACGAGCGGGCGGAGGAAAGCCCCCAGTTTTTCCCTTGTTTCAGGGGCTCGAACGTGATGCTGGCGGGCTGCTCACCGGGGGCAATGAGCGACTGGCCAAGGCGCTGCGAAAGGACGCATTAGATACCTTCGTCACCGTAGATGTCGAAAACAGTTAGCTTTAGCCGCGTTGACACCTCAAATCTCGTGGCTATAATAAAACTTTTGTGCACTAGCTGCCTGAAAACGATATTTGTCACAGAGTAGTGTGTCATGCGGGTTGAGATTGCAAGACTGGACAACAAGGTGGGCAAATTTGCCCATGAGTACGCAGCCGCAGACTTGGTTCTTGATGATGACAGGATCGTACTGGCGGGATCTCCAAGGGTTTCAGGGCGGATTTGTGGCACTGAACACAAAGTAGTTGTGGAGGGAGAGTTTGCCGGGATCGCCGAGGTACAATGCGACCGCTGTTTGCAACCCTTGGAGTTGCCGATTAGCAGTGACTTCCGACTGGAATACGTAACTGCGGAGACCTACAAGTCGCTTGAGACCACTGAACTTGCGCAGGAAGACCTGGCGCTTTCGATCTTTGACGGTGAGTTTGTTGACGTTGACGATATTGTGCGTGAGCAGTTGTTGCTTGCCATTCCAACGCACGCGATTTGCCAGGAGAATTGTAAAGGGTTTTGTCCGGTTTGCGGCGCGAATAGAAATGTAACCGATTGTGATTGTAACGCGACGGAAATTGATCCGCGCTGGAAGGGACTGAAAGAATTAGTGAATCGTGAATCGTAAATCGTGAATCGTCAATAGTTGATTGAACAAGCCGCTCTCTTACTATTCACCATTTACGATTCACTATTTACGATTGGAGTAATCATGCCAAATCCTAAAAGACGACATTCAAAAGCTCGCCGCGGGAAACGCCGAGCGCACGATGCCCTGCGGGTGCCGCAGGCAACCCTCTGTCCAAATTGTCAGGAACCTCGCCTGCAACATCGCGTCTGTCCCAAGTGTGGGTACTACAGGAACCGCGAGGTGGTGCAGGTAGAACAAACCTAGCCAACTAAACAGTATTCCCTTTGCGAAATCAGTCGAAGAATGAGACCCGTCTGACGGGAAAAGTCGTTCTCGACGCGATGGGCAGCGACAACGCTCCTCACGCTGAGATTGATGGGGCGCTCGCTGCAGCCCGTGATCTGGGCGTGGGAGTAATCCTGGTCGGGCAGCCGGAGAAGATTCAACCTGAACTTCGTCGGTGTGGCTGGCGGGGAGATGGAGATCGAGGGATTGAACTGGTGGAAGCCTCCGAGGTGATCGGCATGGACGATCCCGTCGCCACCTCAGTGCGGCGCAAGAAGAAGAGTTCTTTGAGGATTGGGACGAAACTGGTTACCGAAGGTCGCGCGGATGGTTTTGTGTCCGCGGGAAATACCGGCGCCGCCATGGCCACCGCAAAGATGGTGATCGGAATGTTACCCGGCGTAGATCGACCAGCGCTTGCAGCGCTCATTCCTACCAAATCAGCCAAGCCTACTTTGCTTCTCGACGTGGGCGCAAATTCCGAATGCAAGGCGCATCATTTAGTGCAGTTTGCCATTATGGGCGAGGCTTACTCGCGCGCCGTGTTGGGCACCATCAAGCCCGCGATTGGTTTGATGAGCATTGGCGAAGAGGAAGCGAAGGGCAATGACCTGACCAAGGAAGCCTTTCCGCTTCTGCGCGAGATGAGCAGCTTGAATTTTGTAGGCAATGTGGAGGGCCGTGACGTCTTTTCCGGCCTGGTAGATGTGATCGTGACGGATGGTTTTACAGGTAACGTCATGTTGAAGCTCTCCGAAGGATTGACCGAAGCGATGCTGTCGATGATCAAGCGTGAGCTAACTGTCTCCGCGGTCACAAAGGCGGGAGCTATGCTGGCCAAGCCCGCTTTCCGCAATATCAAGAAACGTCTGGACTACTCGGAATATGGTGGCGCGCCACTGCTCGGCGTGCGTCAGATCGTAGTGATCGGACACGGCAGGTCCAACGCTCGGGCTATTCGCAATGCGATTCGAAACGTAAAGGAGTTCTCCGAGAATCGCGCGAGTGAGCGAATTGAGCGTGGCATAGCTGAAACCAACGCGCTACATGGGCTGGCGGGATCGCAGGAGCCCATTAAGAGTGTCCGTGTACACTAGCTTCATCGGGTGCCGGTTCAGTTTAGAGTTCAGGCTTTAGCTTGCCCGCACCGCTAAGCCGCAACCTAAAGGTTGCTCTGAACTTCCGGACTCAAAATGAACCGGTACGCTTCATTGAGTTGGCTTTTCATTTTTTTAGTGGTTAGTATTAGCGTCCCCTTTTGCAACTGAGGACAGTAGATGGGAAACGTACGCGCCGGGATTCTGGGCACCGGCCATTCATATCCGGAAGGCATTCTGACCAATGCCGATTTAGAGAAAACCGTAGAGACTTCAGATGAGTGGATAACTACGCGTACCGGCATTAAACAGAGACGGAAAGCGGCCCCTGGAGAATACACTTCGCAGTTTGCAGTTCGCGCCGCGCGCCAAGCTATCGAACGCGCCGGGTTAGAACCTTCGGATATCGACCTGATCCTCTGCGCGACTGTGACACCCGATCAGATTCTTCCTTCGACCGGCTGCTTGATTCAGGCAGAGCTTGGCGCCCATAGGGCGGCCGCTATGGATGTGGTTGCGGCCTGTTCGGGGTTTTTGTATGGTCTCACCCTGGCGAACACGATGGTCCAGACTGGCCAGTCGCGTAACGCGCTCGTCATCGGTGCGGAGATTCTGACGCAATACGTCGATTACTCTGATCGTCAAACGTGCGTACTGTTTGGCGACGGAGCTGGCGCGGCGGTTTTGGGATCTGTTGAAGGTGACCGTGGAATCCTGGCTACCCGGATCAAGTCTGACGGCAGATATGAGGAGCAGCTCTATTCTCCTGGTGGCGGCACGCGTCGCCCACCGAGCGCCAAGACGCTGGCTGCCGGCGACCATTTTTTCAAGATGAAGGGGAACGAGCTGTTCAAGGTGGCAGTGCGCTCAATGGCTGACATCTCGCGCGAAGTGCTGGAGGAAGCAGGTCTAACACCCGAAGATGTGAGTCTGTTTATTCCACACCAAGCGAATCAGCGAATTACAGACGCCGTGGCAAACAAATTAAACGTTGATGACGCGCGCGTTTACTCAAACATTGCGATGCACGGCAACACGTCTTCAGCTTCTATCCCGATCGCCCTCGATGAGTGTGTAGAAGCAGGGCGAATTAAGAAAGATGACTTGATTCTGTTGGCGTCGTTTGGTGGCGGCGTGACCTGGGGCGGAGTACTGATGAGGTGGTGAAGACATTTTTGATTGCCAATTGCCGATTGCCGATTGGAATGGCAGCTGGAGTCACGATTGGCGGGGTTCGATTGCTAATTGCCAACTCTAAGTCTTTGATCTCTGTCTGGGCCTGTGGGCCAAAGGCAAGACTCGCACATTGCTTGTCACATATTGGAAGAGAGCCAATCGGCAATTGGCAATGGCAATCGGCAATGTCTCTGGCTTACATCTTTCCCGGGCAAGGATCGCAGTATCCGGGCATGGGAAAGGACTTGGTGGATAACTTTCCCGCCGCGCGAAAGGTCTTTGATGAAGTAGACGAAGCGCTGAGTTTCCCTATCTCTCGGTTGTGCTTTGAGGGACCGCCGGAAACCTTGCAGCTGACGGAGAACACGCAGCCGGCAATTCTGAGCGTTTCTGTCGCCGTGCTTCGGGCGATGGAGGCCCAAGGGTTTCCCCAGCCAAACTACGTTGCTGGACACAGCCTCGGGGAGTATTCAGCACTTGTCGCCGCCGGCGCCCTGAGCCTAGCCGATGCGGCGAGAACTGTCAGGGCGCGCGGACGTTACATGCAGGAGGCCGTTCCTCCAGGCCAGGGTGCCATGGCAGCTGTGAGAGGCGCGGAACTGGCTGAGATTGAGAAAGTTTGTGGGGAGGCGAGTCAGGGCCAGGTTTGCGCGCCAGCGAACATCAATTCTTCAAACCAGGTGGTAATCGCCGGCAACAGCGAAGCCATCGATCGCGCAATTGAGCTGCTCAAAGAAAAGGGTGCCAAGCGCGTGGTGAAGCTGAAGGTGAGCGCTCCGTTTCATTGCGCGCTAATGATGCCAGCGCAAGAGAGGTTGGCCGCCGATCTGGAAGCTTTGAGTCTTGACGATTTGCGCATTCCGCTGGTAAGTAACGTTGACGCGGCGGAAGTAAGAAGAGCGGTAGACGCCAAAGACTCGCTGGTTCGGCAGGTTTCATCGCCGGTGCGCTGGCTGGAATCGGTCAAGTTGTTGATTCGCGAAGGTGTTGATACCTTCGTCGAAGTTGGACCGGGAAGAGTTTTGAGCGGACTAATGCGCCAGATCAGTCGCGAGGTGAAGAGTCTCAACGTAGAAGCTACCGCGAGTCTGAAATCAACTGGCGTCAATCTGGGAATTTCTCAGGGCTGAAAACCAGTTTTCACAAAACAGAGGAGCAAAACGAGATGCCCGATCAAGAGATCGAGAATAAAGTAAAGCAGATCATCGTTGACGAACTTGGTGTGGACGAGAATGAGGTCACGCCAAATGCGCGCTTCATCGATGACCTAGGTGCCGATTCGCTGGACACGGTCGAACTCGTCATGCGTTTTGAAGAAGAGTTTGGCATCGAGATTCCTGACGAGGACGCTGAGAAAATTCAGAGTGTGCGCGACGCGTACAACTACATCGACCAGCACAAAAAGTAGTGATAAGTGATAGGTGATAGGTGATAAGTGAGAGTGCTAACCTTTCACCTATTACCACTTTCAAGGAGCTTTGATTTGACACGTAGGGTTGTGGTTACAGGCCTCGGCCTGGTAACGCCGATTGGCAACTCAGTCGAGGCGACCTGGACTGCGCTGATGAATGGTCAGAGCGGCGCGGATCGCATTAAGAGATTCGACGTCGAGAATTTTCCGGTTAAGTTTGCCTGCGAGATTAAGGACTTCGATCCCCTGAATTACGTCGAGAAGAAAGAGGCGCGCAAGATGGGCGCCTTTATTCATTATGCGATTGCCGCGGCCCAGGAAGCAGTGGCCGATAGCGGTCTCGAGGTTAGTGACGATATCGCAGAGGAGGTCGGCACCTATATCAGCAGCGGTATCGGCGACTTCTGGGCGATCGAACGGGAACATTCAAAGCTCCTCAATGATGGTCCGAGCCGCATTTCCCCTTTCTTCATCCCTTCAGCAATAGTGAACCTGGCGGCTGGTCAGGTTTCGATACGTCACAACGCAAAAGGTCCGAATTCGGCTACGGCCACGGCGTGTGCTGCCGGGGCTCACGCAATCGGCGATAGCTTCAAGATCATACAGCGAGCAGCCGCGGATGTAATGATTTGCGGTGGTGCGGAGTCGGCGATCACGCCCATGAGCGTGGCGGGTTTTGCTGCCATGCGAGCACTGTCGACGCGAAACGATGATCCACTCACGGCGTCACGGCCTTTTGAACAGGATCGCGATGGGTTTGTGATAGGCGAGGGTGCCGGCATCATGATTTTGGAGGACCTGGAGTTTGCTCGCCGCCGGGGAGCGCGGGTCTACGCCGAGCTGGTCGGCTATGGTATGACCGCCGATGCTTTTCACATAACCATGCCGGATGATACTGGCTCAGGCGCCATTCGCGTTATGCAGAAAACCATTCAGGATGCCGGAATTCAACCGGAAGAAGTCGGCTATATCAACGCGCACGGAACCTCGACACCTTACAACGATAAATTCGAGACGCTGGCCATCAGAAAAACATTTGGCGAGCACGCGTATAGACTTGCCGTTAGCTCGACTAAGTCGATGACTGGGCATCTGCTGGGCGCCGCTGGCGGAATCGAAGGGGTTTTCTCGGTTTTATCACTGCACCGCAATGTCCTGCCACCCACAATCAACTACTTCAAACCCGATCCGGAATGCGATCTGGACTACGTTCCTAACGAGGCGCGCGAGGCTGTGGTGAACTACGCGCTGTCCAACAGTTTTGGGTTTGGTGGTACGAATGCGGCACTGCTCTTTAAGAGATATGAGGAATGAGGAACTTGGGAATTGGTGCTTGGAACTTTGTACTTTGAACTTTGAGGGTGACAGTCAACCCCCGAAACTGAACAAAGTACCAAGCACAAAATACAAAGTTCTGAGCGTAAATCACAGCGTATGAAAATTATCGTAATGATGAAGCAAGTCGCCAGCAAAGACGCGATCTTGCGAATCAACAAAGATGGAACATGGATTGAGGAAGGTGATCTTTCCTTTGAGGTCAACGAGTCGGACGGATACGCGCTCGAAGAAGCTTTGCGTGTCAGAGAGAAACTGGGCGGCGAAGTAATTGTCTGTTCGATGGGACCACAGCGAGCTAAGAGTGTCATTAAGGACGCTCTGGCGCGCGGCGCCGATCGGGCCATTCATGTGGTGGGCGACAATCTCACGCACCTTTCTCCTTATGCCGCTGCGAGCGCGCTGGTGGAAGCAATTCGTGATGAGCTACCGAACCTGATCATGACCGGTTTGCAATCGGATGACTATGGTTATGCCCAAACCGGCGTGATCATGGCTGAGTTGCTGGGGATGCCGCACGCGACGATTGTGATTGAAGTCGACGCCTCTGGCGACAAGCTGCGCGTCAAGAGGGAACTCGAGAGTGGCTGGTATCAGTGGTATTCGATGCCCACTCCAGCTTTGCTGACGATTCAATCAGGCATCAGTCAGATTCGCTACGCCACGCTCAAGGGCATCATGGCGGCAAAGAAGAAAGAGATTAAAGAAGTGACGCTACCGGCGGAAATAGTGACTCGCCCATCACATCAGCAGCTGAAGAGAGTCTATTTGCCGCAAAAGACAAAGCAGACTCAATTGCTGGGTAATGGCGATGCTAAGGCCGGAGCTGTTGCGCTCGCCGAGAAACTTCACGTCGAGGCGCGGGTAATCTAATGAGTAACGGAATCCTCGTATTCATCGAACATCGCGACCGTGTGGTTAGTAAGACATCGCTAGAAGCAATTGCCGCGGCTCAAAGCCTTGGGTCGCAGCTGCACCAGCGGGTGAGCGCGGTCATTTTGGGAGCTGACTCAGATGCCATGGCTCAGGACATCGCATCGTATGATCTGGCGCAGGTTGTATCGGCCAGCAACGCTAAACTTGCGAGCTACACCCCGGATGGCTACACCGACGCAGTGGAGAAAGTGGTACGCGGGCTGGATCCACAGCTCGTGGTCATGTCGCACACTTATCTGGTACGCGATTTCGGTCCGAAGCTGGCGGCGCGTTTTGGCAAGTCGCTCATTAGCGATTGCATCCGCGCGCAGGTAGCGGACGGCTCGATCACGTTCACTCGTCGAATCTTTCTCGGAAAGCTCGACGCGGACGTAGTTTCAGATGGAGCAGCACCGGTGTTTGTTACCTTCCAATCAGGGGCCTATCGCCCGGATCAAGCAGCGAAGGGAAGTGGGGTGCCGGTAGAGAAACAGGAAGTTGAAGTTGGCGAGACTCGCATGAGTCCGGAAGCCCCATTCCAGGAAGTGAAGCAGGCCGTTGATCTATCCAAAGCTGAGATCATCGTGGCCATCGGCCGCGGGATCAAGAGCAAGGAGAATATCGCTCTCGCGCAAAAGCTCGCTGAAGTACTCGGCGGTGAAATCGCCGCGTCGCGTCCTATTTGTGACGCTGAGTGGTTGCCTATCGATCGGCAGATTGGATCGTCGGGGCAGACTGTAGCTCCCAAGCTTTACATTGCGCTCGGAATCTCAGGCGCGATTCAGCACCTGGTGGGAATGAAAAACGCCGGCACAATAGTAGCTATTAATAAAGATCCCGAAGCCCCTATCTTCGACATCGCGGACTATGGTGTCGTAGGCGATCTATTCGAAGCGGTGCCCGTTTTGACCGAAGAAATTAAGAGGATTAAGGGGCAAACATAGTTTGCACAATAGACCGCAATACCGGGCAACTACAGAACCGTGGAGCGGTAACGACCGGGTTCAGTCGCGCTACACAATGCCAACAAGAAATGCTATTCCTGAGCGCTCGAGTGTCGCACCTTAACCCGGTCGCTACCGCTCCTCGGTTCTGTAGTTGCCTGGTATCGCGAAGTAAACCCTACCCGACTCCGAAGTACCTCAAGAGAGAAAACAAGAACCCTTTCTCACGGTCAGGTACAAGACCGCCCATCAGCCACAAGTACACAAAGAACCCGTAGAAAATCGCCATGAAGATCAGCGCCAGGCGACGCCAAAGGGGCGGCTGAAGTTCCTTCGGCAATAACTTTGTGTTGATGTACAGAATGTGCAAGGCGCTGACCACCATAACAAATCCGGCCATATTGGCCCCTAATTGCAAGAGGACAATTGGCTGCGTCAGGCGCAGGGCGATCAATCCCCACACAACGGCGGCCGCGAGCACGGAGTAGTAAATTATCCTCACGTCACCACCGCGCCACTGCCGTATGCGTGTGCTGCCACTCCAGAGAATGTCCGTTATCCCGCGTACCATCCCTTCCAAAAGATCGAGCTGAGTCTTAAGCAATACCCACACACTCATCATCGCAAGGGTAAAGGTAAGTGCAGCGCCGCCGCGTGCAGCCATCGAGTTGGCCAATTCGGCAGCTATGCCTAAGCCGCGAATGTCCTTGCCTGGCTCGAGCGCGGATGTGTAGAGGATGGCGGGCAGCATCATCCCGAGCAATGCGCCGATGAAAAACACACCCCACTGATCGTACCGCACAATCCGCCACCACCCGCGCCAACTCCGTAAGCTCGGCGCCGAGACTTTGAAGACGCTGCCGGAGTGAGCGAGTCTTACCTTTTGGCCGCCCACGGCCGCGGGAATAAAACCTGGCCCATCCCGAAACCCTTATCGCGGGCCCAGTTCGAAACCATCAAGTTCCCCACGCCACCACTCCCAGAGAAGGCTACAAACGCCCCAATGAGGAGCCAGTCGGCATCTGGCGGCAGGAAGTTGAAACCACCCGCGTTTAAGTCGAATCCCACCAGGCCAACGACAGCCGCGAACCAATGAACGGGGGCTGCAAAAAGTAAGCACAGCACAAAGAGCGACCCTAGGATTAGTACAATCATGATCCAATTAAGAATCTCCAGAGTGCGCTCGATTCGCTTACCGCTAAAAACGAGGATGACCACACAGATGAGGAACGTTGCACATCCAATCCAGTACACTGAGGTGGCATCGTCTCTGGTTGCCAACTTACCTGCCAAAAGGAAAAAGATTGCGCCGGCGGCGTTTGCAGCCCAAGCCGGCCAGCCAGTCTGCAAGAGATAGAGACCGGCGTAGAACCAGGCCCAGAATGTCGCGTGTGGCCGGGTGCGCATAAAGCCCGTAACCGCCGGTTCACCCGTGTACAGCGTGTAACGAATCAGCTCGGTGTTAAGTACTGTCTGGAAGAAAACGGCGACGCTTGTTAACCATAGGAGGCCCAGGCCGTACTTAATGAAGGTTGCCGGACCGAGCAGCCACTCGCCGCTTCCGAGCGAGGCGCCGAGTACAATTGCGCCGGGACCGATGACTGCTAAGAGACTTAAGCCCTTAGCGTTCGGCGGTTGAGGAAGATTGGTAACTTTCCACGACTGAAGCCCTGAGCGGGCCTCTACTGGAGCGGCTTGGTAGATCGGCATGAGGTGACTTTCGCACCTAGCTGATTCGAGTGGCGGCGAAGCCGCGAAAGCCTGGGCTGATCGGTAAGGCAGAGGCCTTACCGCACCGGGGTAACGGCAAAAACCTTAAAACCACTTCGGTCTGGACTCAGTTCCCTTCATCGCTTCGTGGTGGGCAACGCGCTCCAGTTCAAAAGGGCGTTCCAGAGAAAACGATAGTCTGAGCGATTCAGGTCGCGATGCATCGGGTTGAAGTTGTAGTAAGGTCTCCGTGCTGAACCTAAGCTTTACTGCGGGCTTCGGTCAGAACCGGGTCCGCACGCTGCCGCAGCGTTGCTGGTAAACGCTCTTTGTTGGGTGATCGGAATCAGCTGGCTATTCCAGTGCCCGAACGTATCCTTCAGTGCGAGACTGGTTAGGCCCCCAATTCGTTCCGTCCGTGAAATGAACTAAATCTGCCCAGACCTTAATTTGACCGGGTGGCACGTTGTCGACAAGAAGGACTTCTACTTGCGACGCACCAGGTTCAAGGTTCTGCCTTTCAAAAGTGGGATTCGAGAATGAGATCCCTTCAGGGTACGGACCGTACGTTCCATACCCGCGACAACTGCACGTATGTCCAAGAGAATACCCCCGAATTGTCTTTGAGCTTACATTTTCAACTGTGACTAGATAGTGTTCGAATGGGACGTTCGCGCTCGCAGTTAGCCTGGTCGGCGTGAATGTCACCCGGAGCGGCTCTGAGGGTTCGGCGGGTCTGAATCGCAAAGGATTGAGGCGCCAGACAAACACTCCGGTCTTGAAAGTAATAAGCGCAACGATGAGATGAACGGCGGAACGCTGCATGAAGCTGCTCCCAAATTTTGGGGGCAAGCTACCACAGCCGACTTGATTAAAACACGTTTTGCTAGAAGCGGGTACTGGTTCACTTTGAAAAGCGTTCGTCAGGGTCAATCAGTTGGCTGCTCAGATTCCTATAGTAAGGCGTGAAAACCGAAAATTAACCGGCCCGCCTGCTAAAAATATAGGAGACTACTCGTCAGAAAAGCGAGATTGGCATGGAAGCGGAGTTCGGCCTAGGTCTTGTACTAGCGAGAAACGATCTCGATATCCTGCACCACTTCCTCTGGTTTCCATTCATTTCCGCGATAGACCTTATGAACTTTGCCGTCGCGAGCGATGATCGCGGTTCTCAGGCCGTGGAGAATCTGATCTTTTTCCGGGTAGTATTGCAGTCCAAAGAACTGGGCCACTTCCTTCACTTGTTCCTTCGTGCCGGTGGCAAACGCCCAGTGAGAAAAGGTTTCGTCTCCAAAGCGGCCCGTATGCGAGGCCCCGTAGCTCCGCAAAACCGCAGGGGTGTCGTAATCAGGATCGATGCTAATACTCAACAGTCGCGTCTTTTCGTAGAGTTCAGGCTGTTTCTGCAACTCCTGATCGACCCGCGAAAAGTTATTGCTCATGAGCGTGCAGTACTCGGGGATAGGACATCGCGTGTAGATAAATGTTAGGAGGAGTGCCTTCCCTTTGTACTGTCCGGTTCGAATCGGCTGATTGTTCTGATTAACCAGCGCGAAGTCTGGGACTTGATCTCCGGTGTTTGCTCCCACCGCACCGGGAGAACCTCTAACGCCGGGCTCCGCGTTCAATTTGATAATAACTACGTTCTCCAGCCAGGATTCGGTCCCGTCTACCACCAGCGTGGCCGTAATTTGATCACCCGGGGCCACCTGATCGAAGACCCACTCGTCACGTACCGTGAAGGGCATGGTCATAGCGTCCATGAAGTCCTTGATCTCTTCATGCGACACCGTCACCAGGTGCTTGTCTTTCTCGACCGTCAAGACTTTGCCCTTCAGTTCATAACGCTTGGCGTTGGACATATCACGCCGGCAGCCTGAAAAAGAAGTAAGTGCGATAAGCAGAACAAGAGCAATGAGGAGCAGAAGGGAAATCGAACTTCTTGTTGGCATATGATTTCGGTGATGACCTATTATTAGTGCCATTTCAAATTTCTTACGCGCCCCAAGGCCTCATGTTTCTCCCGCGGCTGTCCCGTAGGAGCCAAATGTTTATAGGCCCAGATTCCTTACCTGCTGCAAGCTCTGTAGGAGCGGAATGTTAATGTGGCGGACTGGGGGCAACTCGTGTGCATATTCCGCTCGTACGGAACTGGGATCATTATTGCTAACGCTGCGATAAACATTTGGGTCCTATGGTTCTGAAGACGTCGCGTTGAATACCACTCAACCCAGCGGGGGTAAACCGCCCTTCCTGACCTCGAGGTTGGTCTACTTGAGCCTATTTCGATTTCTTGAATCATTATCGCGATCTACTTCCTCTCCAACTTTTCATCATACAGTTGCTGATACACCCAAAAATTGGTCATCACCTTAAACACGTAGTCCTTCGTCTGAGAAAAACCAAGTTCCGGCACGTAACGGTCGGATTCACTTGAACGTGACCGGCCGATCCAGCGAGCGACGTTTTCAGGACCACCATTGTACGAAGCTGCAACTGCCTGGGGCTGAGCCGGAAACTGTTTGAATAAGTTGGCAAGATACTGCGAACCAAAGAGAATCGCTGTATCAGGATTATAAAGGTTGTCCTGAGTGAAATCGCTTAAGGCAAGTTGGCGGGCGATGTCGGTAGCTGTTTCAGAAATAAACTGCATCAACCCACGCGCGGCCGCAACCGACTTCGCGTCCGGCTGGAACCGCGATTCCTGTCTGGCAATTGACAGCACAAATCTCGGATCGACGGCTCTCGGCGGCGTATGCGTGAGCAGCGACTCGCGATAGGGCAAGGGATACAGCAAGTCAACCAGCTCGCGTGGCGCCAGTTCCAGTACATAGTCGGCGGGGATGTTTTTCCAAAGTTGTTCGCCAAAACGCACTGCGCGATTCGCTAAGCCACCTCGCAAAGAGTAGCTCGCCAGAGTGTAATCGACATCAGACTGTGATGTGACCGCCGCGGTTCTTTCCTGTGAGGCACGCGGTACAGGTTTAGTCGCAGCCAACTCGCTTACTTCCGAGCGGGCGGCAGCAAACTCCGGCACACCCTCGTCGTAGAGGCCAAGAAAAAACAGTTCTTCAGCGAGTGCCTGATGAGACGGCTCCACCCCGCCGGCCTGCGCCTTAGTAGTGTTTACTTCTTTTCTGCCCAGCGTCAGCAAGCTGAATGGTGGAAGATTGAAAGCGGGCAATGCTTGGTAGGCGCGCCGGACAAGGCCCAGCATCTCATATCGCCGCGTCGCATCATTGATTAGCCGCAAACCGTCCTGGGCCAAACGCCGACCCTGTTCTGCCTGACCGCTGTTGATCGCGTTTTCCGCAGACGCGCGCAACGCGTTTGCACGTGTCTCGATCAGAGAACGCGTTCTGGCATCGGAGCCGAGTGCCAGCAATCGTTCGGTCGACCGCTTTCCGTAGTATTCGTTTCTTCCGTCGGGGATTGAAAGATATTCAGAAATAGTCTCGTTGGTTCTTCCCAGTTGCTCCAACGCATAGCCGCGGAGGAAAGACAATTCTTGTGGAGTGGTTCCCCCGGCTACACGGGTGCCTCCGAGATCCTGGCGACTGCGAAGTTCATTCGCGTCGGACACTACTTCCTGCCAGGCACCCTGCGCGAGATGGATTCTTGCCTGGGCGAAGAGAGCCAGGGCGTCCCCGATCTGGCCCTTGAAACGCGTGCGCGTTTGTTGGACCCAGTCAAGAGCCTCTTTGTGACGACCAGCTTCGTGCAGGGCATCGACGATGTTCAGAAAGGGCCGCTCAGGATTAGGCGCATCCGGGAATCGTTCGATGAAACGCCGGTAAGCCGCCACGGCTTCATCGGTTCGTTTAAGACGATTGTATGTGCCGGCTGTGAAACTCAGCGCGTCTCGCGCACTCAGACTGTCGGGAAACTGTTCCAGAACACGCTGAAAGTACTTCAAAGCCTCGTCGTATTTCAGTTGGAGGTAGAAACCCCGTCCCGTTTGATAGAGTGCATTCGCCACGGTCGCACTTTGCGGATAATGCTCGACAACCGCGAGATAATGACGCCGAGCCGCATCAAAGTCTCGGTTGAATTGATAAACCGAAGCGCGTAGAAGATGCTCTGCTTCCGGTAGTTGTGCCACTCTAGGTTGAGCTGCGCCTTCTGTTCCAATAACATCGATGGCATCGAGGCCGCGCACACCGGCCAGCGTAAAGTCGTCAGGTCGCGAGGCATCGGGCATCTGCATTACCAGCCTCGAAAACGCTTCGCGAGATTCCTGCCGCTTTCCCCCAGCCAGGAGTGACTGCGCGATCAGGGTTAGAGAATCGCGGGCCAAAGATCGATTTTTCGACTCGCCGAGAGAACGTAGGGAAGCTACCGAAACGCTGTAGTCTTTGCTTTCGTAAAAGCTCCGGCCCAACCTCATGATTGCCGCCTCGCGCAACAGACTCCTGGGCGCGGTCGCAATCAGCTGACGCAGTTTTTCACGTTCGAAAGCGAGGTCGCCGGTTGCCCGGGTCAACCGGGCAAGATGCCATAATGCATATTGTGAGAGTACAGACTGGCGCGCGACCACAGATTGATAGCTTGCGTTAGCTCCGGCGGACTCACCTGTTTTCTCCTGGAGTCTGCCGAGCAGATAGTCGTAGTTATTCGCTGTCAGGATCTCGGAGTTTGAATCACGTAAAGAGTTAAGCTCTGCGACCGCGGCTTTGACATCACCGGCGTCCATCGCCGATCTGATTCGTGCATGACGCTCCTGCGGCGTTTGGCCATGGCCGGAAAAAGGTGCAAGCAGAGTCGCGACGACTCCGAAAGCGAGGTTGAGCAGTTTGGTTTTATGGTGCACGTGTGGAATTATCATCTACGGGCGGGGAATTTCCCAAACTGGCCGATTGAGATACTGGCTCAGTTTGGTTAGGGATCGTCATACCGCTCGAGCAGAGGACCGAGGAGCGGCGGTGTGAAGACGCAGAGACTGAGAGCTGCGTGGGTCAAATGCACATAACGCAGCCTGCCACTGACTACAGAACCGAAGAGCGGTAGCGACCGGGTCGTGCACGCAACTCTCAACTTGCGGTTGAGCTTAGCTAAGCCGTCAACTCACCGCCCTTCAGTTCCTGGTTGAATCTGGCGGAAACGACCCGGTCGCTACCGCTCATCGGTTCTGTAGTTGATTAGCACCCAGCTGGTTGTGCCAACCTGCACCAGAAACAATTCGCAGGATTGATTGTGCCTTGATGGTTCTTTTTGCTTATGGCTTCTGAAGAAAAAAGTACAGCTCAGATCAGTCAACGCGCCGAGCTGTTGGATGGCGCGCGCATCGCCGATGACATCAAGCGAGAAGTCGCGGCCGAGATTGCCCAGCTCTGGCGGAAACCTGAACAGAGACCCTGCCTCGCAGCGGTACGTGTCGGCGATGACCCGGCTTCAGAGGTCTATGTCAAAAACAAAATTCGGGCTTGCGAGGAAATTGGAATTCGGTCAGAACATCATGCGCTGCCGGGTTCTACTACGGCGAGCGAACTGCGGGAGCTGATCGGGTCGCTCAACGCGCGGAATGAGATTGACGGCATTCTGGTTCAGATGCCGCTGCCTGGGGGCATCGACCAAGCCGCCATCATTGAGACTCTGAATCCGGCGAAGGATATCGATGGATTTCATCCTGTTAACGTGGGACGCCTCGCACTGGGCCGGCCGACCTTTGTGCCTTGTACGCCGGCAGGAATTATCGAACTCCTCACTCGCAGCAAGATTCCTATTCGCGGAGCAAACGCTTGTGTTGTGGGTCGTAGCCAGATCGTCGGCCGCCCGATGGCGCAGCTTCTCATCCAGAACGACGCAACCGTGACGATTTGCCACTCACGAACGCAGGATCTCAAGTCCGTGACAACGCAAGCTGACATACTCGTGGTAGCCATCGGTAGCCCCGGGCTGATCAGAAGGGACTACATCAAGTCAGGCGCGACAGTGATAGATGTGGGAATGAACAAGATTTCAGACGAAAGCGTGGCCCGCGCGCTGTTCGGTGACGAGGCAGAGCGAAGATTGGAAATCATCAAGAAACGCGGCTACACGCTCGTAGGTGATGTGCACCCGGCGGAAGCAGACGAGGTAGCAGGACGGCGCACGCCAGTGCCTGGTGGCGTGGGCTTGCTCACCGTCGCGATGCTGATGCGAAACACGGTTAAGGCCGCGCGGAAGAGGAGACTGTGAAGTCATTGCCGAATGCCAATTGCCGATTGCCGATTCAAAGAACGGGTCTTTGGTAATTGGTCTTTGGCCTCTAAAGTGGTACGGAGGCATGAACTCCGGGAGTTTCTTCCAACCGGCAATTGGCAATTGGAAATCGGCAATGAACATGCTTCACGTAGGTCTAACAGGATCGATTGGAGTAGGGAAATCATTCGTTGCCCGAGTGTTGGCTGAGCTTGGCTGCCATGTGTTAGACGCGGATCAGGCGGCGCGAGAGGTCGTTGCCCCGGGTTCTGCCGGGCTATCGGCAGTCGTCGAAGCTTTCGGTGAGGGCGTCCTTCAGAAAGACGGAACACTGGATCGACAACAGCTCGGTTCTCTGATCTTTGCCGACCAGAGCAAGCGCCAACTCTTAAACTCGATACTTCATCCATACATTATTGCCTTGCAGGATGAACAGTTGCGCGAATTGGAGGCCCTGGATCCGGAGGGTATTGCCGTGGTCGATGCAGCGCTGATGATTGAGTCTGGCGGCTTCAAACGCTTTGACAAGTTGATTGTTGTACACTGCCGGCCGGAAGTTCAGCTAAAACGTTTGATGACTCGAGATAACCTGACTCGTGAAGAGGCGCGGAAACGAATCGATGCCCAGATGCCGCAGGAAGCGAAACGGATGTTTGCCGACTACCTGATCGACACATCAGAAGGATTTGAAAGCGTCCGGGAGCGTACCGGCGAGGTCTATAAAGAGTTGCGCCGAATTGGACAGATCCAACGCAACCAAAGCCAGTCAATCTGATCGTAGTCAACATGAAGAGAGTTCCCCGCATAGGAAGAAGAGCCCAGACTATAGTCGCCGGACTGTTGCTCGTGGTTTTGTCAATTGCTCCCACCGGTTGCTTCGTTGATGAAATCTACCAGCCTTATTACGGGCGGGTTGTGGTGCGAAGCCGTCAGGACTTTCGCTGGATAGATGGGGGTCTGCCGCAAACGTTTGATCCGGCGTTCGCTGCGGCGCCGCCCGACACCGACCTAGTCAGGGCAATCTTTGAAGGCCTGACTGACTACGATCCGCGAACGCTTGCTCCCATACCAGCCGTTGCCACCCGCTGGGAAACGTCCGACGAAGGCCGTACGTGGACCTTTCACCTTCGAGAAGATGCACGCTGGTCAAACGGTGAGGCCGTAACGGCGAAGGACTTTGTTGACTCATGGCAGCGCACAGTGAAGATTGGAGATCTGGCCCCGCACACAAACCTTCTCAGCAACATACAGGGAGCCCGTACAGTGTCCGCTGCTGAGCGGCCGTCCACCAACGGCAAGAGGGCCCGTCAGGATCAGGAATCATCGGCCGCAGTCAATTCAAGACCCGATTCAAGACGCCTCGGCGTTGAGGCTGTTAGTGATCGACAATTGCGGGTCCACTTACAATCGCCCGATCTGAATTTTCCGGCACTCGTCGCACATCCGGTCTTTCGTCCCGTGAAACTCACCGATGAAGATACACTGCAACGAATTGGACCGCTTGGGCTCGTTTCAAACGGCGCTTTCATGCTGGCCAAGAGTGAAGCCGATCGAGTGCTGCTCGAGCGAGCGGCAAATTACTGGGACAAGAACGAGGTAAACCTCGAGAGCGTCGAGTTTGTAGGAGCCAAGAATTCGGAAGCAGCCCTCACCGCGTACCGAGCAGGTGAAGTCGATGCCGTTACCAATTCCGCTTTCGAGCCGCTGGCTCTCAAGCTGCTGGCCCCCTACAAGGACTTCAGGCGAGACACTTACGGAGCACTCACCTATTACAATTTCAACCTGTTGCACGAACCGTTTGATGATGTGCGCGTGCGCGAAGCGCTGGCCATCGCCATCGATCGCGATCGTCTATCTCAGGATGAGTTGGGAGGAGCCACCGAACCCGCGAAGAAGTTTCTGCCTGATGCGATGTCGGGTTCGAAAGTGGTGGTGGCGAAGGCAGAGTTGCTGGAAAAAGATATCGAACGTGCCCGAAAGTTGCTCGCCGAAGCAGGTTTTCCCGATGGAGATGGGTTCCCGACGGTGAAGCTGCTGATAAATCGCAACGAGCAGCAGCGGCTGGTGGCGCAATCGATTGCCTCGATGTGGCGAAGCGTACTGAACATCGAAACTGAAATAACTATAAAACCCTGGGACGAGTATGAGGCGGCAATTCGGGTGGGCGATTACGATATCGTGCGGCGCGGAATGGTCATGCAGACCACGGATGAGCTAACCAATATCCGCGCGCTGTTTCAACAGGACTCGCAGTCGGCTGAATCTGGTGCTACGGGGCAGACAGCTGGGTCGGCGAACAGTTCTACTGTTGCAATTGGCGACCGTTCGGCAGACAAGAAGACCCCAACTCAACACCTAATCCAATCAGAGACGGAGGCCCTTAATGAGTTGAGAGCAATTCCATTATATTTCGCATCTTCCTACGCTCTGGTGAAACCTTACGTGTCCGGCTTCGACTCAAACGTTCTGGACATGCCATCCCTGAAGCACGTGCGCATCGACACCAATTGGCGTGAACCAATGCCTTCCGGCTTGAACCCGCTCAGATGACGTTTTTGATCAGAAACCTTATGGAGCGGGCCGGCAAGCGCAGCGCGACGCCGCTTTGGATGTTTTCGAGGGAGAAGCGAATCCAAAGCGCCGTCGCCGCTTCGCTATGCCGGCGCACTCCAAAGAGTTGAGTGGCAGCATCAGTCTCTTGATCAAAGCATTTCCGCATGTTAACTTGCCCGCGCCTGCGGGAAAGATAAACCTCACTATTGACTCTAAGACATTTGGTAGAAATGATTTCTGGAGAGTACAGCGTCCGAATCGCGTGCCTTCGAGGAAAGGATAAGTGGCCCAAATCTACGTCAAACAAGCGATTGCCGGAGTTGTCGTCGTCGCACTCCTTTTCACCGCAATCTCGTGTCACATGTCGGCCACAAATGAAGAGTTCTTCGGTCGAACAGTTCCACCTGAACGAAACACCCTACGTTATGTAAACGGTGCCGAGCCGGAGTCGCTCGACCCGGCGATTAGCTCCGGTCAACACGAAGCGCGCATCTATATGTCACTCTATGAGGGACTGGTCGAATACGATCCGAAGTCTCTCGATGCGATTCCCGCGATAGCCGAGCGTTGGGATGTGAACAACGACTCATCGGAATTTGTCTTTCACTTGCGCAGGAACGCCCGCTGGTCTAATGGCGAACCGATCAACGCCCATGATTTTGTCTACAGTATCCGAAGATCCCTCACTCCCGAAGTCGAATCCCGTTCGGCAGGCCTGGCTTACCCCATTAGGTATGCCGAGGCTTTTAATGCAGGCGGGGTATTTGTCCGTGACCCCGCCAGCAATCAATTTCTCTTAGAAAAGGACTTTGCCGGCGACGAGCCGGCCGCGGCAGCGCTTAGCCAGAAATCCCTGGGGACGAATGAACGGGAATATGAACCAACGGCTGCCGAGCCAACTCCGGATCGCGACACGCCTTTTCACCAGTTCATGCATTCGCCTGATAGGCTTGTCCTTCCCGGTGCTGAGAAAGCTCGCAACAAGTTACTCGAAAGCAATCCCAGGCTGCAGGCGGCTGTGGCTGGTAAAGAACTGGTAAAAGCAAGGGCTGAGGACGTAGGCGTCGAGCCGGTTGATGACTACACAGTGCGTATCTCCCTCTCTGAATCCGTGCCTTACTTTACTGAACTTGTAGCCCATCAGATCTTTCGTCTGGTGCCACGGAAAGTGATCGAACAGTATGGTGCGAAGTGGACCGACCCCTCGCATATCATTTCCAGTGGAGCTTTCAAGTTGAAGTCATGGAAGCCGTATAGCGAAGTGGTTGTCGAGCGCAATCCGATGTACTGGGACGCGGGAAGCGTCCGTCTGGATGAAATCTATTTTTATACATCCACTGATCACCCCGCCACCATGAATCTGTATAAAGTTGGTGCCGCAGACGCAGTGCTGAATCACTCCGTACCCAACGCGTGGTTAGACGTTGTTCGCCCAAAGAAGGATTACATGGACGCCGCAGAGGCGGCGATTACCTACATTCTGATCAATATAACGCAGCCCCCCATGAACGATCTTCGAGTTCGCAGGGCGTTCAATATATCCATTGATAAGATTAATTATTCAAAGGCCAGGAGGATAACCAAGCCACTGTTCGCATTTACGCCCGAAGCCATTTTCGTTGGTTACCCACAACCGAAAGGCGAGGGATTCGATCCGGAAGCAGCCCGGAAGTTACTCGGCGAGGCAGGTTATCCAGTGACCCAGAAATCCGATGGAACTTACCAGTGCGAGAAGTTTCCCGCTGATGAGGTCAAATTTGCTTTCCCGACCCATTCTTCCAACAGAGCTCTGGCGGAGTTTATGCAGGCGCAATGGAAACAGAATCTTGGGATCACGGTGATGTTGAGTAATATGGAGTCTAAGACCTACTTGGCTGCCCGCTCCAAGCTGGACTACAAGGGATTTGCGTTCGGTAGTTGGGGGGCCGACTACATGGATCCGACTACCTTTCTCAATCTCTTTAAAACGCGCGGCGGGGATAATGGCAGTGGTTGGTGGGATCAGAAATACGTAGACCTGCTCGAAGAAGCCAATCATACAATCGAACCACAGAAGCGTTACGCACTGTTGGCCAAAGCTGAGAAATACTTGTTGGACGCGCAGCCTGTGATCCCGATCGAGACTCCCGCAGTGAACTGGGTCAAGAAGCCCTACGTGAAAGGCTTATACCCAAATCCAGCGTGTCTCTTTGCGTGGAAGTTTGTGTATATCGAGCGCGACGCGTCCAAGTGGGATTATGGGACTCCCAGCTTGACGGATTAGTCTGATGGATTAGTTGACAGACCTTCTTGCCTGGTTCAAATAAAGCACACGCGGCCTGTACCACCTAAGAATGCTTCGCTTCATTATTCGACGTCTGATAATTACGATCCCGACGATCCTCGTTGTGATTACCATAACGTGGGGATTGATCCGGCTGGCCCCGGGCAACTTCTACACTGGTGATAAGGCCCTCCCCGAGGCAATCGAACAGAACATTCGCGAAAAGTATGGTCTGGAGAGGCCCTGGCACGAACAGTACCTCCGGACAATGGGCCAGATTCTCCGTTTGGATTTCGGAACGTCCTTGAGGTACGAGGGGAAGTCGGTCAATGAGATTATCGCGAGATCTCTTCCGGTTTCAGCGACGGTGGGAATACTCGCCTATCTTCTCGCGCTGATCGTGGGAATAACAGTTGGTTCCATTGCAGCGCTTAAGCAAAACTCGAAATGGGACTATGCCTCAATGACTCTGGCGATGCTCGGCATATCTATTCCGAATTTTGTGTTGGGACCAATTCTGGTTCTCTTCTTTTCGCTGACGCTTTACTGGCTTCCGCCTTCGCGTTGGGATGGTTTTCCCAGCAAGAGCGTGATCCTGCCGGTGATTACGCTTTCAGCTATCTACATGGCCTATATCGCGCGCCTCACCCGAGCGGGGATGCTGGAAGTGCTTAGGTCAGACTATATCCGCACCGCCCGGTCGAAAGGACTCAGCGAGACCCAGGTTGTTATCCGTCACGCGTTGCGCGGCGGTTTGTTACCAGTCGTTTCTTACACCGGGCCTGCTTTGGCATTTCTGTTGACGGGCACTGTTGTAGTCGAAAGTCTGTTTGTCCTGCCAGGGCTGGGAAAGTATTTTATCCAGGCATCTCTCAATCGTGATGAGCCGCTGATTCTTGGCATCGTGGCTTTCATCTCCATGACTCTTTTGACAATGAATCTTCTTGTGGACATCGCTTACGGCTATCTCGACCCACGCATTCGTCAGTGAGTGGGTCCGTACATCCGGGCCGCGACTTGTTCGGATCAACAAGATGTGACGGGCAGAAGATCTTACTTTCCTGACAATGAACGACGAACGACCACCACCTCCGGACGAGCCTGAGAGGCCGAAGCCCGCTTTCGCGCCTTTGGGGACGCCACCTGCGCCGCCCATTCGGCCGCGCGCAGGCGATATTATTCACACTGGGCCCGAGCTAGCGGTCGGGGAAGCGGATGTTCGCTCCGCGGAGCGAGCTGAGGTTGTGACCGGCACGTCGCTTTGGAGAGATGCCTGGCGCAGGTTGCTGAAGAATAAGCTGGCCGTATTCGGCATGATTATGGTCGCGACAATTACTCTGGCATCGATTACCGGACCTTTTCTCATTAAGCAATTTACGGGGTTGACTCCCCACTACATTCCCACGGATATCGCCGCATTAAAATCGCTTCCGCCGTTTACCGCAACCGATGGTTCGTTTTCGTGGTTACACCCCATGGGAACTGACAATCAGGGACGCGACCTGCTGGTGCGAGTCCTTCAGGGTGGGCAAATTTCTTTGATGGTTGGCATTATCGCGACACTTATGTCGCTGATAATCGGTGTCAGCTACGGAGCGGTTTCGGGTTATCTCGGCGGTCGCTTGGATAGCCTCATGATGAGGCTAGTCGACGTGCTCTACTCGCTGCCTTACATCATCATTGTGATTGTCCTACTGTCGATGTTTCGCAGTCAGACTGCTCGCGGCCAACTGATCCTGTTGTTCGTGGCGTTGGGCTCTGTATCGTGGCTGACCATGGCCCGGATCGTGCGCGGACAAATTCTCTCGCTGAAGAACCAGGAGTTCGTGCTGGCCGCCAGAGCTACTGGCGTTTCGACTCCTCGAATTATCTTCCGGCACCTGGTGCCCAACACGATCGGTCCGGTAATTGTTTACGCTACGCTTACTATCCCGACGATTATGCTGACGGAGGCGTTTCTCTCTTTTTTAGGATTTGGCGTACAGCCTCCGATCGCGTCATGGGGTAGCCTGACCACAGACGGAATTCAGAACATCGCCATCTTCCCCTGGCAGCTCATTTGTCCCGGTGTGACGATGGGCCTGACATTGTTCTCACTGAACTTCCTTGGTGACGGATTACGCGATGCGCTTGATCCGCAGATGAGGAAGGTCTAATTTGCCTTGACCTTTGGAATTTAAGCTCTCAGTTCTGAAGTCTCGGATCTGAAATTCAAAATTTGAGATCGGCAGTTGATTAAGAAATCTAAGACCACATGAGCACCGGCAACGGAAATCTTCTGGAAGTCAGAGATCTACGGACCTACTTCCACACTGAGGACGGCACGGTTAAGGCCGTGGATGGAGTCACGTTCAACCTCCGCCGTGGTGAGACGCTGGGAATCGTTGGCGAGTCTGGTTCCGGCAAATCTGTCACGAATCTCTCAATCATCCGCCTAATCCAAAGTCCGCCCGGGCAAATCGTTTCAGGCGAAGTGGTCTTCGATGGTCGAGACATTCTTCGGCTTAGAGAAGATGAAGTACGGCGGATTCGCGGCCGGCGCATCGCAATGATCTTTCAGGATCCGATGACCTCGCTCAATCCCTTCATGAAGATCTCCCGACAGTTAATGGAGATGACTCGGCTCCACCTGGGTTATTCAAAAGCCCAGGCTTACGCGCATGCAGTCAAGATGCTGGAGATTGTCGGAATTCCAGATGCGCGCGAGCGCGTGGACGGCTATCCGCACGAATTCTCGGGAGGAATGCGCCAGCGAGTAATGATAGCCATGGCGCTTTCCTGCGAACCGGAACTTCTGATCGCCGACGAACCCGCTACGGCACTCGACGTGACGATCCAGGCCCAAATCCTGGAGTTGATAAAAACACTGAAGCAAGAGACCGGCACAAGCGTGATTCTCATCACGCACGATCTCGGTGTAGTTGCGGGAATGACGGATCATCTGATCGTGATGTATGCGGGAAAAATCTTCGAGCAGGCGCCGACACGTGAGTTGTTCGCCGTGCCCGGCAATCCGTATACGAACGGATTGCTGCGTTCTATCCCTGATCCCACCTCGGCGCGGGGAACGCTTTACCAGATTTCGGGGCTACCTCCTGATGTCGCTCATCTACCGCCTGGCTGTCCTTTCGCCCCGCGATGTGACCGAGCTGAGGAGATTTGTAGCAAAGAGTTTCCGCCGTTAGTTGAAGTCAACCAGGACCATCACTCGCTTTGTCACTTCGCCCTAGAGGTTTACGCGAAATCAGTCGCGGAGAACAGTGCCGTCGAGAGGCGCGCGAGACAAGACTAAGTTTCGTACTGCGCCCTAATCCGAAGAGAAGAGAAGTGAAGATTAGCAGTGAGTTAAATAGAGTGACACCGCACTTACAACCGCCTGGCATTGGCGAGAAAGCGGAACCGCTGATCTCCGTACGCAATCTCACCGTTCATTTTGATCTTGGCCGCGAACGGGCACCCAAAGCACGAGAGACAAACGGGAGGCGGAAGAAGAAAGAATTTGCCACCGCCAAGTTTCTGAAGCGTGTTGCGATAGTGATTATTTTTACTTTGATCATTTTGGTGGTGATTGTCGTTACTGGGGGGAAACTGACGTCGGACTTGATCGAGCTAATAATTGGGGTCGTGGTGGTGATGTTGCTTATCACATACGAAATGTCTGGTCCCAGGGGAGCGCGTCAGACTGTTAAAGCAGTTGACGGAGTCTCGTTGGACATCTTTGCAGGCGAGACACTGGGATTGGTCGGCGAATCGGGTTGTGGTAAGTCGACACTGGGTCGCGCAATTCTCCGGCTGACCGATCCGACCTCCGGTCAAGTACTGTTTCGCAACCGCGACCTGGCTCATTTATCGAGTCGCCAAATGCGTGCGCACCGCCGGCATCTTCAGATCATCTTTCAAGATCCATATGCGTCGCTTAACCCAAGAATGACAGTTGGGCAGATTGTGCGAGAACCGCTCGACACATTTCGCCTCGCTAAGGGAAGGGAGGCAGACCAGCGGGTTCAAGCCTTAATGGAAAAAGTGGGTTTGAGCAAGCGTTTCATCAAACGTTACCCGCACGAGTTCTCAGGTGGCCAATGCCAGCGCATCGGAATCGCGCGCGCCTTGGCCGTCGATCCAGACTTCATCGTGGCTGATGAGCCAATCTCGGCGCTCGATGTTTCTATTCAGGCGCAGATTCTAAATCTCCTTAAGAAGCTGCAGCGTGAGAAGAACCTGACCTATTTGTTCATTTCTCACGATCTACGCGCGGTACGCCATGCCGCTAGTCGTATCGCAGTGATGTATCTCGGTAAAATTGTAGAGATAGCGGACGCTAAAGCAATCTATGACGATCCGCTCATGCCTTACACGAAGGCTTTGATCTCTGCTGTTCCGGTTCCGGATCCTGACCTGGAAGCCGCTCGAAAACGAATCGTGCTCGGGGGAGACGTCCCCTCGCCCGTCAATCCTCCCAACGGCTGTCGTTTTCATACCCGGTGTCCGTATACGATAGAGGCTTGCAAGGAGGTTGTC